>Ga0105047_10010405_pt1 | contig 15207 bp, 9 predicted proteins | sample MAT04_FD_78384 | JGI IMG/M metagenome (GOLD analysis project Ga0105047, IMG submission 78384) | Freshwater microbial communities from Lake Fryxell liftoff mats and glacier meltwater in Antarctica - MAT-04 (megahit assembly) | ecosystem: Environmental > Aquatic > Freshwater > Ice > Liftoff... | reverse complement strand
TAACTTCAAATACAATAGACCAAAATTTTAATTTTAGTAATTACTTCCCATTTTATGGAGGAGATATGACAGTAGCAACCTTGGGCTTAACGAATTATTTTAGAAAATTAAAGTTAGCAACAAAAATAGAGACTAACCAAAATTTGATGAATAATCCAATATCGGTAAATTCAACGGATATACGTACTATCAGCAACTATAACAGTACTTATAAATTTTCTGGAACAACCTATTTTAAAAAGATTTGTAATTTTGATTTTGGTGTTAATTATAATTTTTTTCAGTCTGTATTTAATTCTAATATTTCAAAAAATGAAACAAAAGATTTTTTTCTGAATGTAAATTATTCCCTTAAACAAACACTAACTTTTGAAATAAAAAACAATATTTATTTTTTGAACAATGACCATTATAAATTCTTTAATGCAAGTATTACTTTTAATCCTAAAAAAAGTCGATTTTCCTATTTATTTCTTTTAAACAATTTGGCAAATGAAAATAACTTTACAACACAAACGATCACCGATTTTTCTTCTTACAGGACTTCTATAAATTTAGTTCCTCGTTACTATTTAGTGACGGTAAAGTATCGTTTTTAAAACCATTCTTTTTCAATAAAATTGAAAATTACAATAGGGAAAGGAAATTCTGAAGCTGATTGACAATCAATTCCATTTTGAAGTTTGCCTTTCACTACTACTTTCCAAAATTTGATATGAAGATGCTGATGTGATAATTTGTGCCGAATAATTTTAGGATTACATAGTTGAATTTCTATAATCTTATTATCTACAAATGTTTGATTCTGAATTAAAGTTAAAATCGTTTCATCAGGTTCTAGAACTACTGTTTCCAATAACGGAAATTCATATAAGTTATACCAAATTCCTTTTTGCGTTCTTTTCCTAATAATCGTGTTTTGGTCTTCATCTGAAAAAATCAAATAATTGAAATAACGATTACTTACTTTAACCTTTTTAGATTTTACTGGAAGTTGCGCTACTTTTTTCTTCTGCAAAGCCAAACAACTGTCATTGAAAACACAAATTCCGCAGTTCGGACTTTTAGGAACACATTGCAATGCCCCGAATTCCATTATTGCTTGATTGAAAATATTGGCTTCGTCTTTCGGAAGTAATGCTAGAGCTAATTGTGCAAATTCTTTTTTGGCTCCAGCCGATGCAATATCAGTTTCCACATCAAAATAGCGTGACAAAACTCGGAAAACATTTCCATCAACTACCGGAACCGTTTCATTGTACGAAAACGATGCAATTGCCGCGGCTGTATACGCGCCAATTCCTTTTAGTTTTAATAATTGGGGATATGATTTTGGGAATTCACCGTTGAACTCAAAAGCGATCTGTTTTGCAGTTTTATGAAGGTTCCTTGCTCGCGAATAATAGCCCAAACCTTGCCACATTTTTAGCACCTGTTCTTCATCGGCCTTAGCCAGATCAAAAACAGTTGGAAAAGCCGCAATAAATCTTAAATAATAAGGCAAGCCTTGAGCGACGCGCGTTTGTTGGAGCATAATTTCGGAAAGCCAAATAGAATATGGATTCGTATCGTTTCGCCAAGGCAAATCACGCTTGTTTTGTACATACCATTTAATAAGAGTTTTAGAGAATTTCATAGCTGAATTGTGGTTTGCAAAAATAAATGTTTATGTGATTAAATTTTAATAGATTATGCTTGAAATATTGTTTTTTTAATTTGTATATTTGCAACCTCAAAAAAATTATCATAATTAATATTAAATACGAAAGAAAATGACGAAAGCAGATATCGTAGCAAAGATTTCAGAAAGAAAAGGTCTTGAAAAAGGAGATGTTCAAGCAGTAGTTGAAGCGTTTATGGAAGAAGTAAAAATGTCTTTAGAAACTGGAGACAATGTTTACTTAAGAGGTTTCGGTAGTTTTATTATCAAAACTAGAGCTGAAAAAACAGGAAGAAACATTTCTAAGAACACGACTATCAAAATACCAGCTCACAATATTCCAGCGTTCAAACCTGCAAAAGTATTTGTAGAAGCAATAAAAACTAATACTGAAGTAGCAGTATAAAACTTATTTATTAATCACAAAAAATTTTCAAGTATGCCAAGTGGTAAAAAAAGAAAAAGACATAAGGTAGCGACGCACAAACGTAAAAAACGTGCGAGAGCTAACCGACACAAAAAGAAAAAGTAGTTTTAAACTACTTTTCTTTTTTTAAAAAACGTTCATTGACAAGAATTCAGATTACAGATTATAGATTAGAGAATGCAGTTTTCAAAACTGTTGCCTAAAATCTTAATGCTGTTTTCTACGAGGATTCACCGGGTAAAAAACAATACCTGTTTAAAATGTTTAATCCATCCTTACTTTAGCATTCAGCCTTGAGCCTGCAGCAAAAAGCCAATTTTTTGGCTAGGAGCTAAAAGCTAAAAGCCAAAAGCTTTTTGTGGGGATAAAAATTTACAAAGTGAATAAAGAACTAATCATTAGATCTAGTGCTGACGCTGTAGATTTTGCCTTATTAAAAGATGGAAAACTAATTGAATTACACAAACAAGAAGAAACAAGCAACTTTCAGGTTGGCGATATTTTTATTGCTAAAATCAGGAAACCAGTTGCTGGATTAAATGCTGCCTTTGTAAATGTGGGCTACGAAAAAGATGCCTTTTTACATTATCATGATTTAGGTCCAAGTTTCGCTTCTTATTTGAAATTCATAAAACTTGTAAGCGCAGGTAAACTAAAAGATTTCTCCCTAAAAAACTTTCAATTTGAGAAGGAAATTGACAAAGATGGAGCCGTTGCAGATATTCTCAACGCGAACCAGTCAATATTAGTACAAGTAGTTAAAGAACCTATATCTACAAAGGGTCCAAGAATAAGCTGTGAGCTTTCATTCGCTGGACGATTTTTAGTTTTAGTGCCTTTTTCGGATCGGGTTTCTGTTTCACAAAAAATAGAATCAAAAGAAGAAAAAGATAGGCTTAAAAAACTTGTACAATCAATCAAACAAAAAGGTTTTGGTGTTATTGTGAGAACAGTAGCAGAAGGCAAAAACGTAGCCGAATTAGAAAAAGATTTGCAGAACTTAATGAATAGATGGACTGCAATGAGTAAAAAAATACCAACTGCACATCATCCGTCCAAGGTATTGGGAGAGCTTAACAAGGCGTCTTCTATACTTAGAGATGTATTCAACGATACTTTTACGAGTATTCAAATTGATGATGAAGAGTTGTATCAAGAAACAAAGGACTATTTAGCCGAAATAGCTCCTGAAAAACAAAAAATCGTAAAGTTTTATCAGTCAAAAGACACGCAATTGTTTGAAAAGTATCATATCGAAAGACAGATAAAAACTTCTTTCGGAAGAACAGTATCGATGAGTAAAGGCGCTTATTTGATTATAGAACACACGGAAGCTTTGCACGTTATTGACGTGAATAGTGGCAACCGTTCTAACAAAGCCAACAATCAGGAAGATACTGCCATGGAAGTCAATATGATTGCCGCAGCAGAAATCGCAAGACAATTACGTCTTAGAGACATGGGCGGAATTATCGTAGTCGATTTTATCGATATGAAAGATCCAGATAATCGCCAAGTGTTATTCAACTTCCTCAGAGAAGAAATGAGCGACGATAAAGCCAAACACAAGATCTTGCCGCCAAGTAAATTTGGATTAGTCCAAATAACAAGACAACGCGTAAGACCAGAAGTAAATATTGAAACAAGGGAAGAAAATCCAAATAACCTAGCTGGTGACATTGATGCGCCAATCCAGATTATTGACAAGATTGCTTTCTCTCTTGAAAAAAAATTAAAAGACCATAAAAAAGTGACCTTAAACGTTCATCCTTTTGTGGCAGCATACCTTAAAAAAGGTTTTCCATCATTACGTTCAAAATGGTTTTTTGAACATAAAAAGTGGGTGAAAATCATACCTCGTGACGCTTACACGTATTTAGAATATCATTTCTTTGATGAAAAAGGAAAAGAGATTTCGGAAAAATAAAAATAAAACCGCCTTTCGTAAGATTGGCGGTTTTTTTATGCAGTATACTTTTAAAAACGCAGTAGACAATATAATTTAAGCCAATTCGGCGCACCTGATACAAATTCCTTGTGAAATAAAATACTATCGTTGTTTTTTTTATATATTTGATTATCAAATAATTCATCATGAAAAAACTACTACTCGTTTTTGCGTTCTGCTTTTATAATTTTGTTGTAGGCCAATCTATAATATCTATAACGCCTAATAATGCTAATCGTGGCACAAACCTTCAGGTTAGCATTACAGCACAAGATGTTGATTTTTACGCGACCAGCTCAACACTAAATGTTTCTTTTATAGATCAGTTTAATAATATACTTCCTGTTACATCATTCTCTGGTTTTGACGAAACCAGCTTATTCGCTAGTTTATCTGTCCCGGGATATGCAATTCCTGGTCCATATACTGTGAATGTGCGTGATACTGATGGTTCTTACAACATGAATTTACCCAATGGCTTTACGGTGAATAATGGCTATACTTATACTATACAAGGAAACGTTCGATATGATAGCGACAATAATGGGTGCAGTGCATCTGACGCTAACGTGCCAAACCAAAAACTAACTTTTATTAATGGCGGCATTACCGGAAATCTGATTGCTAACGAAACTGGATTTTACAGCTACTATGACGTTAATGCTGGCAATAATACTTTTAGTCCTGTGTTAGAAAACCCTTCTTATTTTACTGTTACACCTCCTACTGCAAGTGTAGTTTTATCAACAACAAATACTTTGTTCGTGCAAGATTTTTGTATTGCTCCTAACGGAACTCACAACGATTTAGAAGTAAGTTTAATTCCAAATCTACCTGCACGACCGGGCTTTGATGCTACTTACAAAATACAATTTAAAAACAAAGGAACAGTCATTCAAAATGGGTCGGTTAGTTTAAATTTTGATAATAGTGTAATGGATTTAATTTCTGCAGCACCTCCTGTAAATAGTCAAGGTACTAATACTCTAAACTGGAGTTTCACCAATTTATTACCACTTGAAAAAAGAGCAATTTATATAAGGATGAATATCAATTCTCCTTCAGAAATCCCTGCGGTTAATGTTGGTAATGGTTTATTATTTAGCGCCATAGTTAACGGCGCAACAGATGAAACGCCTACTGACAACACATCAAACCTGAACCAAACTGTTGTGGGTTCCTACGATCCAAACGACAAAACCTGTGTAGAAGGTGCTAATCTGCCAATAGGCGAAGTTGGAAAATACTTGCATTATGTTATCCGTTTTGAGAATACCGGAACAGCAAATGCTGAATTTGTAGTAGTGCGTGATATAATTGACACCAGTAAATTTGAGATTAACACCTTAACACCTTTGTCTGGCAGTCATCCATTCACAACAAAAATCACGAACACCAATAAAGTCGAGTTTATATTTGAAAACATAAATCTTCCGTTTGATGATGCTAACAATGATGGTTTTGTAGCGTTTAAAATAAAAACTAAACCAACGTTGACTGTTGGAACAGACATAAATAATACGGCTAATATTTATTTTGATTATAACCTACCGATAACTACCAATACCTACACGACAACGGTGTTCAATCCGTTAAGTTCAAACGATTTTGAGTTTAGCAACGTTTTTAGTTTGTCACCAGTTCCTACAAAATACATTTTGACTATTACTACTAAACAAGCTGTGGTAATTAGTTCTGTGAGTATTTATAATACACTTGGGCAATTGGTTCAGACTGTTACCAATCCTAATGAAACTATTGATGTTTCTGGATTGATCAGTGGAACTTATTTCATTATGATTACGAGTGATAAAGGAACGGCAAGTGCAAAGTTTTTGAAGGAGTAATTTTATTAATCATTTATAATCTCTATTTTACGGCTAATATCATTTCCAAATTCATCTTCCACTGTAATGTAATGAATTCCCGTATTGGCTTCGAGCTGCATTTCGTGAAAGGTTTGCGTCGTGCCTTTATAAACGTTATCGACATACCAATATAATTTGGCGTCTTTATTTGAATGTGCCACTTTTAAAATCACAGGCTGAATTTTACTGTTGAAATCTTTGGCGAGATAAATTTTGCTGTTCGTTTTCGGATAAATAAAATCCATACTCGCTTGTTGTGTCTGCTGACAATCGTCTCTAAATGGCGGCAATTGCCGGTAATCTATATGTAAACTTTTATAATACCATTCCATAACTGGAGGCAATACAAACCATTTTTTGGTTACTATATTATTTACATTTTCACAACTGCTATTTACTCTGTATTGCTCTGTAGCATCCAAATGAACCAATTTATGATAAGAACAAACAGAAGTTTTCAACCCTTTTCGGCTAATTAATTGTTTTGTTTTCGGACAATCCTCTTGTGCCAAATGGCCACTCATGGTGCAAACATCAGCATAAACTAAATCATTTAACGGTGTTTGAAACCATTTTTTTCGTGGAAGCAAATTAAAGACATCAAACAAAATCGGTGCCGCACTTCCTACTCCTGTCAATTCGGGTCTTCCTTCTCCGCTGGCATTTCCAACCCAAACGCCAACAACATATCTCGAATTGGTTCCGATGGCCCAAGCATCACGGTTTCCGAAACTTGTTCCTGTTTTCCACGCTAATTCTAATGATGAATCGTAAAATTTCCAAGCTTCATCACCTTCCGGACGGTTGACTTCTTTCATTGCATTATAGGTCAGAAATAGGGAACCTGCTCCAAGAATAGTTTTCTGATAAATGGTTTCGCCATAATCTTGTTCAAATCCGGCAAGATAATTCAATTCGGCAAATTCTTTGGTTCTGTATTTTCCATCGGAGGCATTGAAATAATTGACCGTAGAAGATAGATTCGCGTAGGTTCTACACAAATCCCATAAATTGCTTTCGGCACCACCAAGAATCAATGACAAACCGTAATGATCGGGGTGTTTATTGATGTTTCTAAGTTTGAACTTCTGCATCAATTCATAAAAATTATTCACGCCATGTTCCTGAAGCATCAATACCGCCGGAATATTTAGTGAACGCGACAACGCTCGTTGCGCCGAAACTGCACCATCAAAAGAATAATTAAAATTCTCAGGCGTATAACCCGAAATCTGTGTCGGAATATCAGCAACTAATGTATTAGGCAAAAGTTCGCCTTCATCAAGCATCGAAGCAAATAGAAATGGTTTTAAAATACTTCCCGTACTTCGTGGTGCCGAAATAATATCTACATCTTTATCATGGTCTTTATCCGTTGGCGAATTCCCTACATAACTAATAACATTTCGGTTTTGAATATCGATAACAATCACTGCTAAATTATGGACTTCGTTTTGTTTGTACTGATTATAATATTGCGCTGCGATTTGGTTTACTCGATTCTGCAAAGAAATATCAATCGTAGTTTTAATGCGTTTTCCTTCATGCGTTTTGGCGACACGCTGCATTAAATGCTGAGCTATTTGCGGAACACTGTAAGGTTTCTGTGGCAAAGGTTCCATTATAGATAATTGGTAAGTAAGTTGGTCAATGATCTTCTTATTGTATAATTTCAACAATAACCCGTTGCGTTTTTTGAGCAGTTTGATTTGATTCTTTCCGGGATAAATTAAGCTTGGCGCATTTGGCAAAACGGCCAAAGTAGCGCTTTCTGCCCACGATAATTGTTGCGATTGTACTCCAAAATACCGCCATGATGCCATTTCTAAACCAACTACATTTCCGCCGTAAGGTGCATGAGCAGCGTATAATTCTAGTATTTTTTCTTTAGAACAACGAAACTCCAAACGCGTTGCCAGAATCATTTCGATGGCTTTTTCAAAGTAACTACGTTTTTTGTTTTTACGCGATAAACGAATGACTTGTTGTGTCAAAGTACTTCCGCCGCGAACGACTTTTCCTGCATTTCTATTTTCTTTAATTGCTTTAGCCATCGCGACTAGATTAAATCCAAAATGCTGATAAAAATGTTCGTCTTCAAAATACACGATGCACTTCTTAAACTTATCGGGAATGCTGTCTTTTGCAGGAAACCGCCATTGTCCGTCACGAGCAATTTTCGCTGCCAATAACGCGCCGTCGTTACTTTCGACAACTGTGGAATAAGGTTCTTCAAAGAGAGTGCGTGGCAACGAAAAGTAATAAACGACCAGAAGTATAAATACCATGGCAACCTTCTTTGGATTGCTTTTGATATAGTTCAAGAAACGTTGCCAAAACGCTAAAGATTTTGATTTCATTTATGCTTTTTTAACCACTACGAACACTAAGAAAGCACTAAGCACACTATAACTTTGTACTCTTTTTGCTTTCTTAGCGAACTTTGCGGCTAGCTTATTTATTTTACCACTTCTACCCATTGCCCTTTGGTTCTTACTAAAAAGTCGTTGTCATACATCGCTTCACATTGCAGTCCAGGTAAATAATAGTTTCCCAAATACGATGCGTTTAATAGGATTTTGAATCGGCGTGTTTCGCTGGCTTTCAGACTGAAATAATAATTAGCTCTATCATCACGAATATCGATATAATCGGCAATAGTAGTTGTTGCGTCTCCAAAATCAGTATATCGCGTATTTACAATCTCAAATCCAGAAGGCAGAATTTGTGTCAATGCAACATTTTCGACCAACTCATTCTTGCGGTTTGTTAACGTAACTTCGGCATAGAATTCTGTACCCTGAGTTATTTTTGTAACTGAAATAATTTTCCCTTTTCTGTCCCTGAAAACAACGCTTGCAGATAGGTTATTCTGCACTACTTTCTCGCTTCCGACAGGTAAAATTCCACTATTCAATACCCGAAGAAACAGAGTATTTTTTTTATTGTTCTTTATTGTAACCGAATTTGTTCCGTTCTTAATTGCCAAATCGCGTTGCGCAACAGTTTTAGCCGTGTTGATGATTTGCGCTTTTCCATCATTAATATATTGAAGCGAAACGCCTTTGCTTCCGTTAGATTTGGCAAATTTTGACATCGAATATAAACCATAAGCAGTAGTTTGCGTGCTCATCCATCGATCGCTTGAAAGGTTTTTGGCCAACTTGCTTGCCAACGAAAATGCTTTCTGTTTTTGGCCTAATAAAATTAAAGTTTCCAATGCCATGGCTCTGTTTCTATCGGCTGAACCGTAGTAATAGTAGTAATAACCCTCGCCATCGTTCTGCTCATCAATGAATGATTTACTCAGCAAGGCTAATCCTGCTGCATTTTGTTTTACCAAAGCATAAGCTGCTGCTAAACGCAGTTTACTTTCATTTGAAATACCCACAGTTTCACGCAATCTGTTCATCGACGCTAAATCAGCTGATCCTGCTAATGCAAGTGTGTACAAGCGATAAGCTTGCGCGATATCATTGTAATATTGTTTCTCAAAACGCCATTGTTTCCCCATCTTTTGCTGGTATGAAATCCATTTCGATTTAAAACTGATTGGTAAAACATAGCCCTTTTTCTCGGCTTCAATCAGGAAATGTCCTGCATAGGAAGTTCCCCAATCATCAGCATCGGGTTGGCCTTGCCAATAGGAAAAACCGCCATTTGCTAGTTGAAAATTACCCAACTTCTGAATTGCTGCTGTGACGTTTTTTTGGATGTTTTGCTTTCGTACCGCATCTAAATCCATCACATCCGTTAAATACAATTGAGGAAACACGGCAGAAGTTGTCTGCTCGACACAACCATGGGGATACTGAATTAGATAATTTAAACGTCGTCCAAAATCAACCGTCGGAACCGATGAAACTTCCATACTGGCTTTGTTGCTTCCGCTTACGCCAAAGGTCTTCCAACTTATTGTTTTCGAACTGTTTGGCTCGACCATAATATCGGTATAAGCATTCGTCACGGGATTCGGATTGACTACATCAATCTCAACAGAATAGGTTGATTTTTCCTTTCCGGAAGTCGCAATGATATCTATTTTTCCAATTCCGGTTGCGCCACCTACTTCCAAATTGAAATACGCCATTTTTTCATCAGGTTCAGTAAATTTTACGGTTTGAATTGCACTTCCAATGATTTTAACCTTACTGTTTGATTTGATTTGAAGCGTTACATTTTTTATATGTTTTTCAGTGGCAAATAAAGTTACCGGAATGGTGACTTTCTCAGAAGGTGAAATTTTACGTGGCAACGAAGCTAAAATCATCAACGAACTTTTAACCTGCGTTGCTTTTTCAGCCATTCCGTAAGCGCTAGTTTCAGCATCTGCTGCTACGACCATTGTACGGACAGAACCAATATATTTTGGCAACGTAATCTTAGTATTTTTAGATTCGCCTTTGCTTAATTCAAATGGGCCGTAATAAAGTACGACGGGTTTAAAGCGATTCGCTTTTTTAGCTTTTCCGCCACCTAAATCCGCATCACCACCTATGCTGAAAACCTGATTTACTTTTCCGCCATAAGCGCCTATTACATCATCATAAATATCCCAAGTGCGAACTCCAAGAGCTTCGCGAGTGTAGAAAACATCCCAAGCGTTTGGTGTTTTAAAACGGGTTAAATCTAATAAACCTTCATCGACAACGGCAATAGTATAGGTCATCTTTTTGCCTTTCTTTTCAGAAACTTTTACATTTACTGTTTGTTCCGGACGCAACACATCAGGCATTGTTATTTGGGGTTCCAAAACCGTGTTTTTATCAATGACTTCAATTGGAACTACACCGTACATTCGGATTGGTGAGTCATTTTTAGTTGAAGCGTGTGGTTGCAGAAGTGAAATAGTAACATAGACATTCGGAGCCATTTCGCCCGTAATTGGAAGTTCCATCGTAGTTTCTCCTTTTTGGGTTTTGGCCCAAAGTGTTTTCAGAACTTTTGTTCCGTTTTCAATAGAAATTAATGCTCTTCCTCCTTCGCTTGACGGAAAGAAGATCTTCGCTTTATCGCCTACAGTATATTTCGTTTTATCGGTAGAAAACTTAAGCATCGTAGCCGATTCACCATCACCACTTTTTGATTTGGCTGACCAATACGGCATGTCGATATACACTTTTGTTCCGGTCGAATGGCCATCCGTTGGATCGGAAACACGGATTAAATAATTTCCCCATTCCTCCTCTTTTACCGTGAAAGAAACGCTAGCTTTTCCAGAAGAATCGGTGCTAACAATAAAATTTCGGTAAGCGATAGTGGAATTTGTTGTACTATAATTTGACAGATTATCATTGGAAGCATCCCACCACCAGCGCGATTCTAATTTGTAAACCCTAACATCTAGACTTCTAACGGCTTTTGGTTTTCCATTTTCGCCCACAGTTACGATATCAAAACGGTTGTTTTTTCCGGTTTCATTCATGCCGTATTTATTTGGCTCAGGTGATTTCAGTCCAACATAAGTTTGATATGGAGAATATGAAGTAGAGGATACATCGGTGCTTACATCTCCACCATTTTCGTAGACTTTTGTAATAAAAGCCGCTTTCAGCATTCCTGGAGCTTGTCCTTGAATATTTGGTTTTATCGGAATTGAAGCACGTCCATTTCCGTCCACTTTTCCAGAAAAGATAGTCACTTCTTCTGTGGAGAAACTTCTTGTAGGATCATCAAAAATATACTTATCAAATCCTTTAAATGTAGTTTGCATTTGTGAGAATTTGGCCTGAACTTCAGTCTTTAGATCTTTACCAACCGCTCCGTGAAGCCATAAAACCTTAATGTTATTCACGTTTTCTTTGCTAGCAGAAAGGATTGGATCGTTGAAACTATTTTTGATTTTTAAACGATTTGGCTTGATGGTTTCAACTTTAAGACTTTTGTAAAAACGAGCGCCACCAATGCTAACTACTGCTTCCCAGCTTCCGGTTGGTGCGCTTTCCTGTGTTGGCACAATAAATTTGTAGTGATTGCGTTCATTCAGTTTTTGTACCGACTGGTACACTGTTTTCCCACGAGGATCATTCAGTTTCAATTTTACTGGATGCGATGCTGGTAGTTTATTGGCATTATCGTTCAAAATAAAAGATAAATACATCGTATCGCCTGGACGCCAAACTCCGCGTTCTCCGTACAAATACCCTTTCAAACCTTTTTGCAACGTCTCGCCCGAAACATCAAAATTACTTACCGATAACGACAGTTCATCATCTAATTTGACATAGGTACTTTGTTTACCTTTGGTAATAATAGCAAAATAGGCTAATTTCTCCAACTGAAACGAAACCATTCCATCACCATCTGTAGTAGAGCTTGCAATTTTTTGTTGCTGGAAATTATATAAATCCACACAAGCGCCCGAAATTGGGTCTGTAGAAACGATATCACTAACGGCAATCACAACAGATTTGTCAGTTCCTCTTTTAGCAATAATGCCTAAATCTGTAGCTAAAATATTAGTTCCGATTCTGGTATTGTAGAAATAATAATCGGAGCACGGATCTTCGCTTTCTCTCCATTCATAATCGCGTTCATAGTAGTAATCATAATCGCTGGCACTATAATTCACATCGTCTTCGTTTTCTTCTTCTTGCGCTTCACTTTCGGTATTGTCTTCAGCAGTTGAAGTGGCACATTTGTACAATGAATAGTTCTTTTTATAGGAGAATTCGACGCGGTAAATTGCTCCCGGTTCTGGTTCTATAAGCTTCGAAATATCTAGTGCATAGGTATTCCACTTGGTATAATCGAGCAGATTATTTTGTTTTAATTGGAGTGTAGATTTAGCTATAGCTTGACTTACGCGTTTCAGATTTCGAGTTCCGTTGAGTTCATTATCCTGCAAAAACTGCATGATATTGTTTGTATAAATTTTATAAATTTTTACATCAACAGCATTTAAGTTTGCAGCTTCAAAATTAATTTTTAAATTATTGGAACTTGGTAAAATGGTACCGCTCTTCAATAGTTTCACACCCGGTTTTATCTGGTCAAATGATAACTTTTCAGAATAATTATTCTTCATTTTATAACCATCTATACTCTCAATTCCTTGAAAAACTTCAACTAATTTGCTTCCTGAAAAAGATTGCTCTACAGCTGCTGCAACTTCTGATGCGGTTACTTCTGTATCCACTGCCATCGTTGTATCTACTGAAACAGCCGCTGAGTCGACTGCTGCAACAGCAACACTCTGGCTCAAACTTCCCTTATCGATTGAACTTGTGGCTTCTTTATCGAAAAAGACTTTTAAAACATTCCCCATTGTAGAGAACTTGAGGTTGTTGGTGTTTTCAATAGAAACCAATCCCTTGAAATCTTGATCTTTCTTTAACGGATCTGAAAAGTTGATTAGCACCGATTGATTATTGGCATCCCCAACCAGTATCGTCAACACTTTAAACTGATTTTTACCCGGAATTGGAAAATCAATGCTTCCTTTAGTTTCGATATCTACACCATTTCCATTCCAAGCAATTTTGATTTTACTATCGCCATTGAACCGCTGAATGCTGTCAATCATGAATTTGAATTCCCTTTTGCTGCTCGTCGTTTTGTCAAACTTTATCTTTAGATCTTTATCACTTTGAGTGGCCTCAATAATTTTTTGGGCATCTTCATAACTCAAATTATCAGCTGTTTTTAAGGTTCCGTTTAGGTAATACCAATCTTTACTATAGGATTGTAAGTCTTGGGTGTTCACAATAAAATCCTGCTTTAGCGTTTTTACCGAGAAATTAAAATTGGCTAATTCCTTTGGCACTTTATTGCTAATTTGTGAAAGACGTAAGGTAATTTGGTATAACGTATTTTGTTCCAACTTTTCTTTTGGGATAAAAGCAATGGTGTTGTTAGACAGCGCCACAATTTTTCCTTGTACTCTTGGGGAAATATCAAATAAATCTGCATCTAGCTCCTGATTGGGTTTCCAATCACTTTTATTGAATGCGAGCTGCACCCTAAAATCAGAGTTGACCGAGACAAAACCTGATGAAAATCCTGTAATGTATTCTTTGTAAAGAAACGGATCTGAATCAAAATCAGAAGCCGATTTTTTAGTACAGGATTGCACTAAAAATAGTGCCACGAACAAGCCGAAAATCTTGCTGGTTTTCATAGATGTAAAAGGGTTATTTGTTAGAACTTATTTCTTGAGATTCTCACCCTAAATCCTCCTTAAAAGGAGCTGGACAAAAAAAAGAGAATTGGTCAATTAGCTATATAACGTTAAAAGTATTAAAATATTATTTACTAATTCACCTATTTTTTGGGAATGTTTTTCTTGTAAAATTATTTTCTTCTAGAAGCGAAAAAACGAAGCATTAAATCGGAACATTCATTGGCTAAAACGCCTGTAGTTACTTGAGTTTTCGGATGAATTGTAGTGCCTAATTTTTGAAAACCACGTTGCTCATCAGGCGCGCCAAAAACTATTCTTGAAATCTGACTCCAATACAACGCTCCAGCACACATCTGACACGGTTCCAGAGTAACAAATAACGTGCATCCGTTTAAATATTTTCCGCCAATAAAATTTGCTGCTGAAGTTATGGCTTGCATTTCGGCATGAGCCGTAACATCATTAAGCAGTTCGGTTAGATTATGGGTTCTGGCAATTATTTTATTATCGATGACAATCACAGCGCCAACAGGAATTTCTCCTTTTTCAAAAGCAGCTTCCGCTTCTTGCAAAGCTTTCTTCATAAAATATTCGTCGGTGAAAGGGTTTTCCAAAGGGAGTTTTTTTATTTTGATCCGTAATTTCCCATGGCTGAGATTACGAAAACAGTTACCACATCGTCTTCAACTTTGTAAATTAGTCGGTCTTTTTGATTCATTTTTCTAGAACAAAAACCGAGTAAATTATGCTTATGTGCTTCTGGATTTCCAAAACCCGAATACGGATTTTCAATACGTTCTTGTAGAATTTTCTCTGATTTTTTGATGTTGGCTTTATCGCCAAATTTGTAGTGTGAAATTATTTCTGACTTAGCAGATGACTCGATTATTACACTATATTTTCCCATATAATATTTGGATCAAGAGTTGTCTATTTACTTTTATTTTTTGTCTTTTCGGCTCTAAATTTAATCATTTTCAAAAATTCAGGATCGTAAATTAGCTCTTCTGTTTCTATAGGGTTTTTATATTTTCAATTCCTTTAGCGTTTTTAAGAAAATTTTCGGTCATTGCTCTAAATGCTTTTTCTGTTTTGGTATTCTCGTTGCTATTAATAGTGAAGATTGTCATAATCACTAGAATTTGATGTACAAATATACAAAACATCCCAAAAAACGAATTC
>Ga0105047_10010403_pt1 | contig 15207 bp, 12 predicted proteins | sample MAT04_FD_78384 | JGI IMG/M metagenome (GOLD analysis project Ga0105047, IMG submission 78384) | Freshwater microbial communities from Lake Fryxell liftoff mats and glacier meltwater in Antarctica - MAT-04 (megahit assembly) | ecosystem: Environmental > Aquatic > Freshwater > Ice > Liftoff... | reverse complement strand
CTTGCGGACTTGGCCATCGGTAACCATCGCAGACCCCCAACTTGTGGAGGTTGCCTACGGCCGAGACTCTCGGACGGGAATTCTAATTGTCGCTGGACGGGAGTTCTAATCGCCGCTCTACAAACGTGGATTGGATTTCGCCGAACACGCGGAAGTCGGGTACCCCGAGTTCCAGGAAGGGTTGCTCCACGGTGGCACGGCGAGTACGACGACGGCGCCAGCTGTTCGGCCGGCGACACCCCGACCCATCGTCAATGCACCGATGGGGAGGAACTAACCCATGGTGACCCCACAAGAGGCATCTCGTCGGCGACGGATTGTCTATCACGCATCCCGAAGCCGTCTCTCTGACGAAATGGTCAGCGCCGCAGTGAAGTTGTGCGATCGCGAGTTCCAGGCGATCCCAGTGTTCTCGGTGCAGAAATTTCTCTCACGACTGACCGAGACCGTTGGTGCGCCTCCGAAACCTGGAGAGTTGTTCGCTGCGATGAACCGGCTCCGTGTCATCACCGATATCGAGGCGATCGGGCCAGATCCGGTGACACCAACGCCGCAGTTGCAGGTCAAGGCCGGATATGCGGAGTCTGTCCCGACTCGTACTCGCGGAAGGGAGACTCCAGCATATGATTTTCAAATCGATAGCTGGGCTTCGGTCTTCAGCGCGATCCTGACCGGCATTCTATCCGAACTCCGGCGTCTCGGCTCCGACATGCCCGCAGAGGCACGAGCTGGCGTCGCGATGCGCCTGCAGCGGGTGGATCTTGCTCCTGGGAGCTACTCCGAAATGAATGCATGGGCGGACGGTGTCTCGGATGGTTTCACTGACCAGTTTACACCGGACGACATGCACAAGAGCCTCCATGAGTTCTATCAGTGGGTCTGCGAAGAGCTTGGGCCTGTTGAGACAGATCGACTCTTTGGTACCGTGATTCGTGATGTGTCGCAGTACCCAGGGGCAGCGCAGTTTCCGCCGCGGAACCTGTTCTGATCCGGTTGTTGAAGACTTCGAACGGTGACCAGGACTGGTTATGAGATCAGTCCTCACCCGGATGACGGGAAGGATCCACCGCTTTACCAACCTGACCGGTGAGCCAGTGACTAACTCAGCGTCTGTTGGCGCGTGGCCGTGCGGTATTCGCCGGGTGTCTCGCCGGTCTTGGTTTTGAACATCACGCTCATATACTCGGGATGCTGGAATCCTGTCCGTATTGCAATCTGGGCCAGGGGCAGATCGGTTTCCGCGAGCAGTTGCTTGATCTTCCGGATTCGGACACGTGACATTTCTTCTTTCGGGCTGTGGCCCAGGATCTGTGTAAAGCGGCGTTCGAGGATGCTGCGAGACACTGGCACCACGGCCAATACGTCCTCAACCATGATGCCGTCACATGCGTGTTCGCGGATATACCGCACCGCGGCGGCCACGTCGCGATCCCCCACCGCGAGCACGTCAGTCGATTGTCGCGTCACCACACCCACTGGCTCGATGAAGATGGGTTCGGTCGGGGCAGGCTCACCCGTCATCAGTCGGGCGAGCAGTTCAGCAGCCTCGTAGCCGATTCGCCTCGTGTTTGGGGCCACGCTTGAAAGCGGTGGCGAAGCGAGGTCACAGAGGATTTCGTCGTTATCCACGCCGATCACGGCAACCTCATCGGGGACCGCGATACCGGCCTCACGGCAAGTATTGAGTACCTGCTGCCCACGGATGTCGTTGCAGGCCATCAATCCGACTGGGCGGGGCAGCGCGGATAGCCATCGCGCCACATCGGCTTCATGCATCCAGCCCTGCTGTTCCTGCCGCGCCGTTCCCGCAAGGCGAACTCGTGCGGGAGGCTGATAGATCAGTGGCGTCAGTCGCATCTCCTCGACTCGCTCTATGAAGTAACCGCAGCGGCGGTCCGAGTAGTTGGTCCCGACGAACCCGCAGTAGGCGAGGTGACGGAAGCCGCGTTCGAGCAGGTGCTCGATAGCGAGTCGGGTGACAGCACGGTCATCGGTGTCAATGAGCGGCATCCCGAGATCGGGGAGCAAACCATGCAGGTCGATGGCGGGGCAGCCAAGATCGGAAATGGCCTTCGCGAGTGCCCGTGTTTCGACGCGGGCAATGACCCCCTGACCCTTCCAGCCGGCGAGCCAGACCGGTGGCGGATCGCTCAGGTCGCGTTCCTCAAAGAAGACCGACCATGGACCATGAACCCGCAGATAATTGGCAATGCCCTGCAACAGACCACGACCGTAGCCGCGTGATGACTCGACCAAAATCGCTACTCGCGGTCGGTTCGTCACAGTTGAAGTCCTGCTCAAGAAAAAGCTCAATCCTCGTCACGGCTACGAGAATCGACTGGGTCGGGGTAGAGATCATTTCTGCTTGTGAAATGCAGCATAACCCCGTTCTTCTTGCGATGGAACGAGAAGTCGTGCGGCGCGAAAAACCTCAAAACTAATCCGCAAAAGCTCAGTGACACATTGATGCGATCATCGCTAGAGTGAGAATCTAATCTAGCTCCATTATCTCCACATCAATGGTATCGTTTATGAACTCTTCTTCCCGCCAGCGAAGAGGCTTCACCCTCATCGAACTGCTCGTTGTCATTGCCATTATTGCGATCCTGATCGGGCTTCTGCTGCCTGCCGTGCAGAAGGTCCGTGAGGCCGCCGCTCGCATGAAGTGTCAGAACAACCTCAAACAGATTGGGCTGGCCCTGCACAACTGCCATGACGCTACCGGACGATTCCCCCGGGGCCAAATCGCCTTGGACGACACCGACACGAAGCTGTACGGGTCGTGGGTTCTCCAGATTCTCCCGTACCTGGAACTGGCCAACGTGTACCAGCAGTTCAACGGCACGCAGAGTTGGTGGACGGCTGCGAACCAGACTGCTCGCGGGAACAAGTTGGTCGCGTTTCTTTGCCCGTCCGATCTCGATGTCCCGACCTTCAACAATTCCGTGGACTTCGGAGCACGTGGGAACTACGTCGCGAACACGGGAATCGGAACGTGGAACCGCACGGTCCCCACAACAACAGCTGCAGGAGGGTACCAACCCGGCCTGACGGTCCGTGGGCCATTCCTTCACGGTGACTTCACAACGATCTCAAAACTCACGGACGGCACATCGAACACAGCCGGAGTGTCGGAGATCCGGAAGTCGCCGAACAACGACTCTCGTGGCGCGCTCTTCGCAGACACAGGATGCGTCCAGTACACACACGACTATCTGCCGAACGCCAATGTGAGCGACCGCACGGAGCGCTGTAGTGGCGATGCCAAGACGCCCTGCGTCTCGACGGGAAATTTTGGCACCTACCAGCTCACGGCCAAGAGCAACCACACGGGTGGCGTTGGATTACTGATGCTGGATGGATCAGTCCGTTTCGTGACGAACAATGTGGACGTGATTGCATGGCAGGCGGCCGCAAGCCCTTCAGGCGGAGAGGTGGCACAGTTGCCCTGATCAACGCGATCCATGTCTCGGTGTTCTAAACTCCCACGTGATCTTCGCGAACGGCCCCTGAGAGTCGCTTTCATGACCAGCTATGTGTTGACTCAATTTGACCAGGCATGCTTCATGCGACTGATCCTGTGCGCCTGGCTGAGTGCCGCCGTTACGGGTTGTGGGGGCGATCGCGATGGTCCCAACCCACCCCGCTCGGGTGTGACTGGACGTGTGACACTCGATAATCAGCCTGCTCCAGCCGGAACGATCGTGTTCATTCCCCTCACAGCCGGGCAGTTGCAATCGCAGGGGATCATCCAGGAAGACGGAACCTTTGTGATCGAAGCCGAGAATGGCCCTTCCCCTGGGGAATATAAGGTCGAAATCCTGTGTTCGAAGAAGACGGGTCGCCGAATCCAGAGCATGAGTAGCTCTGATGGGACCGGGATGATTGACGAGCGAGTGCCGGTGATCCCAGCTAAGTACAACACGGCGACAACACTCCGGCAGACAATTACCAGCGGTGAGAACAAACTGCTGTATGAACTGAAATCGAGTCCATGACCTTCAACGGCTGATTGTTTCAGTCAAAATTAGGAGTTACGCAATTGGCTTTGCTTGGTGGGGCAGGCATTCTTGCCTGCCCCACCAAGCAAAGCCAATTGCGTAACTCCTAACAATGGCAACCCTCGAAATCGGGCCATGACATCCGAGAAGTCTCTCACACCTCTGTAATATGCCCATGGCAGGCATAACGCCTGGGCGTATCGACCATCCCTTTCCCCCTTCCCCTGGTGTGCGATGACTCGTATTGGCGTTCCATTGACTCTCATCGGCCTAGCCTTTCTGACCGCTCTGGCGGGTTCTCCCGGAACTGGCGCTGAACCCGAGAAGAAGCCGGCGGATGAACCCAAGAAACTCGGTGCATCCATCAACGGCTATCGGTGGGAATTCCCATGTAAGGAGCCGATGCCCGAGAATCCAAAGAAAGGCGCGAACTGCGCCTCGGCACTGGTCAAGGGCGACCCGAAGAAGACGGACAACTTCACCACCGAAAAGGAATTCGAGGGGGAGAAAGGCAAACGCTATCAGGTCACCTTGCGGTTTCGCGGCGTAGTGGAACCGATGATGTACAAGGATGGGAAGATGGACGGCGATCACTTCTACATCGGGGGAGAACCGAACAACAACACCTACAACATTTACAAGCTCACGATCTCGTCGCCGCCTTCGCATTACTTCCTGAATCGCCAGGACAAGGTTGGGCACGTCATCTTCACGATTGATTACACCAAGACCATCGAGATCGACGGGGGAGCGAAGATCACCTTCCACGGCGACGGTCAGAACGGGCAACTGATTTCCAACTTCGAGAAGCTCGTGGTGGCGGATGTGGCTCCCGCACCCAAACCATTCAATGGACAGTTCGTCCAGGTTGATGTGGTGAGTGTTGTCGAGGCGAAGAAGTAACGACCTTCACTCCGCCGGGTGGGATTCGCCAAGAGTCCCACGAAGAATTCGATTGCCTGCGATTTCGGGGAGTGGTTCGCACACGAAATCGCTAGCCGGCCTTACAATGTAGCCATGAACGCTATCCTGATCGCCGGGGCAGCCCTCGTGGGGTTGCCAATTCTTCTGCACCTCATCATGAAGCAAGAGCCAAAGCGGCTCAACTTCCCGGCATTTCGATTTCTTACCCAGAAGCTCAAGACCAACCAGCGCAAGCTTCGCCTCCGGCACTTCATCCTGCTTGCGATGCGAATGCTCCTGATTGCGCTTTTCTGCTTCACTCTGTATCAACCCTCGCTCAAGAGCGATCGACTGAACATCCGCGGTGAACAACCGGTCGCGGCTGTCATCATCATTGATACCAGCCCAAGCATGGGGTACACCGCGAGTGAGAAAACCCGCCTCGATGAAGCCCGCCGCCGGGCACTCGAACTGCTCGATGAACTGCCCGAGAAGTCGCCGATCGCTGTTGTCACCACTGATGATGCCGATGCTGCGATCTGGGAAACGCTTCCCGACGCCCGCAAGCGAATCGAGAAACTCGATAAGCCACGCGCGGGTGGGCAACCGCTTACGGCCACGCTGGCTCACGGATACCAACTCTTCTCCAAGATCGAGACGCAGGATCTCGAAGAGGCAGAGAGTCTCCCGAAGTTACTCGCAGTCTTCACCGACCGTGCGGCAGCGAGCTGGGATGCCGGTCAGGTGGAGGATCTGAAGAAACTCCGGGACAAGATACCGGATCCGAAGCCATCCCAGGCGGTCGTCGATGTGGGGATCGAGAAGCCCATGAATATCGGCATTCTCTCCGCCGAGATGAAGCCGCAGGTGATCTCCGCGAATCAAGCGGCCTCGATCACAGTGACCGTGGCCGCGAGTGGACCAACAGAACTGCCTCCCGTGGCAGTGAACGTTCTCGCGAAACTCGATGGGGCAGGGGACACCATTGTGCGGCAAGTTGTGGTCCCATACGGGCAGTCGCGGCCGGTCACGTTCGAATACAAGGAGTTGAAGCCGGGGTTGCATCAGGTCGAGTTCTCCCTGAAAGCAGCCGACATGTTGATGTTCGACAACTCGCAATTTCTCACCTTCAAGGTTGGAGAAGCTCGTCGAATTCTTACCATCGCGGACGACCCGGACGGCACCGCGTTCTGGCAACTCTCACATCAATCCAAGGGCGAGTTTAGTTGTCTGGTTGTGCGGCCTGGAGATGTGAAGATCAAGGACGGTCGCACGGTCGTGGAGTATGCCGATCCTGAGAAACCGATGGGCAAATCTATCGAGGTGAACATTCGCGTCTTTGAGGTGGTGACGCTCCTGAGCGTGGCCGATCCGAGCCAGAGGCACGGCACCCTGGACACGCTCTGGGAGAAACTTCGGCCCTACGTTGAAGGCGGTGGCAAACTCATCATCGTGCCAGGCGGCGACAGTCTTTCAACCGACGGCTACCTTGTGGGCGGAAACATGATGCCGGCCACATTCAAGACGGTGCTCGATACCCGTCGGATGGATCCGCCTCCACCGCGGCAAACGGCTCCTGGCTGGGATCCACCGCGTGATGGTAAGAACGGCGTGACGTGGTTCCTCGACGACAAGGCGATCCAGCACCCCATGCTTCGCCCGTTCCAGGGCTGGGAAGCGAAAGGGAACGTGGACGCCGTGAAGAACCCACGCCGGGCCTGGAAATACTGGGATGTGGCGAAGGCTCCGGAAGTGATCACGATTGTTTCGTACAACGATGCCGAGAAGCCTGCCGAGCGACATCCAGCCGTGCTCGAACGCGGTGTTGCTGATCCGAAGGAACCGACACGGGCTAAGGGTCGCGTCGTGCTGCTCACGACCCGTCTCGACATTCCCACGCGGGATGATCCCGCATGGAACGACTACTGGGAACTTGAAGGTTCCACATGGTCGGTGGTCTTCCCCTGGCTATTGGCTCGATATCTTGCCGGTGATACGGCCGACGCGAACTTCAACTACCGTGCAGGGCAGAACGTCGTGGTGCCGCTTCCCAAGGGAGGGCTGCCACGCGGGACGAAAGTGCTGATCGAAAGCCCGGCAGGTGCTGAAACGATCGAGGTTGGCGACAAGCAGACAGAACTACGTCTCGGAGCGCCTCGCACGAACTTCGCGGGGAACTTCAAGGTGTCATTCCGCCCACAGTGGGAGGAAGGCTTCAGTCTGAACGTTCCCGCCGAGGAAAGCACGCTGGACAAGGTGCCGGTCGAGGGAATCGAAGATCTGACAGGGAAAGACACGGTAGCACCGCTAGGCAAGGACGTGAAACTGGCCGATATCCTGAAAGTGATCGTCGATCAACCGATCGACCTGTTCCCATGGTTGCTCATCGGCGTATTGATGCTGCTGGCGCTCGAGGGACTCGTGGCCAATCGCTTTTACCGCCGAGTAAAGTGATGTCGCCGAGGACAGTAGGAAGTTTCAGCCTTAAACATCCGCGCGAAAATGATGTACCAGGCTGCTGTAGGTGGCCGCGTTGAAGCCGATTTTGTTTTTCGGCCTGAAGGGCCGTGCTCCCTTAGCCCAGGCCAACGGCCTGGGGACGCGAACAGAACAAACCCTCGTGGCCTGAAGGGCCACCCTCGAACCATCCCGAGCGCGGCCCTTCAGGCCGCAAACCCTTGATTTCCCTGGAACCCAGGCCGTTGGCGTGGGCTAAGGGAGCTCGGCCCTTCAGGCCGAACGACAGAGACGAAGTCCGACCTCAAAGACCTCTCACTGCACTGGGAACCTCGCTGGTAGGCCAATTTCACGCCTCTGCCTTATCCTGGGTGTTCGTAGCAGCAGACTTCCCTACTCGTTCTAGTGTGGATACAGTTCTGGGTGGGGAGGGCGAAGCTCCTGCCGAGCCGATGCCTGTGGCTCGGCAGGAGCCTCGCCCTCCCGTTTGGGAGCGTGATCCGCCCTGGAACCAGTAACCATCGTCACGGTGACATCACCAGTGGAAGAAAGCATCCGGATTCTCACGGAACCTTCAGTCTACGTCGTCGGAAAGCAGACGATCGGGGATGAGGAACTGTCACGCTTCCTCACCGACCATGGCGTAAGCTGGTCGAGTGATAGCGAAATCGCCGGCGAACTGCTCACGGAAACGGCGGGCCGTCTCTGTTACATGAGTTTCGCCAAGCCGCGACCGGGCGGGAATGCTGCCTACCTCAACCACATCAAGGAAGTGGGCCACGGGTCCGTACTCGAACATGCCGTGTGGAACTTCGTGATCACCGGTGTGTCGCGTACCCTGACGCACGAACTCGTTCGGCATCGCGCCGGGATGTCGTATTCGCAGCTATCCCAGCGATATGTCGATGAATCTGTCGCGGAATACGTCGAGCCGGACATCATCGCCAACGATCCGGAACTGCACCAGATTTGGCTCGATGCCGTGACACACGCACACGCCGCATATGTGAAGCTCGCTGAGAAGTTGAACACCAAGCTCGCCGATCCGAAGGCTGCAGCTGCGGCGATGTTGCCACCGGATTCCGACCGCACGACGCGCCGGAAGACCGCCCGACAGGCCGCCCGCAGTGTGCTCCCCAATGCCACCGAGACCAAGATCTTCGTGACCGCCAACGCTCGCGCACTGCGGCACTTCCTCGAACAACGCGGCAGCGCGTTCGCGGAGCCGGAGATTCGCAAACTCGCGGGTAAGTTCCTCGACATCCTCCAGAAGGATGCCCCAAACCTCTTCGGCGATTACGTGCGGGTTCCACTCCCCGACGGCACGTTCGAGGTCACGACGCCCTACAAGAAAGTGTGACCCGCATTCAGGAACAGACTGTGACCGATCCCGTGCGGCAGAAAATCCTGGCCGTGTATGCGGAAGCCGATGCGGCTGTCGCCCAGTTCGGCCCACGATGCGATGCCTCCGGTCGCTGCTGCCGGTTCACGGAATACGGTCACACGCTGTTTATCACGCATTTCGAGGCGGAAATCCTCCTCGAAGACGCACCGCCATACTCACAACCAGTCTCGCGCGACGGATGCCCATTTCAAGTGAAAGGACTTTGCACCGCTCGCGAGTCGAGGCCCCTTGGCTGCCGGATTTATTTCTGCGATCCCACGTTTAACGATCGCATGATGGAAATCACGGAAGAAGCGATCGCGAAATTGAAGGCGATTGCAAACGAGCATGATACGGGCTGGAACTATGCGCCGTTGCACCACTTTCTGAACGCGGCCCGCGAACAGGGGCCAGCCCTTTCGGCTCCCGATAGCATGAACTCACCGGATTCCCGGTTCTCGTTATCGGTGGTTCCACCACCCATCGGTTGACCCATCAGTTCGCCAGGAGGTTCCGCATGTTCCGCTTCTTGGCCTCGTTAGCATTTACACTCGCACTCACCTTTGTCGTCCAGGCAGCCGACTGGCCACAGTTCCTGGGGCCGACCCGCGATAACACAACCCCCGAAGTGGTCGAAGCCTGGAAGGGCGACCTCAAGCCAGCCTGGAAGATGCCAGTCGGCGAGGCTCACAGTTCGCCAGTCGTTGCTGGCGGAGTCGTATATGCGTTCTACCAACCCAGGGGAAAGCACGCCGATGCCCTGGCCGCGTTCGACGCCAAAAAGGGTGAGTTGCTGTGGGAGAAAAGTTACGAACGACCCGAGTTCAAGCCGTTGTTCGGCAACGGGCCACGCTCCACGCCTGCTGTTAGTGGTGGCTCCGTCTTCACGCTCGGCGGCACCGGGATTCTCTGCTGCTGGAACGCCAAGACAGGCGAGATTCTCTGGAAGGTCGATACTCTCAAGGAATTCGACACGAAGAACCTGTTCTTCGGTATCTCGACTTCGCCTATTGTTGTCGATGACAAGGTCGTGGTGATGGTCGGAGGGAAGGGGGCCGGGGTTGTTGCGTTCGAGGCAAAGACTGGGAAGACCGCGTGGAAATCGACCGATGACCCCGCGAGCTATTCCTCGCCCATGTTCGCTGGTGGGCAGTTCGTGTTCCTCACGGGTGCGAATCTCCTCGGGTTGAGCGCGCAGGGCGAGAAGCTCTGGTCGGTCCCGTTCGAGGGAAAGGTCGGTGAGTTGGTCGAGTCGTCTGCGACGCCCATCAAGGTCGGCGACATCGTAGTCGGCAGCACCGTGACCTCTGGCGCAATTGGCCTGCGAGTGACCGGGAAGGACACCAAGTACTCGGCTGAGAAAGTCTGGGAGAACAAGAAACTGACGTGCTACTTCTCGACGCCCGTGGTGGTGGACAAGTACCTGTACATGGTCAATGGTGCGGCCACGATTGTGAACCCGAGCATCACGCTGCGGTGCGTGGAACTCGATACCGGCAAGATCGCCTGGGAGAAGTCAGGCGTCGGCAAGTATCACGCGGCAATCATGCGTTGCGGCCCCGCAGGGAAGGAGCGGTTGTTGATGCTCGACGACAACGGGTTCCTGACGCTATTCGAACCGGACGCCAAGGAATTCAAGCAACTGGCTCGCTCGAAGGTGTGCGAAAAGACCTGGGCGCACCCCGCGCTCGTTGACGGTCACCTCTACCTGCGCGACGACAATAACTTGATCTGCGTTCCTGTGAAGTGACACGATGTTTGGCCGCTACCAATCTGGGGAGCAGTTGAACAAGCGAGGTGCCTCGTGGTCGTCGGGCTGATCTTCGCAGTCGTGCTTGTCGTACTCGGAACTGGTGGGGGTTCGCGACAATTGCGAACCCTACGCCGGGTCCAGTCTGAGCCGTACCTTCCCGAAGTGGATCGAGCGTATTTCCGCGGGCAGGGCCGCCGTCGGCTCGTAGCTTCCGGGTTGCTCGTGGTCATCGGCCTGATGATCGCGTTCTATTATCTCTCCGGAATGGATGCCCGGATGGATGAACTCGGAGCACGCCAGAAGGAACTGCCGCCAGCCGAGGAAGACAAGCGATTCGCTCGTCTCGTGGGGATCTACTGGATCGTCGTGATTCTCCTCCTGGGTGGCACAGTCTCCGTGGCGATGATCGACTTCTGGGCCACGCGAGTGTACTGGATGGCCCGGTATCGTGAGATCAAGAGCGATCACGATACGAAACTCCAGCGTGACCTCGCGGTCTATCGCCAGCAGAAGCTGAACGACCGTGTGAAGGGATTGAAGAAGCCCACGGACGACACGACGCCCGAGGGCGACCCGCCGCTGTCGTAGTTCTGACACTTCACTTCAAGCAGAGTGGTGGCGGTCAGCGAGCGTTTGTGGTTCAATAGCACCATGCTACCACTACCACAACTGCTTGCAGAACTCGTCCGCCGACCTTCGGTCAACCCGATGGGCCGCAGCGACATCCCCACCGAGATTCTCTACGAATCGCGAGTCACTGCGTTTCTCGAAGAACAACTCCGCGCCCTTGGCTGTGAGGTTCGTCGGCAGACCGTGCGCCCTGGCCGCGATAATCTGATCGCCACCTATACACCGCCCAACCCCGCGCCGTTCTCGGTGATGTTCGAGGCACACCAGGACACGGTGCCAGTGGATGCGATGATCGTGGAACCGTTCGGGGCGATGATCGAAGGCGGGAAGATGTATGGCCGGGGTACGTGCGACGTAAAGGCTGGCGGAGCCGTGATGCTCACCGCGTTCGCACGACTCGTGAAGGAGAGACCGCGCGGCAGCGCTGCTGTCACGCTTGCGCACACGGTGGACGAAGAACACACGTTCCTCGGGATTCAAGAACTGATGAAGTCGGGCGTGCGTGCGGACTACGCCATTGTGGCTGAGCCGACACTGTTAAATATCGTGAACGCCCACAAGGGGGTGGTGCGCTGGGTGCTCGAAACACAGGGGAAGGCGTGCCACAGTTCGCGACCCGAGAACGGCGTAAACGCGATCTATCGCATGGCCCGCATCATCTCCGAGATTGAGCGATACGCGGAGCAACTGCGAGCACTGCCACCCGATCCGGTGCTCGGACCACGAACCATTTCGGTTGGCCGCATCACTGGTGGCGTCTCGCCGAATACGGTGCCGGACGTATGCCGCGTTGACATCGACCGCCGCTTAATCCCGGGCGAGACAGCCGAATCGGGAGTGGCCCACCTCACCGAGTTCCTGAAAGGGAAAGGCTTCGACTTCCCGTTTACCATCACACAGTCACACGCCGCATGCCCACCCCTTAGTCCGGCCCTCTCGGGCGAATTGGTGACCCGATTTGGTGCGTCGATTGATTCGGTGGTGGGGAAACACACGGTTCACCCTGTGCCATTCGGAACCGACGCCTCGACAGTTGCAAGTGCGGGTATGCCGGTGGTGGTCTTCGGCCCTGGTGACATCGCCCAGGCACACACGAAAGACGAGTGGATCGACCTATCGCAGCTCGAACCCGCCGCCGAGATCCTGTTCCGCTTCGCCTGCGGGAAGTGAGTTGCGAAGCCGAATCCGGGCAGTGGGTTCGGTGGTGTTGTAACACTTCGTTCCAACCTCGGAACTCACCCGGGGTTGACTGTAAATCCCTTCATTGACCACAATCCCACCCCAGTTGTTGCCGGAAAGGAGTCCCCGTGCGCCCGCTGAACATCGCCGTACTCGACGAGGAACTGCCGTTCCCTCTCACCTCCGGCAAACGAATCCGCACCTTCAACCTGCTTTCCAGGCTCTCGCGGCGTCATCGCGTCACGATCCTGTGTCATCGGAACCCGGACCGCGAAGAAGCAATCGCCGCCGAGGAAGCGTTCCGCAAACACAACATCAACACGATCGTTGTGGATCGTGCCGTGCCTTCGAAATCCGGTGCGGGGTTCTACGCACGCCTGGCCGGGAACCTCCTGTCACCGCTGCCGTATTCAGTCGCCACGCACACAAGCCCGGCGCTCGCGCAAGCAGTCCGAGAGTTCGCCGACAACAACCCAGTCGATGTCTGGCACTGTGAGTGGACGCCTTACGCCGAAGTGCTGCGAACCGCACTGGGGGAAGAACTCGCGGATTCCTGCTGGACCGTGATGGCTCACAACGTTGAGTCGCTCATCTGGCAACGCTATCTCGAAGCGGAGTCGAACCCGGTCCGCCGCTGGTATGTGAGGAAGCAGTGGCACAAGTTCGAGCGGTTCGAACAGTGGGCGTATTCCGCCGCGAGCCGGGCGATCGCCGTCAGTCCTGACGATGCGAAGTTGATGCGCGACCAGTTCGGAGCCACGCGAACGGATGTGGTCGAGAACGGGGTCGATGTCACGTATTTTCAACCGCAGCACGATGTCGAACGTGATCCATCGCGGTTGTTGTTCCTGGGGAGTCTGGACTGGCGACCAAACCTCGACGCCGTGGCAATTCTCCTCGATGAAATCTTCCCAAAGGTTCGCGAGAAGTTGCCCCATGCAACACTCTCACTGGTGGGTCGCCGCCCACCGGAGTGGTTGAAGGAACGAGTCGCGAATACGCCCGGAGTCCGGGTGTTTGCAGATGTGCCCGATGTGCGGCCGTTCCTGGCAACATGCGGAATGCTCGTCGTCCCCTTGCGAATCGGTGGTGGCTCCCGACTCAAGATCCTCGAATCGTTGGCGATGGCAACGCCCGTCATCAGCACACGAGTCGGAGCAGAGGGGTTGAACCTGACGCCCGACCGCGACCTGATCGTCACTGAAACGCCTGCCGAGATGGTCGAGAAGATTCTCGAAGCCGTGCATCATCCCGAGGATATACAGGAGACGGCAGAGCATGGCCGACGCAGAGTGTTGGCTCGATATTCCTGGGAGCCACTCGCGGAAAAGCTAGAAACCGTGTGGCAATCCGTGGCACGAATCGCTGTAGAACACGCGGCGTAAGTGCTGAACTTGAATTAGCTTGTGAAGGTTAATCTTGATGCGGTGCCAAAATCTTCGCCCCATGGCAAGCGACTGACCTACCCATGTCGTCATTATGGGTAGACTCGCGTGCTCGGTCTCATTCGGGATCGACCGGTCTGGCGGCACCATCATTTCAAGAGGGCTCTCGCAATGGCATCGAAGTGGCTTCTCCTCGCTCCCGTCGCGGGCGCGGTCGGTTTGGGTGTGGGGCTTGGTGTGGGCGCAGACAAACTCGTCAGCGCAGCCCCCGAAGCAGTGAAACAAGATGTGAAGCCAGCGGTCACGCTGCCGATCACGCGAGTGGTTCTCTTCAATAGCGGTGTTGGCTACTTCTCCCGTAGCGGCGAAGTCACAGATGATGCCCGCGTCGATCTCAGCTTCCAAGAGACGGATATCAACGATCTGCTCAAGAGCATGATCCTGGAAGACTTCGGCAAAGGTCGCATCGCAGCCGTTTCTTACGACAGCCGTGAGCCGATCAGCCGCACGCTCAGTTCCTTCGCGGTCAACCTCAACGGCCAACCAACATTCGCCGGGATCGTAGCTCAGATGCGTGGCGAACGGATCGAAGTCGTGACAACCCCGGGTGCTGCCAATCAACCCGGCAAGCTGAATGGTGTGATCGTTGGCGTCGAAACCCAGAGGGTTCCCGCTGGCACGACAACCGTTGACGCACAAGTGCTCAACATGTGGTGTGCGGAAGGTCTTCGCGCCGTGAAGCTGTCGGAAGTGCAGCAACTGCGGTTCTCGAATCCGATCATCGAGAACGAATTTCGACGCGCTCTCGACACACTGGCCCTGACGCACGATTCGCAGAAGAAGGCCGTGTCGCTGCACTTCGCGGGCGACGGTGCTCGTAAGGTTCAGGTCGGCTATGTCGTTGAAGCGCCGATCTGGAAGACGAGCTACCGCATGGTACTCGCGGACAAGGAAAAGCCGTATCTGCAAGGTTGGGCGATGGTCGAGAACCCCACCGATGAGGACTGGGGCGGCGTGAAGATGGCCCTGGTTTCGGGTCGTCCGATCAGCTTCAAGATGGACCTGTACAACCCGCTCTACATCAACCGACCCACGGTTGAACCCGAACTCTTCGCCTCGCTCCGACCCGTCACCTACCGTGGCGGATTCGCACAGGATCCGCAGGCTAATGGGGTTGCTTTGGGCGGCCCTGCCAATGAAGCCATGAAGGCCCGCAGTGGCGCGGCGATGCCCCCTGCGGCTCCCGGGTTCGGAGGCGCGGGTGGCGGTCGGATGCAGTTGGCTGAAGCACAAGACAAATCAAACGACGCCAAAAAGTTCGCTGCGGATGTGGGCCGTGAACTTGGTAACCGCATCAACACAAACACGGTTGGAAACGCCGCAACGGCCGGTGCTCTGGGCGACTTCTTCCAGTACACGATCGACCACCCGGTGACCCTCGGTCGCCAGAAGAGCGCAATGCTCCCGATCGTGGGCAAGGAAGTCGAAGGCCAGAAGGTCTCGATCTACAACCAG
>Ga0105047_10010402_pt1 | contig 15208 bp, 10 predicted proteins | sample MAT04_FD_78384 | JGI IMG/M metagenome (GOLD analysis project Ga0105047, IMG submission 78384) | Freshwater microbial communities from Lake Fryxell liftoff mats and glacier meltwater in Antarctica - MAT-04 (megahit assembly) | ecosystem: Environmental > Aquatic > Freshwater > Ice > Liftoff... | reverse complement strand
GCTGTATTCGCCATTGGCGGTGGCGACACTTTTGTTGGCGACGTTGGTGTCGCGGTTGGTGATAGTGATGACGGCGGCGGGCACGGCGGCCCCCGTAGGGTCAGTGACGATGCCGGTGATAGAGCCGCGTTCGCTTTGGGCGTGGAGGCTGAGGGTGAGAACGAAGACGAGTAGCGCGTTTTTCATGAAAGAACCTTCCCTGCGAGATGCTGGGAGTGATTCTATGCCCGTTTGGAGGGGCGCGTCAAATGGGTCCGAGTCGCTGGAGGTTGGCGTCGCGGAGGCGGGTGAGGAGGGCGTTGCCGTTGGAGTCGATGCGGAATTCGCCATAGCGGGCGCTGGTGCCTTCTTCGAAGAAATAGGCATCGCTGCCGATGGCGGTGCGACCGTGGCGGGTGCGGTATTTGAGGCGGAGTTCTCCGGCGGCGCGTTCGGTGTTCCAGCCGACGGCGGTGGCGATGCGGCGGTCATCGAGCTTGACGATCAGGAAGCCGTCTTCGGTGACGCTGGGGGTGGTGCGGTCGATTTTGTAACGGAGGGCCATGTAGTCGCCTTGCATGAGGGAGCGGGGGTCGACGGGGGCGAGTTCGAGGTAGGCGACCGTGCCGTGGGCTTTGAGCTGTTCGCGGCTGAAGATGGCCCAGTTAGCGATGGCGAGGATGAGGGCGAGTCCGGCTATGAGGAGGGGCTTGGTCATGCGTTCTCCTTGGGGAAGAGGAACCAGCGGAGAGCGAGGAGCGTGAGTCCGGTGGCCATGAGGACGAGGGATTTGTTCAGAAGGGTGAACGAAAGCGAATAGTAGAAGTGGCTGAGGTAGGCGAGGCCGGCGGCGATGCCGAGGCCAGTGAGAGTGGGAGCGGCGCAGCCGAAGCCGATGAGGAGGATGAGAAGGGCGGCCGCGACTCCGGGGGCGGGTATTAGGATTAGGGAGATGAGGGCAGCGTAGACGGAGCCTTGGAGGCCAAAGAAGTGGTGGGCGGTGTAGACGAGGGCGAGGCCAGCGAGGAGTCCGCCAGCGTAGGGGGCTTGGGGGTGCGGGTTGCGGCCGAAGTGGGTGAGGAGGTCGATGGCGACGAGGGCGATGGCGGCGCCGTAGCCGTAGGCGCGGGGGATTTGGGGTTGAACGAGGAAGACGAAGGTGACCAAAGCGGCGGCGATGGCGATGGTGAGAGGCGACCATTGTTCGAGCGCGGCGGCGAGGAGAAGGATGGAGGCTCCGGTGCACCAGGCGCGGTAGATGGGGTTGGTGGTAAGGAGGCTGGGGAGAATGAGGATGGCGGCCATGACGGCGGCGGTGCGGTTGAAGTCGCGGAAGACGCCGAGGCCGAAGAGTAGGCCGGCTTGGCCGGCGATGCTGGCGGCGAGGCCGAGTTGGGTGAGGAAGGGGCTGGGACTGCGGAGGAGTGCGAGTCCGGCGGCGCAGGCGAGGGTGCCGCCGATGGCCAGCGCGCCTTCGAAACGGAAGAAGGCGACGAGGACGATGGTGAGGAAGAGGGCGGCGACCCAGGCGGCGAAGCTGAGGAGGGCGTGGACATACCAGGCGGGCCCGGCGGGTTCGGGCGGGGGCGGGTCACCGATGACGAGGTCGGCTTCGACGAGTTGTTGCCAGAGGGGGTTCATTCTTTTGCCAGGTGCTGGAGCCATTTGGCGGAGGCGGCGGAGAGTGCGACGACGATGACGGCGATGAGGAAGGAATTGAAGATGAAGTCACTGCTGCTGGCGCGGAAGAGAGCGCGAGCGCAGAGGCAAGTGATGGCAACGATGGCGGAGAGGAGCGCGGCGGCGATAAGGAAGAGGTCGCGGCGGAATCTGGTGAAGATGACGAGGGTGGCGGGGAGCCAGAGGAGGTAAGCGACGGCGAAGGGTTGGGCACGATCAAAGATTTGGGCGAGGGCGAGGGCGGAGAAGGCGAGGGCGGTGGCGGCGCCGGCGAGGCGGGGGGCTAGGCGGTTTTGAGGGGCGAACCACTCCCAAAGGGCTTGGGCGGCGAGGTTGAGGAGGGCGTAGCAGGCGAGATCGGCGGGGTAGGCGGCGAGGGCGACGTTCGAGAGGACGAGAGTGAGGAGCCAGAGGTCGGGCTTTTGGGCGGCAAAGGCCCAGGGGACGATGAGGGCGGCCCAGAGGGCGAAGAGTTGCCAGGGGTCGGCGCCCATCTGGTAGGTCTGGCCGATGAGGGCGAAGAGGGCGCCGGTCATCAAGGCGGCGAAGAAGAGGGCGGCGCGGCTGGCGGCAGTTTCGATGCCTTTGATCCAAGCGAAGGCGAAGGCGGCGATGAGTAGGATTTCGACAATGGCGAAACGGGCGAAGGGCGGGAGGACTTTCCAGTTGTAGGCGAAGAAGAAGATGATGCCGGCACCTAGGAGGAGAGTGCCGGTGGCGAGCATGAGGCGGGAGAGGAAGGCTTGCCATTTTTCACGGTTGGGCGCGACTTGGGCGAGTTGGAGGGCTTGGGAGATGTCATGGACGTGTCCCTGTTCGGCCCACTGGAGGATTTGTGCGCGGGGGGACATGTTGATTAAGGTATCAGGTGCGCATGCGAGCGATGAGGTAGAGGCCGACGAGGGAGAAGATGACGTCGGGGCTCCAGGCGGCGATTTGGGCGGGGAGTTGGTTAAGGTTGCCGACTTGTTCGAAGAGTTTGTTGAGGGTGAGGTAGGCAATACCGATGCCGAGGCTGACGCCGATGCCGGTCATGGCGCCGCGGTTGCCGGCGAGGAAGCCGAAGGGGGCGGCGATGAGGGCCATGATGAGGGCAAATAAGGGCACCGAGAACTTACTGTGATATTGCACTTGCAGGCGCGTGGTGTCGAAACCGCTTTGTTGTAACTCGCCCATGTATTTCTGGAGCTCGTGGAAATTCATTTGGCTCGATAGTTTTACTTCCTTAAGGAAGTAAGTGGGCGGTTCGTTTAAGTGGACGTAGCTGGCGACCTCGCCCCGGAAATCGTCGAACTTCTTGACGCGGACGCCGTCGAAAGTGCGGCGGTAGCCATTTTGGAAGACCCAGGTTTTGATAGAGGGCTCCCAGCGGGCGCGCTCGGCGGTGATGACGTGCTGAAGATGGAAGCGCTTCGGTTCGATCTCGTAGACGTTGACGTCGAGCATGACGCTGTCGGCGGGATCGAAGTAGCGGTAGTAGTAAATGCGGGAGCCTTGGCCGTAGATGTACTTGCGGTCGGGGCGGAGGAAGCTTTGGGGGGCGTTGCCTTTGATCTCGTTGCGGATGGCGTCCTGTTTGCGGTTGGCATCGGGGACGTAGTAATAGTCGAAGGCGAAAAGCGCGCCGCTCAAGACGCCGCTGGCGGCGATGACCGGGGCGACTAAGCGGTAGAGACTGACCCCGCAGGCCTTGAAGGCGGTGACTTCGTTGTTCTTACTGAGTACGCCGAAGGTGACTAAGACGGCGACCAGGACGCTGACGGGGGTGAAATCGTAAATGAATTTGGGGATGAGGAAATAGAGGTAAGTGACGACGCGGGTCATGGCGATGTGGTTTTTGACAATGTCGCCGAGTAACTCGAAGAAAGTAAATACTTCGGTAAGCAAGACGCAAGCGAGTAAAAGGAGCGCGAAGTAAAAGAGGAAAGTATTAAGGACATAAGTGTCGATGAGTTGGGGCAGGACGGCCCATCGGCGGCCACTGGTACGCGGAAGTCCCCGTTCGGCGGTGCTTTCAAAGCGTTGGGCGAGCGAGGTGAAGAACTCGCGGGTGCGGCCGGAGATGAGGCCGATCAAGTCGAAGTCGCCGGGGCGTTCGAGGCGGAGGATGAGGATGAGTCCGGCGAGCCCGAAGAGGAGGTTGGGGAGCCAGACGGCGAATTCGACCGGCAAAGTACCTTGGCGGGCCAGGCCGACGAGGCTGATAAAGCCCATGTAATAGATGAACGCGAGCAGCACGGTAAGGACGAAAGAGACGCTTTTGCCGGCTTTGCGCTGGGAGATGCCGAGCGGGAGGCCGACCATGGCGAGCAGGAAGCAGGCGAGGGGCAGGGCGAGGCGTTGGTGGAGCTCGATGAGGGCGTCGAGGTTGCGCGGGCCTTTGGCGTAGGCGAGCCGGGCGAGGGGGAGCGAGTCCATCTCGGGATAGGGGCGGACGGTGCGCTCGGTGGGCTTTTTGGCTTCGAGGGCCTGGTCTCCGGACGGGAAGGCGGAGTTCATGTCGTCGGTAGGATCTTTGCCGAGTTCGTGAGAGCGGGCGTTACGGAGCGAAAGTTGGATGCGATGGCTTTTGGGGTCAGCGACGGCGATGGCCTCTTCGGCGAAGGTGACGCGGGGGCCGACGGCTTGTTGGCGAATGCTACCGGGGCGCTGCTCGGAAGGCGTGGTGTCGGCCATGAAGACATTGCGCCAGCGGACGACGGGCCCGGGGTCGACGCCGCCGACGTAGAGGATCATGTTGGGGAACTGTTCGTCGAAGACGCGTTCCTGAATTTCGGCGGTGAGTTGGACGGCGGCGAGTTCATTGACGATGCGGCCGGTTTCGCGGATCGACCAAGGCGTCAACCAAAGGCTGGCGGCGCCGGCGAGCAGGAAGCCGAGGAAGGCGAAGCCCATGACGGGCCACATCAGGCGGCGAGCGGGGACGCCGGAAGCCCGCAGGGCGGTGATTTCGTTGTCGCTCGATTGGCGGCTGAGGCCGATGAGGATGCCGACCAGGACGCCGACGGGGACGGCAAAAGTGAGCGTCGGCACGAAGACGAGGCCCGAAAGATAAGCGACCGTTTCCGGCGACGCCGCGCCACGCACGAGTTGTTCGGCGAGCTTCGATAGGCTGCGCAGGAACAGGATGAAGGTAAAGAGCACCGTCCCCAGCAGGGCACTAGTGGCAACTTCGCGAAAAACGGCGCGGCTGATGATGCTCAAAGTAGTTTAGGGCGCCGGAGCGGTGCTCAACGTGGGGGCAGGAACGATGGGGGGCGGAGGCACCTCGACGGACGGACGTTCGATTTCGAGGTCTTCGAATAGCAGCGCGGGTGAGACGACGGAAGCGGGATAGACGTAGCCGCCGACGCCCATCAGGGCGAAGGGTGCACGGTTGCCGATGAAGTCGAATTGGTAAAGGTCAGTAGAGGCGAGCAGGATATCCTTGAACGACCGGAGGTTCAGCCCCCGGAAGCGGACGCCGCGGATGAGCTCTTCTTTGCCATCGGGGTAGATGCGATAGGCCAGGAGAGGCGAACTGAGCACGGTGCCGTTCGCACTATTGCCCAGACTGACGGCGAGGCGGCGCAGTTCGTCGCCGCTGGCGGAGGAGGGGTAGTCCATCTGACGGACCAGGATGCCGTAGGGCTTGTTGCGTTGCTTCACCAGGTCGAGCAGGCGCTTCTTCAAGTCTTCGGCGCCCACGGTTTCGGTGGATTTGACGAAGAGGTTGCTCATCACCGCGAGGCGGTGGCCAAAGCTGCCGGGCAGGCGTCCGCGGCCGTTGGAGGCGGTGAAGCCGGGGATCGGTTGACGGGAGAGGAGGGGCGTTTTGAAGACGCCGTTTTCGATAACGGTGACGGGCTTGGGCACCACGCCTTCCCCATCCACGGCATAGGAGCCAAAGAGCGGCTGGCCGCGGAATTCGGATTGGGTGGGGTCGTCGACGAGGGTGAAGGCGGAGGGCAGAATACGGGAGCCCAAGCGGCCGTCTAGATCGGAGGGGGTGAACCGGTTGTTCTGGCCGGCATTGCCCAGCGGACGGCGAGGTAGATTGAGCTGGGAGCCGAGGAGTTCGGCGATGAGCTGGCCGCCAGCCACGCCTTCGAAGAGGATGGGACCGGCATAGGTATCGCCCAAGGGGGCGGCGGCCAATTGCGCAACGTGGCGGCCCACTTCGTCAATGGCTTGATTGAGTTCGGCATCGGTGGGCAGTCGCTGCACGTCGAAGGCGTGGAAAACGCGGTGGTCGCGAACGGTGGAGCCGTCGGGGGCGAGCCCGGAGGCCTTCACGCGGATGTAATGGATGTTGTCGGGGTACTTGAGTTCGGTGCCTTCGGAGTTGACGAAGTACGAGGTATTGATGATGCTCTCGAGCTCGACCGACGAAGTGAGCACGGCGGGGAAGGCGCTAAAGCGGGCCGAAGCGGCGACGACGCGCTTCTTCCAGGCAGCTTCATTGAGGGCCTGGGCGGTGGAGTTGACGTTGAGCTTGACGGGCTCGGCCTTCCAGAAATCGGGGAGGGGCTCCGGCGCGGCGGTGACGCTGCGCATGGCGGCGCGCTTGCGGCCGATGCTCTCCAGGGCGTTCTTGAAGGTGCGATCGGTCATCAGCCAGAGTTGCTGGCGCAGGGCGAGGGGGTTATCGTCCTGAGGGAGAAGGCCGGTATCGTAACGGGCGGCAAAGTTGCCGTCGGAGAGGACGAAGTTCGAATTGTCGAACGCGTAGTCGCCGACGCGCACGCGGACCTGGGGCACGCGGAGGCGGTTGCGGTTTTCATCGATCAGGCCTCCCAAGGTGGCATTGACGGTGTAAGAGCGAATGTCGTCGATGCTGTATTCAAAGTAGTAAGGGACGTCGGCACCGCCGGCGATGCGAAGCCCGCGCGAGCGTTCCATCTCCGCGGTGAGGACGCGCAGAATGGGGTCGGTGCTCTGCGCCAGAAGAAGGGGGGCGAGCAAAAGACCAAATAAGGGCTTCAAGGGCGGCCTCCGGCGGTAACGGTGGGTGCGGGCAGAATGGGTGGCCGGTCTTGCGAGCGTTCTTTTTTCTGGATCTCCACTTCGCTGACGAAGATGGCGGGCGAGGAGGCCGAGACGGGCACGTTGCCGGATTCGGCACCGCAGATGCCGTTGAAGATCTCCATTTTGTCAGAAGTAGCGGCGATTTTGGCGAAGGCGGCGAGCGGGGTGCCGACGATATCGGCGCCGCGGACAAGTTCGTCCGGGCGGCCGTCGGCGTAGATGCGATAGACGATCTGCGGAATGACGGTGAAGGCCTGCAGGCCGCGGCGGCCGGTGGTGGTGTAGCCGGAATCGACTTTTTCAAAGTAGAGGCCGTAGGGCTTGTTTTGTTTTTTCACCTCGGCCAGCAGGAGGGCGCGCAGGGCGTCGGTCGAGATTTTGTTCGAGGAACTGACAATCAGGTTCGATTGGCGGGGGACGACCTCCTGCCCGGGCTGGCGCCGGCCATGGCCATTGGAACTGGCGAATCCGGTAAGAGGCGAACGGGAGAGCAGGAAGCCGCGAAGAATGCCTTGGTCGACAATGGTGACGGGCCGGGCCTTGACGCCCTCGTCGTCGAATTCGTACCAGCCATTCAAGTCGGTACCATCGAGCGAGCGCTTGGTAGCGTCGAAGGTGACGGAGAGAAACTCGGGCAGAATCTTCGTGCCGACACTTTTAGCGAAGGTTTGGCCCTCGCTTTCGTCCTTCTGGCGGTGGCCTTCGATGCGATGGCCGAAGATCTCATGGAAGAAGACGCCAGAGGCGCGGCCGGAGAGGATGGCAGGGCCGACGAAGGGCTCAACGACAGGAGCTTGGAGCAGGCTGATGAGGTCGCGCTCCACTTTGGCCATGGTGGCTCGGACGATCTTTTCGTCGGGCAGGCGGTTGGCGTCCTCGGCGTCGAGGATTTCGCTGGAGGAAAGGTCCATGCCGTCGGCGGCCTTGGCCTGGGCACCAAAGATGAGGCGGGCGAAGGTGCGGCCGTGTTGCAGCTTGGTGCCTTCGGTGTTGACGAAGGTTTTCGATTCGCGCTGGGCGACGACGGTGATGGAGGCGGAAAGAATACCGGGCTTATTGCCAAAGTCAGCAGACCATTTGCGGAGCTTGGCCTGCCAGTCATCGCCTTTGAACTTGAGCATCGGGACGGCGGAGACGGAGACAACTTTGTCGGCGGCGCTGAAATCGCCGGAATCGTCCTTGCTCTCGACTTGCCCCTGCTGGTTAGTCTTAACATTGAGCAGCCGCTGGGAGGCGAGGCGGTAGACGCGGTCGGTTTCTGACCACAGGCGGCGTTTGATGGCGTCCGGGCTGTCGTCGAGGGTGATCGACGCGCCGCCGGTGAAGCGAGGCAAATCGCCACGGACGCGGCGGTAGTTGTCAAGCTGAGGCGTGCCGACGCGGACCGTTACGTCGAGCGTGCGCCGCTGATTGCGGTTGCGCGAATTGAGCGAGCCCAGGCTGGCGGAGACACTTTCGGCCTCGGACTCGGAGACCGAATAGGCGAGGAAGTACGGCGGCGGATCGGCCTTGGCCTTCAGCACGTTGAAATTGCGTTCGAGTTCGCTCGCGAGAATATCGACCAACGGCGTGGCGGTTTGAGCGGAGGCTTTGGTGGGAACTCCCGCCAGGAGCCCCCAAATAAGGAGTGACGGAGGGGCCAGCCAGGCCAGCGCCGACGAGGGGGTACGCACGGCCTCAGAATACCATGGTCGATTTGATCTAGGCGCCAGTCTCGGGAGGGGTCTCCGGGGGGCTCCCCTGAGGAAGCCCCAAAACAAGCGGGCCGGGAGTTAGTCGACGTCGATTGCGTCGACGGCGAGGATGCCTTTTTCGCGCATGCCGGAAAGAGCGAGGCCATAGCGGCCGCGGACGCCGGTCTTTTCGAAGATGTGCTTCAAGTGAATCTTGACGGTGCCGGGGCGGATGCCGAGTTCGCGGGCGATTTCGCGATTCTTGAGGCCTTGCTCGACGAGTTCCATCACTTGCTGTTCGCGGGGCGTGAGTTCGGAGCGATGGTAGCGCTCGGGCGTGGGCGAGTTGCGGAAGACCGTATCTTCCATCCAACTGCGGCCCTGGGCGACGGCTTCGAGGCAGGCGATGAGGACTTCGGCGCTGGCGGTTTTGCGGACGATGCCGCGAGCGCCGGCTTGGAGAAAGCGCAGGGCTTCGGCTTCAGTCATCGAAACGCCCCAGACGACGACGGCGGGCAGGGGCCGGTTGCCTTCGCGAGAGAAGGTTAAGCGCAGGTCAGCGATCCACTCGAGGACGGCTTGCATGCCGAGGGCCTTGTCGAGCATGACGATTTTCGGAGCATGGTCGCGCACGGCGACGCGGCAACTGGCGAGCGAGTCGCAATTGGGGAGGACGAAGATGTGCGGCACCTCGGTGAGCAAGGCGCGCACGCCGGCGGCCGTCACCGGTTGCGAGTCGCAAACCAGTAACTCAGCGATATCGGGAGTAGGAGTGGCCAGGCGGGCCAGGGATTCGCTCAGGAGGGCGGGCGGCGCGGCCGCCTGGACGCCGGGCGAGGCACCAGTATTTCCAGACGCAAAAGCAGAGAGGGTTTGGGGGTTCCAGTTCGTGGTGTTCATTACGGTGTTTCACTTTTTTGTTTTATTTTTGGTCTACAGCGTTCGAGCCGAGTAGCCGATTCTCCCTGTACAGCAAAAGAATTGTCTTGGCTTCTCTGGATCGTAGGTTTGAGGGTAATTCCTACCTGCGCTGGTGGGGTATCTACCCCATGTGAGGTATATCGGCGGAGGAGGGTGGAACTTTAGGCCAAAGGCGAAGGGCGTACTGTATTAAGTTTCCGCGCCCAGAAGCCGATCCATATCCCAGGGCGATGCGCCAATAGTTGCAACCGGTAAGTGGAGAATGGAAGTAAGCCGATGACCGCTGGGGCCAATTGGAAATCTTTGATCATCTGTCCGAATCAGATGATGTCCGCGGCGCTGGTAGAGGCTTTGGGCAGAGGAGTGCCGCAGGGTGCGGCCCTGCAAGTGCCCACCTATCCTCCGGGCCATGCGTTGACCGAAATGCTCATTACGCACCTGCCCACCGTCTGTTTCCTCGACGTGGGCTCTGATTCCGAACGCGCCTTGGGCACGCTGGTGGAGTTGGTGACCGCCAACCCCAAGCTGCCGCTGGTGGCGTTATTAGCCAGCAACGATCCCGAAACTATTTTGCGCTGCGTGCGTCAAGGGGCGAGCGAATTCCTCATCCAACCGTTTACCGACGATCAGTTCGGGCAAATGGTGGAGCGGGTGAATAAGAAGTTACTGGCGGGGAAAGGCGATGGGTCGCAGTCGCGGATATATTGCCTGATGCCGGCCAAGGGCGCTTGTGGAGCGACCACCGTGGCCAGTAACTTGGCTTTTCAATTTAAACGGCAGACGGCGAAGAAACTGCTCCTGGCCGATCTGGACCAATTCACCGGCACGTTGTCATTCATCCTCAAGCTGAAGCCCAATTACAGCTTTACTGATGCCTTACATCATTCGCATGAACTAGATCCGGCCATGTGGAAATCGCTGGTGACCCAGACCGGTGGGCTCGATGTTTTGATGAGCCCTGAAAATTCGGCCGACGCTTCCGGAAGCGATCAGCAGGATCCGACGGCAATTGTCGAGTTTATGCGCACGATGTATGACATCGCGGTGCTCGATACGGGCGGCGTTTACGGGGCGTGGAATTTGGCGCTCGCGAAGATCTGCGATGAGTTATTGCTGGTGACGACGAACGAACTGCCCGCCCTACAGGCGTCGCAGCGGGCGCTCTCTTATCTTGACCAGAACCGGATCGATCGCTCGAAGATCCGGCTGGTCGTGAATCGATATAACCGCGATGTCGGTTTGAGCAAGGAAGTGATCGAGACGGCGTTGCACGAAGAGGTATTCCATGTGTTACCCAGCGACTATGACTCGGTGCAGCGCGCGCTGATCGACGGCAAGCCGATTCCGGTGGGAAGTGCACTCGGTAAGGCCATGGTGGAGATGGGCGAGCGGCTGGAGCAAAAGGATCCGGAGACGACGCGGAAGAGCGCGGGGTCTTCGACGTGGGGCGGGTTGTTGAGCTTGTTTTCGCGAACGTCGAGTTAAGTACCGCAAAAGGTTTGATAGCCTTCGTTGCCCTGAGGGTCGGGCTGGGCATAGGCTTCGAAGCCGGGGCGCTCGGTAAATGGCTCGCCGAGCAGGGTGAGCAGTTTCTCGAAAGGCGCAAAGTCCTGATTTTCCGTGGCGGCGGACAAGGCCAACTCCACTTGGTGATTCCGGGCGATGTAGACGGGGTTGACGGCGTTCATGGCCGGGGCGGATTGCTCGGTCAGGCGCGCCCGCCATCCGGTGGCCCAGCCATCATAGCCGGCCGGGTTTTGGAAGAGTGCGCGGATGGGTTCTTCGTTCCCTTGCGCCGCCAGCGCCAAGTGGCGAAAGGCAAGGGTGAAGTCGACCCGCTGGTCTTCGAGCGCCTGCAGAAAGTCGTTTGCCAAGGCCAAGTCGCTAGTTTCCGGGGCGCCGATGAGGCCGAGTTTCGCGCGCATACCATTGAGCCACGCCCTGTCGTAGCGATCGGTGAAGTCGTTCAAAGCGGCGGTGGCGAGCTCGATGGCCTGGGGTTGGTCTTCGTGAATAAGGGGCAGGAGCGTTTCGGCCAAGCGAGCCAGGTTCCAGCGGGCGATCGGTGGCTGCTGCCCGTAGGCGTAGCGGCCTTGACGATCGATGGAACTGAAGACGGTTTGGGCGTGGTAGTGCTCAAGGAAGGCGCAGGGGCCATAGTCGATGGTTTCGCCGGAGATGGCCATGTTGTCGGTGTTCATCACGCCGTGGATGAAGCCCACGTGCATCCAGCGGGCGATCAGTTCGGCCTGACGGTCTCGCACGGCTTCGAGGAAGGCGAGGTAAGGGTTGGCCGCTTCGGCTACCGAAGGGTAGTGGCGGGCGATGGCATAGTCGGCCAATTGGCGGAGTTTGGCGGGGTCCGCGCGGGCGGCGAAGAACTGGAAGGTGCCGACGCGGAGGTGGCTGGCGGCGACCCGCGTCAGCACGGCGCCGGGCAAGGGCCGCTCCCGGAAGACCGGCGCGCCGGTGGTGACGGCGGCCAGGGCGCGGGTGGTGGGAATCGCCAGACCATGCATCGCTTCGCCCAATAGATACTCGCGCAGCACCGGACCCAGCGCGGCCTTCCCGTCGCCACCGCGCGAAAACGCCGTGCGGCCGGAGCCTTTGAGCTGGATATCGCGGCGCTGGCCGTGGCGGTCGGTCACTTCGCCGAGCAGCAGGGCACGGCCGTCGCCCAATTGGGGCACGAAGTTGCCAAATTGGTGGCCGGCGTAGGCCTGGGCTAGGGGAAAGGCTCCCTCCGGGACGACGTTGCCGGCAAAGATGGCGGCACCCGCGGGCGAGTCCAGCACCTCGGCGTCGAGCCCGAGTTCGTGGGCCAGGGTCCGGTTGAGTTTCACGAGCCGGGGAGCGGGGGCGGGCTCGGCTTGGGCGGGCACGTAGAAGCCAGCCAGGACGCGGGCGTAGGTATTGTCGAAGGAAAAATTGCCGGTCAAGTCCTTAGCTTAGCGCTGTTCCCTTCAACCACTTACCCCATGGTCTCGATGCTCGATCAGGGGTAACGAGGGACATGGCTCAAAAATATTTATTTTATCCTCATACTCTTGCCGGCGCGCCCGATATGGGTCCGTGAGAGGCATTCGCGGCCCGGGTGTTCGACCCGCCTCTGGTGAGACAGAATGATTCTGCCGCCGGCTACCGTTTACGAACTCTAGGAAGGAGTCATTCCCATGGGTGGTTTTTCCATCAATAGCAACATCACTTCGTTGCAAGCTCGCGAGTATCTCCGCAATAATTCTGACTTTCAATCGAAAACGATTTCCCGGGTGACTTCCGGCTTGCGCATTACCACCAGCGGTGACGATGCCGCCGGGCTGGCCATCGCCAATAATTTTCGTTCCGACATCTCCGTCATCACCCAGGGCATCCGGAACGCCAATGACGGCTTGAGCCAGTTACAGATCGTCGACGGCGGGCTGAATAACATCTCCAAACTGATCGACCGCGCGCGGACCCTGGCCACCCAATCGGCCACGGGCACTTTTAGCGGCTCCCGGGCTTTGCTCAACTCAGAGTTTGGCTCCGTGCTCACGGAAATCGACCGCCAGGCGCAGACCATTGGCTTGAACGTTGGCGGCGCGCTAGCCAAGAACCTGAGCGTCTTTATCGGCGGCGGGGCCGGCGCCTCGAGCGCCGCCAAGATCACCAACGGCAGCATCGCCGTCGATCTCTCTGCCTCGACGGTCGACACCCGCTCGCTGGGCCTATCGGGCGTGCAGGCGGCCGGCCAGGCGGGCACCGATATCTCCACTTCTTCGGCCACTTCGGTGGCCAACATTTTGGCCGATCTATCGAACCGGGCCGACGCAGCGGTTCCGGACGCGACGCAGTTCACCTTCCGGGGCGCCGGCTTCTCCGATGACGAACGCATCCGGGTGAGCTTGCCGCTTTCCGGCGTCACCAACACGAGCAATCTCGCCGACGCCATCAACACCGCGATCGACGCGGCGGGCAACTCGGGATCGCAACAGTCGACGGCCTTCAAAAACGCTGGCGTCCGCGCGATCGTCGTGCAAGATAAACAAGCCGACGGCACGGTGAAGGAACGCCTCGGCTTCACCAGCTCTTCCGCCGCCTTCCAGGTGGAGGCCGGCGACCGCACGGCTAATGCCCTGCTGGGTAACTTCTCCAGCGGCACCGCCGGCAAACGTCAAGTGAGCACCGTGCTGGGCGGCGCGGCGGCGCTAGGGGCCGGCCTCACCGGAGGCACGGCCGGCAACATCATCGTGCGCGTGCAAGGCGGCGGCCTGAGCGCTCCGGTGGACCTGAAACTCGCCGTCACCGGTGGCACCAGCACCGTAAACCAGGTCCTCGCCGACTTCAGTGCCCAGGTGACCGCCAACAGCGCCCTGCAAGCCGCAGGGATCGAAGTCGTCAGCGCGAACCCGACCGAAAACATCATTCTACAGAACAAGCAGGGCGAGCGCTTTAGCGTCGTCGCCGCCGGCGATAGCACCAACATTCTCGGCCTGGGCTCGTCGCTCCTGGCCAACCAAGGGACGGCCAGCACGCTCGACTACACCTCCATCACCGGTACCGGCGCCGTCTTCGCGGCCACGGCCTTCCAGTACGAGTTTGTGCTGAACGGCGCGCTGGGCACGATTAACACGGGCACACTGACGCCGGCTGGCGCCACGGCGCAGGACACGGTGGATTCGCTGAATGCCTTCTTCTCGTCAAACATCAACGCGCAAAGGGCGGGCTTGCAGGCCTCGGTGGCCAGCGGCGAACTCAGCATCGCTTCCACCAACGGGACGGCCTTTCTACTGAACAATCGCGTGGGCGCGGTGCAGGGCTTCGGCGCCGCCTCGGGCGCGCTCACCAACAACTCGCTCGATGTCCTAAGGTCGGGCGCGGTGGGTTCGATCGGCTTCGGCGCCGGCCAGACGCTACAACTGACGGCCAACGGAACCGCCTACGACGTCAGCGTCGCCGGCAACGCCAGCCTCGCTAACGTCGTCACCTCCATCAACGGCACCGCCGGACTATCCGGTCTGGTGACGGCCTCGGACGTCAATGGACGGCTGGTGCTGAGCACCGCGGCCGATGACAAGGTGAAGGTGACTGGCGGCACGGCTACCGTGCTGACCACGTTAGGCCTCGCGGTAGGCGACACGAACATCGCCGACAAGTCGAGCTTCAATTCGGGCGGCTCCTACGCGACGGAACTGGGCACCAACAAGGACGTCTACCAGTTCAGCCAATTCCGCTTCGGCATCGACTCGCAGACGCTCAACCTCGTCGCCAACGACCCTTCAGGTGCCCAGCGTTCGGTGGCCGTCACGCTGCGCAACGACTCGATTGCCCGTAATGGCCGTTCGCTCGACGAGGTGATATCGACGATCAACAACACGCTCCAAAGCTCAGGCGACCCGACCTTGAAGCAACTGGTCGCCGTCAAAGAATCGGCCACCGACGATCGCAAAGAGGGCGTGCGCTTCATCTCGAACCTGCCCAATTTCCGGGTAAGCGTGGGCAGCGTGGCCACCTCGACGGCGGCCGACGAAATCGGGATCTTCGATGGCACCACGGGCACCGGCACCTTGGGGCAAGGGCTGCTGACCGCCGCCACGCAGGCTGCGGGCGGCGCGCAGACCGATATTTCCACGCAAGCGAACGCCGAAGCGGCCGTCAGCGCGTTGGCCGAAGCGGTGCAAAAGCTGGGCACGTCGCAAGCCGTCGTCGGCCGTGGCCAGAATCAGTTCACCTTTGCGGTGAATCTGGCGCAATCCCAGGTGACCAACCTCTCGGCCGCCGAAAGCCGCATCCGTGACGCGGACTTGGCTACCGAAGCCGCCAATCTGACGAAGGCTCAGATCACGCTCCAAGCCGGCGTCGCCGCCTTGGCGCAAGCCAACTCCGCGCCACAGCAGATCCTGTCGCTGCTCCGCAGCGGCCAGTAAACTGCGGACGTTTGTTTGGCCCAGGTGACCCGCCGCTTGACG
>Ga0105047_10010401_pt1 | contig 15209 bp, 8 predicted proteins | sample MAT04_FD_78384 | JGI IMG/M metagenome (GOLD analysis project Ga0105047, IMG submission 78384) | Freshwater microbial communities from Lake Fryxell liftoff mats and glacier meltwater in Antarctica - MAT-04 (megahit assembly) | ecosystem: Environmental > Aquatic > Freshwater > Ice > Liftoff... | reverse complement strand
TCTGCAGCCGTTTCAGATGGGTGACGATCTGGAATTTCCCGGCGAGCCTGTCCGCGGCCGCGCGGTGGATCTCAATTTCTTTTTCACAACGCTGATCGACCATCAGGGGGTGCATTTCCAGATCCCCAATAATCTGTTCTTCCAGAAGACACTCCGGCGTCGAAAGAACCAACGGATCATCAGCCTCGCAGCTCAACTGAATTCAACCGAGCCGATCCAGGTCGAATGGCCGCCCGCACCCTCCATCGCGGTACCCGCCGGAAAGGTTGAGGCACCCGATTCAATGATGAATTTTCCCGACCCGCGGAGCATTCTGCCGCCGCCACCGCGCTGAAACGGACCAACCGATTCGGACTCGGCGGAGGCCAATCAGGGGGTAGGATCAGGAGCCAGGGGAGCAAAGCGACGTTGGGAACTGCGACGACAGGCCGGCGGCGATCACGCCCAAGGCGAAGAGCGCGGTGGCAAAGGCCCCTGTCATAGGTTCCAGCAGGGTGAGCATCTGGGCCACGTTCTCCATCGTGACTCCTTGCGCGTGAAGCGTGCAGGCACCCGCGGCCATGATCGACGCCCACGCTTCCGCTGATGTTCACCGTGAGCGCGACGATGAAGAAGATCCCAACGGCCGGGTGGAGGTGGCGGCGAAACGCGGAAAGGGCCGCTTCGCCCGTCACGAGGGTGAACTCCCATCGCGGTCATACTTCCCGTGCCGATGCAGTCACCGAAAAGGAAGATGCCCGAGAGCAAGGACTTGATCAATGAGGGGAGCTTCATCTGGGGGTGGCGGGAGGGTAGAGAGAAGAGTGTCACAAACCCCGGTGGAAAGGAAGTCTCCAGCGGCCCGGTTTTGTCGGGGCGAGCCGGAGATTGGACGCGCGCGCTGCGCATTTCTTGCTCTGGGTCGCTTGCAAACGGGAGGGGCCCGGCGCACTCTGGGAAATGGGTGGTGCGCGACTTCTCTGGGCTCGATACAGGCTGGCCTGCTGGCTTGTTGTCCTCGGGTGCGGGGGGGCACTTTTCGGGCAGACGGGCGATGACTTTCAGGCGGCGCAGCGGGCGTTGCGGGAGGGCGATTATGCACTGGCCCTGCGGTTGGCCGAAGCCGTGCTCGGTCAACCGGCGGAGAATGAAAACTGGGCCCTGCTGCAGGCCGAGGCCTTGGTGGCGGTGTCGCGTTACGCCGATGCGGCCGCGGTGCTCGAACGATCCATGGGGCGCGAGGTGCAGAGCATCCGGGTGCGCTGGGCCGCCCGCGAGGTGGCCCTGCTGCGGGGCGATCGCGAAAAAGCCCGGGCGCTCAGCGGCGAGGTGGCCGAGATGGTCTCCCGGCGTCGTTGGGCCTACCGGGATCCGTTGAATTTGGTCGTCTTCGGCCGGATGGCGCTGGCGTTGGGTGCCGATCCGAAGGAGGTCCTGGACAAGGTCTATGCGGTGGCGCAGAAAGCGGCGCCGACTTTGCGCGACGTCTATCTCGCCCGCGGTGAACTGGCTCTGGAAAAACACGATTTCGCCCTCGCCGCGAAGGCGTTTGCGGAGGGCAGTGAAAAGATCCCCAACGACCCCGATCTGCTCTTCGGCACCGCACGCGCCTTCGAGGACGGCAATCGGCGGGTCATGCTCGAGTCACTGGAGGGCGCGTTGAAAGCCAACCCGCGCCACGTGCCCGCGCTGCTCTTGCAAGTCGATCATCAGGTGGATGCCGAGGCTTACGAGGCCGCGTCCAAGCTGCTCGACCGCGTGGCCACGATCAGCCCGGGTCATCCTGACCTCTTCGCCTACCGGGCTGTGCTCGCGCACCTCGCCGGCCAGCCCGACGACGCGGATCTGGCGCGGGCGACGGCGCTGCGTGCGGTGCCGAACCAGCCTCGGGTCGACTTCCTGATTGGACGCAAACTTTCGCAGAAGTACCGCTTTGCGGAAGGCGCGGCCTCGCAGCGGCGCGCGTTGACGCTCGATCCAGATTACCTGCCGGCCAAGGCCCAGCTGGCCAGCGATCTGCTCCGGCTTGGCAATGAGGAGGAGGGCTGGCCGTTGGTCGCCGCGGTCAATGCCGCTGATGGCTACGACGTTGAGGCTTACAACCTCGTCACGCTGCGCGACACCCTTGCGACGTACGCCGTGCTCAAGAACGAGCACTTTTCGATCCGGATGACCCAGCGAGAGTCGGATCTCTACGGCCTTCGGGTCCTCGACCTGCTGACCCGCGCCCGCGAGCGGCTGGTGGAACGTTACGGGGTCGAACTGGCGGAACCCACCTTGGTGGACATTTTCGGCGACGAGAAAGACTTTGCCGTGCGGACCTTCGGGTTGCCGGACATCGAGGGTTTTCTCGGGGTGTGCTTCGGTCGGGTGATCACGGCTAACAGCCCGGCGGCCACGGGCACGGGCAAGGGGATCAATTGGGAGTCGGTTCTCTGGCACGAGTACTGTCACGTCGTGACCCTGCAGTTCACCCAGAACAAGATGCCCCGGTGGTTGAGCGAAGGGATTTCGGTCTTCGAGGAGCGCCAGGCGGACCCTGGCTGGGGCATGCGGATGACGCCGCGTTATTGGGAAATGATCCGGGGTGGCGATTTGTCGCCGATCGCGGAGCTGAGCTCGATGTTCTTGTCACCCCCCACGCCGGAACACGTGCAGTTCGCCTATTTTCAGTCGTCGCTTGTGGTCGAATTTCTCATCGAACGTTTTGGTTTCGAGGCGCTCAAAGGCGTCCTGCGTTCCCTCCGGGTCGGAGTTCCGATCAATCAGGCGATCGAGCGGCACACCGTGTCGATGGATTCGCTGGAGCGGGAGTTTGCGGCCTTCGCCCAAGGACGGGCGACCGCGTTTGCGCGGGAAGTCGTGATGCAGAAGCCGCCGGCGCCTTTGCTCCGGGCGGAGGCCTCGGCGGAACTGAAGGACTGGCTGGCGAAGCATCCGGAGAACTTCACCGGTTTGACCGCCCTCGCGCGTCAGGCCGCGGCTGATAAACGGTGGTCCGACGTGCTGCCATTGACCGATCGTCTGATTCGGTTGGTGCCGGATCACGTGGGCCTGGACAGCGCGTATGGATTGCGGATCGAGGCACTGCGGGAGACGGGGGATCGCACGGGTGAACGGGACGCGTTGGTCGCCTGGACACCGCGGACAGATGGAGCGGTCAACGCCTACCTGCGGCTGATGGACTTGGCGGCGGAGCAGAAGGACTGGTCCACCGTGGTTCGCAGCGCGGAACGCTTCCTTGCGGTCAACCCGCTCGTGGCCGCCCCTTATGAACGCCTGGCGGCGGCGGCGGACGCGCAGGCGGATCTGGTGGGCGCGGCGGCCGCCTGGAAGACCTTGCTCCGCCTCGATCCTCCCAACCCCTCGGATGTGCATTATCAATTGGCGGACGTACTCTTTCGGGCCGGTGACCCCGAGGCGCGCCGTCACCTGCTCGCCGCCCTCGAAGACGCGCCGCGTCACCGGGCGGCACTCACCCTGCTTCTCCGGCTGAAACCCCCGACCTTGACCTCCCCGTGACGCGACGTCCTTCCGCCTTCCCTTGGATTGGGCCCTTCGTCCGCCGCCAACGCGCCGGGTTGCTGGCGCTGCTCGTGGGGACCACCAGCATCGTCGTGGGGCAGCGCTGGTTTGGCGAAGGCCGGGGATCCATCGGCGAGGACGTGAAGACGGCGCGTGCCCTCGAGTCCCACAGCACGGGCACACCGCTCTGGGAGAATCCCAAGGGGTTCAAGCACGACGTCTTCACCTTCACCCGGATTCGCTACGAAAGCGGCGGCGGCGGTTTCGGGGGCTTTGGCCGGCGCCGCGGGGGCACCTGGCAGACGGATCTGCCGGACAGCGATCTCAACCTCTCCTACCGCCTGCAGCAGATGACCTCGATGAAAGTCGACCCGGACGGGCGGATCATCCGGTTGACCGACCCGGAGCTGGCGGACTATCCTTTCATCTACATCGTCGAGCCCGGCGGCCTGTCACTCAACGACGAGGAAGCGGCCGCCCTGCGGAAGTACCTGCTCAATGGCGGATTTCTCATGCTCGACGATTTCTGGGGGGAGCGCGAATGGGAGAGCATGGCGTTTGAACTGCGGAAGGCATTTCCCGACCGGACGTTCTCGGAGATCCCGCTCGAGCACCCGATTTATCACTGCGTCTTCGAGATCAAGGCCAAGGGCCAGGTCCCCAACGTGGGCACGGGAATCAACAGCCAGTACACCGGGGTGACCTGGGAGCGCGAGGACGCCGAGCAAGTCCACCATCGCGGGCTCTTCGACGACAAGGGACGGCTGATGGCGATCGCGACACACAACACCGACAACGGGGACGGTTGGGAGAGAGAAGGGGAGAGTGACTACTACTTTCACAATTTCTCCGAGAAAATCGCGTATCCACTGGGCATTAACATCATTTTCTACGCGATGACGCACTGATCCGGACCGGCTTCCTCCACCTTTTTTTAACGCTGATTTTTCCCCTTTCCATGAACGCTGCCGGACCTGATTCCTCCGATCCCTCCCCGCCGAGTGCCGCCGAACTGCCGCCGCCCCTGCCGATGGCGGCGGGCTCGAGCTTTGCCGACGAGAAGGCGGCTGCGGAGCGTTTGATCGCGGGACGGGCCCTGATCGAGGCGGAGCTGGCGAAGGTCATCGTCGGCCAGCACGCCGTCGTTGAACAGATCCTGATTTCCCTCCTCGCGGGTGGGCACTGCCTGATCACCGGCGCCCCCGGTCTGGCGAAGACCCTCCTGGTGAAGTCGATTGCACAGGTGTTCCACCTGAATTTTCGCCGCATTCAATTCACCCCCGATCTGATGCCCGCGGATGTCACCGGCACGGAGATCCTGCAGGATTCGGGCGGTGAGCGAAAAATGATCTTCGTGCGCGGCCCCGTCTTCGCGCACATGCTCCTGGCGGACGAAATCAACCGCACGCCGCCCAAGACCCAGGCCGCGCTGCTGGAGGCGATGCAGGAGCATCAGGTGACGGCGGCCGGTGTCCGGCACGCCCTCGAGGAACCGTTCTTCGTCCTTGCGACGCAGAACCCGATCGAGATGGAAGGGACGTATCCGCTGCCGGAAGCTCAGTTGGACCGTTTCATGTTCAACGTGATCATGGACTACCTGCCCGAGGATGACGAGGTGCGGGTTGTGGCGCAGACCACGCGAGGGCGCGGCGAGTCGATCCGGCCGCTCTTCGATGGGGCCGATGTGCTGCGCTTTCACCAACTGGTCCGGTCGGTCCCGATCGCCGAGGAGATGGTGCGTTACGCCGTTCGCCTCGCCGCGGCATCGCGACCCCGGCAAACGGGCACGCCGGACTTCATCAACACCTGGGTCAACTGGGGAGCGGGAACCCGTGCCGCGCAGTTCCTCGTGCTCGGCGCCAAGGCGCGGGCGCTGCTCCATGGGCGTGCCTTCGTTTCCTGCGAGGACCTGCAGGCGCTGGCTCCGCCGACGCTCCGGCACCGGATCCTCCTCAACTACCGCGCTGAGGCGGACGGAGTCCGGGTCGAGGATGTGATCAAGCGGCTTTTGACGACGGTCAAGGCACCCGTTTGACGTCGGATTTTTTTACCGCGAATGGACACGAAGGAACGCGAAGGTCGGAGGGAGGGAGGAAGCGACCATCGCGGCTTCGTTGACCCGCGGGCGCTGATGCGTATCGGAAATTTGGAGCTCCGCGCGCGTGTGGTGGTCGAGGGATTCTGGAACGGACTGCATCGCAGTCCCTACCACGGATTCTCGGTCGAGTTCACCGAGTACCGTCCCTACAGCGCGGGCGACGACCCGCGCTACCTCGACTGGCGGGTGCTCGCGCGGACGGACCGCACCTACATCAAGAAATTCGAGGACGAGACCAACCTGCGGTGTCACCTGCTGGTCGATCGCAGTCGCTCGATGGATTATGGGTCGGCCGGCGTGACCAAGGGCGACTATGCGTCCACGCTTGCGGCGACGCTGGCGCACTTCCTGCACCGGCAAGGCGACGCCGTCGGCCTGATGACCTTCGATGAGAGGGTGCGCGACTACCTGCCGGCGCGAGGCCGGGCGACCCACCTGCGACAACTCCTGCTGACGTTGGAGAAACCCACCCAGGGCCTCGCGACGGACTTGGTGGCTCCGCTGGACCAGATGATCGGACTCGTTCGCAAGCGTGGGCTGCTGGTCCTGATCTCGGACTTTCTTGCCCCCCTCGACCGGGTGGAGTCGAGCCTGCACACGTTGTCCGCCTGCGGCCATGAAACCCTGGTTTTCCAGGTGCTCGATCCGGCGGAGACGTCGCTCTCGCTGGAGACCCCGGCGATGTTTGAGGACATGGAGACCTCCCAGACGCTTTTCGTGGATCCGGTGGTGGCGCGGGCGGCCTACCGGGAGCGCTTTGCGGCGCATGCGGCGGAAGTGCGGCGCCTGTGTGAGCATCGGGGCATAGCCCATACGCTCCTGACCACGGATCAACCTTTGGAACTTGCCTTGTTCGCGTTTCTGCAAACGCGCCAGCGACGCACGCGCACGAAACGCGCGTTCAGCGCTGCGGGAGCCGCCCGATCATGAGTTTTCTGGCTCCCTTGTTCTTGCTTGGTGCCGCGGCGCTGGTCCTGCCCGTCCTGTTCCATCTGGCGCGACGGACACCCAGGGAACGCCTGCGATTTGGTTCGCTGATGTTCCTGGCACCGACGACCCCGCGGCTGACCAAGCGGAGTCGTCTGGAGCACTGGCTGCTCCTGCTGCTGCGCTGCCTGGCGCTCGGACTGCTGGCGTTTGGCTTTGCCCGACCCTTTCTCAAGGAGAGTGGGACCGACCGCCCATCAACGCAGGCGCTCCGGCGTCAGGTCATCCTGCTGGACCGCAGCGCCAGCCTGCGACGGGACGGGCTTTGGGCGGATGCGCTCGTCCGAGTGGAGGCCCAGGTGAAAACGGCCGCGCCGGGTGATCGCCTGGCGGTGATCGCGTTTGCCCGCGGCACTGAAACGCTCGTGAGCTTTGGTGAGTGGGAGACCCTCCCGCCGGGCGACCGCGCGGTCATCGTCCGGGAGCGTCTCGAACGGGCTTCACCCGGGTGGGAAGGCACCCGGCTCGGTCAGGCCCTGGTGGCGGCGGCCGAGATGTTGACGGAAGACGCGGGGCCGTCAGCGGAACCGGGCGTGCGCGAGATTGTGCTCATCAGCGACCTGCAGGCGGGCAGCCGGCTCGATGCGCTGCAGGCCTTCGAATGGCCGGCCGAAGTCACGGTCCGACTCGAACCGGTCGTCGCCCGGGCGGCGGGAAACGCGGGCGTGCAGGTGTTCGCGTCCACCGGTGAAACGGAGAGCGTGGAGGTGGCTCCGCTGCGGATTCGTGTGACGAACGCGGCGGACTCGGTGGCCGAGCGTTTTTCCGTGGGTTGGGCGGATCGCTCCGGTCAGATACTGGCGGAGGGTGGGGTTGAGGCTTACGTGCCGCCGGGACAGAGCCGGATGGTCACGCTTCCGAAACGGCCGCAGGGCGAACCGGAAATTGACCGGGTGGTGCTCAAGGGCGATGCGTCAGAGTTCGACAATACGGCATGGACGGCCGAGGCCGAGCGCCGGAACATCCGTCTGCTCTACCTTGGCGGTGAGGCGGCGGGGGATGCGCGGCAACCCCGGTACTTTCTGGAGCGGGCGCTGCCGGAGACCGCCCGCTGGAGGTTTGAGCTGGTGGCCCGGGACGGGGCGACACTCAAGTCCACCGATGTGGCGGAGGCCGCGGTCGTGGTCCTGACGGATACACTGGAAGAAACCAACGGACAGTGGCTGCGGCGTGAGATTGAGGCGGGCAAGTCCCTGATCGCGGCTCCGAAGTCGCTCGCGGCGGCACGCTCGTTGGTCGCCTGGCTTGGGGCCTCCGCGCAGTCGGTGCAGGAGCAACAAGGCTCGCGCTATGCGATGTGGGGGGAGATCGACTTCACCCACCCGGTGTTTGCGCCCTTCTCCGAACCGCGTTTTGGGGACTTCACCAAGATTCACGTCTGGGCGCACCGATTGCTCGATGCGGCGACCCTGCCCGGCGCCCGGATCCCCGCCAAGTTCGATTCGGGGGCTCCCGCCCTCGTGCAAGTGCCGCTCGGGAAAGGGAACGTGTGGATACTGACGTCGGGGTGGCATCCTGCGGACAGCCAGCTGGGGGTTTCCTCGAAATTCGTGCCTCTGCTGTGGTCCCTGATGGAGCAATCCGGGGTGGTCCGGGCCGAGGGGAAGAACCTGATGGTGGGAGACCCGATCGACCTCGATCCGGGATTGGGTGTCACCGGTGTGATTGCACCGGATGGTGCGCGCCTGCCGCTGGCGGCGGAGTCCCGGCAATTCACCGCGACCACGGAACCCGGAATTTACCGGCTCCAAGGCGTGCGAGGGGAAACCCGGGTGGCGGTCGGGCTGGATCCGGCGGAGACCCGGACCGAACCGCTCGCGGCCGACGAGCTGGAACAACGGGGAGTTCGCCTGCGCCGGGACGGACCCGCGGGCGCGCCCCTGGCGGCGGAAACGTCGCGGCCGTCCGTGGAGACGGAAGAACGGCAGAAATTATGGCGATGGTTTTTGTGGGCGACCTTGCTGGTCGTGGGCGTTGAAACCCTGCTCGCGGGCCTGACGGCCCGGAGGGCGGCTGAAGGCGGAGGAATCAGACCATGATCGACGGATTTCTGGAAAAGCGGCTTCGGCGGGTGGCGCAACGCGAGCAGTGGAACCTGCTGGCCTGGAGACTGGCCGCGACCTGGCTGGTGGCGGCGGCATTGGCGTTGGGCGCGTCCTGGATCGCGGGGCGGGTCGGCTGGGCATCGGTGATGACGTTGCCCATCGTGGCCGCGCTGACGGCCGCGGTCGCGAGCGCCTGGGTGATCCGGGCGTTTGTCGCTCAACCGGAGTATCGCCCCCTGGCGGAACGGATCGAACGCCGCCATCCCGACCTGCGGGGGCTCCTGCTGACGGCGGTTCAGCAGCCCCGTGAGCACGGTTCGGAAATCGGATACCTGCAAAGCCGTCTGGTCGAGCAGGCGGTGCGGCACAGTGTGGAGCGGGATTGGTTGGCGGTGGTCCCACGCTGGCGTTTGGTGGCCGGATATGCGTTTCAGACAGCGGCGCTGCTCATGCTCGGCGTGTCGCTGATCACGCTTCACAGCCTGGGACGGCGCGACGCCGGACCGGTTCCGACGATTCTGGCGGACGGGCTGACGGTCTCGCCTGGGGATGTGGAGATCGAGCGCGGCGACACCCTCGTGGTCGTGGCGTCCTTTGGCGGGCGCGTACCCGCCGGAGTCGAGATGACCATCGCGCAAGCCAATGTGCCCCGCCGGACCGTGCCGCTGGTCAAGAGCCTGGCGGATCCGGTTTTTGGCGGCACGGTGTCGGACGTGGCGACTCCGTTTACTTACCAGATTGTGCATGGGGTCGAACGCTCGCCGGTTTATACGGTGACGGTGTTCGAGCACCCCCGGTTGGTGCGTTCGGACGCGACGCTGACCTACCCAAATTACACGGGACTGGAGAAGCGGCGGATCGAGGACACCCGGAGGATCAGCGCCGTGGAAGGCACGGCGGTGGAATTGAAGCTCCAGTTGAACAAACCGGTGGCTTCGGCCCGCTTGGTGCCGCGGAAAACGGACGGCGCAGCGGTTTCGCTCGCAACGGAGTCCGGTCGGGCGGTCGCAACGGTTTCCGCGTGGACACCCGGCCGCAGCCAGACCTACGACCTGGAGCTGGTCGATGCGGACGGGCGGAAGAACCGCCTGGCGACCTCCTTCGTCATCGACGTGCAACCCAACCGCCGCCCGGAGCTTCGTTTGGTGGCACCCCGCGGGGACGTCCGGCCCTCCGCGATTGAGGAAGTGCGCTTTGAAGGCACGGTCTGGGACGATTTCGGATCACCGCGTTACGGGATCGCGTTTTCCCACGCGGGATCCTACTCGCGGGAGATTGAACTGGGTCGGGATCTGAAGGCGCGGGAACGAATGACCTTCCAGCACCTCTTTGCGCTCGAGGACATGGGAGCGAAACCGGACGAGTTGATTTCCTGGCACGTCTGGGCCGACGACATCGGGCCGGACGGCAAGGTCCGCCGCACCCGCAGCGACCTCTACTTCGCCGAAGTGCGGCCGTTTGACGAAATTTATCGCGAGAACAGCGGAATGGCGGGTGGCGAAAGTGAAGAGCAGGGGGGCGATCAACCGGGCGGTGGCGCGCAGCGGTTGACCGACCTCCAGAAGCAGATCATTGCCGCGACCTGGAAGCTGCAGCGCGAGACCGAGCGGGCCACGTTGGCGGACGACACGAAGGTGGTGCGGGATTCCCAAGTCGAGGCGTTGGGGCAGGCCCGCGCGGCGGCCGAGCGAGTGACCGCGCCGCGGATGGCGGCGCTTTGGGAATCGGTGACCACGGCGATGGAGACCGCGGCCGGCTCGTTGAACGATGCCCTGGGTGAACCCAGGCGTTTAACCGAGGCGCTGGCCTCGGAGCAGGCCGCTTTGCAGGCGTTGCTGAAACTGCAGCAGCGGGAAACCAACGTCACCCGCTCGCGCAGCCGGCGTGGCGGGCAGGGCGGGGAACAGGGCAATCAGCGGCAGATCGACCAACTCGACCTCGCCCAGACGGAAAACCGGTATGAGACCCGCCGTGACGCGCAGGCTCCGGCGAACACAGAGCGACGCGAACAGTTGCAGGTGATGAACCGCCTGCAGGAACTCGCGCGGCGTCAGCAGGAGGTCAATGAACGCCTCAAGGAATTGCAGACGGCATTGCAGGAGGCGCGGACCGAGAAGGAGCGGGAGGACGTGCGGCGCGAGTTGAAACGCCTCGAGGAGGAACAACGGGAGATGCTCGCGGGTGTGGACGAGCTGCAGCAACGGATGGAGCGACCGGAGAATCAATCGCGGCTTGCCGAGGAGCGCCGTCAGTTGGAGCAGACGCGGCAGGATCTGCAGCGGGCGGCGGAAGCTGCCGGAGAAGGCGCACTCGCGCAGGCGGTCGCCGCGGGCACCCGGGCCCAGCGCCAATTGCATGAAATGCGGGAGCAATTGCGGAAGGAGAACTCGAATCAGTTTTCGGACGAACTCCGGGACCTGCGGGGCGAGGCCCGCGAAATCGCCGAGGCTCAGGCCGGGATTGGCGAACAGCTGAATCAACTCGATCAGTCGCAGCGGAAATCCCTCTCGGCAGCGCCGGAGAGCGAGGCCGTCACGCGCGACTTGCTGAAACAACAGCAGAGGGTCCAGGAGCTGATGGAACGTGCGACCCAGCTCTCCTCCCAGGCGGAGACCTCGGAGCCGTTGTTGTCACGGGAACTTTATGACAGCCTGCGCAAGGTGAATCAGGACGACGCGTCGGCGGCGAAGGCGCTGCGCCGGGACCTGATGGACTCCGGTCGAATGACCCGGGCGCTGTACGACCGCCTGCGGGCCGGCACCGGGCTGGAAGGCACCCGCATGTTCGATCTCTCGGCGGACTTGCTCAAGGAAGGTTACCTGCCGCAGGCACGCGAGGCCGAGCGCAAGGCAGGCGCGGCCGTCGACGAACTGCGGCGGGGCGTCGAGCGTGCCGCGGAACGGGTGCTGGGCAACGACGCGGAGGCCCTTCGACTGGCTCAGGGAGAATTGGAGGCGATCACGGAACAACTTTCCCGCGAGGCGGAGCAGGGACAGCGACAGGGGCAGGCGCAGGGACAAGGACAGGATCAGGGGCAGGAATTGGACCAGGGCCAGGCCGGGGTGGGCGAACCGAACGCAAGTGGACCCCGCGGTCGTCAAGCTTCGGATACGTCTGCAGGTCAACCGACTGAGGCGCAACCGGGCCGGGCGACGGCGCAATCGCAACCTCAATCTCAATCTCAATCGAAGCCGCAGCCGGGTCAGGGGCCGATCGACCTGGATTCGATGTTGCCGGGTGGAGAGGGTGAAGGCCGGATGGCAGGCGGCGGGCGTGGCGGCGCCGGAGGTGGGGCCGGGCCGATCACGGGTGACAACTTTGGTGAGTGGACTGAGCGGTTGCGGGATGTTGAGGACGTGCTCGACCGTCCCGAACTCCGGGACGCGGTTGCCGGCGCGAGGGAACGGGCGCGACTCCTCCGTCAGGAGTACCGCCACAACGGTCAGAAGCCGGACTGGGCGGTCGTCAAGGCGCAGATCCTGCGTCCCCTGGTTGAGGTGAAGAACCGCATCGGCACGGAACTCTCCCGGCTGCAATCGAATGACCCGCTGGCACCGGTGGACCGCGACCCGGTGCCGGCGCGTTTCGCCGAGTCGGTGCGCAAGTATTACGAGGAATTGGGCAAGGACAACTGAGCATGGGACTGGCCTCTCTGACATTTGCTGCTCCGCAATGGATCCTGCCGGTGATCGCGGTGATCGTCGCGGCCGCGGGCCTGCTCCTCTGGAGCTACCGCCCGGCACCGCTGTCGGGCCGGCTTCGCTGGAGCTGCCTGGGGCTGAAACTGGTGGGAGTGGCGGCGCTCGCGGCCTGCCTGCTGGAACCGCTGTGGATTGCACCGCGGGTGCGGGACGGGGCGAACGCCTTTGCGGTGGTGGCCGACAACAGCCAAGGCTTGCAGATCAAGGACCAGGGATCAGAGGTGTCGCGCGGGGAGGAACTCCGGCGCCTGGTCTCGGAACCCGGGACCGGCTGGCAGGCGACCCTCGCGGAGAGTTTTGACGTGCGGCGTTACCTCTTCGATGCGCGGCTGCAAGGCACGGCGGATTTCCGCGAACTGGACTTTTCCGGGCGTGCTTCGGGGATGGGCGGCGCGTTGCGGGCGGTTCAGCAGCGGTTTCAGGGACGTCCGCTGGCGGGAGTCCTCCTGCTGACGGACGGGAATGCGACCGACCTGCGGGGCCCGCCGCCCACTTGGGAAGGAATGCCACCGGTGTATCCGGTCGTCCTGGGACGCGGCCGGCCGGTGCGCGACCTGTCGATCCAGCAGGTGAACGTCAGCCAGGCGGCGTTCGAGGACGCTCCGGTCTCGCTGCAGGCGGATGTGGCGGTGGCGGGCTTCCGGGGTGAACCGGTGGTGGCGAAGCTGATCGATCAGGCGGGCGTGGTGGTGGCGGAGCAGATGCAGACCGGCGGACGTGACGGCGATCTCCAGGCATTCCGTTTCCGACTGAAACCCGATCAGGCCGGACTCGCCTTTTATCAACTCAGTGTCGGACCGGGCGGCCCGCTTGCGGCGGACCTGGACGCGGGCGCGCGCGAGGAGGCGACCCTGGCGAACAATCGTCGCGTGCTCGCGATTGACCGCGGTCGCGGACCCTTTCGCATCCTCTACGTTTCCGGACGACCGAACTGGGAGTTCAAGTTTCTCAATCGCGCGGTGGCGGAGGACCCGCAACTGGACCTCCTTGCCCTCATCCGGGTGGCCAAGCGTGAGCCGAAGTTCGACTTTTTGGGACGAGGTGGAGAGACGAGCAACCCGCTCTTTCGCGGATTTGGCAACCAAGCGGCGGAGGACGTGCAGCGTTACGACGAGCCGGTGCTGGTGCGGCTGAACACCAAGGATGAACTCGAGCTGCGCAGCGGTTTTCCCCGGACGCCGGAGGATCTTTACGGTTACCATGCGGTGATCCTGGACGACGTGGAGGCGGCATTTTTTTCGGCCGATCAGGCGCAGGTGCTGCAGACCTTTGTTTCGGAACGTGGCGGCGGGTTCCTCATGCTGGGAGGCATGGAGTCGTTTGCGGAGGGCGGTTATCAGCGCACCCCGATCGGGGACATGCTGCCGGTGTATTTGGACCGTGGAGATGAAGAACCCGGCACCGATGACACCGGGCCGATCCAGTTCCAACTGGCGCGGGAAGGCTGGCTGCAGGCGTGGGCGCGCCTCCACGAGACCGAAGACCGCGAGCGCGCGCGGCTGGACGGCATGCCGCCCTTCCGGGTGGTGAACCGCGTGCGCGGCGCGAAACCCGGGGCCAGCATCATCGCCAGCGGGCGGGATGAAGCGGGGAACGAAGTGCCGGCCCTGGTCGTGCAGCGCTTCGGACGCGGACGAACCGCGGCGCTGCTTGCGGGTGACTTTTGGCGATGGGGCATGCGGGATGCGGATCGGCAGGAGCAGATGGGCAAGGCCTGGCGGCAATTGGCGCGCTGGCTCGTCGCGGACGTGCCGGAACGGGTGCAACTCGAGGTGGAACCCCTTCCCGAAGACGCGGTGGGCACGGTGACCCTGAATGTCCGGGTGAGAGACCAGCGTTTCAAGCCGGTTGACGAGGCCGGCGTGACCGTGGAGGTGGAGCCGGTCCGATTTGCCGGTGACGAGGTCGACAACGTCGAATCGATTCGACTGCGGGCGGAGCCGGCGTCGGGGGAAGCGGGACTTTACACCGTGCAGTATGTCCCGCGGCGCAACGGCGGCTTCCGGGCTCGGGCGATGGCTCTGGAGCAGACCGGGGCCGAGCTTGGCCGAACCGAGGCTGGTTGGAGCAGCGATCTCGCCGGGGAGGAGTTCCGTTCGCTCACGCCGAATGTGGCCCTCCTCGAGCAGTTGGCGCGTACGACCGGGGGCGAAGTGATCGACGCGGAAAATCTGGAGTCATTTGTGCGTTCCCTGCCGGAGCGCCGCGCGCCGGTGATGGAGCTGCGCGCCCAGCCCCTTTGGCACACCCCGCTGATGTTCGCGATCGCCCTCGCCTGCCTGGTGGCCGAATGGGGTCTGCGACGCTGGAAAGGACTGCCGTGAACCAATCAATGGTACCAACGGCGAGTGCTCGCTCCCTCGCAGTGTGCGATGAGTTCCGACCGCCCTTGTCTCCTGTGTGGGTGGCCTCGCCGAGGCCGCATCCGGAAAACGTCGCCTCTCCCACAAACGCTACGCCGGCGCAACTCCGGGAAGAAATGAGTTCGAAATCTCGGTCCGGTCCAGATGTAGAGGAACGCGGAACGCGTTTCTCCGTTGCGGCGGGGCCAATCCCGCGGGTTCAGCGAACCCACCTACAACAGAAGGATGCGTGGATGGAGGTCGGATTTTTGAAGGTTTGCTGGCTTGGCGGTTGGCTGGTGCTTCTGACCGCCAGCGGAGCGGCGTCGTCGTTGTTGGCGGCAAGTGATCCGCCGGTGGACTCCGCGGTCGCGGCCGTTGACGCGTCCGGGCCGGCCGTGATCCTGGTTTTAGGGGCACCGGGGGAAGCCGGTTACGAACAGGCCTTTCAGCGGCAACAAGCGCTCTGGCAGGACGCGGTGCGTCGCGCGAACGGGACGCTCCAGGTGGTCGGCGAGCCGTCAGGGGAAGG
>Ga0105047_10010400_pt1 | contig 15209 bp, 11 predicted proteins | sample MAT04_FD_78384 | JGI IMG/M metagenome (GOLD analysis project Ga0105047, IMG submission 78384) | Freshwater microbial communities from Lake Fryxell liftoff mats and glacier meltwater in Antarctica - MAT-04 (megahit assembly) | ecosystem: Environmental > Aquatic > Freshwater > Ice > Liftoff... | reverse complement strand
CTTCCCCGGTATCGGGATCAAAAAGTTGGTGGTCTCGATCGCTGGGCTAAAGAAGCTATGAGACTACGCTGCTGAATTCCGCGTACTTTATCCTTGACCGCAAATAGACAGCAACTATTGGCTGGCTTGCCTTGCCAAGCTGCAACTTCCCGTTGTGCGCCGACGTATTGCAGAAGAGCACGCTGTTGCTTTAGCCACCCTGGCTCGCTGTATTCCTGACACTATCTTCCTGACACCTGACAACGTACCCTGCATTTTAGCGGACAAGGATGCTCGGGTGGTAAAATTCGCTGGATAGGATCGCGCTCAACAAGCCTGGGTGGCCGTAGGGTGCAATTGGGGATACAGCCTAAGCCGGCAGGTTGGCAGGCAACCATCCTAACGCCTAGGCTGTTTTATAGAAAGGCTCTACCTTGACTGAGAAATTGCCAGAGAAGCGACAACTTGAATCGAAAGTCTATCCTGCTGTCGCGTTTCCTTCGGCAGCGGTCTATTCTTCGCCGCCGTGGAGCCTCTCCATCAAAATTATTGTGGCCGTTGTCACCCTACTCTTGACTGCGTTGATGATCTGGCGTTTCAAATCGCTGCTGCCAACGTTGGTCATGGCATCGATTCTCGCCTATCTCTTCAACCCGCTTGTGAATCTGACGACATTGCGGCTCCATGTCACGCGTGGTACGGCGGTGGCGATTGTTTACGTTGTGCTGTTGTTGATTGCGATTGGCGGCGGTGTAGCCCTCGGTTTTGTGGCTTTTGAGCAGGCATCCAACCTGACGACTGACTTTTTGCCCGATTCGTTGGAAGGGGCAGCACAATTGGTCCAAGAGCAGATTGGGTTGATCTCGGCGCGGAAGTTTGTGATTGGCCCCTATTCCTTCAGTTTGGCGACCTTGCCCGCCGGTATCAATTTGCAGGAACTTGCGCAACAGGCCGTTGAGCTATTGCGCCCCCTGTTTAGCCGCAGTGGTACGTTCGCCGCGCAACTGGCACAAGCGACGATCAGCACCTTGAGCCTCTTCTTCTTGGTGATCGTGATTTCGATTTATCTTGTCAAAGATTCACCCAAACTGTGGCAAGGGCTTACGAACTTGGCACACCAACCCGGCTACCGCCAAGATGCCGAACGGCTGATTGCCGACTTTACGCGCATTTGGGACGCTTATTTGCGCGGACAGGTGATCTTGGGGTTGGTGATTGGCATCATTGTCAGCATTACCCTTTCCCTGCTGGGGGTGAGCAATGCCCTGGGATTGGGTGTGTTGTCGGGGGTGCTCGAATTTTTGCCAATTATTGGACCACTAATTGGTACTGGTGCTGCCGTCTTGGTGGCTTTCTTTCAGAGTGATACGATCTGGGGTTTGCAATCTTATCAATACGCCCTGCTGATTGCTGCTATTATGGGCCTAATTCAAGGCTTGGAAAACAATATTCTGGTGCCGCGCATTGTGGGGGATGCGCTGGATCTTCATCCTTTGTTGGTCATGATCAGCGTGATTATGGGCGCATCGCTGGCGGGAATATTGGGTGCCGTGCTAGCTGCGCCGGTTGTTGCCACCATCAAATTGTTGGGTAGTTATGCCTGGCGCAAGATGCTGGATTTGCCGCCTTTTCCCGAATCTTCACCAGTGCAGACGGCGGCCCCGCCCCTCGATTTGCGCCAGCGCATGGTCTGGCTGCGCGGTTGGTTGCCAGGGGCAAGCCGCGCCGAACCACACACGCTGGCAACAACGCTGGCCAGACCTACCGCAAATGTACCCAAAGCCGAGCCAACCAATGATAATCTGCCTAGTCGTCGTGATCGTCAAAAGCGGACAAAAACAAAGCGCGCGTGATCAGCGCGTCCATCCTCGATAAAGTCAAGTTGATAGGAATCGTGTGTTATGGCAATTCAAGAATTATATCCCTTAACCTTTGATCCGGTATTCAAGGATTATGTGTGGGGCGGGCGCAATCTGGCAGAAAAGTTAGGTCGCCAGATTCCAGAGGGCGTTGTTGCAGAAAGTTGGGAGATTGCGGCCCATCCGCATGGTTCGAGCCTCATCAACAATGGCTCGCTCGCAGGCCAAACCCTGACCGATGCCATGGAACTGTGGGGCGAAGCCTTGATCGGTAGCAACAGTCAGCAAGCCCTGGAATTGGGCAAGTTTCCCCTGCTGATCAAGCTGCTCGATGCCAATCGCTGGCTCTCGGTACAGGTGCATCCCGATGACACCTATGGGTTGGCCAATGAAGGCGAGTTTGGTAAGACCGAGATGTGGATCGTGCTCGAAGCAGAGCCGGGGGCCGAAATTATCTATGGCTTTACTCGCGGCGTCAACGTCGAACGCTATGCGGCAGAAGTGGCCGCCGACCGCGCCGCCGATTCGCTACACCGTTTGCCGGTAAAAAAGGGCGACGTGATTTTTGTTCCCGCGGGTGCGATTCATGCGTTGGGACCGGGCATCATCGTCGCCGAGATCCAGCAGAATAGTGACACCACCTATCGTATCTATGATTGGGGACGCCCGCGCCCGATCCATCTGCAACAATCGCTGGCTGTGCTCAATTTTGATCTAGTCCAGCCTGGCCCCGCCCAGCCGCGCACCTTGATCAAAGAAGATGGCTTGCATGTCGAGCAACTGGCTGTCTGTCCCTATTTTGAAACCAGCCGCATTATCCTGCCCACCGATAATGCCTTCTATGGCTTGTGCGATGGTGCCAGCTTTGAAATTTGGGCAGTTCTAGAAGGAAAGGCCACGATTGAATGGGCGGGCGAGCCATTGACCCTGGCCGGCATCAGCTGGGTACTGCTCCCCGCCGATTTAGGCGAGTTCCAGGTGATTGCTGACGAGCAAAGCACGCTTTTGCGCGTCATTGTGCCGGATCCGGCCGTGGAATAGGCCAGCGAACGCAGCGCTTTTCACAGGGCTGTCATTTGTACAAAACGAGCGTCAACCGGATGGTTGGCGCTCGTTTTGTGTTCACAGATCAGAAATTATCCCGTATACGCATCGGTCACACAGCCTAGCGAGGCCGATGAAACGGTCTTCATATACTTATAGAGCACGCCTTTTTTATACTTCGGGGCTGGCACACGCCAGTCCGCGCGACGACGTTCCAATTCTGCTTCGGGTACATCCATGGAAAGGGTGTTGTTTTCCGCATCAATTGTAATGATATCGCCGTCATGTGCCAAGGCAATCCCACCACAATCGTACGCTTCTGGCGCAATATGGCCAACCACAAATCCATGGGTGCCGCCCGAAAAGCGACCGTCCGTGATCAAGGCTACGCTCTTGCCCAACCCTGCGCCCATAATGGCGGCAGTGATCGAGAGCATTTCACGCATCCCTGGGCCACCTTTGGGGCCTTCGTAACGAATGACAATCACATCGCCATGCGTCACTTTGCCCTGTTGCAGCCCTTCCAACGTTTCTTCTTCCGAGTCAAAGACTTTGGCCGGGCCGCTAAAGTTCAAGCCTTCTTTGCCAGTGATTTTGGCGACAGAGCCTTCGGTGGCCAGGTTGCCATAGAGAATCTGTAAGTGACCCGTTTTTTTGATCGGCGTGGCGAAAGGATGGATGATTTTTTGTCCTTCCTTCAGATCGGGCAGGCTTTCCAGATTTTCGGCTACGGTCTTGCCTGTGACCGTCATACAATTGCCATGCAGCAATCCCTCGCGTAGCAGCAGCTTTTGCACCGCGGGCACACCACCGACATCGTATAGTTCTTCCATCACATAGAAACCACTGGGTTTGAGATCGGCAAGGAGGGGCGTGCGGTTCGAGATGGCTTGGAAATCATCAATGGTCATTTCAATATCACAGGCATGCGCCACGGCCAGCATATGCAAGACCACATTGGTCGAGCCACCTAGGGCCACCGCGACCGTAACCGCATTTTCAAATGCCTGACGCGTCATAATATCGCTGGGTTTGATATCGTTTTCGAGCAGATTGCGCATGGCCGCGCCCACTTGATGACATTCCTCGACCTTCTCTTTGGCCGTAGCCGGAATGGATGAACTGTAGGGCAGGCTCATGCCGATCGCTTCGATCACGGAAGACATGGTATTGGCGGTGTACATGCCACCACAAGCTCCGGCCCCTGGGCAAGCATTGCGTAACACCTCTTTCAATTCTGCTTCGGTGATCTGCTTGGAGAGCCATTGACCATACGCTTCAAAGGCCGAGACAATATCGAGCTTTTTGTCGCCCAAGTGGCCGGGCCGGATGGTGCCGCCATAGACAATGATCGTGGGGCGATTGATGCGACCCGCGGCCATTAGCGCACCGGGCATGTTTTTATCACAGCCAGGGATGGCGACGTTGCCGTCATACCACTGGGCGCGCATGACTGTCTCGATGGAATCGGCAATAATATCGCGCGAGACCAACGAACACTTCATGCCCTCGGTGCCCATCGAGATGCCGTCGCTAACCCCAATGGTATGGAAGATAAGACCAATCAAGTCTGCGTCGAGCATGCCCTGCTTGACCTCTTTGGCGAGATCATTGAGGTGCATATTGCAGGTGTTGCCTTCCCAGCCCATGCTGGCAATGCCAACCTGGGGCTTTTTCATATCCTCATCTGTCAAGCCAATACCATAGAGCATGGCCTGTGAGCCAACCTGAGAGCGGGTTTGGGTCAACATGCTGCTGTAGCGGTTGAGTTGACCGTTGCGTGTTGCTACTGCCATTGGTTTCTCCTATTCATTGCAGTCTAGCGTTTATGTATAACCAAAACAGAGAAAATCTCTTTCCGAATCACACCGTGATTTTGCAGGGGAAACGGGCGACTAAAGAGATTGTCTCATAGAATCCTACCCAAGCCAATGGACAAACAGAAAAATTTAGTAGTACATTGTGCGCAAACAGTAAGCGGGGGGTAAAGACTTTGGCTTTCCCTACGTTGGCATCCATCCCATTGCGTGTAGCGGGCAATTGTTCTGTTGGATTAGGTAATAATCAGCGCCTCACCGTCGGTAATAATCAGCGTATGTTCGTATTGCGCGGTAAAATGTCCTGGTTTGGTGACGAGTGTCCAGCCGTCGGAGGTCTCTTGCGCAATCCGTGGGCCGGTCGAGAGAAATGGCTCGATCGTGAGCACTGATCCTTTTTGAAAGCGCCGTTGATCCTTGCCGCGTGCAAAGTCCGGCACGTGATTGGGTGCTTCATGCAAATGGCGACCAATGCCATGCCCGGACAAATTGCGAATCACCGTAAAGCCATGCTTCTGCGCCACGCCATCAATCGCCTCTTGGACTTCGGCCATGCGGTTGCCTGCTTTGGCAACGGCGATGGATGCGCATAAGGCTTCTTGGGTGGCAGCGCACAGTGCATGAATGAGTGGTGATGCCTCGCCGACCGGAAAGCTGGCTCCTGTGTCGGCCACATAGCCATCCAATTCGGCGGATACGTCAATATTTACCAGATCGCCGGCCCGAATAATGCGTTTGCCAGGGATGGCGTGGGCGACTTCTTCGTTGATGCTAATGCAGGTTGCGCCGGGGTAGCCATAAAAAAATTCGGGTGCCGGGCGCGCGCCATAGCTTTCCAGCACACGGCGGCCAATTTTATCGAGCTCGGCGGTGGTCATGCCGGGCTTCATGGCTGCTTTCATGGCCGTCACGGTGGCGGCCACGATCTGCCCAATGCGCTGCAACCCACGAATATCTGCTGTTGATTGAATTGTCATAATCTTTCTGTCACTTACTTTGATTTTGGATAGCGCTTCAGGCAACGGTTTTCACCCCTGGGAACGCCGCCATCCTGGCGGCAAGCGCTTTCTCGGCTGAAGCTTGCTGTTACGCGTGTTCGCGATCGGTCAATAAATAATATTCCATGCTGTCGGAGAGCGCAATCCAACTGGCTTCAATAATGTTGGTGCTGGCTCCGACCATACTCCAACTGCGTTTGCCATCGGTGCTATCGATTAACACGCGCACAACGGCACCCGTGCCATTGGCACTATTCAAGATGCGTACCTTGTAGTCTTTGAGATAGACACTGCTGAGCGCGGGGTAGAATTTTTCAATCGCTTTGCGCAGCGCCAGGTTCAGCGCATTGACTGGGCCATTGCCCTCGGCCACTTCGTGAAAAACTTCATCGCCCACCTTCACTTTGACGGTCGCTTCCGAGAAAAGTCCACGTCCGGCCCGATGTTCAACATTTGCTGTATAGTCGATCATCTCGAAGGGGGCGCGATAATTTTTGCGCTGACGACGCAGCAGCAGATCCACACTGGCTTCGGCACTTTCAAAGGCAAACCCAGCATTCTCCATCTCTTTGATCTGTTGCAACACTGCGCGCTCTTCGTCGCGGCTGAGTCCTTCCAAGCCAAATTCCTTGCGCTTGACGGCAATATTATCTTTGCCACTCAGCTCGCTCACCAGGACACGCGTCTCATTGCCCACCAACATCGGATCAATGTGTTGATAACTCATCACATTTTTGACCACCGCGTTGACATGGGTGCCGCCTTTGTGGGCAAAGGCGCTGCTGCCGACAAAGGGCTGGTGGGTGTCGGGGTGGAGATTGGCTAGCTCGCTCACGTAGTGGCTCAAGTCGGTCAACTGTCCCAACTTTTCCGGTGCCACCAGATCATAGCCCATTTTGAGTTGTAGATCGGGGATGATGCTCATCAGGTTGGCGTTGCCCGCGCGTTCGCCATAGCCGTTGACCGTACCCTGGACTTGTGTGCAGCCCGCGCGCACGGCATCCAACGTATTGGCGACGCCGGTTTCGCTATCGTTATGGGCGTGGATACCAAGTATCACCCGCTTGTGCGGCGCGTTTGGCTTGTCACTGGCTCGATCGAAAATTGGAATTTCGCTGCGCACTGTGTGGACTGCTTCGGCGATCTGCCAGGGCAGGCCGCCGCCATTGGTGTCACACAGCGCAACGCTGTCGGCTCCACCAATCAGCGCCGCCTGGAGTGTGGCCAGGGCATATTCGGGATTGGCGCGGTAGCCGTCGAAAAAATGTTCGGCGTCATAGATCACTTCTCTGTTATGCGCTTTGAGACAGCGCACCGATTCGCGGATCATGCGCAGGTTTTCTTCGAGGGTGGTGCGCAACACTTCGGTCACATGCAGATCCCACGATTTGCCGAAGATGGTGATCACAGGCGTGTTGGCTTGGAGCAACAGTTGAATCTGTGGATCGTCGATGGGATCAACCTCGGCGCGACAGGTCGAGCCGAAGGCCGCGATCTTGGCGTGCTTCAAATCCAACTCGGTCTGCGCACGTTCAAAGAACTCCATATCTTTGGGGTTAGAGCCGGGCCAGCCGCCCTCTATATAGTCCATCCCAAATTCATCGAGCCGCCGGGCAATCTTTAATTTATCGTCACAGCTTAAAGAGACACCTTCCCCTTGTGTTCCATCGCGCAGGGTGGTGTCATATAGCGTTATCTTCATGAAAGTAACTATCCTAATTAAGCAAAAATTTCTGCAATGCTCTCAAATACACGGTCCGGCCAGATGCCGCGCGCCAGATCTTCCTTGCGGAAGCGGCCCGTTTTTACGAGCCACCCTTGCATGCCGATGAGCTGTGCGCCGCGCACATCGCTTTCGATGTCATCGCCAATCATGGCGACGCGGTTAGGGGCAATGCCCAACTCATCGAGCACCATACGGAAATAGGCGCGACTGGGCTTGCCCACGACTTCCGCTTTGAGTTCTGCCGCATATTCCAGCGCCACGACAAATGGTCCAGCATCCATATAGAGGCCCTGTTCGGTGCGCCACGTGCGTTTTTTGTGGAGAGCAACAAAGCGCGCGCCATTGAGAATCGCTTGCAACGCACGGTTGAGCCGTGCGAAGGTGAAGCTCGCGCCCATATCGCCCATCACCACAAAATCGGGCTGCTCTTCATCTACATCCAACCCGGCAAATTCCTGTTGTGCATCGGGCAAGAGTAAGGGATAGTAACTCTTGGCATTTTGCTCTTGGAGGTAGCGCGCTGCCGCATAGGTGGCGGTGAAGAGATCCTCTACCTGGATCGAAAATCCCATCGCTTGTAGCCGTTCGAGAAGCGTATGGCGACAATAGATGGTGGTATTCGTGATAAAACGGTAGGGAATCCCCCGGGCGCGCAGCGTTTGTAACGCTTCTTGCGCGCCCGGAATTACCTCGTTTCCGCGCATCACGACACCTTCTATGTCAATCAGCAGGCCGTCGATGGATGCTAGATGATTTGTCACAATAAGAAACCTTGCTAATCATGAATGGACAAAGGCTAATAGACAAACTATTTAAAAGTCATATGAATAAGCCCGTTACTACACCAGAAACTAGGTATGACTTTTAAGGGTTTTATCTATAATAGGCGTTACGCAGTTGCCTGGGAACGCCGGCATCCTGCCAGCCTGCCACCAGAGATGGCAACGCTTCCAACTGCGTAACTCCTATATAAGTTGCATCAATAGGATACCAGACATTGCGGTTACGCATAAATCCATAACCGTTGTCCATTGATAATTACTTGTGTTTAGCCGACATTTTGCAGGCCCGCGGCAATGCCGTTGACCGAAAGCGAAACCGCCGCTTGCAGCTGTGTGCGCTCTTCTTCCGAAATGTCGGCTCGCAGCCGACGCAACAACTCTACTTGCAGATAATTCAACGGGTCCACATAGGGGTTGCGCAGACGAATACTGCGTTGGAGCCACGTTTCATTATCCATCAGATTGTGCTGCCCGGTGATCTGGAGAATGGCCTCTTTGGTGCGCTCAAATTCCGCTTGCAGATCAGCGAAAATTGTCTCCTCCAATCCTGGTTCGGCTAGACCGGCGTAGAGTTGGGCAATATCCATATCGGCTTTGCCTAGCCCTAGTTGTACATTATTCAGCACATTGCTAAAGAAGGGCCAAGTTTTGTAGATATCACGCAGCGTGGCTAGCCGCGCCTCATTGATCGCCGTGGCTGGATTTTGATCGTTATCCTTCATCAACCACTGGGTCAACGCGCTGCCTACCCCATACCAACTGGTGAGATTCACGCGCGGCTGTGTCCAGGAAAAGACCCAGGGAATCGCGCGCAGATCGCCGATGGCCAGTGTCGATTTGCGCCGCGCTGGCCGTGACCCAATATTGAGGAGATCCACATGATTGATCGGCGTTGTCTGCTGGAAGTATTTCAGAAAATCTGGATTATCGATCAAACTTCGATATTTCTGAAAGGCCGTCTGGCTCAACGCTTCCATGATCTCTGCCCAGGCCTCTTCTTTGGCATAGTAGGGGCGTGGGCCGCTGGTCAACAACATGGCGTTGACTAGTTGTCCCAGGTGGCGATGGGCAATGTTTTCATCATCGTAGCGGCTGCTCAGGACTTCCCCTTGCTCGGTAATCTTGATGCGCCCGCGCACCGATTCTTGCGGTTGGGCCAGGATTGCGCGATTGGTGGGGCCGCCGCCGCGTCCCAACGTGCCCCCGCGGCCATGGAAAAGGGTTAACTGGATATTGAACTGATCGCAGACTTGGGCCAACTGGCGCTGGGCTTGAAAGAGCATCCAGTTGGCGCGCAGGTAACCGCCATCTTTGTTCGAATCGCTATAGCCGATCATAATCTGTTGGCGATTGCCACGCTGGGCCAGATGTTGTTGATAGGCCTTGTTTTGAAACAGCGCTGCCATAATGCGGGGCGCGGCAAGTAAATCTTCAATCGTTTCAAACAGCGGCGCAATATCGATCTCGCCAAAGATGCCGGCGTCGCGTCCAAAGAGCAGCACTTCCAACACATTGCTGACTTGGGTTGTCATGCTGATGATGTAGGTTTTGATCGACTCTTCGCCTACTTCCTGGCGTGCCCGGCGCAGTAAGCGGAATAGCTCAATGATGCTATTGGTCTCTTCGGTAAAGTCCAAGCGTGCCGTCAAAGGGCGGTCACTGAGGATCTCTTGTTCTAGGAGGGTCACGCGCTGCTCTTCGGCCAATGTTGTATAGCTCTCACAAAGTTGATAGCGCTCTAAAACTTCGGCCATGGCACTGCGATGGCGTTCGGCGTGGTGGCGGATATCCAGGCTCGCCAGATGAAACCCAAAAACCTGGGCGGCACGAATCAACCGTTCCAACCGGCCCTGCACCAGCCGATTTCCTTTGTTTGCACGGAGACTGTCGCGGATTAGATAGAGATCTTCTAAAAATTCCTGAACAGTTTGATAGGCCCGTGGATTGACCGGCGCAGTTGGCGCGCGATTGCGCCAGGGAATTTCATTCTCGGCGCGGGTGGCCCGCAACCGGCGAAACATCATAATTAATTTTTGGCGATAGGGCTCCGACCGAAACCGATCCAACACCTCATGTTCTGCGGGCGCCACCAAGGTAAAGTCGTGCTGAATGCTCTCCAACAGGGCAGGAGTAAATCCGGCGCGCGACAGCGATGAACTGAGTTGATGATAAAGCGCATCGATTTCAATGTTGTATAACTTGAGGATCGTCTCTTTCTGCTCGCGCAGAGCTTCCTCGGTAACATCTACCGTGACAAAGGGATTGCCATCGCGATCACCGCCGATCCACGATCCATAGCGCAGGAAAATTGGCAGTTCAAATGTTTCGCCTGGGTAATATTCAGCCAACGCATTTTCGAGCTCTTCATAGATTTGCGGCACCAATTGAAAGAGCGTAGTTTCGTAATAGTATAATGCCTCGCGCACCTCGTCCATAACGGTAGGTCGGCGGTCGCGGCCTTCATCGCTTTGCCACAACAAGACAATATTTTCGCGAATTTGCTGGACAAGCACATCCTCTTCTGCGGGTAGCAATAGCCGGTAATGCAACTCATAGAGGGCGCTGGCAATGGCTTTGAGCTTCAACAGAATTGTTCGGCGTTTCGACTCGGTTGGATGTGCGGTGAAGACCGGCATAATCGAGAGCTCGTTCAAGATCGCACGCACGTCACTTGCCTGCAGGCCTGCTTCGCGCAACTGTCGAATGCCACTAGCAATCGTCTCTGCCATTGGCTCGTTTTGTTGGTGGGCGCGTGCTGCGCGCTCACGCAGAATATGCACACGCTGTTGTTCTTCGGCCAGGTTGATCAGCTGAAAGTAGGTGGTAAAGGCTTTCAGTACGGCATTGGCTTTGGGCAAATCATCAATCAACGCCGGCACAAATTGATGCTCGGCTTGCTGTAATACTGCCGTTTCACCATTGCGCCAGCGTTTTGTCAGATCGCGAATCTTCTCTTCCAGGTCAAAAATATCTTGACCTTCCTGTTCGATAATGGTCTCGCCAAGCAGGTTGCCTAGAAAACGAATCGTAGAACGTAGTCGGTCTTGTGGATCGATGATCATCGGTTGTATCCAGACGACAAGGTGACAAGGTAACAAGTGGGCTGGCTGATCCGCTGGCCATTCACCCGAGCAGCCAGCCTGCTTGTCATTTTATCAAGGATTTAAGAGCTTTTCTAGAACCAGATCGCCCATGACCTGCGTACCCACGACTTCACTGCCGGTGTGCGCAATATCGGGCGTGCGAACGCCTTCGTTCAGCACGGCGTCGACCGCGGCTTCAATCGCGTCGGCTTCTTGTTCCAGACCGAGACTATGGCGCAGCAACATTGCACTGCTCATGATGGTGGCCAACGGATTGGACACACCTTTGCCAGCTATATCCGGCGCACTGCCATGAATGGGTTCGTAGAGACCCAATGGCAGCTTGTGGCTATTATACAGATCGCCCAAACTGGCCGAAGGCAGCATACCCATGGAACCGGCCAGCATGGCCGCTTCATCGGTGAGAATGTCGCCAAAGATATTGCCCGCCACGATCACATCAAAGCTGGCCGGGCGGCGGATCAGGTGCATGGCCATGGCATCAACTAACACATGTTCGACTTCTAATTCGGGATAATCGACCAGCACTTCCGTCGCAACGCGTCGCCATAGGCGGCTAGAGGCCATGACGTTTGCCTTGTCTACACTGACCAACTTCTTGCGGCGGCCCATGGCGGCATCGGCGGCCAAACGCACCACACGATCAATCTCGGGGCGCGTATAGATTTCTGTATCGAAAGCTTCGTAGCCTTCTTCGCCGGCTTCCTTCTTGGGGCCAAAGTAGAGACCGCCGGTCAATTCACGGATCACCAGCATATCGACGCCCTGCAATACTTCTTCCTTTAGGGTGCTGGCGCTGAGCAACTGGGGGTGCAGCTTGACGGGGCGCAGATTGGCAAACAGATTGAGCGCTTTGCGGATCGCCAACAAGCCGCGTTCTGGGCGATCCTGGGCTTTGGGATCATCCCACTTGGGGCCACCCACTGCACCCAGCAAAACAGCATCGGCTTTTTTACAGGCCTCCACGGTTGCATCGGGCAAACTCGTCCCCAATTCATCGATGGCGCGTCCACCCATGAGCTGGTCGGAAAAATCGAATTGATGGTTGAATTTATCGGCAACCGCGCGTAAGATCTTGCGCGCCTCGTCGGTTACCTCGGGGCCGATGCCGTCACCGGCTAGTACAACGATCGTGGCTTTCATAGCAATGCTTTCTCTGGTATAGGCTCGTCTAGCAGAGGAGCCATTTTATAGGGGTTCAAATAAATATTATAGCATAACTGGTGGCCGATTTCTGGGCATACTGCCAACGAATCAGCCACCACACTCTGCGCCTAGATCAGGCCGCCAGGCGCGCTTCATGTGCGGCAATCGCAGCTTCCTTGGACTGGAGATACCCCAGATCATCCAGGCCATCGAGCAGGCAGATTTTGCGGAATGCGTCGATCTCGAAGCGATGTTGTTGGCCGTCGGGCAGCGTAACCGTCTGGCTCTTCAGATCGACGACGATCTGGGTCTCCGGATCTTCTTCGGCCAGATCCAGTAACATGTTGACGGTCTCTTCGGGCAGTGGTACGGGCAGTAGACCATTTTTTAAACTATTATTGTAAAAGATATCAGCAAAGTTGGGGGCAATCACACAGTGAAAGCCATAGCCAGTCAATGCCCAGACCGCGTGCTCACGGCTGGAACCGCTACCAAAGTTGCGGCCCGCGATCAGAACTTTGGCCGCTTTGTATTCGGGCTGGTTGAGTACAAAATCGGGCTTGGGCGTACCATCTGGATTATAGCGCCAACTGGAAAAGAGACCATCCCCCATACCGTCCTTTGTCACCGCTGTCAGAAAGCGAGCCGGTATGATCTGATCGGTGTCCACATTTTCTACGCGCATGGGAGCAGCTGTGGACTGTAGCGTTTTGAATGGTTGCATTTGGTAGATCCTCTAGATTGGGTAAGTTTCAAACAGTTAAGACTACATACATTTCATCGTGCTCAAGCCAGGCCAGATCAAAATCGCCAAGTGCAACGCTAATCGGCGCGATTGGCAGCTCGGGATCATGGAGATAGATCTGCTCGTCATCGATGCCAACCACAGCAATGGCGTGATCAATATTTTGTTTCCAATACGGCAATTCGCCTGTTTTTACAAATACGATACAAGGGTGCCCGGCATGTAAATGACTGCGCAAAGCTTCGAGATTGCCTTGTTGATAGGTGACGTGAATACCCAGCCGGTCCAAATTGCGAATTTTAGAAGCTGGCGTGCCAAAATTAGTTTTAATCTCGAGCAACTTTACCAATCGTTTGTAGGCAATCGGTGCGCCAAGGAAGTGTAATCCCATCGCCGCACAAGCTGCCAAGCATTCCCCATCGTTATCCTGCTGGACATGATCGAGCTTCAGGAAAACAGAAGGCATAGCTATCCCTTATTGCTCTTCGGGTAGTGATGCCAGTTTCGCAGATGGCAAATGAGCAGGAATAAACACTTCAGACACGCTTTGTCGCGGCTGATACGGTGGCAGCTTTTTTGTCATTTCTACTGCATGTTTCGTAATCTGCGCTTGAAGCGTCTCTGTGTTATCCATTTGGCCGGTATGAACATCAACATCGACTGTGCCAGCAACGCCAACATCGCCTACACGCGAGTTTGTCAAGATTGCTGGCACTCGCCACATGGCCTGTTGCCCATCTACCACCAATGTTGGTGCGGCGGCGTGCATCATATAGCTGACATATTCCAGCAGCCAGCGATTCACTTTGCGCCGCGCTTCTTCGGCTGTGATTTTGATTTCAATCGATTGTTTGAGATCGAGCTCTACGATACCGCGTTCTGGAATGACCAGATTTTCAAGTACAATGGTCATTGCTTACTCCTGATCGCTGGCAGATTGTGGCCGCGCGCTAGGCGCTGATGCGACAATCTGCCAGCCAAAATTCGCAATCCACACTGCTATAGAATTTCGCGCACATCGATCACTTTGCCATTGACCGCCGCGGCCGCGGCCATGATTGGGCTCATGAGCAAGCTGCGCGAGCCAGGCCCCTGCCGACCTTGGAAGTTACGGTTGCTGGTGCTGGCGACATATTTGCCGGCACCAGCCTTGTCGTCGTTCATGGCCAGACACATGCTACAGCCTGCGCCGCGCCATTCAAAGCCGGCCTCGCTAAAGATGCGATCCAATCCTTCGGCCTCGGCCTGTGCCTTGACTGCTTTGGAGCCAGGCACGACTAAGGCTTGCACATTATCCGCAACATGGCGGCCCTTGGCGATCTGTGCGGCTTCGCGCAGATCCTCAATGCGCCCGTTGGTACAAGAGCCGATAAAGACAATGTCCACCGGTTGTCCCTGCATGGATTGGCCGGGTTGCAAGCCCATGTATTCCATGGCGCTGAGCAAGCTGCGTCGTTCTGCTGGATCATCCAGTTCGCCGGGCAGGGGGATGTGACCCGTAACACCTACCCCTTGGCCGGGATTGGTGCCATAGGTGACCATCGGTTCGAGCTTGTTCGCATCCAGATGCAGCTCGCGATCAAATTTCGCATCGGCATCGGTGACAAGACTTTGCCAGCGCGCCAGGGCTTTGTCCCACTCGGCACCCTGGGGTGCATAGGGGCGATCCTTGACATAGGCAAAGGTGGTTTCGTCGGGCGCAATCATGCCAGCGCGTGCACCGCCTTCGATGCTCATATTACAGATCGTCATGCGTTGGGCCATGCTCAGTTTGCGAATCGCACTGCCGCGATATTCAAAGACGTAGCCTGCGCCACCACCGGCCCCATTCTTGGCAATAATCGCCAGAATAATGTCCTTGGCCGTCACGCCGAAGCCAATCTCGCCGTCTACGTTGATCGCAAAGGTTTGGGGCTTTTGTTGCAGCAAACATTGGGTGGCCAAAACGTGGCCCACTTCGCTGGTCCCGATGCCAAAGGCCAACGCGCCAAACGCGCCATGGGTACTGG
>Ga0105047_10010399_pt1 | contig 15209 bp, 14 predicted proteins | sample MAT04_FD_78384 | JGI IMG/M metagenome (GOLD analysis project Ga0105047, IMG submission 78384) | Freshwater microbial communities from Lake Fryxell liftoff mats and glacier meltwater in Antarctica - MAT-04 (megahit assembly) | ecosystem: Environmental > Aquatic > Freshwater > Ice > Liftoff... | reverse complement strand
TGATCCTCTTCGCATCAAGCCATCAAATGCCGCTTTATCCCGGCACGGGCGCGGCGTCCGAGACGGGGCTCGGCAACATCCACAATGCCCCGCTGGCGCCAGGCGCGAACGGCGCCGCCTTCCGCGATGCCTGGGCCACACGGCTGCTGCCGGCGATCGAGGCCTTCAATCCCGGCCTGATCGTCATCTCGGCCGGCTTCGACGCACATGCCAGCGATCCGCTGGCGCAGCTTCGCCTGACCGAGGGGGATTTCGAGCGGCTGACGGGGGAGCTTTGCGCGCTCGCGGAGCGTGTCTGCGGCGGCCGCGTGGTCAGCCTGCTGGAAGGCGGCTACGACCTGAGAGCCCTCGCGAAATCCAGCGCGGCACATGTGCGCGCGCTTTTGAGAACGTAACGAAAGTACGCTGCAGCGTCTTGTTTTAGATGCAAGAAAATGGCCTTTGGCTCAAGGCTGCGTGACATTTGGGTTTCCTGGCCGATCGCATTATAGTCATAACAAGTTGGGAGGGGCGCAATGTCGGCTCATCAAGCATCCAGCGCCGAGGCGAAGCCGGGCGCAGAGATCGTGGAGTTGTCCTTCGAGGAGGCGCTGAGCCAACTGGAAGGAATAGTGAAGTCGCTGGAAGGCGGGCGAAGCACGCTCGCCCAGGCGATCGCGGAATACGAGCGCGGGACGGCTCTTCGCCGCCACTGCGAAACCAAGCTCGCAGAGGCCGAGGCCAAGGTGCAGGCCGTGGTTGCCAATGGCGCGGGCCTGACCTTGCGGGATGTGGAATAGGAACGCGAGACAGTATGGACATGGTTTCAGGCGGATCTTCCGCCGCCACAGTTTCGGCCGCGATGGTTCAGGCGGCCCAGGACATAGACGCGGCCCTGGATCAGCTTCTTCCCACGGTAGAGGGGGATGAAGCGCGGCTTTTCGAGGCCATGCGGTATTCCACAATCGGCGGCGGCAAGCGCCTGCGCGGCTTCCTGGTATTGGAAGGTGCGCGCCAGTTCAGCGTGTCCCGCACATCGGCCCTGCGCGTCGCCTGTGCGATCGAGATGGTGCACGCCTACAGCCTGATCCACGACGACCTGCCCGCCATGGACAATGATGACCTGCGCCGCGGCAAGCCCACCAGCCACAAGGCCTTCGACGAGGCTACGGCCATCCTCGCCGGCGATGCGCTCCAGTCCCACGCCTTCAGCATCCTGGCCGAGGAAGCGACCCACCCGGACCCCGCCGTCCGCATCGAACTCGTTCGCATGATGGCGCGCGCTTCGGGTCCGCGCGGCATGTGCGGCGGCCAGATGCTCGACATGATGGCCGAACAGGCGGCCGGCCCGCTGGAGGAGCCCGCCATCGGCCGGCTTCAGTTGCTGAAGACCGGCAAGCTGATCGAATTCTCGGCCGAGGCCGGGGCAGTGCTGGGCAAGGCTGCCTCCTCCCAGCGCCACGCGCTCGCCGCTTATGGGCGGGACCTCGGTGCGGCCTTCCAGATCGCCGATGACCTGCTGGACGCCACCGCCTCGACTGAGGTGATGGGCAAGGCCACGGCCAAGGACGCCTCGGCGGGGAAGGCCACGCTGGTCGGCCTGCTGGGCGTGGAACGCGCCCGCCTCCAGGCGGAGCGACTTGTCGCGCAGGCGCGCGACCATGTGGAAATGTTTGGCGACCGCGCCGATCTGCTGCGCGGACTGGCCGATTTCGTGATCGAGCGGAGAAACTGATGCAAGACCGCCCTGCAACCCCTCTACTGGACCGCGTGCGCATACCTGGCGACATGCGCAACCTCTCGGCCGACCAGCTTCGCCAGCTTGCCGACGAATTGCGCGCCGAGACCATCAGCGCCGTTTCCGTAACGGGCGGCCACCTCGGCGCATCCCTCGGCGTGGTCGAACTCACGGTCGCGGTGCATGCGACCTTCGATACCCCGCATGATCGCCTGATCTGGGACGTGGGCCACCAGACCTACCCCCACAAGATCCTTACCGGCCGGCGCGACCGCATCCGCACGCTGCGCCAGGCGGGCGGCCTCTCGGGCTTCACCAAGCGCAGCGAGAGCGAATTCGACCCCTTCGGCGCCGCGCATTCCTCCACCTCGATCTCCGCCGGTCTTGGCATGGCGGTGGCGAGCCAGATGCAGGGCGTGCCGCGGCACGTGATCGCCGTCATCGGCGACGGCGCCATGTCGGCCGGCATGGCGTATGAGGCGATGAACAACGCGGGCGCCAGCAAGGCGAACCTCATCGTCATCCTGAACGACAACGACATGTCGATCGCGCCCCCGGTTGGCGCCATGTCGGCCTATCTCAGCCGCACGATCTCCTCCCGCCCGTTCCTTTCGGTGCGCGAGTTCATGGCCAAGATGGCAAAGAACTTCCCGGGCCCCATCGAGCGCGCCGCCAAGCGCGCGGACGAATACGCGCGCGGCCTGCTGACGGGCGGGACTCTCTTCGAGGAGTTGGGCTTCTATTACGTAGGCCCCGTCGATGGTCACAACCTCGACCACCTGCTGCCCGTGCTGCGCAACCTGCGCGACAGCGGCCACCAGGGCCCGTTCCTGCTGCATGCCGTGACGCAGAAGGGGAAGGGCTACGCGCCCGCCGAAGCCAGCGCCGACAAGTACCACGGCGTGGTGAAGTTCAACGTCGTGACGGGCGAGCAGCAGAAGCCGCCGCCCGGCCCGCCCAGCTACACCAAGGTCTTCGCCCAGGCCCTCGTCGCCGAGGCCGAGGCCGATGAGCGCATCGTCGCCGTCAATGCCGCCATGCCCGCCGGCACCGGCCTCGACATCTTCGGCAAGCGCTTCCCCAAGCGCTGCTTCGACGTGGGCATCGCCGAGCAGCATGCCGTCACCTTCGCCGCCGGCATGGCGACGGAGGGGATGAAGCCCTTCTGCGCCATCTACTCGACTTTCCTGCAGCGCGGCTACGACCAGGTGGTGCACGACGTCGCACTCCAGAGCCTGCCCGTGCGCTTCGGCATGGACCGCGCGGGCCTGGTCGGCGCCGACGGCGCCACGCACGCGGGGAGCTTCGACATCGCCTATCTGGGCTGCCTGCCCGGCTTCACCCTGATGGCCGCCGCCGACGAGATCGAGCTCGCGCACATGGTAGCAACCATGGCCACGATTGATGACGGGCCGTCGGGCGTGCGCTATCCGCGCGGCGAGGGCCTCGGCGTCGAGGCGCTGCCGGCGCGCGGCACGGTGCTTCCGATCGGCAAGGGCCGCATCCTGCGCGAGGGCAGCAAGGTCGCCATCCTCTCCTACGGGGCGCGCTTGCAGGAGTGCCTGAAGGCCGCGGATGAGCTGGCCACCTTCGGCCTCTCCACCACCGTTGCCGATGCGCGCTTCGCCAAGCCGCTGGACGCGGAGCTGGTCGAGCAGCTGGCTCGTCACCACGAGCTGCTGATCACCATCGAGGAAGGCAGCATGAACGGCTTCGGCGGGCTCGTGATGCATCACCTGGCCACGCGCGGCCTGCTGGATCACGGCCTGAAGATCCGTCCGATGACGCTGCCCGATATCTGGATCGACCACGAGGCGCCGAAGAAGCAGTACGACATCGCGCGGCTGAACGCGCCGCAGATCGTCGAGACAGTGCTGGCCGCTTTGGGCAAAGAGGCGCTGACGGTTCACGCGACGGCGTGAGCCGTCGCTCAGCCGGGCGCCGATCGTGACGCCCAAGCCGCGCGGTTTGCGCGCCGACTTGGCGCTGGTCGAACGCGGCCTCGCCGAATCGCGCACGCGTGCGCAGGCGCTGATCATGGCGGGGCTGGTCTATTCGGGCGAGCAGCGCATCAACAAACCGGGCGAGGTGATCGCCGAGGGCCGCGCCATCGAGCTGCGCGGGCAGGACCATCCCTGGGTTTCGCGCGGCGGCGTGAAGCTCGCGCATGGCATCGCGCATTTCGGCCGCTCGCCGGAAGGGCGCGTCTGCCTGGATCTTGGCGCCTCCACCGGCGGCTTCACCGACGTGTTGCTGCACCACGGCGCCGGCCATGTGTACGCCGTCGATGTGGGGCACGGGCAATTGGCCTGGAAGCTGCGCCACGATCCACGCGTGACGGTGATGGAGCGCGTCAATGCCCGCCACCTGAAGGAGGGCGACGTGCCGCAGCTCGATGTCCTGGTCTGCGACGCGAGCTTCATCGGCCTGCGCGTCGTGCTGCCCGCGGCGATGGCACTCTGCAAGCCGGGCGCCTGGGCCATCGCGCTCATCAAGCCGCAATTCGAGGTCGGCCCCGCCATCGCCAAGGGCGGCGTGGTGCGCGATGCGGCGGTGCATGAGCGCGTCTGCGCGGAAATGTCGGCGTGGTGGGCCGCCCTGCCCGGCTGGCGCGTGCTGGGCGTGGAGGCGAGCCCCTTGCTCGGCCCCGAGGGCAACCGCGAATTCCTGATCGCGGCCGAGCGCGTCACCGAACCGGGCTGAGCACCTGCTTCTCGGATGGGTCGCGCGCGCTGCGGCACGCCCACCCGCTCAATCCGCCGTGATGCGCCCCGCCTGGACGACCCGGCGCCACCGCGCGATCTCGCCCTCCTGGAACTCCGCAAACTGCGCGGGCGTGCTCGCCACCACCTCGAAGCCAAGTTCACCCAGGCGCGAGGCCACGGCGGGCGCGCGCAGGGCAGCGACCGCGGCCGCGTGCACCCGTTCGAGCAGGGCGGGCGGCATGGCGGGCGGGCCGCCGAATCCCTGCCAGGAATAGACCACGAAATCCTGGAGCCCTGCCTCGCCCCCGGTAGGCACGTTCGGGAGCAGCGGGCTGCGTGCCTCGGCCGTGATCAGGATGGGTCGCACCCGCCCCTCGGCGATGTGCGGCATGATGGAGCCGAGATTCTGGAAGGAGAGCTGGACCGTCCCCTGCAGCAGGGCCGTGGTCGCCGGCGCACCGCCCTGGAAGGGGATGTGCGTGATGTCGGTGCCCGTCGCCTGGCGGAACATTTCCATCGTGAGATGGTCGGAGGAGCCGGCGCCGGACGTTGAATAGCTCGCGACATTGGCGTTGGCGCGCAGCCAGGCCACGACCCCCGCCATATCCGTCGCCGGCAGCGCTGCGGCATTCACCACCAGCACATTCGGCGTCCGTACCGTCTGCGTGATCCGGGTGAGCTGTGTGACGGGGTCGTAGGCGAGGTTGGGGCGCAGCGCCACGTTGATCGCCCAGGTGCTGATCGGCGCGTGCATCAGGGTATAGCCGTCAGGTGCCGCCCGGATCGTCTGGCGCGCGCCGACCTCGCCCGTCGCTCCGGGCCGGTTCTCCACAGTGACGGGACGGCCCGTCTGTCCCTGCATGGACTGCGCCATCGCGCGGGCGATGATGTCGGAGCTGCTGCCCGGCGCGAAGGGCACGATGATGGTGACGGCGCGACTCGGCCACTCGGCCTGTGCATGGACGGCAGGCGTAGCCAGCATAGGCGGCACGGCCTGCAGAAATACGCGGCGTTTCATTGCTGTTTCCCTCCGTTCTGCAAAGCGTGCGGCAAACGGCGCTCGGCGGCCAGCCCCTGTGTGTGGCAGCCCCTGTGTGTGGCGACCCCCGTGTGTGGCAACCCCTGTGCGTGGCAACCCCGGCGGCCCACATCACTTCCTGCTATGCGCGCAACACCTCCAAAGGATACGATCACGAAACACGCCACCACTCTCCAGCGAAGCGTCACCGCAGCCCTTCCCGATCCGTCGGGACGGGCAAGCGGCGTTGCCCTCCTGCTCGACGCAGCCTCGGCGTTCGCCGTGCGGGCCAGCAGCGCGCGTGGCGTCAACCGCAGCCTGGACCTGCAATACTACATGTGGCGCGGCGACGTGACGGGGCAGCTCCTCGCGCAGGAGGTGCTCTCCGCGGCGGACAGGGGCGTCATCGTGCGCCTGCTGCTGGACGACGTTTACGCGCTCGGCCGCGAGCGGACCCTCGCCGCGCTCGACAGCCACCCGCAGATTGACGTGCGGCTGTTCAATGGCACGCGCTGGCGCCGCTTCGGCCGCCTCGGATTTTTGCTGGAGCTGCTGTTCGGCGGCTGGCACTTGAACCGCCGCATGCACAACAAGTCGTGGATCGCCGATGGCTGCCTCGCCATCGTGGGCGGGCGGAACCTCGGGGACGAATATTTCGGCATGGGCGCCCCGGACGCCATGAGCTTTCGCGATCTCGACCTCGTCATCGCGGGGCCGGCGGCGCAGCAAGCGACACGCGTCTTCAACCGGTATTGGACGAGCCCGCTGGCCCGCCCCGCTCGCCTCGTCGCCGTAGCGGCGGAGCGTGAGGGCGGCCTGCCGGCCCTGCGCGCCACCTTGGCCGGGGCTGAGCACCGGCCAGCCGCGGATAAGCTGCTGGCACGGCTGGCGCACTCCACCTTGGAGCAGATCGGCCCGGGCCTCACGCTGGTTCCGGGTCGCGCCATTCACATCATCGCCGATCCGCCGGAGAAGGCGACGCGCGGGCTGCGTGCCCGCAAGCGCGCGCGCGCCGCGGGCGGCATCGCGGCCGAGATCGCCGACGCGCTGCGCCTGGCCAAGCGCGAAGCCCTGCTGATCTCGCCCTATTTCGTGCCGGGCCAGGCTGGGCTGAAGCTCATACGGGAACTGCGCGCGCGGGGGATCCGAGTCTCGGTCGTCACCAACTCGCTGGCGGCGACGGATGTGGTGGCCGTGCACGGCGGCTACGCGAAGTATCGGCGGGCGCTGTTGCAGGCGGGCGTCACGCTGTTCGAACTCAAGCCAAGCGGGCCGGATGAGGGTGCCAGCCTGCTCGGTTCACGCGGAGCCGCGCTGCATACCAAGGCCTTCGTGGTGGACCGGGAACTGGCCTTCGTGGGTTCCTTCAATCTCGATCCGCGCTCGGCGGCGCTGAACACGGAGATGGGCGCCTTCGTGCGCAACCCTGTGATCGCTGAGGAGGTGGCGGCCGAACACGCGCGCCTCGCGGACCCTGCGGTGAGTTGGCAGGTCGTCTGGGATGACGGGCGGCTGGGTTGGCGCGATGGGCCGGGACCGTGCGCCTTCCGGACGGAGCCCACCGCCGCACTTTGGCAGCGGGCACTGGCCTGGGTGATGCAGCGCCTGCCGGTCGAGAAGCAGTTGTAACCCTGGACTACGGCCCCTTCCGGCCCTTGCCCTTCATCTTCTTCGGGTCGTAGCCACCGCCACCGGGCCCCATCGGCTTGGGCTTCCAGTCCTTCTTGGGGGTCGCTTCACGCAGCGAGCGCCCGGCCTGGTTCGGCACCAGCGCGCCGCCTTCCACCGGGATGCCGAGTTCCAGCGCCTCCAACCGCTTGATCTCGTCGCGGAAACGCGCGGCCTGCTCGAACTCGAGGTCGGCCGCGGCGGCGCGCATCTTCTTCTCCATCTCCGCGATCGCCGAGCGCAGGTCCTTGCCGACGAACTGCGCCGTCGCGTCGCCCTCCACCGCGTCCACCGTCACGTAGTCGCCCTGGCTCACGTCACGCAGCACGTCGCTGATTTCGCGGCGGATGGAGGTGGGGGTGATGCCGTGCTCGGTGTTGTAGGCGACCTGCTTGCTGCGGCGCCGATCGGTCTCCTCCAGCGCACGCTTCATGCTGTCGGTCATGCGGTCGGCGTAGAGGATCACGCGGCCCTCGGCGTTGCGCGCGGCGCGGCCGATGGTCTGGATCAGCGAGGTGGTGGAGCGCAGGAAACCCTCCTTGTCCGCATCGAGGATGGTGACCAGGCCGCATTCGGGGATGTCGAGCCCCTCGCGCAGCAGGTTGATGCCGATCAGCGCATCGAACACGCCGCGACGCAGGTCGCGGATGATCTCGATGCGCTCCAGCGTGTCCACGTCCGAATGCAGGTAGCGCACGCGCACACCCATCTCGGTGAGGTATTCCGTGAGTTGTTCGGCCATGCGCTTGGTCAGCACCGTCACCAGCACGCGCTCGCCCTTGGCGGCGCAGGCCTTCACCTCCGCCAGCAGGTCGTCCACTTGGCCTTCGACGGGCCGGATATCGCAGACGGGATCGACAAGGCCCGTGGGGCGGATCACCTGCTCGGCGAACGCGCCGCCGGTGCGCTCCATCTCCCAGGGCCCCGGCGTCGCGCTGACGAAGACGGTCTGCGGGCGGAAGCTCTCCCACTCCTCGAACTTCAGGGGGCGGTTGTCGGTGCAGGAGGGCAGGCGAAAGCCGAAATCGCTGAGGATGATCTTGCGCGCAAAGTCGCCGCGATACATGCCGCCGATCTGCGGAACGGTGACGTGGCTTTCATCGACCACGAGCAACGCGCCATCGGGCAGGTATTCGAACAGCGTCGGCGGCGGCTCGCCGGGGTTGCGGCCGCTGAGGTAGCGCGAATAATTCTCGATGCCTTTGCAGGAACCGGTCGTCTCCATCATCTCGATGTCGAAGGTGGTGCGCTGGTCGAGGCGCTGGGCCTCCAGCAGCTTGCCCTCCGCTTCCAGCTCCTTCAGGCGCTCCTTCAGCTCGGTCTTGATGCGGCCGATGGCCTGCTGGAGCGTGGGGCGCGGCGTCACGTAGTGGCTGTTCGCATAGATTGAGACGCGCTCGAACTCGCCGGTGATCTCGCCCGTCAGGGGGTCGAACTCGCGCAGCGTCTCTATGTCGTCGCCGAAGAGCGAGATGCGCCACGCGCGGTCCTCAAGCTGGGCCGGCCAGATGTCGATGCTCTCGCCGCGCACGCGGAAGCTGCCGCGGGCGAAGGCCATGTCGTTGCGGCGGTATTGCTGCTCGACCAAGCCCTTGAGCAGCGCGTCGCGCGAAATGGTACCGCCGGTCTCCAGCTTCACGACCATGTTGGAATAGGTCTCGACCGAGCCGATGCCGTAGATACAGGACACCGAGGCCACGATCACGACATCACGCCGCTCCAGCAGCGCCTGTGTCGCGCTGTGGCGCATGCGGTCGATCTGCTCGTTGATCTGGCTGTCTTTTTCGATGTAGGTGTCGGTGCGCGGCACATAGGCTTCGGGCTGGTAGTAGTCGTAGTAGCTGACGAAATACTCGACGGCGTTGTCCGGGAAGAAGCTCTTCATCTCGCCATACAATTGCGCCGCCAGCGTCTTGTTGGGCGCCAGCACCAGGGTCGGCCGCTGCACTGCCTCGATCACCTTGGCCATGGTGAAGGTCTTGCCGGAGCCGGTGACGCCGAGCAGCACCTGGTCCCGCTCGCCCGACTGCACGCCCTGGATGAGTTCCTCGATGGCGCGCGGCTGATCTCCGTTCGGCTCGAAGGGGCTGACGACGCGCATCGGCTTGCCGCCCTCGGGCATGGGCTGGCGGATCGGCTGGAACGGAAGCGGCGTGATGACGTTCATACCCCCCATATAGGGGCAGCCGCGCGCCAAAGCAGCGGTGCAAAATCATGCACAAGCTGTCATATGCGCGTCACGAACCAGGAAAGCACCGATGCCCGAAGACGTGGATCCCGACGACCTCTTCATCACCGACGATGCCTATGCGGCAGGTCGCAAGGCCTTCCAGGCAGGTGGCTCGGTGCTGGACAACCCGATGGCGGCCACGGGCGATTGGGGCAAGGCCTGGTTCTCCGGCTGGCTAGACGCGTTGGCCGATGCCGTCACCGGGCATGACCGCTCCCGAGCGGCCTATGCCCTCCTGCTCCGCCGGGACCGCGCCGAGCCGTTCTGACCTCAGCCCAGGCGGGCGGCGACCCACTCCGCCCGGCTGATCCGGTAGAGGAGATGGCGGCGCATCGGATGCGGTTCGGGCAGGTTCGGATGTTCGAAATCGCCATCGGGACGCAGGCCGAGCTTCGCCATCAGACGCCAGGAGGGTTCGTTGGCGGGGATGGTGAAGGCAACCACCTCCGGGAGGCCCAGCGGACCTAAGCCGTGGGCGAGGCACATGCGGGCGGCTTCCTCCGCATAGCCCTGGCGCCGGTGCGCAGCGGCGATCCGCCAGCCGATCTCCACCGCCGGCGTGAAGCGCGCCTGCCAGGGGATGTTCAGCAGCCCAACCAGCCCCACGAGCCCCGGTTCGCCGCGGCGGAACACGCCGCGGAAGCCGAAGCCGTGTTCCGCCTCGTGGCGCGCGATGCGGGCGCGGAAAGCCTCGCTCTCGTGGAAGCTCAAGGCCTTCGGAAAGTGGCGCATCACCTCGGGATCGCCGTTCAACGCCGCGAATTCCTCCGCGTCGGCTTCGGTCAGGGGGCGCAGGGTCAGGCGCGGAGTTTCCAGGATCATCGGCACGCCCCTCTCGCATCGGCAACTCGTTCCGCGTAGCCTCGCGGCGGAAGGAAACCAAGATGACCCCGATCAGCCTGGAGGCGATGGCCGCGAGTGTGCCCGATGGTGCGCTGGTCGCCCTGCCGCCCGACAACTCCCTCCCCTCCGTCGCACTCGCCAAGGCGCTGATCCGGCGCGGCGTGCGGAACCTGCGCCTGCTCGGCGTGCCGGTCTCGGGCTTCGCGACCGACATCCTGATCGGCGCGGGCTGCGTGGCCTCGGTGCAGACCAGCGCGGTGAGCCTGGGCGAGGCCGGCTTCGCACCGCGCTTCACGGCCGCACTCAAGGCCGGGCGCATCACCATCCAGGACGCGACCTGCCCGGCCATGCACACCATGCTCCAGGCGACCGAGAAGGGCGTGCCCTTCATGCCCCTGCGCGGGATGATCGGCAGCGACATCCTGGCGAACCGCCCCGATTGGGTGGTGATCGAGAGCCCCTTCGGCACCGGCGAAAAGATCGTGCTGCTGCCCGCCCTCAGTCCCGATATCGCCGTCTTCCACGGCGTGATGGCCGACAGCCACGGCAACATCTATGTCGGCCGCCGGCGCGAATGCGGCACGCTGGCCCATGCAAGCAAGCGCGCTCTGGTCACAGTGGAGCGCGTGGTCGAGGGCAACTTCCTGGAAGATGAGCGCCTGGCACCTGGCACCATCAACGCGACCTACATCGAGGCCGTCGCGATCGCCGAGCGCGGCGCGCAGCCGGCCGCCCTGCTGGACGAATACGGTTTCGACGCTGACTACGTGGCCGCCTACGCGCGCGCCGCGAAGACCGATGCGGGCTTCGCCGAATGGTGCGCAGAGCACGTCTTCGCCGACCAGGCGGCCGCCGCGGAATGAGCGCCGCCGAGCACTCCGGCGGCTACCGACCCGAGGAACTCCTGGCCGCGACGCTGGCGCGCCTGATCCGTGCGGTGCCGACGCGGCACATCGCCGTCGGCGCCGCCTCCCCCATTCCGGCCGCCGCCTGCTGGCTGGTCGTGAAGCAGGGTGACCCGGTGCGGCTTTCGCTGCTGCACAAGCGCAGCGGCAACCCCTTCACCGAGGGCACGCGCGAGCTGTTCGACCTGACCGGCCAGGGCCGCATCGACCTGTTCTTCTTGGGCGGCGGGCAGATCGACGGGCAGGCCAACCTGAACCTCGTCGGCACCGGTGCCTGGCCGGGCAGCGAGGTGCGCTTCCCCGGCAGCTTCGGCTCGGCCTTCATGTACTTCATGACGGGGCGCACCATCCTCTTCCGCGAGGAGCATTCGCCCCGCGTGCTGGTCGAGCGTGTGGACAACGTCTCTGCCCCCGGCATCAGCGAGCCCGGTGTCTACCGCCGCGGCCACGCTCAGGCCCTTGTAACGGGGCGCTGCGTCTTCAACTTCCACCCCGATCGCGGCCGCTTCTCGCTGGCTTCAATCCACCCCGGCGAGACGGTGGAGGGCGTGCGCGCCAAGACTGGCTTCGCATTCGACGTGGAGGGCGAAATTCCCGAGACGCCGGCGCCGACGCCCGCCGAACTCGCGCTGCTGCGCGGCACGGTCTGCGACGAAATGGTCGAGACCTACCCGGAATTCTGCAACAGGGTCTGGGGCCGCGCCCAAGCGGCGTAGGCGTTCCCACAGCAACCAAGGGGAAGCGGCTTGGACTTCGAGACATTGGTCCGCACGCGCCGCAGCGTGCGCGGGTACAAGAACGACCCCGTTCCGCGCGCCGTGATTGAGGAGATCATCGAGGTCGCGAAGCGTGCGCCTTCCTCCATGAACACCCAGCCCTGGCACATCCATGTGCTGACCGGCGCGCCACTAGAACGCGTGCGAAGCCGCAATACCCAGACGATGCTGGGCGGCGCGAAAGCCAATCGCGACATCGTCTCGCATGGTGAGTACGAGGGCGTGCATCGCGCGCGCCAGGTGGCAGTCGCGGTCAAGCTCTTCGGCGCCATGGGGATCGAGCGCAACGACAAAGCGATGCGGCAGGACTGGGTGATGCGCGGCTTCCGGCAGTTCGACGCGCCGGTCTCCGTCGTGCTGACCTATGACCGCGCGCTCGACCCGGGTGCCGTGGTTCATTTCGACCTCGGCGCGCTGTCCTACGGCATCTGCCTTGCGGCGTGGCAGCGGAGCCTGGGCACCGTCGTGAACGGCCAGGGGATCATGCGGTCGGAGATCGTCCGCGAGGAGGCCGGAATTCCCGAGGATCAGGTCATCATGACCTGCATCGCACTCGGCTATCCGAACGAGGAATTCCCCGCGAACACCGTCCGGTCGGACCGCGAGCCGAACGACCATTTCGTGCGCTTCGTGGGCTTCGACGAATAAAGCCAGGGCCGGCGAACCGGCCCTGGTTCGTCACGGCAGGATCAGGCGCCCGGCTCCAGCCGGAAGACGCGTCCGTGGATCTCATCCGTCAGGACGTAGACGAGGCCATCGGGCCCCTGCTGCACATCCCGCACGCGCTGGCCGATGCGCAGACTTTCATGCAGCGTGACCTGGCCATTCGCGCCCAACTCCATCCGCCGGACATCCTGCGTGGCAAGCCCGCCCGCGAAGATCGAGCCGCGCCAGGCGGGGAAGCGATCCCCCGTATAGATCATCAGCCCCGAGGCACCGATCACCGAGGGGTACCAGACCAGCACCGGATCGACGAAGCCCGCGCCCGAGCGCTGCCCGGTGCCGAGCGGCGTGCCGCCCACATAATCGCGGCCCCAGCCCACCTGCGGCCAGCCGTAATTGCTGCCGGCGCCAATGAGGTTGAGTTCATCGCCGCCGAGCGGCCCGTGCTCGGTCGCGAAGATACGCCCATCCGGATGACGCGCCAGGCCCTGGATGTGGCGGTGGCCAAGCGAAAAGACCTCTGGCCGGGCGCCGGCGCGGCCGACGAAGGGATTGTCCGGCGGCGCCGTGCCATCCTCGCGCAGGCGCAGGATCTTGCCGATATGACTCTCCACGCGCTGCGACTGCAGACGCGCCAGCCCGCCCTCGATCGCGATCGGCGGATTGCCGCCATCGCCCACGCTCAGCAGCAGCGTGCCATCGGGAAGCCAGAGGATCTTGCCGCCATAATGCTGGAAGTCCGCCTTGCCCTGGCTCACCTCGAAGATGACCTGGAGATTGGTCAGCGCATTGCCGTCCAGCGTGGCGCGCGCGAGGCGCAGGCGGTTGTCCTGCGGCGTGCCATGCGCGTAGCTGAGATAGATCATCCGGTTCTGCGCGAAATTCGGATGCGGCGAGACCTCGAAGAGGCCCGACTGGAACACCAGCCCGCGCTCGGGCGCCACCAGCACGGGCGGCGTGCCCGCGATCGGCGTCGGATCGAGCCGACCATTGCGGATCGCGCGCAGGCGGCCCGGGCGTTCCGTGACCAATGCGGTCCCATCGGGCAGCCAGGCGATACTCCAGGGATGTTCAAGCCCCTCGGCCACCGCAACCTGCTTGTAGGTGAGATTGAGCGGCGGATCCCCGGCCGCCTGGAAGGTGGGAGCCTGGGTCTGGGCCTGTGCCACGCGAGCCGTGACCACGGTCGCAAGGGCCCCTGATGCGAAAACCCGACGCTTCATGGATGATCTCCTCGTTTGCGTTCTGCAAATCCTGTCGCCGCCGATTCCGCGCTTTCTGACGTGGCGGTAAAACTCGGCTACTGAACGGTAGCCAGACGATCCGGCAAACGCAAACTTATCGTGCTTGCCGCGCAAGGTTCGACAAGACGAGCCCGCCGGCGCATCTTTGCAGCCATCAGGGAGGGAGTTCGATGGATACGTCATTGACCGCGGGGCCAGTGGGTGCAAGCGCAACCGTCGGCCCAGGCGCGCTTTCCGGCCTGCGCGTGGTGGACCTCACCCGCGTGCTCGGCGGCCCCTACTGCACCATGATCCTGAGCGACCACGGCGCCGAGGTCATCAAGCTTGAACCCCCCCAGGGCGACGAGGTGCGCGACTGGGGCCCACCGTTCAACGCGGATGGCGATGCGAGCTACTTCATCGGCGTGAACCGCAACAAGCGCTCGGTCGGTCTCGATCTCTCCAGGCCGGAGGGCCGCGACGTCCTGCTGCGCCTGCTCGAAGGTGCGGACATCCTGGTCGAGAACTTCAAGCCAGGCAGCATGGAGAAGTGGGGCCTCGGCTTCGAGGCGGTGCTGTCCAAGCGCTTCCCCCGCCTGATCCATTGCCGCGTCTCGGGCTTCGGCGCGACCGGCCCGCTCGGCGGCTTTCCCGGATATGACGCCATCCTGCAGGCGATGGTGGGCCTCATGTCCATCAACGGCACGGAGGATAGCGGGCCGACGCGCCTCGGCACGCCCATCGTGGACATCGCGACGGGACTGTTCAGCGCCATCGCCATCCTCATGGCCGTCATCGAGCGCGAGAAGTCGGGCCAGGGGCAGTATTGCGACATGACGCTGCATGATTGCGGCATGGCGCTGCTGCACCCGCATGCAGCAAATTTCTTCCTCAACGGCAAGCGCCCGATCGCGACCGGCAACCCGCACCCGAACCTCGCCCCCTACGCCAAGTTCACGACGAAGACCTGCGAAATTTTCGTGGGCTGCGGCAATGACCCGACCTTCCGCAAGTTCTGCGCCTTCCTCGGCCTCGACGGTCTCGGCACCGATCCGCGCTTCGCGACCAACGGTCAGCGCGTCATCAACAAGCCGGCGCTGACCGAGATCCTGAACAAGCGCTTCGCCGATGAGGACGGGCATGATCTCTGCCAGCGGATGCTCTCGGCCGGGCTGCCCGCCGGCCCCGTGCTCGGCGTGGACGAAGCGATGGCGGCCGCCCACACCGCACACCGCAACATGGTGACCGAGAAGGACGGCTTCGTGGGCCTCGGCACGCCGATCAAACTGAGCCGGACGCCCGGCGGCACGCGCGCCGCGCCGCCGCGCTTTGGGCAGCACACGCAGGAGGTCCTGGCCAAGCTTGGCTTCTCGGAGGATGAGGTCGCAAAGCTGCATGAAGCCGGCGTGCTGGTGGAAAAGCGCCGCAAGTGACTTTCGCGGAAATCCGCGAAGCGGATGC
>Ga0105047_10010398_pt1 | contig 15210 bp, 12 predicted proteins | sample MAT04_FD_78384 | JGI IMG/M metagenome (GOLD analysis project Ga0105047, IMG submission 78384) | Freshwater microbial communities from Lake Fryxell liftoff mats and glacier meltwater in Antarctica - MAT-04 (megahit assembly) | ecosystem: Environmental > Aquatic > Freshwater > Ice > Liftoff... | reverse complement strand
TAATGACACTATATGTGAGACGGATAATTTAATTTGTTAAAATAATACTGTATAAATTTTACTTAATAGTATATGATAGGATGAAGGGCATATCAAAATGCTAGCTAGAAGGACAAGCCACGAAAACTTATAATACAAGGAGGTTTTATTAATGAAAAAGTTAAAACTTAAAACAGTCATAATACCTATATTAATAGTATGCGCCGTAATCGGGGGGGTTAGTTACGTTACCATAAAGAACAGAATTAAGAAAGAAAATGCACTGAAAATTGTACAACTAAATAAACAAAAGGCTGATGAGAAGAAAGTAAATGATAAAAGAGTAGCAGATGCCAAAGCTATAACTGATGCAAAAGCAAAGGCTATAGAAGATGCAAAAGTAGAAGTAACAAAACCGGTGAACAATCCCATGTATATAGTTAAAGAAGAGGTAGTTTATGGAAGGATGCACGAAATGATTAACACTAAAATAAAAGCTGGTGATGACCTTATTTATGGTGAAATATCAATAACAGCCCAGAATTGTGAAGAGATGATTGCAAATATTACAGCAAGCAATTATCCTGATAAAAATGAATTACTAGGTTTTCTTGCAAATTGGAAAAAGGGTAGATTTAAAGCAGCAGTTGCTGAGCATAATTATTTATGGGGTAAACTTGGTGGAACAATAGGGAAAGCAGTATCATTAAGATAATAAGGTATAATTATATGTAGCACCATTGATGTGGTAAAATTAGCCTCTGGGAATGAATAAGTTTGTACCTTGTAATTTTCTGGATCTCGGAGGTGTTAGAGGAAGGGCGGTGTTCTCTTATTATTAGTTAAAAAAATAAATCAGCAGCAATAATCGGCTGCTGATTTATTATATTTCGTTTTTATGTAGCCATATGAATTATGATTACAAATATTACAGTACATAAAAGACCAAAGGGATAGGTTGCTCCATAACCAGCAGCAACTTCATCAGTACCTGTAGCATCAATTGCAGCTCCAAGACCTGGAGTACTCGTCATACCACCACATATAGCGCCTGCGATAATAATCCAGTTCATTTTGAATATATATCTTGCTACAAAAAAACCAACCGACAGTGCAATTAATCCAACTGCAAAAGAAATTAGTGCAAGTTCTGCACCGCTTCCACCAAGTGCAGCTACAGTTTCATATCCATATTTTAATCCTACAATAGCGAGGAATAGAGAAAGGGATAAATCTCTTATTGCATTAAGTACTTTGTTGTCCATTCTAAATGTTAGTGGTCCAATCTTACCTATATGACCAAGCCATAACGCCATTATAAGTACTCCACCAGTTGATCCCAAACTAAACCATTTAATAAATGGTAAATATATATTTATTAATCCAAGGAAGTATCCAAGCAAACATACTGTAAGAAATGAAATTATGTCCATGCCCACTTCTTTAATGTCTTTTTCATTAGTTTCCTTGTCACTAAGTGACTTCATATCTAACTTAAATCTTTCTTTTTCGGTTTCTAAATCCATTTTAAATATTAGTGGGAAGAAGTTCATAGCAATAATTACCACTAAAACACCTGGTGCATAACCAATAGCATGACCAAGACCAACTTGTGCTTGTGCTACTACGCCATACCTAGCAGTTGATTCTAAAGCCGCTGCCAGCGCCGGTGAACTTGTTAAAGCTCCTGTATAAACCCCAGCAACAGCAAAGTTGTTTTGTCCAGTAAATATAAGTGTTGCTAAATATGTCACTAATGCACCTGTACCGGTAATAACAGCGCCAAGTATAATAAATTTAGCTCCGTATTTTTTAACAACCTTACCTATATCTTTACCTGCAAGCAATCCAACTGCAGCAATAAAAAGAATCAGTGTGAATGTAAAAAGAGTATCACTAACCACTCCATCCTTTAGGTAACTAATTGCATATTTTGGTGCTCCTTTAATTAAACCTTTTTTAGGATTACTAGGATCTAGCATAAATGGAATGCAATATTTTGCGTAAAGTAACCATCCGATAAATATACCAGTAAATAAGCCACCTGATTGTCCAAGATTGAATTTTCCGAATCTAACCTGACCTAGTAGCAATCCAGTTACAGTTGCTAAAAACATAGGAACAAATGGATTCGTTAAAAAAGCGATTAAATCAAATTTCATTTTTTTATACCCCCTTAACTTAATTATTACAAATGTTTGTGAATTAATTAACTTAATAAATTATTATTTTATATAATTTCAAAAAAATACTGATTGTCTAAGTCATTATAAATTAATCTTATATTTATGATAACTACATATAATTTCATATACCTCCTTATTTTGTACTTGTTATTACTTTTAAAGTATTAAGATTATAACTAATTCTACATGATTACATAAAATCCTTCTTTTTACTAATTTTTTTTCGATAAAAAAAGTCACAGCTATGATAGCCTGTGACTTTTTATTAACTAGCTTCTTGCAAATATTTCTTGGAAATCAACTGCTTCAAGCTTTTCTCTTATTAAAAGCTCTTCCGCAACAGCATTAAGTTTACTCCTATTATTAGTTAGAATTGTCAATGCTTTTTTATATGCTTCATCTATTAGTTTCTTTATCTCTTCATCTATTTTGTATGCTGTTTCTTCACTGAATTTTCTATCTTTACCTATATCTCTTCCAAGGAATACCTCATCACTACTTGAACCAAACGCAATTGGTCCAAGAGTGTCACTCATTCCATATTCCGTTACCATTTTTCTTGCTATTGTAGTTGCTCTTTCAATATCATTGCTTGCACCAGTACTTATATCTCCAATAACTAGTTTTTCTGCAACTCTACCACCTAATAGTCCTACAATTTCCTCTTCGAGTCTTGATCTAGACATATATGAGCTATCTTCATCTGGAAGACGCATAGTATATCCGCCAGCCATTCCTCTTGGAACTATACTTATCTGGTGAACAGGATCAGACATTGGAAGTAAATTCATTACAATTGCATGGCCTGCTTCATGATACGCTGTAAGCCTTCTATCTGCTTCGCTTATCACTCGACTTTTCTTTTCAGGTCCAGCAATTATTCTTGTAACTGCTTCTTCAAGTTCCTCCATTCCTATAAGTTTTTTATCTTTTCGTACAGCTAGAAGAGCTGATTCATTCATTAAGTTTTCAATGTCTGCACCTGTAAATCCAGGTGTTCTTTTTGCAAGTACGCTAAGCTTAACTTCTGGTTCAAGATGTTTATTTTTAGAATGGACTGCCAGAATTTCTTCTCTACCCTTAGCATCTGGAACCCCAACAAGTATTTGTCTGTCAAATCTACCCGGCCTTAGTAGTGCTGGGTCAAGTACATCGGCTCTGTTTGTAGCTGCAATCATTATTATTCCTTCATTTTCTCCAAATCCATCCATCTCAACTAACAGTTGGTTTAAAGTCTGTTCACGTTCATCGTTTCCTCCACCAACGCCTGCACCTCTTTGTCTTCCAACAGCATCAATTTCATCTATAAAAATTATACAAGGTGAGTTCTTTTTTGCCTGTTCAAATAAATCCCGTACTCTAGAGGCTCCCACACCAACAAACATTTCTACAAAATCTGAACCCGAAATGCTGAAAAATGGAACTCCAGCTTCTCCTGAAATAGCTCTTGCTAGAAGTGTTTTACCAGTTCCAGGAGGTCCTATTAGTAAAACTCCTTTTGGTATACGAGCACCCATTTCCATATATATTTTAGGCTGTTTTAGGAAATCTACTATCTCTGCAAGCTCAGCTTTTTCTTCATCTGCTCCTGCAACATCATCAAAACTAACTTTTTTCGCGTTAGGATCGACTAGTTTTGCTTTGCTTTTACCAAACTTCATTACTCCGCCACTTCCACCGGCACCCTTTGACTTCTTTATGAATACAAAACCAAAGCCTACAAGCATTAATATGAATAATATACTAGGCAAAGCTTGTAACCACATTTGAGAAGTGGATGGTTTTAGGTATGTTTCCAGAATAGGTGGATTCTTTGGATGGTCTTCAATAAACTGGAATAATCTAGCGGATGGAACAATTGTTTTATAGGTACTTCCATCTTTTAAAGTTCCAGAGACTGACATCTCATCTTGTTCAACCACGAAGCTTTTTATAGTATTATTTGTCCAATTACTCTGAAATTGATTAAAATTAATAACTGTTGGAGTCTGATCTGGTTTATTAAACATAAATACTGCAATAATAACAAAAATTATAGCCCAAACAGCAATGCTTGATTTTTTTTTCATCAGAGAACACCTCTCTTTCTAAATATATATTTAATTTTTTTATGTTTTTAGTCTTGCACTTATTATATACTTAAGCTACTAAAAATTCTATTATATCATAATAGGGACTATAAATACTATTAACTAGTAATAAAGTATCCATTTTACTCGCTTATAATTGTGAGTATATCATAGCTAATAATAAAACACAATAGTTTCAAAACTAATATGTTCAGTTATGTTGAAAAGATTCTTACATTGTGTTATATTTATGGAAAATAGAGAATGGAGGCTAGGGGATGGATACAATAAATAAATCTGATTTCATTAAAGATTTTGAAGGAAAAGTCCCAGGTAGGATAGGAAGACCTGTAGATAAGCTGCGGGATATTGCTATTCTAAAAGCTGCTTTAGAGCTCGTAGCAGAACAGGGGTATGATTCGGTCACCATGGATTCTATTGCATTAAGGGCCCATGCGGGAAAAGCTACCTTATACCGCAGATGGAAATCTAAACCGTATCTTATAGCAGAAGCCATAAGATTCATGATGCCATGTGAGCAGAAGGTTGATACGCAGCGCTGTGGAGACAATTTAAGAGATTATTTGTGTGAATCACTAAGTATATATTTTGGGATAAGAGATGAGGTTAGGCAAAAGGTAATGCTATCCATCGCAACAGCAATAAACAGAGATAAATTATTATCCGAAGCCATTCACTTGGATTGTATAACGGATCAAACATGTATATTTAGTGATGCCATAGAGTGTGCCATAAATAAAAAATTAGACAAGGGACAATTGAAACTTCTCGCAGATGTGGGTCCAGCATTATTATTTTATCAACTCATAATTACTGGCGAACCCATTAAAATGAGTTATGTAGAACATATTGTTGATCATTTAATAATCCCGCTTATAGACCTGAATAAAGAATAAAAACGTCCTTTTAGGGGGTTGAATTTTCAAATGAGATACATAATTTAAATACGTTAGTAAACATAAACTTGCAGTTTTTGTTACGACCTCAAAGGTCGTAGTGAAAACTGGAAGCTTTCTTTTTTTGGACCTGGGGGGAGCGACATTTTACATTTAATATATACCAAAACTATAATAAGAAGTATAATGAAATAAATACTTAATTTTACTAAAATGTTATATAAAGAGAAATAATTAAATAAAAATTTTGAAATTTATGTATATAATATCTGTTATTTTAATAAATTGATAATATGAGGAGCACTTTATTGAAAAGGGGGATGCAAAAATGAGTAACAGGCAAGAATATACCACAGTTGATAAGCTGGAATTAAAAGAATTTAAAATTATTAGTGGGTTTGTATTTATAATTTGGTTTTTCTTTGGTGGAACACTAATAGAAAGCATTGGATTTCCTTATCAAGGGCTTAACTTCATAATGTATTTAATGTCCTATTACATTCCTTACTTATTTTTAAAACATGTACTATATAAACTAATATATTTCAAAAGAATTAATAAGATAATATGTAGAAAGAATTCAAAAAGTTATATTCGCATTATTAAATAAATTTCTAATTATCTTTTAAAGAAAAAAGCAGCAAGAAATATTATAAGTTTACTTATAATATTCCTTGCCGCTAAAGAAGTTTATTAATCCTTTATTTTCAATGGTGCCGCCCACGTGGGTGGCACCATTTTTTTACTTTACTCGTCTACCTGTTACAAAACCTGATCTTGTCATAGGTGAAACTTTAATCACATCTCCTGTATGTGGAGCATGTATATAATTATTATCCCCTACGTAAATACCTACATGATGAGGATTACTAGCACTTCCAAACAACACCAAATCTCCAACTTGTAGATTGGCTTTAGATACTTGTACACCAGCTTTTATCTGATCAAAGGTTGACCTTCCTATAGATACTCCAAAATGAGCGTATACGTATTGTGTAAATCCTGAACAGTCAAATCCAGAAGGTGATGTTCCACCCCATAAATATGGTGTGCCAAGAAAGTTAGAAGCGTAGGCTATTATAGCATTATCTGACATAGCAGCGGACCCTCTTGAAGGTGCAGCTTTAGATGGTGATTTTTTTATATTATTTATTTTAGTCATGCTTTTATTTACTGATGGTGAATTGCTTGTCCCATCTGGAAGCATATTCTCTTTACTATTTAGCTTCGTCATCAACTTAGTTTGTGACTTTTTAGTGGCAATTACTTTGTTCAACTTCTGTTTATCTTCTGCTTGCAAAGTCAGTAATGCATCTTTTTTCTTATTTAAGCTTTTCTGTTTATCATCTAATTCTTTTTTTGTGGCTTCAAACTCATCCGCTACTTTTTTATCAAACTCAATAACTGTTTTTATGTTTTCTACTCTTGATACAAAGTCTCCAAAACTCTCTGCCTCGAGTATAATACTGGTATAACTATCAAATCCACTTATGTACATAACTCTTATTCTATTATTAAATAATTGTTGCTCCTTATGGGCTTCTTTTTCTACCTGTTTAATCTCTGCTGAAGATTTTTTTATTGCTTTTTCAGTTTCAGATATTTTGATTTTGTTCTCTTCTGTTTTAGCCATAGTTTTCTGAATTTCGTTATCAAATTCTTCTATTTTTATTTCCATTTTTTGTCTTTCTGCTTGAATTTTAGATAGTGAATCGTTCTCCTGTGTTGGAGCCGCTAAGGCAGTTCCATTTAAAGTGAAAATTAAAGTTATTACAATTGCTATACTTCTCAGGGAATTATTCTTCATTAGTGCATCTCCTTAGTTTGTTTAAAATTTATAACTTATAGAAAAAATATATCAGATATTTATGTACTTTTTATGAATATTATGAGCCTTGGGAAATATTACATGAATATAAATTTATTAATACGATTTGTAGTTATATTTTGTGGTGATAAAATGTGGATTAAATGCAAAGAACTATGCAAAAACATAGACTGATCCTTTTTCATAACTAGTCATTTGTGATGGTTAATGGAGTTGTTTGGTTAAAACATTTTTTTTATGGTATTAGCGTGAAACCTTATAAAGTTGTAAAATACGATTTTATTTTCACTAATTTGTGTTATAATGTATATATAAGTAATTAATACTAAAAATGGTGTATTTTTTATTAAAATACATAAATATCATTTTAGTATTAATTTACCATATTTAAATATTCGCAACTTTGTATTTCAATTGGTTAAGTTCATTTTTAAAAACATTACATTTTAGCAGCACTATATTATATATATGGAGGAATTAAAATGGAAAAAAATAAACTGTTTGAAACAATCAAAATAGGGAATGTTGAAATATACACTGAGCAATTAAAGGAAGTAAAACCTTTATCTTGTGCTGTTAATTCAGCTACAGGACGAGAACGATATTATGAAATAAAGCCTGCTAATAACTCTAAAAACCTAATGGTTATTGGTGGTGGTCTTGCTGGTATGGAAGCATCTAGAATAGCCAAAACGCTAGGGTATAACGTTACTTTGTATGAAAAAGGTAAGGAATTAGGCGGATACGTTATTCCTGGATCAGAGCCTGACTTAAATTTTGATGATAGAAGGTTGCTTAATTGGTACGAAAACGAAATGAAGATTCTAGAGGTTAATTTAGTAATGAATACTGAAGTAACTGAACTAATGATAAATGATAAAATGCCTGATGTAGTTATTGTAGCAACGGGGGCTAGTGAAATATTTTTAAAGGAAATACCTGGAATTGATAAAGAAAAGGTTGCAACCGCTTGTGAAGTTTTAGAGGGCAGTAAAACTGTTGGCCAAAATATAATTATGGTAGGTGGAGGACTTGTTGGTTGCGAAACTGCTTTATGGTTAGCTCAGCAAGGTAAGAAAGTAACCATAGTTGAAAATTACAGTGATATTCTAAGTTCTGGCAAATCTATTCCATATATGAATAAAATAATGCTAATTGATTTATTAAACATTAATAAGGTAGAAAAAATTATTAATACATCTTTATTGGAAGTAACTGATGATGGAGTAGTAATAAGTAATGATAAATTTGGTGAGAACGAAATTAAGGCGGATACTGTAGTTTTGGCAGTTGGATTCAAATCAGAACAAGATTTATGTTATAAAATGAATGGTAAAATAGCAGACTTATATATTATTGGAGATGCAAACAATGCCACCAATATAATGAATGCTATTTAGACTGCTAACGAAATAGGATTAAGTTAAGAATGATATTTAATAGCAAAAAAACTTCCAATTTAAGTTATGACCTTGCGGACGTAACTTAAACTGGAAGTTCTGATCATTTGTAATAGATACTGTTCGGTTTTCTATTCTTCATTTTTCTATTCTTCATTTTTCTCTTCTGAATTTTTATACTTTTTAATTAATTCCTGTTTAACAATCCAAAGCTTCTGGGATAAATCCACATAGTATTTATGAGGATTAGAAAACCTCCTAACTTCCTCCCATATGCAATTAACTTGAGTTTTACAGTAAGACCTTATTTCTTCTATTGTTGGTAATTCATATACACATTCTCCCTTAAGAAAAACTGGAACTTGAAGCTTTTTAGCATAAAAATTAGTGACTTTTTTCTTCTTCCAAATAGAAACAGGGTCAAACACTGTATAAGGTTTTGTTTCATCTATAACCTCGTTTGCCAACGTAATAATATCCGCAATTGCCTTATGAGTATCTTTATCGTATAATCTCCAAATCATTTTGTATCCTGGATTAATTATTTTCTCTTCATTTTCACTTAATTTAATTCTTGGTGAAATCTCACCATCTTCCTCAACAGCTACTAATTTATAAACTCCACCAAATACCGGTTCTGATTTAGCAGTAACCATTCTTTCACCAACACCAAATATATCTATTTTAGCGTCTTGGTTTAATAAATCCGTAATTATATATTCATCTAAACTATTTGAGGCTACTATCTTGCAATCTGAAAGCCCGGCGGCATCCAGTATTTCTCTTACTTGCTTTGATAGGTATGCAAGGTCTCCACTGTCCAGTCTAATTGCTTTTAATCTCATTCCAATTGGTTCTAGCACATCTTTAGAAACTTTTATAGCATTAGGAATTCCACTTTTTATAACGTTATAAGTATCAACAAGCAGTGTACAGGAATCTGGATAGGTTTTTGCATAAGTTTCAAATGCCTTATATTCATCTCCAAATAATTGTATCCAGGAATGAGCCATAGTACCAGTTGCAGGAACTCCATATATTGTTTCTGCCATCACAGTGGCGGTACCCGTTACGCCACCAATATAAGAAGCTCTTGCTCCCATTATAGCTCCGTCAGCTCCATGCGCTCTTCTTGCTCCCAGTTCTAAAACTGGTCTTCCATTTGCTGCTCTAACAATTCTATTTGCTTTAGTTACTATTAAGCTTTGGTGATTAACTGTTAATAGAAGCATTGTTTCAATAAGCTGTGCATCAATTACCTTTGACCTAACAGTTACAAGTGCTTCATTTGGAAATACCGGTGTTCCTTCAGGTATAGCATAAACATCCCCAGTAAATTCAAAAGTTAATAAGTATTGTAAAAATTCCTCTGATAGAATTCCTTTGCTTCTTAAGTAGTCAATATCTTCCTCAGTGAATTTTAGTTTTTTTATAAAGTCAATAAGTTGCTCAAGTCCTGCTACTATTGAATAACCTGCTCCATCCGGATTCTTTCTGTAAAACATATCAAAATACACAATAGTATCTGAAAGCCCATTAACAAAATATCCATTTGACATTGTTAGTTCATAAAAATCCATTAACATTGATAGGTTTCTTTCATCTTTGATATTTAATTTGTTTAATATTTTACTCATAACATCGCTCCCCTTAATCTTTAGATTATACTATCTACTACTTCAAAACCATTTGCTTTCATTTTCCAAAGAGAAATAACCTTTATTAAATCTCCATCATGAATCCATTATTCATCAAAAAAACTGTGTTCCCATCCTTCATTAAACCTATAGCAAATTGCTGGTCGTCCTGAAGTTAACTTTTCTTTTTCAGTCTGTATTACCATCTTTTTAATCTTTCTTCTAAAATTAACTCTAGAAAAAGGCTTAGCATCATTGTAGTACAAAGTCAATAGATTTTCTACTTGTTTCTATTAATCTTAATAGAGTTTATTTTGTGTTAAGTATTTGAGGCTAACTTGGAGCTTCCTAAAAAAGGCTAGCAACTTTCACTTGGGGGAATGTAAGCACCATTGATAGAAAAAGTGGAAGGCGAATTAAATCTATATACAGATACAAAAACACATATAATGTTGTATAATGAATTTAAAGAACTGGGAGCTATTGACGATAATCTTTTAGACAAGCACTTTCTAAGAAAAGATGGCAGAAAAAAATAAGATGGTGAAACACTAATAAATAATAAATATAGGGGAGATTGATATGACTTATAAACTAGTAGTTACTGATATGGATGGTACTTTTTTAAATAGTAAAGATGAAATTTCTGAGGAAAATTTAAAAATTGTTAAGGAGTTAAATCAAAGAGGAATTTTATTTTCTATAGCTACTGGAAGATTAGATACTATGATTAAACCTTATTTGACACAGATAGGAAATAATAACCCAGTTATCTCTTGTAACGGTGCTTTGGTTAGAAATGTTAGTAAAGGTGAGTTCTATCATGCACAGATTATGGAAAGAGGAGATTTTACAAAAGTTATAGATATTTGTAAAACAAATAATCTTATTTTCTCTGTGTATTGTGAGTATACAGTTTATAGTGAAAGTACAGAAGGAAGAATAAATTATTTTATAAAGCGAAATGAGACTCTAAATGAAGAAGAAAAGGTAGCTATAAAAATTGTTCATAATATCTATACAGACATAGACGAAAAAATATTTAAAATTTTGGTTTCCAATGATAACTCTCAGCTTCTTGAATGGGTTAAAAGTGAAATAAACAAAATTCCTGGCATTGAGGCAATTAAATCATCCTCAAACCTCTTAGATATTATGGCAACCGGAGTAACTAAAGGTAATGCACTAAAGAATTTAGCAGAAATACTTAAAATAAAAAGAGAAGATATTATTGCTATAGGTGATAATCATAATGATATAAGTATGTTGGAATATGCAGGGTATTCCATTGCAGTGGGAAATGCAGAGCAGGCTGTAAAAGACATAGCAGATTTAGTAACAGTTTCCAATGATGAAGACGGAGTTTCTAAGGCGCTAAGAGAAGTGCTTAATATTTGAATGGCAAGTATTCCATCAAGATGGCCATATTTGCCATTCATTAATTTACCTTTTCACAGAGTATTTTATGTTGTTGCGTACAGAAAAGTTCATATATCACATTATCACACATCCGATATATTTCTAATTATAAATAAGCGCTCATACCCATGGAGAATTAGATAGTACAGCTACCATCTAACTATTAGTTATTCTTTTTTGTTTACTTACAACTAAAGCTACTGAAAAAATAGCTGTTGCAAAACCTAATTCTATTAGCATATAAGTAAATACTTCAGAAAGATTATCAAAACTGAAATTAGACAGCGTGCCTATGACATTGTTGGCTTTTACATACCAGTAGGTAGGCGTAAAGCTGGCTATAGCCATAGCTTTATCACTTAAAAATTGCTGCGGTATAAATACCCCACTTATGAAGGAAAACCCTAGTGCTAGCACATTTGCTATAGCAGATTGGGCATTTCTGTTTTTTATTAAAAGCCCAACAAGGAAACTTATACTTAAGGCAGCTATTGTAAATACTAAAGCATTAATACATAATAGTAAACCATTAATAGACATCATATGCTGTCTATTAATGATGAATCCAAAACCAGCCATAACCACATAAGAGGCTAAAGCAAAAACTAGGTTTCCCATAATCAATTGTAAATTAAAGGATCTATTTTTCATTGGCGAGCATAAGTTTCTTCTCTTTAAGTTTTTATCATTGAATACCATTGAAATTGAACTCACGCCTAGAATTAGTACTGAAAAAAGTGAATAGGCAAGGTAATTAAAGGAGGCTACAGCAAAGCCGTTATTTTGTTTTTTAACTCCAAAGGATTTTATCTGAACACTTGTCTCAGTGGATGCCCCTTTAGAAACTTCCTTTACCAAATTTTCCTCTGTTATTCCTGGGATATTATTAACATAAACTCTTGCCATATTGAAGTATTTATTTACTGCCATATCAATATACATACGAGTTGTAGAGTTTGGAACTACCGTCTTTTGCAGTTCTACGGGTTTTCCCTGTAAAAAATTTTTGGTAAAATCTACAGGCACGGTTACAATATACTCCACATCTCTAAAGAATAGAGCGTCTTGTAATTTTTCTTCATTATTTTCAATATCAACAAAATTTGCATTTATTGATAAATACCCTTTAAATCCTGTAAGTAATGCAGTGTCTTTATCCAAATTTATGAAGGCTATATTGGTCTTAGTTTGAGAAAAGCACTCTTCATTTTTTGTGGTTGCCATGGTAGAATAAAGCACGGAAATTGCTAAAAAAATTATTAAATATATGCTCATTAGTCCCATATTTGCTTTGATAATTTTAAAATAAACTTTAAATACTTGCATATTTTTGCCTCCTTATAATGGAGTAGGTTGTTAAACAAAATACTACAGACAAAAGAGTTAGAATAGAAATATTTATAAAGAATCTTTGATGGTTATTATAATAATATAAGGTGTAAAATCCATCGGTAATAAGTGCTGCTGGATTAATATATGATAATATTGGAAAGCTTTTTTCTACAGCGTATTTCATATTTGCAAACATCATTCCTGATAAAGTAACTCCTATCATAGTAGTACCTATTAATACTCCGATTTTTAGACCTTCACTTTTTTTAATAAGTGCACTTATCATAGCCCCAAAGGAAATTCCTGTGGCGCAACCTACAAAACTGAGAAGTAGAATGTAAAATATTTGATTGCCAAAATCTATTTTTAAGGCAAAATGTAAATATGAAAGCACAATGAGAATCACAGTAAATTGAATTAAAAATGCGGCGCAAAGGCTATAAATAAACATCTTCATTTTATGAACAGGGGCCATATTTATTCTAGCCGCTCTTTTTGACAAATCTCCTTGTATATCAGTAATTTCCTTTAGGCCCGAAAAGCCTCCATATAAACATGTCATGGCAATAAGTGCATAAAAATAATTTAGAGTTGTGTTTGGAACTCCTTTAGATGGTGAAATTTCATTAGTGTATTGCTTAAAAGTTGTGGCATCTTTTATTAAATCGGCATGATTTGCCTCTGGGCTCATCGCTATAATGGTGGCTATGGTGCTTGCACTCGATTTGTAATCATCTAAGAAAGCCTTAATCACCGTTTGATTTAATCCCTCTGATTTAACTACTAGATTTGCCTCTGGGTTTAGATATATATATCCTTCTATTTTACTGTTTTTAAGAAGATCCTCAGCATTCTTTTCATTTGTGAAAGTCACATTAAAAAGTTTATCCGTGCTATTTTTAGAAACTTCCTCAATTGCTCCTTTAAACCCTATATTTTCTTGGTAATAATTACTATTAACCACCGCTATATCGATAGTTTTAAACAACTCAGTAGTAGAAAGATTAGCAAAAGCTACTTTGAATAAGGTGGCTAAAACTATTGGAAACATTAAAGTCCAAAAAACCAGTTGCTTATCTCTTAATAAACATTTTAATCTTGTAGTAAATATATGAATAAACACAGCTATTCCCCCCTTAATCTCTAAGCTCTTTGCCGGTTATCTCTAAGAAAACATCATTTAAAGTGGGCAACTCAGAGTATATTTTTCCGAATTCAATGTTCTGATCATTTAAAAACTCTATAATTCTAACTATATTATTTTTACCTTTTTTAGACCTAATTACTAGAGTGTTTTCTCTATATTCGACTTTATCCACTGTGGATAATTCTCTAAGCTTATCTAAATCGCTGATGGATAAATTAAATATCTCTACGGTAGTTTTTTCTCCCATCTTAATCATAGCTTTTAACTCCTCTTTTGTTCCCAAAGCCACAGTTTTTCCCTTGTCTATTATTGCTATCCTGTCACAAATCTCCTCCACTTCCTCCATATAATGAGTGGTGTATATAATTGTTGCCCCTTGTTGATTCAGTTTTTTAATTCCAGATAGAATATTATTTCTGCTTTGAGGATCTACTGCTACAGTTGGCTCATCTAGGATTAGAAGCCTCGGTTTATGAGCTATACCACAAGCTATATTGAGCCTACGCAAAAGCCCTCCACTTAATTTCTTCGGATAAAACTTTTTATAGTCATTTAGTGCAACGAAGTCTATAGCTTCCTCTACAAGTGCTTTTCTCTTAATTTTATCTGTTATATAAAGTCCACAAAAATAATCTATATTTTCGTATACTGTTAGTTCCTCAAAGACAGCAACATCTTGCATAATAACCCCAATATCTTTTTTAATATCATAAGCATCAGGTCCCATGGTCCTTCCAAAAATGCTTATTTCACCCTTGTCATACTTAAGCAGTGAAAGTATACAGTTTATTGCGGTAGATTTACCAGAGCCGTTAGGTCCCAGGAGGCCAAAAATTTCTCCCTCTTTAACTTCTAAATTTAAATGATCTAAGGCTAAAAGCTCCTTGTATCTTTTAACTAAATTATTAACTTTTACTATCATAAAATTCTCACAACCTTTCACCTAATATTAATTCAAATTGATATTGTCTATAGATATATAGTACGTTTTTATGGTATGATTTGTAAGTGAATATAATCATTATTTTGGGTGACAAATGTCATATAGTAATATGACACTAGGTCAATATAAAATAATTTTAAAGGAGGGTTCAATGGAAATTTAGGTTACTAAGTTTTATTTCCGTTGGTAAAAGGAATGCTTAAAATTGTAGATAAATTATTTATTTTTCTTTGTTGCACAAGTATCTATCTATTGGAATCAGCTCATGGTTTATGGATTTTGCCAGTAATTTTAGTGTTAACGATAAGTAGCCTAAGTAGCTATCTTTAAAGCGATGCGTTACATATGCTGTT
>Ga0105047_10010397_pt1 | contig 15214 bp, 25 predicted proteins | sample MAT04_FD_78384 | JGI IMG/M metagenome (GOLD analysis project Ga0105047, IMG submission 78384) | Freshwater microbial communities from Lake Fryxell liftoff mats and glacier meltwater in Antarctica - MAT-04 (megahit assembly) | ecosystem: Environmental > Aquatic > Freshwater > Ice > Liftoff... | reverse complement strand
TTAAACCAGCTGGCGACAAACAGAAAAAACAGGGGAGTGGCAGTCAGAGTCAGTCGCAACTCAGCGACCTGGAGCTGTTCTACAAGATCAAAGACCTGGTCGTGAGTGCAACAAACACATTCAAAACGAAGGATTTGGAACAGTTTGTCTGCCGCTATCGGCTACGGTTCACCGAGGCATTTTTGCTCAATAAGGAACTGCCTTGGAGCTCAATGCCGTTTCCTGGCATTCAGGTGATTCGCATCTATGCAGGCCAAGCTCCTTTCAGCATTGCTGTTACAAACCAACTTCAGGAACTGTGTACTGACGACGAGGCCTTCCTGGTTTTGGGATCCTTTCGGATGAGCAATTCGGAACTCTTCCGCAGACTTCAAGAAAAGGGCTATAAAAATTGGCCCCCTCGTGATCCCAGTGCTACGGGAATCCGTGGTTCTTCGCAGACTGTTGCGAATTATTTCCGCGACACTTTCGAAAACAGCGAAAGCTGTCACGACTAGTTAGTAATACAGATTCCCCAGCACAGCTGGGACAATGAAGGAGCGACTGCAAGTGCAGCCGCTCCTTCACACAACTTAAATCCCTTTAGTTTCTATATTAGTTTCGAGTCGAAACTAATATCCCTATTAGTAAAAAAATTATTTAATAATTACCTTTATCGGGAATTATATGCCTAACGCCTCCTCTTGGGTTTTCGACATCACCAATATATCTAGGAATAATATGTAAATGAAGATGATGAATAGTTCTACCAGCAGCTTCACCGTCATTCACACCAAGGTTATAGGCATCAGGATTAAACTTTGCTTGAATTTCTTCTTTAGCAACTTTAGCTAAGGCGTACATTGCTAAAACTTCCTCGTCGCTAAGGTCAAAAAACGAAACTACGTAACGTTTTGGAATTATTTCGCAATGACCAAATGTAATTCATTATTAGTTCTCTGACAAAAGATACAATTTACGTCGTTCATATTAATAGTTATTTTAACATTAGTATTATTTTGCATTTTCCCAAATTTTATCGAACGCCTTTCTGGCATCTTCATCGGTGGCACCAGGATTGTCTTTCTTATAATCTTCGAACCACTTGGCCATTGCTTCGAAGTTACGATCGAACTCTGCTTTGTCCGGAGCTGCGTTTCTAGCTTCTGCAAACCTGCTAAAGTCTTGCTGTTTCTGAATTATCTGTGGCATTGCCAAGCCAATTACCAAACCAACTACTAAACCTAGAACTACTAATGTAACTTTCTGGGAATTTGATTTCATGAACAGGAGGTAAGAAATTAACTGTAATACAATTAATTATAGCAATGCTAGAGCAGTTAAAACGTTCTCTTCGCCTGTTACACAAAGAGCTTTTCCACCAAGCGATTCAAATAGTTCACAGGTCGCTTTTGAATCGTCTACCAGAATAGATTTGCTTAAATCTCCACCTAAATTGCTAGCAATAATTCTAAAAATCTTGCCGTTTTCATCTTGTTTTAAGAGACCTGTAATAGACGAATCGAAGATACCATCGAAAACATCTATTAGTTGCCTGTTGTTGGGTTTTGTATATCTAGAAAAGCTATCCATATTATCTGTAACTAGCACCGTGCGATAGCCAAGTTCCTTTTTCTGTTTTATTACATCTAAAATTGGCCTAGAAATATCTAGTACTTTTGAACTTTCTACAAAGATTGGGAACAGATCGTCAAATTTTATATCTAGCTCCTTTTCTACCAACTTATGAATATCTTCTGAAGAATACTTGCCGCGCATCCACTCTTTAACCATGGCATTGTTTTTAAAAAAGACAAAATCACCAATTTCTTCTCGTCTAGGATAAAGCCAATGATCTGGATGATAAATAAATTGCCAAAATTTATTGTAGGAAAGCACGCCAAAAAAATCGCAGAAGAGAATTGGGTTCATTTCTTATTATCGCCTATATTTGGGGTTATAATAAACTTAATCTGCAAGTGGCTACTAGCTCTAGCAGATATAGTTTCTCAATTTGGAGGCAATTATGATTCAAGATTTGGACGAACGCGATATACCAGCGGCAGACACAGATACTAGACCAGTCGCTAAAACAGGGGCGAACAAATCGGTGAAGATTAGGTTCAAATGGCCGAAATTCAGGTGGCCAAAGGCTGTTCGCAAGATTTTACGCAGACCTCTGCGTAAATAATTAACGTCAAATTGGCAAGTGCTTTGGTGCTGGCAACCTTGCCAGCACCAAACTTCTCTATTTTCCTAAATCTAGTGCCAGCTGATGCAACTTTGCATATACCTGACCATAGTCATACCAAGCAAAGGGATCTTTATCTTCTAAAGAAACAATTTCTTTAGAAAGATTCTTATAACCATCTATTAGTCTATTCATTGCTTTTTCGGAAAGTGCCACAACTCCGTCTACATCATCTGCGGCTGTGTAATCTGAAATTGCTTGCAAAACCTTGGCAAGATAAATTGTAGTTAAATACTCATTTCCATCTTCTGAGGTTGCCTTTACATTTACTTGAGCAACGAGCTGGAACTTATTTTCAGAAATATCTACTCCAGTTTCTTCTTTTAGCTCTCTTCGAGCCGCTACCAAAACATCTTCACCATCGTTAATTCCACCACCCAATAAACGCACAATTCCATCTGGATACCACTTTTTGGCGCCAAGCAAGAAATTTCCATCTGGGTCTTTAACAATTAAGTTAACAGTTGCCTTGCGATATAAATTGCCAAATGGCAATTGAATTTGAAGAGGAAGGTTAAGGATTTGCATTCTTAATTATATTCTATTGCAAAGCTGCTTTTAAAGACGCTAGATGACCGAGATCTGAATTTTTTATGAAATTTAGTGCAAAAAAGAATGAGGCTAAATGCATACTTTGAAACATTTCTGTAGATTGTGTATTTTCAAGTCTTGTAACTATCTCTTTAAGATTAAACGGTTGAATTACAAGGTCTTCGCCTGCTTCTAGTTGCTGCTTTATGCTGCATTTGCCACCTACTGCTAAAAATGAAAATACTTTGTTCGTTTGATTCGCTGGGTTGGGGTAACTTACTCCAGTTTGATACGTCTCTCCACCAATATAGCCAAGCTCTTCTTTCAGCTCACGTTTTACCGCTGCTAGAGGCGAAGCATCTGAGTCTTCAATTCCTCCACTTACTAATTCTAGCAACTCTTTCTGAACCCCATGCCTATAATGCTTTAGCATTATTACGTTAAAATCTTCATCGATAACAAAACAATTCACCCAATCTTTATATTCAAAGACATAATAGGGCTCGATTGTTTTGCCAGCTGTTGTAATGCAAGAATCTGCGCGAAGCTTAAGCCACCCGTCGTTAACAATATAATCTGACTTGGTTATTTCCCATTTTTTCATAATTACTTATCGAAATACTCCTTCATTGGAGTAAAGTAAGAGTCTCCCCATCCATCTATATATTGTGTATCGCTGTCTGGCAGTTCGCTATGAGTAAGTGTTAGCTCTGTTTTATCTGCTGCCAACTCTTTAAAAGTAATTTCTATAATTGAATCTGGTTGATCTTCTGCAAACTCGCTTGTGCGCCAAGCCTGCTTAATGCGCTTGTTTGGCTCTAGTTCTAAATTGCGGCCTGTAATATAACCATCCCAGGCAGAGAATTCTTCTCCAACTTTGTTAGAAACGTCTGCCTCTGCACCGGTCATTGCAGCGTGCTGTTTACTATCTAGCCAAGCAGCATAGAGTTGCACTGGGGAGGCTTTAAATGTGTGGGTTACAGTGAATTGCATTGCTAATTATCGCTCAAAATTAAATCATTTGGCAGTCTAAACAAACCTTCGTCGTTACGTTTTTGGTCTAGGTAATGCGCACTAAAGCCAATTGTACGAGCCACCAAGAAAAGAGCGTTAAAGAATTCGGCCTCGATAAGTTCATTTAGATCTTCTACAGAATAACCTTCTATAGTAGATAACAGATCTAGCATAATGGCCGCTACTGCGCCGTCTACATTAAGAATAAGGTTACCTTTTTTGCTGCTAGTAAGTTTTTCTACAGCTAGTGCGAAGTCTAGATGGGTTGTGTTTTTTAGATGCTTACTAGCGTAATCTGTTAAGAACTTTACTCGAGGGTCTGGCATGCCAACTCTGTACTTTAAGTGGCCAATGCCAAGAATTAGTTTTTTTTCTTTCGAAAAGTTCGAAACCAGTTCTAGTGCAGTTAGCCCAGATTGCACGCCAGTAAACCAGATTCTAGCAGCATCGTTGGTAGCACCACCAAAGCGCGAGCCAATAGTCAGTATTCCAGAAGCCACCGAACTAACAATATCTTTGCCTGCACGGGCTGCCACCATTGTGTTAACTCCTCCGGACACTTGCGGTCCGTGATCCATAAAAGATTTCAGAACTATTTCAGCAAACTGTGCTGTAATTGCAGACTTTACTTTGCGCCCAAGCAAAGAGCTAATAATCATTTCTCCTAAACCTTTATTTTCGATCCACTCTGTAAGAGGGTCGCCTAGTAGGAAGTAGTCGTTGTTAACTTCTTTGCCAATGCTGGTTGTAAATAAGGTGCTACGGCGGTGTTTTAGGTTGTCGGCAAGTTGGCTGTTGGTAGTTTTTAATTCTGAAGTAGGAATTTCTTGCAGCAACTTTATGAAGCCTGCAAAAGAATCGGCAATTTTTACACCTGCTTCTTTAAGCGCTGCTATCTTGCTGCTAGCGCTTTCGTCTAATGTATTGGCAATTGCCTTGGCATGGCCAAACTGAGTTGGTTTTTCGAATGTCTCGCCAATTTTGCCGGCAATAAAGGCATACACTGGTTTCTTAAATTTCTTTTGTTTTATAAGCTCAACAAGTTCATATTCATCGCTGCCGCCAAGCTCGCCATAATAGACAAGATATTCTGTTTGCTTGTCTGCTTGCATGCGCAAAAGGGTGTCGAGCAAAGTGTTAACCGGAAACCTGTCTCCGCCAATAGTAAAGGCTACAGAAATACGCTTACCGTTTCTGGCTAGAATATTAATAAGCTCGTTGGCCATGCCGCCAGAGGCAGAGATAATGCCAACTTTGCCAGAGGTTGCAAGATTATTTTTTAATAGTTGATTAATATCTGTGCCGCCAATCGCTCCAAGTTTTAAGAATTCTGGCAGCAACAAGCCAACACCAGATGGCCCGGCAATAACTTTGTCTTTGCCAAATGCTTCGAATAGTTCTAGAGCGTGCTTTTCTGGCACTTCTTCTGCAAAAATATGTCCTCCTAGAGCATGTGGGTAGTGCAAAAAGAATTCTAATGTAGATTCTAAAACTCTTCTGCCAGAGCTTAAGTTAATAAACAGAGTAACTTTAGGAAGTTGTGCTTTGGCTTGGGCAATACTTGCAAAAATTGGAACACGTATTTCTACAGCGCCCCAGAAAAATTTCTGAGACTTTTTCATGCTGGCAGACTGCACAATGCCCACCAAAGTAGGTTTGGAAAGGCCGCACAAATATTCAAAATCTAGCATTGCCTGCAAAATTGGCACATGGCTGCCAAGCGCCAACACAGTGTGATCTTTTCTTCTTAGGTCTTTAAAGCTAATCATAGCGCTGCTAAGTGTTTGCTGGCTAAATTAATAACTTCTGTAATTTCTATGTCGCTGCCATAAACGCAACCAAATAAGTTATTTTGTTGCAAAAAGTTTTGCATATACTGCAAGCCTTTAGCTTCGTTTGGCCCACCACGGCGCACAAATACTTTAATTTTCTGCTTTTGTAGCTGGCTAGTAACTTCTGTTAATGCGTCTACAACGCCCATAAAGGTCTGATAAATATCTGTAAAGTTGGCTACTCCACCAGCAATTACCAGCACTTTCTTGTTGGCAGTAGACTTTAACAACAAGCTTAAAACATTCTTTGAATAGTTATAGGTCTCTTCTCTAGAAGGGCCGCCGCTATATTCGCCATAGTTAATAATATCGCTGGCCTTGCCATGAGCATGAATTTCGTCTGCAATGACAATACTTGCCCCACCACTAGAAAGCAGCAGGCCAATAGAGCCGTTGGGGTTTAGGCATTGCAGCTTTAAAGAAGCTGGGGTATTGGCATCTAGCAAGGCAACGTTTTCTTCTTCTGGGGTGCTAATTCTGTCGGTAATAAAATCGTCGCCAGACCAGTCTTTTACGAAGAATTGGGAAGTATCGTCTACCAATACAGCGCAATCTAGCAGGGTATAGCTACCCTCTTCTATTATTAAGGGGTTAATTTCGAGGAAAGAGAAATAGTTGTCTTCGAACTTTTGGTAGATATTTGTAAGCCAGTCTAATTCTAAGTTTGTTTCGTTTGCAGCTTTTACTAGGTCCACAGCAGAGCGAAGAATAAACTGCAAAATCTTGGCACCGCTGCCTTCAATTTCAACTCCGCCGCTAGCAGAGAAGAGAAGTTTAACTCCTTCGCGAGTGCGCTCAAAAGAAAGGTAGTACTCGCCAGAATGGGGTACAAATTCTTCTATTAGGAACTGACTAAATCCTTTTGCACGAAGTTCTTCTAAAAAGGGAGCGATTTCAATTTTGGTAATTTCAATTTTAATAAGACCACGCTTAAAGCGTTTTTTTTCGCCCTGATCTACCTTTACAACATACTTTGCTTTGGGGCTTAACTCTTTAAGGAGAAGGTTTTGTCTGCTCGTGTTATTAATCTGAACGCCAGTGTAGGTGCTACCTATTAATATCTTTTTTGCTGTGTATTCCGAGATCTTTTTGCGTGCCATTGCAGTAGGTGGTTTCTATTGCAATTCTAGCAGATTGGGGTAAGAGGAACCTAGTTGAAATCTTTTCTTTCGGCAATCTCGCCATCAGCTGTAAAAACAAACATAGAGGCTTTTGCTTGTTTAGCATTCACTTCTGCATAGGCTTTTGCGGCATCTAAGGTTTTGAAGGTTTTAATTGAAGACTTATCCAAGCCAGTTTTTACAAACCAGATACCATCTCTGAACCGAATATATTGGCTCTTGCTACCAAGCTCTATAGCAGCAACATAGGCTTTAATAGCAGGGTGGTTTTGATCTGTTTCAATTAAAGTTCTTTTCATGATTACGTAGAATATCCTTTACTAGCAATATACATAATTATATCAGTTTCGGATCTTTGGATAGATTTTAAATACTCTAGAAGCTCATTGTGTGTAACAAAATCGACCCTTTCAAATTTCATTTTGGTCGCGATATTTGTACTTTCATAAATATTAAGTGCAATATTTTCGTAGTTATTTGCAATCCATAAAAGTGTATGCCTAGAGGCAGAGTGAGTGCGAAAAAAGTTACTACTTGAAAATTTCCGCTCGCGGTGCAGAAAGGCATTATATGCAGGCTCTAAATCGACTGGAATAATTGCGTAAATAACTGGCCTTTTATTTGCCTTTAATATCTTCCGAATCGTTATCTTTGCACCAACAATTGTAGATAATGTAGTGTCTAAAATAATTGTGTCTAAATTATTTAGATGAGTAAGTAAAAATTCTGTCTTGCCTGCAGCAGCTCCTCCGTTCATTAAAATTACATCTTTACAGACGTTTAGCTTCAGAGCGCTGTAGAATTCTTTATCTGCCCGTTTTGTAGATTCAAGATGAACTGTCTCCGACAAACCAGGAGAGTATTGCGGAATTGTTTTCTTAAGTTCATCTGCCGAAATAATAACTGCCATAAAAAATCATGACAGCGCGGACTGAAAGAGTTCTGAAATCTTTAGGTAATTAGCCTAAGAATTTTCTGTTAAACCTCGTAATTCCAACCAGGCTTCCAAGCTTTCTGCTTGCGCCAATCATTGGCAAAGGCTTCTTCCCAGGTTTGACCTTTTACCAAAACATCTAACGCCAACTGAGGGGCTTTATGCGCAACAATTGCAACGCATTTGCCTGCTATTAAACCTTTAAGGTCTTTAGATTGCTTAATACCAAGTTCCGAAAGTTCAACATCGAACCAACCAGAAGAGATTTCTTTTTCGTTATCTGTAGTTGTGCCATGTACAAAGTAGGTTATATTAACGGACATTTTCTAAATTGATTGAAGTTAAATGTTTTAAATGGTTGTATTGCCAATCTGCCTCGGTTACTACTGCATCTTTTGCTCCTGTTTCATTTATTGCCTCTAGAGCGTACATTGCAGCATAGATTGCATGACTTGAAACGTGCGCGGTGGCTGCAGCATGACCTGCAGAACGAGCAGCAGACCTAGCAAGAGGTATTGGCTTGGCATCGCGTGCTGCTGTGTGAGAAGCAAAAGCAGCTTTGCGGGAATTGATCGTCTTATATTCACCTCTTGCCCAAGCTCTGGCTGCAGAAATTGCTGCAGTTGGCCTGTTATCTTCTGGAAAGTTCTTGGTAAAGTAGCGCAAGACTCTATCTGCACAATCTGCAGACCAAATTGCCAATGTCTTTTGGTCGCACTTGGCAATAAGCTCTGCCAGTTTTGGGTCTATTCTAGTAACAGAGAAATCTTTATTTTGCATTGGCCAAGCTTTTTCTGCCACTTTCATACATCTTTATAAACTCTTGTACGCTAGTTTTGGCAATTGCCTTGCCAATAAGTTCTACAGGCAGGTCTGCTAGTTTTTTAAAACGTACGCAAGATTTGCCAACATCCATCTTCTTGCCAGTGGCTTTATATTCTTCTAAAAACCATGAAAGTGCAGTTTGGTCTTGGTCGGAATAAATATTCATTAAATATACAGCCATATGATTCTTCTGAGAAGCCAAGGCAGCAAAGGGTAGTGGAGTATCTTTCTTACCTAAATAACCACCAGGATAAATAGATAAAGGAACGTTATAGCCAATCATGCCGTACTGCATTGTTTCCTGATAACCTTCTGGCAGGTTTTTAAGTATTTCTGCCCGAATTATTTCTAGCGCTGCTTTCCTATCTGCAGGAAGACTGTCTAAATATTCTCGAACTGTTGTGGCTGTGCTTTGCATCTTTTACTCTAAATGATATTTAGTCATAGCAGATTATATTTCGATTGTGCCACAAATACTAGCTTTTGCCGGCCACTCTTACAGCAGGCGTAGCTGGTTTGGGCTTATCTTACTTTGTTTTAGTCTTAATTTTTTTCGTGGCTTAATTGCAGAGATTTCAATTATCTTTTCCATGGTAGTTACGCCTCGCTCATTTGCCAATTTTACAAGCTCTATAAACACTTTTGCCGTAAGCACGCTATCTGGCATTGCCCGATGACGACGGCCTTCAACCTGCAACCCAAATACTTCTGCCAGAGCATCAAGATTAAACTTCACCTGATTGGGCAATAACGCCCGTGCCAATTTTATTGTGTCTAAAAAAGGTAGCTGCAAAATATCTTTACATTCTTCTGGAAAACCTCGCAACACACTTAGGTCGTACTTCGCGTTTTGGGCAACAAAGATAATATTTTCCTGGTTAAAGATACGGTTAAAGTCGCTTAATACTTTGGTGGCAGACCCTTTGTCTTGCACATGCTCTTGGGTAATGCCTGTTAGCCGGGTAACAAAGAAGGTAAACGGAACGTCTGCAGGCGGTTTAATAAGTTCAGAGAACTTTGTGTCGGTAAACTCTAAGTCCGAGCTTACGCCAACAGCAGCAAGTTCTAGTGGCTCTATGAAGTAGCCGTTCATTAGAGTTTCGAAGTCGAAGACTATAAAAGTTGTAGGGGTAGCTGTACTAAGTGACATGAAATACTGTGTCGAGTTAAAATTGACTATAAATTATAGTCTCCTAACCATGTCATTCCAAGCATACTTAGACAATATCGAAGCAAAAACTGGCAAGACACCCAATGACTTTATTGCCCTAGCAAAAGGGAAGGGGTTCGATTCAAAAACAAAAGCAGGAGAAATAGTTAACTGGCTAAAAGCCGATTTTACTCTTGGTCACGGCCATGCAATGGCACATGTTATTAAGAACGGTGCAGAGATAAGCGACAAGCACGTTGGCACAGGAACAGCTCATAGTGATGAATCGAGCACATTGAAGTTGAACGGTAAAGAAAACAAGTAATGCAGCACCAAATGAATCTTAACGCTGCACCTTTTGAAGCAATTAAGAATAAAACAAAAACTATTGAGGTGCGTCTTTACGATGAAAAACGCCAGCAATTAAAAGTTGGAGATGAAATTATTTTTACAAATCGTGATGACCAAGCCACCAGTCAAATCACAACAAAAGTAACCGCATTGCATATATATCCAGACTTTAAGAGCTTATATTCAGACTTCGACCCTGCAGACTTTGGTGGTCAAGGCTGGAAAGTAGAAGAGCTAATAGAGAATATCCGAGGGTTCTATTCTGCAGCAGACGAAACTAGCTATGGTGTGGTTGGTATAAAACTAGAGCTACTAGTTTAGTTCCATGCGATAATCAACCTGCCCAAGCTCTTCAAAATATAAGCAAAAATAGCAACATTTATGTTGTGAACTGTACAAGTGTTTCATTCAGGAGGTAAACAATGCCACGTTTTAAAGACCCCAACAGGAAACCTTTAGCTCAGCAGCGCGAAGAAAACACACAAACATTAATCGCTCAGATTAGGCCACTAGGTGCTTCGGTTTACTATGTAGATACAACTTCATATGGAGATGCCTTCAACATGGCAACTCTTATGCGCAAGGGAATCGACGCGCTGCAAGACAAAAAGAGAGTGCTCGCAATTCTGATTAAACGCGGAAATGATGTGTCGCTAATACTTCGCTGTCAAAGCGGTATGTACATAAACCTGCAACAGATCCTGGGGGTGCAAACCGGAACTCCTTTTCAGTTAGAAGTTCCTAGCGCTAGTGCCCAAGAGGCTATTAACAAGATCAATTCCGCTATCTAGTACAGTGGCTGGAATAGATTCAAGCGAATCTATTCCAGCCTCACAAATCCCTAAAAATCTTAGCGTTTCTATTTTTGGTTATAATTAAATACTACTTTAGAAATCTAAATAGACTAGGTCTTCGTTTAGATTTGCAGCAATCTCTTTAAAGATACGTCCACCTTGATCTTGCTTTAAGAGGCCAGTGCTATAGGAATCGAAAATGGCATCGAACACCTGGTCTAGCATTCTATTGTTAGGCCGAGTATAGCGCACAAAGCTATCCATGTTGTCTGTTACCAGCACGGTACGATAACCAAGTTCCTTTTTTTGTTTAATTGCTTCTAGAATTGGCGCTGAGATATCTAGCACCTTCGAGCTTTCTACAAAGATAGGGTAGAGCACTTCGAACTTAATGCCCAGCTCCTTTTCTACCAACATGTGAATATCTTCCGAGGTATGTTTACCGCGCATCCATTCGTGCACCATGGCGTTGTTCTTAAAAAACACAAAATCGCCCAGCTCGTTGCGGCGCGGGTGCAAATGATGGTCTGGATGCTGAATAGCCTGCCAGAACTTGTTGTAGGAAAGGACTCCGAAGAAGTCGCAGAAGAGGAGGGGGTTCATGAACTTAGAATTTGCTATCTCTGAAGTTTCTTTTTTAAACTTTCATAGTCATTTTTTGCTTCTTCATTAGCATTATCCAAAGCAGTTTTAAGATCTTGTTTTAGTTTAATATTTGACTCGTTATTGATCCAAAGTTTCCATAATCGAAGTAAGTCACTTACAAACCAAAGACATTTCGTATTTACATGAATTCCATCCACTGTATTTGCACTTTTAGACCGACTATCATCATCATATAAATGCATTACATAATCATTTATTACTTTTTTCCATTTAGTATTGTACTCAACCATTTCATATAGAGTTTTATCTTTTTTATAGAAAAAGCTATAAAGACATCGGGCGTGAAGATAAACTGAATCTTTAAAGTAATTAACAGAGTTTCCCATAGATTTCGTATCAAAAAGTTCAATCATCCGACCTGCACCGAGTAACATTCTTAATTCATAAAAAATATCTTCAAAATTTTCATTCATATTATTTTCACAACAAGAGAAGTTAGATAGAAGAAGTATTTACAATCCTTAATCAAATTTTACACCCCTTTTTACAATCCACCCCAACCACCACGAATATAATTAGACATCATCTTATTTATTTGCGCATATTTATGAGCGAACTCAGAATACTGCCGTATATCACTTTTAATGGCAACTGAGTAGAGGTAATGAACTTCTATAAAGGCGTTTTTGGTGGAGACTTAACATTCAGCACTTTTGGATCGATGGACCAAAACTGTCCTGCAGAGTTTAAAGACCAAACTATGCACTCAAGTTTAGAGAATGACAGAGTGTCATTCATGGCAAGCGATAACCCACCAGGCGAAGCAGAAGTTAAAAGTGGCAATATGCGTATTACAGTCGCTGGTCCTGCATCAGACGACGCAAAGCTTGCAGAGTACTTTAGCGAGCTCAAAGAGGGTTGAAAAGTGTGGCTAGAATACTCGCTCCAAATGTGGGGCGACAAGCTGGGAATGCGTAAGGACAAATTCGGAATTGGTTGGATGATTGCAGCAGACTCAAAATAGTTGCTAAAGAGTTAGTCATTAACAGAAAGAAAAGGACTCGTAGGAGTCCTTTTCTTTGTCTACAACATCTCATAGTATTGATAATTCCAATAATTATGATACAGTCGCTCGTTCGAAAAATCAATTTTTTAGAGGTTTAGAAAATGTTTAAGAAAGTTACATCAACACGAATTCTTCTGCCAGATCGTTTCACGGCATGGATCGAAAAGAAATTCCCGAGGACAATCAAGTACATTGGGTTGAGCATGTCGGCATGCATTGGCGAAATGCTCGATGAAAAAATGCCCAAAGAAAAGGTGGCGTATTTCCAAAGTGGAACAGCCATCGAGACTCTCCAAGAGTTGGAAACAGTTATCGCGACATACAAACCGATTTACTGGAGCAAAGCTCCGGAAATAGGCGCAAAGTGGGTGCGCGAATACTGGAAGCAACATCGATTTGTGCAACCGCGCTTTCAAGGCGAAGATCACAACATTGCAGATGGCATCTGGAAGAAAGTCTTCTGGCCATTTCCTTGGTGGTAGTATTGGCCTAAAGGTGATGTAGTTCTAAAGCTCTGCTAAATTTAGCAGAGCTTTTTTATTGCTTATAACTATTAGTACACTTATGCGATAATACGCCCCATAGTTCTTAAACAATTAAGCAATGACCGCAACATTTAATTGTTGTGAACTGTACAATTCTGCTAGTAATTCTTTGGAGGCAATATGTTTGATCCATTTAAAGTTGAAAAACGAAAGAGAATAGGCGTTGCAGTGGCCGGACTGCTCAAGTTAACGTGGGGCACTATCTACTACGTAGACCTTGTTACGAATCGACCATTTGAACGCTTCAATATCGATAGCGCAGTTGAGAAAGGTTTGGCAATGATCCAAGGCCAAAAGACAGTGGTGGCATTCCGTCATCAGAAGAGTGAGGGCGGCGAAGTTTTTGTGACCATAGCCTGCAATGAGGGTGGGAGGATTAACTTGCGCACTATTCTGGGACGCAGAATAGGATCTACCACTAGAATTGAAGTTACAGACCGGAAAAAGGAGTTGGCTTTTTCGGATCTGCACATCGCGTTGGGCGGTAAGGACAAGTTGACAGTTTAATCATTGACTGGAATAGTATGGCTGTTGCCAGTATTCCAGCCCATGAAATCTGGCCCCACGATTAGCGAAGATAACAGCTGGAGTTTTGCCCTTAGCATGGTGAAATGCGCCTGGGAAAATCGCCGTTCGACTCCGATTGCGTAGGTATCTTGTGTCTATCTGGCGGGCTATAAAGCCCGCCTCTTTTTATACTCCGGTGTTCTTAACAATATTTATTTATTGTAATACGATAAACAATGTAATACAATTACAGATAACTTTATAATAATTTGTTTAAATGAAAAAAGTTCCCACAACTTTTCTGAAGGTTTTACTAGCAATAATTGCTGGAGTAACATTCATCGCATCGGTATCTGTAGGGTTTGTACTGTCTCGTTCTCAAAACTCAGAATTAGTGCCAAATTTTATTGTCACAGTTTTGGCAGTAGTAGCATTTTTGTATGCGCTTTATGAGGCAATAAAACTGCTTAATTATGTTGATGCAGACAAAGTATTTTCCGAAGCTGCTGTGAAAGCTTTAAAACATATTAAGTATTCGGCGTTAGTAGTTAGTGGTTTATATATCTTGCTAATGCCATACTTATACTTTATTGCTCAAGGTAAGGATGCGCCAGGCATCATTGCAATCTGCTGCATTTGTGCAGGATCGGCATTTGTAGTAGCAACCTTTGTGGCTGTGCTGCAAAGAGTGATTCAGAACGCAGTAGAATTAAAATCTGAAAATGATCTTACAGTCTAATGGCAATCATTATTAACGTAGATGTAATGTTGGCAAAAAGAAAAATGAGCGTTACAAAACTATCGGAACTTGTTGGCATAACTATGGCAAATCTTTCGATCCTAAAGAATGGCAAAGCAAAAGCCGTACGCCTGTCTACACTAGAGGCGATTTGTAAAGCACTAGATTGCCAACCAGGGGATGTGCTTGAATACAGAAGCGAAGAGTCTAAGTAATTCGGAATATGATTTAAAAAGAAGAATGTCGTAAGGCATTCTTTTTTATTGTCTTAATAATCTAATTTAGCTAGCTCTGCAAGCACATTCTCTTCGCCCGTTACGCATTCACCTTTTCCTCCAAGAGAGGTAAACAGCTCGCAAGTCTTGGCAGAATCGTCTATTAAGACAGATTTTGCCAGGTCGCCATTCATGTTGGCAGCTATTTCCTTAAAAATACGCCCACCTTGGTCTTGCTTTAAGAGGCCAGTGCTATAGGAATCGAAAATGCCATTGAATACTTCGTCTAGCAGCCTGTTATTGGGTCTGGTAAAGCGCACAAAGCTATCCATGTTATCTATTGCCAGCACTGCGCGGTAGCCAAGCTCTTTTTTCTGGCAAATAGCTTCTAGAATTGGCGTAGAGATATCTAGCGCCTTGGAGCTTTCTACAAAGATAGGAAAGAGGTCGTTAAACTTAATGTCTAGTTCCTTTTTACCTAGTGGTGAATGTCTTCCGAGGTATGTTTGCCGCGCATCCATTCGTGCACCATGGCGTTGTTCTTAAAAAACACAAAATCGCCCAGCTCGTTGCGGCGTTGGTGCAAGTGATGGTCTGGATGATAAATAGTCTGCCAGTACTTGTTGTAGGAGAGGACTCCATTAAAGTCGCAGAAGAGGAGGGGGGCATGGTTAATTTTAGCAATAACTACGGCAGGTACCGAAGTATGAGGAACGAAAAGCTATGAATTGGGTATAATGTGTTGAAATTGGGG
>Ga0105047_10010396_pt1 | contig 15215 bp, 15 predicted proteins | sample MAT04_FD_78384 | JGI IMG/M metagenome (GOLD analysis project Ga0105047, IMG submission 78384) | Freshwater microbial communities from Lake Fryxell liftoff mats and glacier meltwater in Antarctica - MAT-04 (megahit assembly) | ecosystem: Environmental > Aquatic > Freshwater > Ice > Liftoff... | reverse complement strand
GGACCGGCGTTGGACCGGCGTTGGACCGGCGTTGGACCGGCGTTGGACCGGCGGGGCATCGCGACGGCATGGCAGAATCGGCGCATGTCCCTGGTGCTCACCGACCTCGTCCCCGCCGACGCTGCCGCGCCGGACGGCGCCCAGTACGCCGTCCTCACGCTGAACAACCCTGCCGAGCGCAACAGCCTCACGGCGCCACTCGTCGCCGAGATCGTCGCAGCGATGGATGCGATCGAGGCCGACCTGCGCGTCGGCGCGATCGTGGTGACAGGCGCTGCCCCCGCGTTCTGCGCCGGCGCGAACCTCGGTAATCTCGCCGAGGCGACCGAGGAGAGCCTCGGCGCGATCTACGAAGGGTTCCTGCGCGTCGCTCGCAGCCCGTTGCCCACCATCGCCGCAGTGAACGGTGCCGCGGTCGGTGCCGGCATGAACCTCGCGCTGGGGTGTGATCTGCGCATTGCTGCCCGGCGGGCGAAATTCGACACCCGCTTCCTGCAGATCGGTATCCATCCCGGCGGGGGGCACACCTGGATGCTGCGCCGCATCGTCGGTCCGCAGGCCACCTTCGCCGCTGTCGTGTTCGGTGAGGTGATGGACGGGGCCGAGGCCGAGCGCGTCGGTCTGGTCCACCGCTGTGTCGACGACGACCAACTGCTCGTGGCCGCAGCGACGATGGCGGCTCGCGCTGCGCTCGCGCCGCGCGAGTTGGTGATCGAGGTGAAGCAGACGATCCAGGCGATGGCCGACGTCGACACGCATCCCGCCGCCGTGAAACGCGAGCTCGATCCGCAGGTGTGGAGCACTCGTCAACCGTGGTTCGCCGAGCGTCTCGCCGCCCTCCAGCAGAAGATCTCCTCGAAGTAGACCCGCCAGGTCGAGCTGCGTGCTGGGCCGGCGAGCATGCGATGTGCAACGACTCGGGCTGACTCGGGGTTGACTCGGGTTGACTCGGCCGATGGTCACGTTGCGTGCTCCCAAAGCGCGCAGGATTGTTACCTCCGGCCACTTCCGTCATTCGGGCGACAGGTCTACTGTCGACTCACGGGAAGCTCTTCCACCCGTACATTCCGAGATACAACGGAGGTACTGATGAGCCAACGCCATCGCAGCCAAGACGTGGCACCGCCACCGAAAATGGATCTGCGGGCACATGCCCACAACGAGCGGCATCGCATCAACAGCGAGTTGCACGCCGTCGCCGCCCAGGTGAGTGCCGGGTCCGAACCCGAGGACGTGCACGAACCCGGCCGTGCATGGGTCCCGGAACACCATCGCAACGCCGATCGAGTGCGTTCCGCCAGTCGTGAGCCGCGGCACTGGAAGATGAAGATGTGGAAGCGGCGCACCACGGTGCGTCGGGCGAAGGCCCAGGCCTTCCGACTCGCGGGCGAATAGCCCGCACGCAGCCAGCCCTGTCGGGTCGTGCGGCGCACGAACCGCGGCCCGACAGGAGCGCTGCCCACCTCGGCAAGCGTTCGTGCGAGCTGTCGGAGCTCGGAGTGGCCTAGGAGATCCAGGCTTCGGTGAGTTCTTGACGGCGACGGAGCCACTCCTCGCTCGTGATGCCGAATCGCATGTGGTCCTCCCAGACGCCGTTGATCTCGAGGTACCGCTGCGCAACACCCTCCTCGCGTACCTGGAGCTTCTCCATCACCCGCCTGCTGTTGGCGTTGCGGGGCACGATGCAGATCTCGAGGCGGTGCAGGTGCAGTTCCTCGAAGGCGAATCGCGCCACCACCGCGACCCCCTCGGCCACATAGCCGTGGCCGGCACGTGCGCGATCGATCCAGTAACCCACGGTTCCGCACTGCAGTGCGCCACGCACGATGTTGTTGAGGTTCACCTCGCCGGCGAACGCATTGTCGACGAACAGCGCGAACCCGTAGGCAGTGCCCGCCTGTCGCTCACGGTCGCGTGCTGCGCAGCGCGAGCTGAACGCGTCGCGGGAGCGAGTGGGATCGGCCACACGTGTCGACCGGAGTGGCTCCCAGGGCAGCAGCCAATGCTCGTTGCGAAGACGCACCTCCGACCACTGGGGGAAATCGGCCGGCGCGAGCGGACGAATCATCACCCGTTTGCCGTAGAGGCGCAGCCCGCTCACCGCCGGCATCGACGGATGTCCGAAACCGCCCGAACCGCTCACGGACACACCGTGAGCGAGTCGAGTTGCAGCTTGCGCATCACGGCGACCACTGCACACGATCCGGCCACGATGCGGTCGACCAGGATCGCATCGAGACCAGGGTTGGCGATCCGGTCGCGGCGGGCCTCGGTCGCCATCGTTCGGAAGACGTCCTCGGCGGCGGCGCGCTCGAGTTCGAACGGCAACACGGCCGCACCGCCCAGTTCGACCGCCACCACGGCGGTCACCTCAGGCCCACTCATCGTGAGCGTGGCGCCGACGAGATCGGATCGATCGCGGATGACATCGTCGAGATGGTCGGCCACCGAGCCGATCGCATTCGTGAGCTCCTCGGGTCGGGGTGGATCGGTGTGCAGCGTGACCGCGAGGCTGACCACGCCGATGGGGAGTATGACGGTGCGATCGTCGAGTCGTACCACGATCTCGTGGTCGCCGACCTCGATGTGTGCGTGTACCTCGACCGAGGCGCTCACGGAGTGACCGGACGATCCGCATGCGGTGAAGTGGTCGGCACCGTGGCGAGCTCGCGAGCCACCCACCGGCCGATCGGGTCGTCGCCGCCGGCGAGGAACCAGGCGTAGTGGGCATGCAGGCACTTCACACCGACACGGGTGCCGGCGACCCCGCCCGACGGACGCGGCCCGGTGTGGGCTGCGGGCACGAGCGCATCTCGCTCGGCGGCGTACCGGCGATGGGCGTCGGCGATCTCGTCCGGGGCGACCTCGGCCTCGGCACGGCGCACACCACCCGACGATTCGAGACGGCTCACCGCGAGGTGCTCCGCAGGGCCGACCAGCCAGTAGCGGGTGGGCATCGGCGTACCGTGGTCGAGGATCGGCTGGTTGCGCAGCACCACCGGATCACCGTCGATCGTGCGAACCGCCACCTCGTACGCTCCCTGCGGTTCGCGGCCGAGCAGGTCACGTACCCGCACCCGATCTGCCTCCGTCGGCAGGGTCGGCAGGGTCGGCAGGGTCGGCAGGGTCGGCACGACCCGATGGTCGGGTTCGGACGCGGATGCGGGGTGAGATGGCACGGGCAGCGTGGCGCGGTCAGAGGTGCGACGTGCCAGGACGACTACTTGCGGAAGCGGCGCAGCACGAGCAGGACGAGCACCAGCCCGATGACACCCGGCAGCAGGCGCTTCAGCACGGCGGTACCGGCGAGGCCGGACAGCTCGATCGGCTCGTTGGCCGGTCCTTCGATCTTTCGCACCGTGGGACTGTCGGTGGCGGTCGCCGTGGCACTCGCGGTGGCAGCCGACTGGGTACGCGCCTCGGGCTCGGTGCCTGCGTCGGTGCTGGTGGCATCGCCCGCCGGTGCCCCGACGGCGGCGCTCGGCCCGGATGGCTCGGCGGTCGCCGCCGTGTCCACCGGAGCGGCCGTCTCGACGGTGGTCGCCGGGGTTGCGGGGGTGTCGCCCGACGCGTCGAGCATCGTGTTGAGGTTGGTGGCGAACTGTGCCATCAGCTTCTTGCTGACGTCACCCATGATGCCTCGTCCGAACTGGGCGACCTTGCCGGTGATGCGCAGGTCGGTCTCGACGACACACGTGGTCGAGTGGGCGTCGATGCTGTTCAGGGTGGCGGTGATCATCGCGTCGGCATTGCCCTTGCCCGTTGTGTCACGGCCCTCACCGTGCAGCACTGCCTTGTGGTTCGCGTCGTCGCGCTCGACGAAGTGGGCCTCGCCCTTGAACGCTGTGGAGATGGCGCCGAGCTTCACCTTCACCACGCCCCGGTAGGTGTCGCCCTCGATCTCCTGCAGTTGGGCGCCAGGCATGCAGGGGGCGATGCGCTCCAGATCGGTGAGCACGGCCCAGGTCTCGTCGATCGGACGGTGAACCGTGAACTCGTTCAAGAGCTTTTCCATCGCTGCACATCCTCCAGGGTGTCGATATCGGCTGCGGTACCCGTGCACGCAACCTCGTGCACCAGTGACGGATGCTCGCGCATCAGGTGGCGGGCACCATCATCCCCCGTCGTCGGCAGCAACGGCCACACGGACCGGTGGAGCCGCACCGGGTGCGGACCGCGGCGCCCATCATACGAGGCCACCACGATCGGCCACTGCGGTGGCGCAGTGGCGATCGTTCGCCAGGCCGAGGCGGGGATGCCGGGCTGGTCGCCGAGCCCGATCACCACATGATCGGCGCCGAGGGCGGCCGCTGCGGCGATGCCAGCCGACATCGACGTCGACTGCCCGTCGGCCCACGCCGGGTTGACGACGAGGTGCACCCGGGCGTCGAGCTCGGCGGGCAATGGCAGATCGATCGCGCCGGCGACCACCACGACCGGGCCGACGGCACCGTCGAGCGCGTGGATGACCGAGTGCACCACGAGCGGTGTGCCGTGGAGCGTCGTCGTCAGCTTGTGGTGGTCGCTGCGGAAACGTGTGCCACCGCCGGCGGCCAGCACGACTGTGACGACGACTTCGCCGTTCGACCCGCTCGACTCCCCGGCCTTGTCACGTGTCGCCGCTTCGTCACGTTCGTCATCTGTGTCCGGGCTCACCCCGAGCAGGCTAGATCGGTGCCACCAGGGGTGGGGCGACTCCTGGGCCCCCACTTCATGACGGTGGGGCGTCGGTCACATGACGAAAAGATGACGGCGCACTTGAACATTGCGGTTTGATGACGGTATGTTTGCGCCCAGACATCGGGCGGCGCCTGCGGCGCCCGTGTCGGTACAGCGGTTGCGCTCTCGTACGGCGCTCCTCGCGTGAACGTGGTCGGCATGGCCTCCGGGTCCACCGTCACCGCTCGCGATCGATCCACGTGTCCGGCGCTTCTCGTCGAGCACGCGAGACCTAGGAGTCGTCCGTTCTCATGACCTTGCATTCATTCGACCGCAACAGCCATCGTGCACACACCGTTGCTGCTACCCCTGCCGTCTCGAACGTGTCCCGTCGATCGGGCGCCGTTCGTCGGCTGCTCGTCCTCGCTGCGATCGCGACCGCCGGCGTCACCACGCTCGCGGTCCCGACGGCGGCGCACGCTGCGCCGGGCGCCCCGATCGCTGCGCAGAATCGTCCGCAGAAGCCCACTCGCCTCCCCGATGTCATCGCCGATCAAGCGGCGCAGGCGCTCGCGATGGTGAAGCGGTTCGAGCAGACGGGCGACCGCCTGGCACTGAGCGGGTTCGACAGGGCCCGGGACGACATCGCCGCCGCCGTCGCTGCCCGGTTGGGCCTCGAGGCCTCGGCCATGCAGAACGCATGGCGTGCCGCCGATCTCGAGCACCAGACAGCGGTCATCGCGGCGATGGGTCAGCTCGGGGTGTCGTACCGCCGTAACACGAGTAGGCCGGGCGTGGGCTTCGACTGCTCCGGGCTCACCACCTACGCCTGGGCGCAGGCCGGTCATGAACTGACCCGCCAGAGCACTGCTCAGATCCGCGCTGCGGCCCCCCGCGATCGGTCAACGGCCCAGGCCGGCGACCTCGTGCAGTACCCCGGCCACGTGATGATGTGGCTCGGTGTCGACCTTGCGGTCGTGCATGCGGTGATGCCGGGTCGCCCGGTCGAGGTCGACAACGTGAGGGACCGTTCGTCGCTCCGCTGGGGCGACCCCACCGGCTGACCGCAGGCCGTCGGGGCTCGGCGGAACGGTGGAACGGCGTCAGCCGTGGATCGGACCGGCAGCGTCGCGCAGTGATGGTGCAGCCCGGCCGGTACGGCTGGCGATGATCTCGGCACAGATCGAGATCGCAGTCTCCTCCGGCGTGCGTGCGCCGAGATCGAGCCCGATCGGCGACATCAGTCGAGTCAGATCGGCGGCAGACACACCTACGGCGCGCAGCCGCTCCACACGCTTGTCGTGCGTCTTCCGACTGCCCATCACGCCGATGTAGCCCACCCGCGTCGCCAGCGCGCCCTGCACCGCTGGGACGTCGAACTTGGGATCGTGGGTGAGCACGCACACCGCATCGCGCTGTCCGAGTTGGTCGCCGCGGCGCTCGAACACCGGTGCCGGCCAGCTCACCACGACCTCGTCTGCCGCAGGGAATCGTCGGCGCGTGGCGAACACCTCGCGCGCATCGCACACGATCACCCGGTAGCCGAGCACCTTGGCCACCCGCGAGAGTGCTGCGGTGAAGTCGACGGCACCGAAGATCCACATCTGCGGCGGTGGAGCCCAACTCTCGACGAACACCGCCAGCGTCGGGGCGTCGACCAGGTCCTCCGGAGTCGTCTGACCCTCGGGGCCATAGTGACGGACTCCCGATCGGCCGGCCTCGAGCTCGGCGAGCGCGTCGCGGGCGACGATCCGGTCGAGTTCGGGATGCCCGAGGCTGCCGAGCACCTCGTCGGGCGTGACGAGCAGCTTGCGACCGGGCACGGGGCCCTCGATGACGGTGGCCAGCGCCGTGGGCAACTGCTGGCGTAAGCGGTCGCGCATGGTGTCGAACAGGGCGGTGCTCATCGGTGCCTCCTCACCAGTCGAGGGCTTCGATGAACAACCGGATGGTGCCGCCGCAGGTGAGTCCCACGGCGAACGCCTCGTCGTCGCTGTAGCCGAAGGTGACGATGCCGGGACCCCGTTCACCGTGGAGCACACCCAGCGCTTCGCTGACGACTGCACCCTCGACGCAGCCACCACTGACGCTTCCGGCCACCTCGCCCGCCTCGTTCACCGCCATCGCCGCGCCCGGCTCGCGTGGCCCGGAGCCGAGGATGTCGACCACCCTGGCAATGGCCACGCGCTTGCCGTCGGCACGCCAGCGATCGATGTCATCGAGCAGCTCACGCATGTGTGGTCACCCCTCCCGAACCCGTTGCGGGCTCGATGTCGCTGATGTCGTCCGGAACCCGTTCGTCGCGTCGCGACGCCCACGTGTGCCGAGGGTCCGCGCAGAGATCGTCGCCGCCAATTCTTCCATCGCTGCCACCGAGTGACCCTCCACGAATGCGTCGACGTGGGGTAGCGCGGCGGCCATCCCGCGTGCCAGCGGTGCGTATCCGGGCGTGACCTTCAGCGGGTTCACCCAGATCGTGCGGAACGCCACGCGCTGCAGCCGCTGCATCTGTTCGCCGAGGAGCTCGGGATCACCCCGATCCCAACCGTCGGACAGGATCACCACGATCGAGTTGCGGGCCATGCCCCGTACGCCCCACTCGTCGTTGAACCGCATCAGGCACTCGCCCAGGCGGGTGCCACCGTTCCAGTCGAGCACCCGTGCGGCTGCGGCCTGGAGCGCACGATCGGGGTCGCGGCTGCTGAGCTCGCGCGTGACGCGGGTGAGACGGGTGCCGAGCGCGAAGGCCTCGACCCGCTGGCGGCCTGCGACCGCGGCGTGCACGAAGCGGAGCATGCCGCGCGCATACGGCTCCATCGAGCCGCTCACGTCGAGGAGCAGCACCAGCCGACGCATCCGCTCGCCCGGCTCGCGCCACTTCCGACGGATCGGTTCGCCGCCGGCACGCAACGAGGCGCGGATGGTGGCGCGGATGTCGGGCGTCGGGCCGCGGTTCGAGCGCTGCATCCGGAACGAGCTGCGTGGCGGGCCGGCGAAGCGGAGGTGGCTCATCAGCTCCTGGGCGAGCTCGAGCTCGTCGGTGCTGTACGACGCGAAGTCCTTCTGCCGCAGCACCTCGGTGGTCGAAAAGCGCAGCTGCAGGGTGGGGTCGTCGTTCGGTTCGGCCGCGTCGGCGTCGCTCGATCCGTCGTCGTTGTCGTCGTCCATCGCCAGGGTGATGGTGAGCGGCTCCTCGTCGGGCGTGTTGGCACCGCCGCTGGAAGCACGCTCCCAGAACACCGCGAAGGCACGGTCGTACACGCCATGGTCCTCCGGTCGGTGGACGAGGGTGCTGCGACCCGCCCAGTAGACCGCGTTGCGTGAGTCGATGCCGAGCAGGGCGACCGCTTCGACGAAGTCGATCACGCTGCCGATCGGGACTGCGAGTCCGAGCCCACGGAGCACTCGTGCATACCCGATCGCCAGCTCCTCGGCCGGGTTGCCGGGGTCGCTCGGGCGTGGGAAGGCGTCGGGATCCGGGACGACGACCGGACGTGGGTCGTGCATGTCAGCCGTGGAACGCGCCGCGTTCGAAGGCCTGCTTCACGATCTCGGCGATCCCGCCCTGTTGGCGAACCTTGTCCTGGTCTTCGCGGTACTTCAGCACCGCGCCGAGGGTGATCTCGACCGTGTGCTCGTCGAGCTCGCTGACGCCGAGCGACGCGAGTGCCGTGGCCCAGTCGATCGTCTCCGCCACGCCCGGTGGCTTGTAGAGATTCTTCGTACGCATCGACTCGACCGCCCCGGCGACCTGGCGTGCGAGCGGGGCGAGGACGTGCGGCACGCGCATCCGCACGATCGCCACCTCGCGCTCGAAGTCGGGGTGTTCGACCCAGTGATACAGGCAGCGTCGCTTCAGCGCATCGTGCACGTCGCGCGTGCGGTTCGAGGTGAGGATCACGATCGGTGGCATGGTCGTCGCGAACACGCCCAGCTCGGGAACCGTGACCTGATAGTCGGACAACACCTCGAGCAGGTAGGCCTCGAACTCGTCGTCGGCACGGTCGACTTCGTCGATCAGGAGCACCGGCGGGATGAGGCTGCCGTGATCGATGGCCCGCAACAACGCACGCTTCAGCAGGAACCGCTCGTTGTAGAGCTGCTCCTCGAGCATCGAGGTGCCCACGCCGCGGGCCTCGCCGCTCGCCTCGGCGGCCCGCAGGTGGAGCAGCTGGCGGGAATAGTCCCAGTCGTACACGGCCTGGGAGGCGTCGATGCCCTCGTAGCACTGGAGGCGGATGAGCGCCCCGCCGGTCCAGCGGCTGAGCACCTTGGCGACCTCGGTCTTGCCGACGCCTGCTTCGCCCTCGAGCAACAGCGGTCGCTTCAGCGCCAGCGCGAGGAAGATCGCAGTGGCGAGCCCCTCGTCGGGCAGGTACCCGTGGGACGTGAGGGCCTGCGCGACGTCGACGGGGGTGCTGGTGGGCGAGAGCATCGTCCCCACACTAGAGGTGCCACACCGGAGGGGCGCAGGTGAGCAGGGCGACAGCGGCCGAACCCACGAGCGAAACGGTCACCTCGAACGGACCCGATCGACCCGATCCGCTGCCATGCTGTTCCACCGTGCAGGACCCCATTCCCCACACGACCGACACCTCGACGCCGGTGACCTCGAGCCCGGTGACCTCGAGCCCGGTGACCGTCACGGTCCGTGCGCCGTCGGCCCGGCAGGTCGTCGCCGTCGTGCGGTCGGCCCGAGATGGCGCGACACGGCTGCTCCAGCTCGAACGCCTCGACGAGGCCGGTCCCGACGGACGTACCGGTTGGTGGCACGGTGGGAGCGAGGCCGCAGCCGGCGACCACGTCTGGCTCGAGGTCGACGGCGGCGATGCCCTGGTCGATCCGGCTGCCGATGCGCTGTCGATGATCGACGGCCGGCCGGTCGGCGTCGTCCGCGGCGAACCCTGGCCCATCCGCCCACAGCTCGGTCGCCCACAGCTCGGTCGCCTCGTTGCCCATCCCGTCATCTACGAGACGCACGTGCGCGGGTTCGCCCGCACCTTCGCAGGCGCGCACGAACGGCTGGCCCATCTCGTCGATCTCGGCATCGATGTCATCGAGTTGATGCCGGTGCATCCGTTCGATCCGAGTGACAACTACTGGGGCTACATGCCGATCGTGTGGGGCGCCGTCCACCAGCCGTACGCAGCCGGCGTCGATGCGGCCACCGAGCTCGCCGACCTCGTCGCCGCGGCGCACGACCACGGCCTCGCGGTGTGGATCGACGTGGTGTTCAACCACACCGGCGAGGGTGACCCGACGATGCCCACGTGGACCTTCCGCGGGCTCGACCCGGGCGTGTACCGCCGACGCGACGACGGGTCGCTCGTCGACCACAGCGGGTGTGGCAACGACATCGATCCGGCCGACCCGTGGGTGCGCCTGCTCGTGCTGCAGGCGCTCGATCGATACGCCGATCTCGGCGTCGACGGGTTCAGGTTCGATCTCGCCTCGCTGCTCACGCGCGACGGTGGCGATCTGGCTCGGTCGATCGGCGACTGGGCCGAGCGTCGCGGGATCACGCTCGTGGCCGAGCCGTGGGACCTGGGTTCGTACCAGGTGGGTCGAGGGTTCCCTGACACCCGTTGGGCACAGTGGAACGACCGCTTCCGCGACGACGTACGTGGGTTCGTCCGCGGCGAGGCCGGGCTGGTGCCGGCGATGGTGCAACGGGTGCAGGGCAGCCCTGAGCTGTTCGACGGCGATGCGTGGCGCAGCGTGAACTTCGTGAGTGCCCACGACGGCCTCACGTTGCACGACCTCACGACCGTCACCAGTGACCGTGACCGCTCGTGGGACTGCGGGCCCGAACTGCGGCCGCAGCAGCTGCGCAACCTGTTCACCCACCTGCTGCTGTCGGCGGGACCGGCGATGTTCGTGATGGGCGACGAGTTCGCCCGCACCCAGCAGGGACACCACAACCCATACGACGTCGACGGCCCGCTCACCTGGGTCGACTGGTCGCGCCTCGACGAGTGGGCCGACCTCTCCTCGTACGTGCGGCGGCTGATCGAGTTGCGCGAACATCTCGACGCCGACCGGGTGCATGCCTACGGGGCGCACGGCGGCGTCGACTACCAGTACGAGTCGCGCTCGTTGGCTTGGCACAGCGGCTCTGTCTACGTGATGGCCAACTCCTGGTGGGAGCCGCTCGAGTTCACCGTCCAGGTGCCGGGCAGCTGGCGTCTCGAACTCGCCTCGTCGCCCGCCACGCACCACGCCCTCGACGCCCTCGACACGCTCAGCACCCTCGGCGCCGTCGTCGTGGCACCTCGATCGATGGCGGTACTCCTCGACGAAAGCGCCCGCTCATGATCATCGACATCCAGCTCAATCCTGCGGTCGAACCGTGGGAACGGATCCGCGACGGGGTGCTCGTCGCCGAGGCTGCGGGATTCGGCACGGCCCACGTGTTCGACCACTTCGCCGGCGACGTGTTGAGCGGCGGCGAGCAGATGCTCGAGTGCTTCAGCCTGCTGGGTGCAATGGCTGCAGCGACGACCACGATCGGGCTCGGCACGCTGGTGGTGAACGTGGCCAACCGGAATCCGGGCGTGATGGCGATGGCTGCAGCGAGCGTGCAGACCATCAGCGGAGGCCGGCTGGTGCTCGGCCTGGGTGCCGGTGCGGCTCCCAACACGCCCTGGTCGGCCGAGCATCGAGCGCTCGGCATCGAGCTGGCACCCACGATCGCCGAACGGCACCGACGGCTGGCAGGCGCGCTCGACCTGATCGACGAGCTGTGGGCCGACGAACGAGCGCCCGAGCATCACGGATTCCACCGGCCTCGTCCGCGTCCGCCGATCTTGCTCGGGGTCAACAGCGAGCCGCTCGCGCGGATGGCGGCGGAGCGCACCGACGGCCTCAATGTGCGCAGCAATCACCCCGACCTCGCGGCGATCCTTGCCGCTGCTGGCGACGCTCACGACGAACGCGTGCGCAGCCCCCGCAACGGCGACCTGCCCGGCGACATGATCGTGTCGGTGTGGGCCCACTTCGATCGTGCCCTCGCCGATCCCGATGACCCACGTCGGCGCCACTGGGCCGACCTCGGTGTGAACCGACTCGTGCTCGTCTGCCTCGAACCGCATGACAGCGCAGCACTCGAGCACTTCTTCGCCTGACCGGAGGGTACGTCGCTGGCCGGTCGCGCTGGTTGGCGACGGCGCGCACGTTCTCAGATGAAGTGCATCTCCCGGGCCGTCGCGGTGAGTTCGTCGCGGAACTTCGGGTGCGCCACTGCGATCAGCGCCGTCGTGCGCTCGCGGATGGTGCGGCCGCGCAGTTCGGCGACGCCGTACTCGGTGACGACCATGTCGACGGTGTTCTTCACCGTCGTCACCACGTCACCGGGGGAGAGCTGCGGCACGATGCGGCTCAGTTCGCCGCCCTTGGCCGTGCTCTGCAGCACGATGAAGCTCTGCCCGCCGGGGCTGTAGGCCGCCCCGCGCGCGAAATCGCTCTGCCCGCCCGACGACGAGTAGTAGCGCCCGCTGATCGTCTCGCTCGCGCACTGGCCGATGAAGTCGACGGCGAGGCTGGCGTTGATCGACACGAAGTCGACGTCACGTGAGATCACCCGGGGATCGTTCACGTAGCGTGCCGACCACATCTCGAAGGTCGGGTTGTCGTGGATGAAGTCGTAGAGGCGTTGCGTGCCGAGCGCGAACGTGCCGATCACCTTCAACCGGTTGTTCGCCTTCTTCACGCCGTTCACCACGCCGGCCTCGATCAGGTCGATCAGGCCGTCGGAGATGAGCTCGGTGTGCACACCCATGTCGGTGTGGCCGCTCAGGTTGGCGAGCACCGCGTTGGGAATCGCGCCGATGCCGGCCTGCAGGGTGCTGCCGTTGCGTACCCGCTCGGCCACGAAGCTGCCGATCAGCCGATCGATGTCGGTGGGTTGTGAAGGGGGCACCTCGAGCAGCGGGTAGTCGGTCTCGATGTAGCCGTCGATCTGTGAGATGTGGATCTGGTTGCGTCCCGATGTGCGCGGCATCTGCCGGTTGACCTCGATGAAGAACGGTGCGCGCCCGATGAAGCTGGCGACGTAGTCGGCGCTCACGCCGAGCGAGAAGTTGCCGTGCTGGTCGGGCGGCGCCGCTGCGGCGAGCACGTACGGGTTCGAGGAACGTCGACGGATGAGGTCGTACACCTCGGAGAAGTGGTTCGGCACCAGCTCGACGTGGCCCTCGTGGAACCGCGGCCGGGTGATGTGAGACAGGAAGTACGACACGTGGCGCAGCCGGTCGCCGAACTCGCCGTGCATGGTCGGCCGATCGCGCAGTGCGTGCATCTGGTGCACGGTCACCCCGGACAGCCGGTCGGCGTTGGCCTCGAGCACGTCGAGGAGGTGCACCGGTTCGCCGTTGGCGATGGGGACGATCACCTCGCTGTTCGGGCGCAGGAAGTCGATCACGGCGGCCGGGTCGGTGACGCGCTTGGCAGCGAGCGCCTGCAACCCGCTCACGAGTCGAAGCCCAGGCCGAAGCGATCGAGGCCCTTCAGCCACAGGTTGCGCTTGCCGGTCCTGTCCTCGCGGTCGAGCGACCACCGGGTGGTCTGGATGCCGATGAAGCGGAATGGTTCGGGTGGGAAGGGCAACGGCTTCTCTCTCACGAAGGTGGTCTCGGTCGCCCGGGACCGGCGTCCGTCGAGGAGGTCGAGCATCACCTCGCCGCCGAAGCGGGCGGATGCAACGCCGAGCCCGGTGTAGCCGACGGCGTAGGCGACACGGCCCTGCCACGCCTGGCCCCAGAACACGCAGAAGCGGCTGCACGTGTCGATCGCCCCGCCCCACAGGTGGGTGAACTTGAGGCCTTGGAGCTGGGGGAACGTGTCGAAGAAGTGCTTGCTCAACTTGGCCCAGGTCTCGGGGCGGCTCTCGAGCTCGGTGTTCACCTTGCCGCGCCAGAAGTAGATCGCGTCGTAGCCTCCCCACAGGATCCGGTTGTCCTCGGTGAGCCGGTAGTAGTGGAACTGGTTGGCGATGTCGCTGAGGCCCTGGCGGTTGGTCCAACCGAGCTCGGCCAGTTGAGCCGTGCTCAGCGGCTCGGTGACCATGCAGTAGTCGTACACGGGGGCGATGTAGTGACTCACGCGGTTCAGCAGCGGCTTGAAGGCGTTGGTCGCGAGGGCCACCTTGCCGGCCCGCACCCGGCCGAGCGGGGTGTTGATGAGCACACCGACGCCGTCCTTCTCCATCGAGGTGGCCTTGGTGTCCTCGTAGATCCGCACGCCCAGGCTCATCGCCGCGGTCTTGAGGCCCCAGACGAGTCGAGCCGGGTCGACGATCGCGGCTCGGTCCTTGCGCCACAGACCACCGGTGTAGGTGGGCGAGTTCACCTGGCGGCGCATGCCCTCGGCATCGAGCAGTTCGACCTTCTGTCCGAGCGACCGCAGCTGCTGGAAGTCGTCGCGCAGCTCGGACAGGTACGACGGCGAATGGAACGAGGTGGCCACGTCGATCACACCGGTGCGCTCGTAGTCGCAGTCGATGTTGTAGCGCCGGATCGCCGATTCGATGTCGTTGAGGTTCTGCAACCCCAGCTCCTCGAGGAGGGGGAGCTCGTCGGGGAAGCGCTCTTGGCCGTTTCCCACCCCGTGCGTGAGGCTCGATTCCATGAATCCGCCATTGCGGCCGCTGGCGGCCGACCCGATCTCGTGGGCGTCGATCAGCACCACGTCGCGGTTGGGGTCGCGCTCTTTCGCGATGATCGCCGTCCAGAGCCCGGTGTAGCCGCCGCCCACGATGCACAGGTCGCACGTCTCGGTGCGCACCAGGGTGGGATTGCTGTCGGGTTCGTCCACGTCCTCGTACCAGTAGGGGTACGGATCGGCATCGGCGATGGCATCGAGGTGGAACTCCTCGATGCCTGATTCGTCGTTCTCGATCGCCATGTTGGGTATCACCGGCCCGATCGTCGTGTGGCGTCGGCGCAAGGCTACCGGGGGTGGCTCGTCCGCGAGAGCCGTTCCGGCGCTTGTCCGTGCCTGACTCGCGCCTGATTCGTGCTGATCGGCGGGTGTCGAGGTCGCCACCTCACGCCTCGCGGCCGATGCGGTGACGGCTACCGTCGGCGGACATGGATCTTGGACTGAGTGGCCGTCGTGCCGCAGTGGCTGCGGCATCGGGTGGGCTCGGCTTCGAGTCGGCCCGTGCACTGGCGGCAGAAGGGGTGCTCGTCGCGATCTGCGGACGCGACCGTGCCCGTATCGACGACGCCGCTGCCAGCGTCGGCAACGGCTGTGTGGCGTTCGTGCAAGACGTGTCCGACGCTGCTGGGGGAGCGGCGTTCGTCGCTGCGGCCACCGAAGCGCTCGGCGGACTCGACATCGTCGTCGCCAACGCGGGCGGACCGGCGGCGGGCACGTTCGATTCCACACCGGTCGATGCCTACGACGCCGCGCTCGACCTGAGCCTGATGAGCGTGGTCGGGATGGCCAAGGCTGCCATCCCGGCGATGAGAGCAGGGCGATGGGGCCGCTTCGTGGCGATCACCTCGGTGTCGGTGCGCCAGCCGATCCCGAACCTGATCCTGTCGAACACGGCGCGC
>Ga0105047_10010395_pt1 | contig 15218 bp, 14 predicted proteins | sample MAT04_FD_78384 | JGI IMG/M metagenome (GOLD analysis project Ga0105047, IMG submission 78384) | Freshwater microbial communities from Lake Fryxell liftoff mats and glacier meltwater in Antarctica - MAT-04 (megahit assembly) | ecosystem: Environmental > Aquatic > Freshwater > Ice > Liftoff... | reverse complement strand
GAACGCCCGCCGCCTTGGCAGTGTGCGACGATGCGGTCGCCGGGCTTGAAGCCGGCGGCGGTCAGGATTTCACGGATCTCGACGGCGGAGCGGACGCGGCCCTCGTCGTTAATTAATGCGCCGTGGGGCAGGTTGACGCTGCCGGGCAGGTGGCCGACGCGGGGGTTGTCGCGGGCTTGCTTGCCGGTGTATTCGTCGGCCGAGCGTGCGTCCCAGATGCGTGCCGAGCCCTTGTCGAGCGCCTTGCGCACCTCGGCCTTGTCGGCCCATGCTACGAGGACCTTGCTGGCGGCGGGCTTGAACTGGGCGGGCTCGGGAGCGGGGGTCGGCTCGATCGTGATGAGTTCGGGCTTGACGGCTGGGATGAGCTTCCAGCCGCCGCTGACGACGGCGGCGTCGCGCACGCCGAAGTGCTGCATCACGAACCACGCGGCGGAGGCCATGGTCATGCCGCCGCCGTCGTAGACGAGCACGCGGGTTTCGGGGCCGATGCCCAGCGCGCCCAGGCGCTCAGCCCAACCGGCGGTGTCGGTCGGCCCGCTCGCCTTGGCCGCCTTGAACCAACTGTCGATGTCGACGTTCACCGCGCCAATAACATGGCCCTTGGCGAACTCCTCGGCCTTGCGTACGTCCAAGAGACGCACATCCTTGTGGTCGCGCAACTGGCTGGCCAGGGCCTCGGGCTCCAGCACCGGGTCGGGCGTCGAGATCAACGCGGCCTCGGCCCTTGCGGTGGCAACGCCCGCCAGCAACGAGAGCCCGACAAGCGTCAGTGCGGCGGCAAGTGATGGAATCGTCATGTGGCGTTGTCCAGCGATCAGGGATATTCCCCCGCGCGGCTCGGGCAATCCGAGCGGCTGACGGGAGCGGGGGGAACGGGGGGCATTCTACGATTTGCCGGACCGGATGGTGCGCTCGGGCAATTTGACGGCGCGGCGTCCTCGGATGTCAATCTTCGGCCAACTCCGACGCCGGCCATTCGGCGTTGGTGAAGACTTTCTTGACATCCTCGTCGTCTTCGAGGGCATCGATGAAAGCCAGCAGGTCCTTGACGGCTGGCCCGCAGACTGGCGCAGCCACCAGCGGCAACATCTCGAAGCCGGACTCCCCAATCTTGAACCCGGCCGCCTCCAGGCCCGAGCGGACGCTGGCCAGGTCGGTGGGCGCCGTGAAGATCTCCCAGGCGTGCTCATCGAAGGGGCGGGCGTCGTCGGCTCCTGCCTCAATGGCGGCGGCCATCACGCGGTCCTCGTCGTGCTCGCCGGCGGCGAGGGTAAGACGCCCCTTCTGCTCGAACTGGTGCGCGACGGCGCCCGAGGTGCCCAGGCGAGCCTCGTGGTCGCTGAAGATCAGGCGGATGTTGCCGGCGGTGCGGGTGCGATTGTCGGTGAGGGCGTCGATGATGACGGCGGCGCCACCCGGCCCGTAGCCCTCGTAGCGGACGGGCTCGAAGTTGTCGCTCTCGCCGCCGCCGGTGCCTTTTCTGATGGCGCGGTCGATGTTGTCATTGGGGACGTTGTGATAGCGGGCCTCGTCGAGGGCGGCGCGGAGGGCGAAGTTGTACATCGCGTCGGGCCCGCCTTGCCGGGCCGCGGAGATGATGGCGCGCGAGCACATCGTCCACGCCTTGCTGCGGCGTTTGTCGACCACCGCCTTGCGGTGCTTGATCTTGCTCCACTTGTTGTGACCGGCCACGAGATCCTCCGTCGGCGTTCGGCGCTGGTCGCCGCGATATCAGGCCTTGCGTTTGCGGGCGGCCGGGCGGGCCACGGTGGCGGGGGAGCGCTTCTTGGCCGAGACGACCACACGGCTCGCGGCGGGGCGGGGTGCTTTGGCCCGGGTCGAGCGGGTGACCACCACCGTCACGCCCGAGTCGCTCCAGGCTTGCAACAGCGTGTGGGCCTCTTCGGCTCCACCGGCTTTACAGGCTCGCTCCAACTGCGTGGCGGCTTCTTCGAGCGTCGTCTCGGATTCCAGGACGCCGGCGGAAACCAGGCGGACGCGGAGGCGCTCGTCGATCGGGAAGGCGTGGCCGCCGAGGCCCACGACGAACGTCCGCGCGGCCACGAAAGTCGGCGTGCCGGGCAGCTCCGCGAGGTACGTCCACGACTCGCGCTTGGGCTTTAGAGCAAGAGACGAAAGCCGCAGGGCGTGCTCGCGCTTGAAGATTTCGTTGAGGGCGAGTTTGAGCCGGCCCATGCGCTCCTCGCCTTTGCCCGAGCCCGCGCCGAGCACCCCGGCCATTTCCGCGATCAGGCTGACGCGAAACTCGTTGAGGTCGACGAACTCGCTCTCCATGCGCGCGAGCGCCGACGCGGCCCGGGCGGCGGTCGATTCCCACATGAGGAACGAGCGTAGGAACTCGCGCAGAAGAGGATCGCCGGGCCACGGGTTCTCGTCAGTGCCGCGATCCTTGGGCGGCGTCGAGGCGCGCAGCTTGCTCAGCAGCGCGGCGAGTGCTCTGGATCGATCCGTGGCCGTCATCGGGCGTGCTCCTCGGCGTGCCCTGCTTCACCCGCGGGCTTGACGGTCGGATGGTTCTCAACCTGCGCCGCCGCGTCGAGCTTGGCGGCTTCCTTGGCTTCACGCTCCAGCGCCACCTTGCCCAGGGCGGCCATCACTTCGGCCTGCTTCTTCAGGCTGGTGTCGAGCACGAACACCAGGTCGGGGATGCGGACGGTTCGGATCTCTTCGCCTGCGAGCCGGCGCAGGTGCCCGGCGGCGTGCTTGAGAGCCGCGATGACCTTGGGCTCGAACTTGGCCGGGAGCACGGAGACTTTGGTGTGGCCAACCTTCATGTCCGGGGAAATTTCCACCCCGGTGATGGTGACGAGGCCTTCCATACGCGGGTCGTTGAGGTCGCGCACCGCCAACTGCAGCACGCGGAGCAGGGTCGATTCGAGATGTTCGCGTCGGTGGGTGGTCATGTCGGGTGGTCGGATCGGAGCGGGAATGACCGCATCCAGAGGACGTTACGCCGGGTCTCGGCGCTCCGCGTCGGTCCATAGCGGCCGACCGGCGTCGTCGGCGGTGGACTCGGGGAGCTGGTCCCCGTGCAGCACTTCGCGGGTGCAGTCGCCCAGCTCGGCGTCGTGGAGCTTGCGGAGCTTGTCGACGATGGTGTCGAGGACCGATTGCAGGTAACGGGCGTCGCGATTGACGAGCGTCAGCGCCATCCCGGCCACGGCGGGGCGGTCAAGATGGGCGACCTCGGCCACGCTCACCTGGTGCTCACGGTGTAGCCGGTCTTTCACACTCCGCACCACGCGGCGCTTGTCCTTGAGCGACTCGGCGCCGCGGATGAGCAGCTCGAACTGGAGGATGCCGACGTGCATGGCGTGCGTCCGCGGCAGCGCCCGCTCAAAGCGTGCGCTTCACCTCGACCTTCTTGTAGCACTCGAGCACATCGCCTTCCTTCACGTCGTCGTAGCCGACGATCTTCATGCCGCACTCCATGCCAGCGCGGACGTCCTTGGCGTCGTCCTTGAAGCGCTTGAGCTGTTCGAGCACGCGCTCGTGGACCACCACGACGCCGTTGCGGGTGACGCGGACGAGGGCGTCGCGTTGCACGGAGCCATCGGTGACATAGCAGCCGGCGATGAGGCCGACCTTGGAAACCATGAAGACCTTGCGGACCTCCGCGTGCCCGATCACCTCTTCGCGGATCTCAGGTTCGAGCAAGCCGCTGGCGGCCTTCTTCACGTCGTCGGTAATGTTGTAGATGACCTGGTACGTGCGGATCTCGACGGTCTTCTGCTCCGCCGACTGGCGGGCCTTGTGAGAGGGGATGACGTTGAAGCCGACGATGACGGCCTTGGACGCGTTGGCCAGCAGGACGTCGCCCTCGGTGATCCCGCCCACGGCCCCGTGGAGAACGCGGATCTTGACCTCGTCGGTCGATAGGCGCTCGATCTCGTGCTTGATCACGTCGACCGAGCCCTGCACATCGGCCTTGATGACGATCAGGATTTCCTTGACGCTGGCGTTCTTCATCTGGCTGAAGATCGTGTCGAGCGTCACCTTGGGCTGCTGCAACCCCGCGATGCGGTCGCGATGGCGACGCTGCTCGGCCGCCTCCTGCGCCTTCTTGAGCGATTCATTGACGAAGAACGGGTCGCCGGCGTTGGGCACCTCGTCAAGGCCCGAGATCTGAACCGGCATCGAGGGCAGCGCCGACTTGAGACGTTTGCCCTTGTCGTCGGTCATGTCGCGGATGCGGCCCACGGCCCGGCCCGCGACCACGCAGTCGCCGACCTTGAGCTCGCCTTCCTGAACCAGGATCGTGGCGAGCGGCCCACGGCCTTCGTCCAGCGAGGCCTCGACCACCCGGCCCCGCGCCGGACCCTGGAAGTCGGCCTTGAGCTCGAGAATCTGTGCCTGAAGATCGAGGACTTCCAGCAACTCCTGGATGCCTGTACCTTTGAGAGCGGAGGTCTTGACGACCTCCGTTGTGCCGCCCCAGGCGATGGGGTTGAGGCCCTTCTCGGCGAGCTGGCCCAGGACCTTCTGGATCTGGCTGTCGGTGGCCTGCGGCGAGTCGCACTTGTTGAGCGCCACCACGATGGGCACCTTGGCCGCCCGGGCGTGGTTGAGCGACTCGACGGTCTGCGGCATAACGCCTTCTGGCGCGCCGACCACAAGCACGACGATGTCGGTGATGTTGGCACCGCGGGAGCGCATCTCGGTGAACGCCTCGTGGCCCGGCGTATCGAAGAAGACAACGGCCTTCTTCTCGCCGGAGACCTCGACCTCGGTGCGGAATGCGGAGGTCTTCTGGGTGATGCCGCCGGCCTCGCCAGCGGCGACGTTGGCGTTGCGGATCTTGTCGAGGAGCGAGGTCTTGCCGTGGTCGACGTGGCCCATGATCGTGACGACGGGGGCCCGCGGCCGCTCGTCGACCTTCTTGCGGTCCTCGAACTCCGACGAGACAACTTCTTCGGCCGTCTTGGCCGTGGTGATCTCGAGCTCGATGTCGAAATCGATCATGATGTCCGATGCCTTGTCGGGATCGATACCCGAGTTGATCGTCGCCATCACGCCGCCCTGAAGGAAGAGCTTCTTCATGATGTCGGCGGACTTGACGCCCGTGACCTCAGCGAGTTCCTTGATGGTGAAGGGGGCGGAGATGGAGACCTTGCCGCCGGTGTCGCGGGCGGTGAGGGCCCGCTCGCCAGCGGCGTGCTCACGAGCCTTCATCTCGCGGCGGCGCTGCTTGAGATACCCGCCGGCGCGGGCCAGACGGTTTTCGCGTTCGATGAGGTCCTGCTCGCTGATGCCGGTGCCGACGGGGACGTCTTCGGGCGCGCCGGGGCCGCGGCGCCGGGCGGCAGGTGCCGCCTCGGCCGGGCCGGCGCGGCGCTTATTGCGGCGCGACGAGGCATCGTCGGCCGCGCCGCCACCACCACCGCCGCCACCGACTACGCCGCGGCCGCCGCGGGGTGGGCCGCTGCTGGTGCCGGGGCTGCTGGAGGGGCGGCGCGGGGCGCGGACATCGATCTGCTCGGGGGCCTCGACGCGGACGACCTTGGGGCCTGAGAGCTTGACAGGGGTCTTGATCTCGAGCTTCTTGCCCGCCGGCGCGACGATCGTGGGCCGACTGGGGACGTTCATCGGGGCCGGCTTCACCACCGTCCGCGGGGGCGGCGGGGGGAGCGTGGTCGTGCGATGAGGTGCGGGGACGGGCGTGGCCGGCGGGTGCGACCCGACGGCGCTGGGCGAGACCGGCGGCGCGGCGGGCGGCGTGGCCGCAACGTCGGCAACGGGCTCGGCGCTCGGGGCCGAGGCGACTGGTGCGAGGGCCTCATGCTGCGCTGGGACGGCGCGAGCGGGTCCGGTGGGATGGGTGGGCGTGGGCGCCGGGGCGTGAATGACGGATTGGGCGGGGGCGGTCGGGTGGGCCGTGGGGCCGTGGTGAGCCGCGGGCGTCGATGGCATTCGGGCCTTCACGACGGGCACGGGGCCGAGCGGGTGCGGGTGCGCGGGCTCGGTCGAATGGGCAAGGCTCGTTGCTGCGAGGCCGGGCTCGGCGTGGCCCGGTGCGGTGTGATCAGTCCCGTGCTCGCCATTCGTTGCGTCGTCGTGGCCGTCCTCGCCGTGGCCCGGGCGGCGCTTGGGGATGGGGGGCTTGATCTTGAGTTTTTCGATGTCGAGGTGTTCCTTGGTTTCAACGGCCGTGGCAACCGCGCCGCCGCTGAACCATTCACGGATCGAGGCCTCCAGGCCGGCCGAAACCACCGACATGTGCCCCTTGAGCTTGTCGGATGGGATGCCTTCGTCCAGACACTTCTGGATGATGACCTTTGAGGCGATACCCAGTTCTTTGGCGATGTCACTGATGCGCTTTGCGGCCAATCGTTGCTCCGTGGAAACGACCCGGTCCGGTGCCGGGCCTGTACTCGATCAAGGTGTGTTCTAGTGCCCGCTGCCGAGAATGTCGGCGGCACGGGCTTCGTCGTCCATGGTGACGGGCGCGGGGGCTGCTTCCCCCTCCGCCAGAGGCGAGGCACCCGACTCCAGAAGCCGACGAGCGGTTTCCTCGTTGGCTTTCTTCTTCTTCTCGGCTTCTTCCTTCTCTTTAAGCTGCAGTTCAGCCACCAGCTTGGCGCGGACACCTGCGGCTTCCACCATCCGGGCCGCAGTCGCGGCGTCGGCGTTCAACTCGTTCTGCAGAACTTCCGCACCAACCTCCTCGACATCGAACACGCTGACCATGCCCAGGGCCGCCAGCTTGTCGAGCTGCTCGTCGGTGACGCCCTCGATCCCGCGGAGGGTTTCGGACATCGTCTCCAGGCCCTTGTTGAACTCTTCGGGGGTGAGGATGTCGACGTCCCAACCGGTGAGCCGGGCCGCCAGGCGGACGTTCTGCCCGCGCTTGCCGATAGCCAGCGAGAGCTGATCGTCGCGCACCACGACGGTCGCCCGGCCCAGCTCGAAGCACAACGAGATCTCGGAGACCTCGGCGGGCTTGAGCGCGTTGCCGATCAGGATCTGCGAGGATTCGTTCCAGCGGACGATATCGATCTTCTCGCCGTTGAGCTCGTCGACGATGTTCTTGATGCGTGAGCCGCGGATGCCGACGCAGGCGCCGACCGGATCGACCTTGGAATCGACTGAAGCGACGGCGATCTTGGTGCGGTAGCCGGCCTCGCGGGCCATGGCCTTGATCTCGATGATCTTTTCGGAGACCTCGGGAACCTCGACCTCGAAGAGCCGCTTGATGAAGTCGGGGTTGGCGCGGGAGAGCACGATCTTGATCTGCGAGCCGGCGTCGCGGACGTCGAGCACCAGGCAGCGGACGCGGTCGCCCGGCTGGAACTGCTCGCCGGGAATCTGCTCCGAGCGTGGCATGAACGCCTCGGCCCGATCGATCGTGACCACCAGAGCCCCGCCGTCGTAGCGCTGCACCACGCCCGTGAGGATGTCGCCTACGCGCTTGGAGAACTCGGTGAGCAGGCTGGTCCGCTCGTCGTCGCGGAAGCCCTGGATCATGACCTGCTTGAACGTCTGGGCGGCGATGCGGCCCAGCTCGGCGGGGGAGAGCTCCAGCGGCTCGCCGTGGCGGAACAGGGTCATCTTCCCGTTCACCATGTCGAACTCGCAGCGGAACTCTTCCGTGTCCAAAGTCTGGAAGTGCTTGCGGGCCGCCGAAACCATGGCGCGTTCGAGATCCTTGATCAGCGTGTGCTTGTCGATCTTGCGGTCCCGCGCGATCGAGTCCAGAATCCTCATCATCTCAGTCGTATTGATGCTCATGTCGGCAGCGTTCCTCTTCAAGAGTCTTTGATCAGGTTGTCGAGTTGGCGGGTTTTCAGACAGATGCTCGTCTAGAGATGCTCGTCTTGGGGTTTGGACCGTGACGGGCCAAAAAGAAAAAGGCCACGAACGCGGTCGCTGCGCCCGTGGCTGCTCGGTCGTCCCTCCATCCACCCCTTGCGGGGTCGACGGGTGGACCGCCATGCTCGCGACCGCCTAGCTCATCGGGGCCTCCAGAGGAAGCACCGGTCTAGACCGGGGCTGATCGGCAGCACGCCGATCACGGGCCGAAACTCGGCTCGTTGCGTCAGCACACATGTTGACGTGCCAAAAGCATGGGCGTTTCCAAACAGACCACGGAACACCTCGAACAGATTCCTACGAGAAGGAGTCTATACGGCGTCTCGCCGCCAATCCATGCCACAGCCCGCTCCGGCCTCATGGCTCTCTCGCCAAAGCAGTACACCCCGACAAGCGATTCCGCATGGCGTGCGGCTATGCTGATCGAGTGGCTGCCACGCTCTCATCCCAGTTGGTCGGGCGGGATCGCACCGTCCTTTTAGTCCGCCTGCCCGTCATGGTGGTGGACGAGCAGGTCACGGCCATCCGCGAAGAAGCCCGCACCCGCCTGCCCCGAGTTGCAGGTGCCGGGCTCATCCTGGACTTCAGCAGTGTCGAACTGCTCAACTCCATCGGCATCACATGCCTCCTTCAGGTTGAGGAGGACTGCCGAAAGAGTGGGGGGGCGATGGTGCTTACGGGCCTTTCGCCCGCGATCGACCAGTTCCTCAAACAGCTCAAGCTCAACCGCCGCTTCGTCTGCCTGGCAACCATCGACGACGCCGTGGCCCGGTTCGATACCGGCACCCGTTGAACCTTAGAGCCGATCCCCGGCCTTGATGGGACGCATGATCCGAAGGGCCCGCTTGCCCTTGTGCTGCCCGATCTGCGCCAAGAACTTCTTCTCATCCTCCACACACAGCACAATCGGCTTGGCGATCGGCTTCTCGGTCACGATCAGATCGCCCACCGCAAGGTGCCGCAGTTCCGAGAGCGTGATCGTGGTCTCGGCCAGCAACCCCGTGACGGCGATCGGTGCCGAGGCCAGCGTCCCCGCGATCCGCTTGGAGTTCTCCTCCGCCACGCTGTTCTTGGGCGAGGTGAACCACGACTGGGCCGACAGTTCCTCCATCACCGGCTCGATCACGTTGTACGGGATGCACAGGTTCATCGTGCCCGCCCGGTTGCCCATCTTGAGCTCGAATCCGATCACCACCACCACCTCGTTGGGCGGCACGATCTGCACCAGTTGCGGGTTGCTCTCGGTCGCCGCGACGGCGAACTGGATCGCCTTGATCGACGCCCACGCCTCCGACAGCGCCGACAACCCGCGACCCGTCACCGACGAGATCAACCGCGTCTCGATCACCGTCATCGGCCGTTGCGGCACAAACAGGTCCTGGTTCGTCCCGCCCAGCAGCCGATCGATGATCGGATAGATGATCAGAGGGCTCACCTCCAAACAAATCTGCCCCTCCAAAGGCTTGGCATCGATCAGGTTGAACGACGTCGGGTTGGGCAGCGCCGCGATGAACTCGCCATAGGTCATCTGCTCGCACGCCGAGACCTTCACCTCGACAATCGTTCGCAGGAAGCCCGACAGGGCCGCACCAAAGTTGCGGGCAAAGCCCTCGTGAAGGGTCTGCAGCGACCGCATCTGGTCCTTGGAGACACGCTCGGGCCGCTTGAAGTCGTAGCCGCGCACCTCGACCCCAGCCAGGTCCTTCCGCCACCGGCTAAAGATCTCCATCGGCTCCGGCTTCTTGACCACCTCACCGGTGTCCACGGCGGCCAGCAGGGCGTCAATCTCAGATTGGTCGAGAACATCAGGCATGGGTCAGTCCGCTCACAGAACCACCGCGCGGGCGCAACGCCGTCCTGCCCTACCTATCGGCTCCCCACCCTGCCCGGCTTCAACTCTCCGACGCCGTCATTTCCGCCTCCGAGCCCGGCTCTTCGGTGCCGGGTTTCCTACCGGGATCCCCTCCCGGGTTTACCTCGCCCACCGAACGCCGTACAATCGCCCGCAGGCCGAGGTAGCTCAGCTGGTTTAGAGCGCTGGATTCATAACCCGGAGGTCGGCGGTTCAAGTCCGCCCCTCGGCATTGTCGGAGCCATATCGTTGTATCGATCAGGGGCACAGGCGTCGTGCCCCAGACAGCCATGCGGTTGTTCCGCCACAGCGATGTCAAGATCACGCAGCGGCACTACACCAAGTTCGATCACACCGACGACGTGGAGGCCATCGACTTGTTCCCCAGGCTCGCGCATGTTGGTGTGAGCCCTTCCGGAGGCAGTGTTGAGGAAGCGAATCAGAAAGCGATTGATGCTTACAAGGCTGCATCACCGGACACCGCGGTGCGCAGCGCGTCAAGCCAGATGGCTTCGCAGCCGATGACGGCAAGCCAAGACACGGAGGCGCAAGTCGGGTATACTTCGCGAGTTAGCAGCGAAGTGAATCGGCCTGCAGAGGCGCTTGCGAGAATCGGTCCCAACTCTTTGATAGACAACGACTTACGGGCGATTGGCGCAGTTGGCTAGCGCGCTACAATGACACTGTAGAGGTCACTGGTTCGAGCCCAGTATCGCCCACTTCCACCCACCCTCGGGCCTATCCGGGGGTGGCGGTCTTTCAGGATCCAGCGGTTTCCGCGGGGGTGGCCCGGCGTGAAGCCCTTGCCGGCTTAGCTCAGCTGGTAGAGCAGCAGTTTTGTAAACTGCAGGTCGCCGGTTCGAGTCCGGCCGCCGGCTTTCCGCAATCGCCGTTTGCACTTCCTGACCGGCCCGGCTGCTCGCCCTTGAGCCCCGGCCGGCGTATGCTCTTCGCCCCGCGTGGCCGCACGCGGCGGATGCCCTGGGCGCGTGCCGGAGTGGCCAATCGGGGCAGACTGTAAATCTGCTGGCGTAAGCCTTCGGGGGTTCGAATCCCTCCGCGCCCACTCGAATCGCCCGACCGCCTCCGGTCGGGCGATTTCAATTTCACCCTACCCAACCAACCGCCGGCTCGTTCAACGAAAAAGCCCCGGTGAGCGCACCGGGGCTTGGGGTCAAACCTTCTTTAATCTGAGCGCCGCCGACATCGGGCTCGGCAGCCCGCTGGCCGTGCTTACTGAGCCAGGCGGGGCGAGCCGTCCGGGCCGGGCTGCTGGTTGCCCAGCGAGATCTCGCCGTTACGCTCTTCGAACTGACGGATGACCTGGCCGAGCGAGATGGCCAGGCGCTTGGCCCCGCGCCAGTTGAGGACGACGCGGCTGCCCACATCGAACACGATCGCCGGCTGGTTGTCGGGGGTCGGGGTAGGCAGATTGATGCCGAAGTCGAGGATCACTTCCTCGGGCGTAGTCGAGGTGCGGATGGTGTTGGCGTAGGAGGTCTTCATCTTCGACTCGTCGATCCGCAGTTGGACCTGGCGGGCCTGACCTTGGGGGTTGTCGGACATCTGCGAGCTCACTTTCTCTTTGGTAGGCCTGCGTCGTCGGCCTCCGGGCCGGGCGATGCGGGCCGCAACAATAGGCACTCTGCGTGCCGATCCAGCCCTGCCGCGCAGGGCCGGTCGGCCGCCAAAATCACTTGTCGTCACCCATCTCCTTGCCCTCCTCGGCGCCCTTGGCGGGCTCCTCCTCGGGCACGCTCCCGCCGTTCTCATCGGCGGTCTTGAGGGCCCGCTCGGTCGCCGTGACGATCTCCGCAACGGGCAGGATCGCGGGGCCCCCGCTAGACCCGCCGAACATGCTCATGCCGCCCTCGTTCTCGTCGCCCGAGGGCATCTGCAGCACCGAGATCCCCACAATCTTGCCGGCGCTGTTGAACACCGGCATCCCCAGCTCGCTGCCCGGCAGGAACAGGTGCCGGGGCTTCTTGGCCACCGCGGCCACTCGGCCTTCCTGCACCGATGCGACGCGATCAAAGAACTTTCCTTCCCGCGACACGACAAAGAACTTCTCGCCCAGCTTCAGCTCGGCCCCGACCTTCAAGTCCAGAGCCGCGTACCCCTTGTCCGACGGCTTCTCGATTCGCACCCAGGCCAGATCGAGCTCGGTATCGCGGGCGATCAGCTTGGCATCAACACCCACGGTGTCGTCGCCCACCAGCACCTTGATATTCGTCGGCTTGATCGAGACCTCGGTGCCCCGGAAGCGACGCATCATCCCGCCGAAGCCGCCCAGGGTGGTGTTCGACACCATGACCAGGCCTTTGGAATCGACCATGACGCCGAAGGTCTCGGTCTCATTTTCCTGTTCACCCATGCCGCCCACGCTGATCTTGAGCACGAACTTGATGGTGACGATGGTCGGCGCGTGCGTCGCGGCCAGTGCTTCAAAGTCCGGCTCGGCCAGCGCGGCGTCGCGAACGACGGCCGCCGGCGTCATCGACGGAGCCAGTGCCAACGGGCCAACGCACATCAACGCCAAGAGCAACTGCGATCGCATGAGGCCTTCTCCAGCGGGGTCAGGGTGAAGTGGGGGGCGCGTTCCTTCAAACGGCGATCGCCATCCGGCCCCGCGCCAGATGCATCGCACCCAGGACTCGATTATTCACCGCTCGCGCAGCCGGGGCGCGGCATTCACCGCCCTCGAAAATGCTCAGGGATCTCTCCCGACTCAGCACGGATCACCGACCGGATCCCCCCACGCCCGCGCCAGTTGGTAATCACCTGCAACCACCCCGGCTTGAGCAAGCTGGCCAGATCGTCGCGGATCGTTCCCGTGACCCGCTCGTAGAAGATCCCCTCGTTGCGGAACGACTGGTAGTAAAGCTTGAGGCTCTTGAGCTCCACGCACCCGCTCGCCCCGGAGGGCGTTCCTGCGGCCGCCGGCTGGTAGCGGAGGGTCACCTCGCCGAAGTCCGGATGCCCGGTCTTGGGGCACAGCGAAGTGAACTCCTCTGCGGTGTGCTCGATCACGATCGGCTCGGCGTGCGGCGTCCCGAATGTCTCCAACAAACTCGCGTCAGGCATCATGATCCCCAGAGTCGTCCCCGCACCAATCCTCATCCATCACTTGTACCGCGTGAGCAGTTCCTCGATCCGCGGCTGGTTCCGCGAGATCGCCAGCGATCGCCGCAGCGCCGCCAGGGCCCGCTCTTTGGCCGCGTTGTCCTTGCGATCCGACCACAGGAACGTGTTCAACTCGCTCACCCCCAGGCCATTGAGCGCGGGGAAGTAGTTCGGATCCAGCTGGAGCGACTGCTCGAAGGCTGCCCGGGCGTCGGCGTACTGCGTCAGCCTGAACAGCGCGAAGCCCTGCCGCTCGAAGGCCGCCGCGCTCGGCTGCGACTTGATCAACTGATCCAGCGTGTTCCGCATTTCCTCATAACGCTGCAGCCGCCCCAGGCTGTCGGCCAGGTTCAGCAACAACTGCGGCGTGAGGTCCATCAGCTCCGCCGCTTGCTGGTACTCCGCCACCGCGTCGCGGTGCCGATCGAGGCCCGCGTACACCACGCCCAGGTTCAATCGGGCGGCGCCGCTTCGCGGGTTGATCTTCACCGCCGACTCCGCAAACGGCAGCGCCTGCGACGGCTCGTTCAACTGGTAGTACGCCGTGGCCAGATTCAGATTCGCCTCGAAGTTGTCGGGCCGCAGCCGCAGGGCCCGCAGATACGCACTGATCGCCTCGGAGAAGCGGTTCAGCAGGTGCAGCATCAACCCGTGAAAGTACTGAGCATCAAAGTTCGCCGGCTCCACCGACGCGGCGTTGTTGTACGACTTCTCCGCCTTCTCGAAGTCGCCATCGAGCCGATACAGATCCCCCATGCCCATGTGCGCCCGGGTCAGACGCGGGTTCACCTCGATCGCCAGCGCAAACTGCCGCAACGCCGCCTCGCGGTCGCCCCGCATGATGGCCGCGTCCCCCGCCATCACCAGATCCTCGGCAAAGTCCGGCGACTTGCTGACCCGCCGATTCGTATCGCACCCCGCACTCGCCACCAACACGGCCAGCCCCAAGGCCAGCGAGCGAGAAAACCAGTTCAAACGGTGGGTGGAGTGTTCTAAGCTCATGGAAGGTTCGTCGGCTCTGTGTCAGGTCGGTCGCCACACTGTACGGCCCAGAGCTTATCGTCGTCCGGTCACACTCGCGGCTTGGCTTTGACGGCCTGCCCGCCGACCGCTCTCCCGCGGGGTCTGCATACCGACTTCTTCGTCACTTTCGCGACCGGCGGCCTAACCCGCTTCTGCGACGGCTTGGTCCGCGGCACCCCCTGCCCGATCGCCTTTGGGGTCGCTGGCTTGGCCCCGACCATCACCGACCGCAGCCGCTCCGCGTTCACCAGATCCCAAGGCCGCCCCGAGTCGTCGTCGCCCTTTTGGGTCTCCATGATCATGGGCCGCCCGCGCAGCCCGGCGTGATTCATGAACGCCGCGAACGAAGCCAGCCCAATCGTCCCCGCGCCGATGTGCGCGTGGCGATCAACTCTCGACCCACACTCCGCCTTCGAATCGTTGACGTGCAGGCAACGCACGTTCTCCAGCCCGCAAACGCGGTCCAACTCGGCGATCGCCGCCTCGGCCTTCGTGTGCGTAGATAAGTCGTAGCCCGCCGCGTGCATGTGACAGGTATCGATGCAGAACCCCACGCGGCCCGAGATCCCTTGACCGCCTGTCTTGACGATCAGCCGTCGCAGCTCGGCCAACTCCTCAAAATTCCGCCCCACCGTGCTCCCCTGCCCGGCCACGTTCTCAAGGCACAAAACCGGCCTCACCTTTGACCCCGCCGCGGGCGGCTCGTTCAAGAGCCCCGCCACCGCCTTGGCAATCCGCGTCATTCCTTCCTCCAGCGCGGAGGTTGTAAACGCTCCCGGGTGCATCACCAGGAGCGGGATCTCCAGCAACTCGCACCGCGCCAGCTCGTCGCGGATCAAGCCCGCCGACTTGATCCGCAGCGTCTCATCCGGCGACGCCAGGTTCGCCAGATACGACGCGTGCGACACGATTCGCGGCGTCGCCCGGTTTCCAGACCGCCAGCCAAGCCGCCCGAGTTCCGCAAGCCACGCCTCGATCGCCGCGATCTTGAGAGCCGGGGCCGACCACTGTTGCTGGTTCTTGGTGAACACCTGCACGCTGTCAAACCCGAGCGCCTCGGCTTCCTTCAGCGCGTTCACCATCGAACCGGCAATCGACAAGTGCGAACCGATCATCCGCCCAGCATACACCGCCGCCTTGCATCCGCGTGCCGGTTCGCATTCAATCACCCCCAGTGGCCCTTCGCGTCTATCTCGTCCGCACGGTCGATCGCAACGCCGGAACGGCGGGCTGGGTGAAGGTCCAGGCCGAGGACTTCGACGACGCGCGCATGCAGGCCGAACGCCTCGGCTTCGATCCGCGCGAGATCATGTTGGAGCAAACTGGTGCCGAGCAGCCGCCCGCGGCGTCGGATCTAACCCCGCCACCGCCGCTGCCCCCCAGTCCG
>Ga0105047_10010393_pt1 | contig 15221 bp, 13 predicted proteins | sample MAT04_FD_78384 | JGI IMG/M metagenome (GOLD analysis project Ga0105047, IMG submission 78384) | Freshwater microbial communities from Lake Fryxell liftoff mats and glacier meltwater in Antarctica - MAT-04 (megahit assembly) | ecosystem: Environmental > Aquatic > Freshwater > Ice > Liftoff... | reverse complement strand
ACACGGTAATTTTTGTTTTTCATTTTGATATATAAATTCTCAATATCAAAGTGCTCTTCACTATCATAAATTTCCTGGAGAATAGCATAGCGCTCAGGCGTTTTGCGATGTCCTTTGTTTTCAAGATACAAAGTAAAAACGTTTTTTACAGTCTCTTGATTTTTACTGTTATCGGTAGCAATTAGTGTCATGTAGCAAAGATAGATTTTTATTTATTTTAATGAAAACTTATAAGTGGTTTAAAAGGTTTATGATGTTTATCCTTTGATTAATAAACTTTATAAACCTTTTAAATCATACACTTTAATTCGTATACACTCTAGTTACTTTATCAATTCCGTCAATTTTTTTTATATTATCAATTAATTTTTTCAGAATGGCATTATTTTGTACAACAACAGCAACTTGACCTTTAAAAATTCCAGCATCGCCACTTAGTGAAATACTTTGAATGTTAACATGCATATTGTTCGAAATGACTTTGGTCAGCTCATTGGTTAAACCCAAACTATCCATTCCGGTAATTTTCAGAATGGCTCTAAATTCCTGTTGCGAAGAGTCAATCCATTTAGCTTGCATGATTCGGTAAGCGTAATTAGACTGTAGTGTAATAGCGTTAGGACAGTCTTTTTTGTGTACTTTGATTCCTTCATTTATCGTAATAAAACCAAACACGTCATCACCTGGAATTGGGTTGCAACAAGACGATAGTTTATAATCTAGCTTGTCTTGTTCTGAACCAAAAACAAGCATGTCATAATTGCTATTCAGCACTTGCATATGAATATCTTCAGGTTGCGAACTTGGCGAGCGTTTTATTTTATTCTTAAAGAAATTCATCAACGTATTGCTTTTTTGAGCAGCAAAATCCTTGAGTTGCTGGTTTTCAATCGAACCAATTCCTACGCGATAAAACAAATCTAAACTGGTCTTGAGTTTAAAAAAATTGACCAATTCGTTTGTAACACTTTCATTCATAATAATTTTTAAGTGCTTTAATTTACGGGTCAAAAGCTCTTTTCCATCTTCGGCGATTTTCTTGGTATTTTCGTTGAGAACGTTTCTGATTTTATTTTTGGCTCTTGATGTAGTAACATAATCCAACCAGTTTATCGTTGGTTTTTGATGAACCGAAGTAATAATTTCTATTTGGTCACCACTTTTAAGTTCCCGATTCAGAGGAACTAATTTTCCGTTTACTCTAGTTCCACGAGTTTTTATTCCAATTTCGGAGTGAATGCTAAAAGCAAAGTCTAATGAGGTGGCGCCTTTTGGCAACGATTTGATTTCTCCTTTTGGTGTAAAGACGAAAATTTCTTTTGCGTAGAGATTCATTTTGAAATCCTCTACGAAGTCAACGGCATTGGTTTCCGAACTTTCTAAAGCTTCTTTTAGCAGATTCAACCAAGTGTCTAAACCACTTTCTTCATTGGCTCCATTTTTATATTTATAATGTGCTGCGTATCCTTTTTCTGCAATTTCATCCATTCGTTCGCTTCGAACCTGAATTTCTACCCAACGTCCTTTTGGTCCCATAACGGTAATGTGCAACGCTTCATAGCCAGTTGACTTTGGTGAGGAAATCCAATCGCGAAGACGGCTTGGACTCGGGCGATAATGATCAGTAACTATAGAATAGATTTTCCACGCTAGGAATTTCTCGTCGTGAAGGTTAGATTTGTAGATGATTCGAAGTGCAAACTTATCGTAAACTTCCTCGAAAGTCACATTCTGCGCCGCCATTTTTCTGCGGATGGAATAGATTGATTTTGGGCGACCTTTCAAAGTATATTCAACGCCTTCTAAATCAAGAGATTTTTTTATAACATCTGATATGGTTTTAATGTAGTCGTCTTGCTCTTCTTTAGTTTCTTTGATTTTGCCAACAATATCTTTAAAAACTTCGGGTTCGGTGTATTTTAAACCTAGATCTTCCAGTTTGGTTTTGATGTTGTACAATCCCAAACGATGCGCAAGAGGCGCGTAAATATATAAAGTTTCAGAAGCAATTTTTACTTGTTTGTGATCGGGCATTGAATCCATAGTCTGCATGTTGTGCAAACGATCGGCAATTTTGATAAGAATTACACGAACGTCATCATTCAATGTCAGCAGCATTTTACGGAAATTCTCCGCTTGCATTGAAATGTTCATGTCTTTTTTAACTTGAGCAATCTTCGTCAGACCTTCAACCAAATGCGCTATTTTAGGATTGAACATTTTTTCAATGTCCTCCACTGTTACGTCCGTATCTTCAACAACATCGTGCATCAAAGCTGCGGCGATACTTGAAGCTCCTAGACCGATTTCAGAAGCAACAATTTTGGCGACACCAATTGGATGAAAAATATAGGCTTCACCTGATTTTCTACGCTGATCTTTGTGCGCTTCTACAGCAACATCAAAAGCCTTTCGGATAAGTTTTTTATCAGAATCGGTCAGTGTTTGATAGCTGATTCGAAGTAATTCTTTATATTCTCGGGCAATTGCTTTTTTTTCTTCTTCTAAATCTAATTCAGTCATAGCGTGTTCAATCATGTCCTAAAATTAGATATAAGAAACGAGATGTGCAAATGAATTGTCTTATCGATTGGCAACTTTATAATCCAAACTATAATTTCCAGGACCTGTCAGTAAAAGTCCAAAATAGATAAGAAAATAGACGAACGCAGTATTCATTTCCATTCCGTTATCGCCTGAATAAATTACTTCAAATTTGGCCACACAAGCAATAATATAACCCATACAAATAAGTAATGGAATCAATGCAAATCGCGTGAACAAACCTACAATTAACAATAAACTACAAAACAACTCAGCAAAAATGGTTAATGCCAAGGGGATTTTTCCGGTCATGCCGAGAAAACTTACTTCTTTTGCCCAAAATTCAGAAACGGCCATAGTTTCGAAATTGATTAGTTTTTGATAGCCATAAAATGCCATAAGAACACCAATAATAAGTCTGATTACTAATATTCCCATTGACAAATTGATGGGCTGATACGAGGTTAATAGATTGTTTTTCATTTGATTTTGGTTTTTTATTGTTGATTACTAAACGGAAATTATTGAAATCCTCTTTGACGTTTCGCTTCAAAAATTAAAATCGCAGCCGCAACAGAAACGTTCATGCTGTCAATTGCGCCTTGCATTGGGATGATTATATTTTGAGTTGCTTTTTCGCGCCAAAGTTGAGTTAAACCAGTAGCTTCTGTACCTACGACTAATGCGGTTGGAGTAGTATAATTTTGGGTATGATAAGAAGTAGAGTTTTGCAACGTCGCGCTATAAAAATTAATGTTGTTTTTATTTAGAAAATCGATAATTTCTTCAGTGGTTCCTGTTGCGATTTGATTGGTAAATAAACAACCAACACTTGAGCGAACAATATTTGGATTATATAAATCGGTTTTTGGATTGGCAATTAGTACAGCATCAACTTTAGCAGCATCACAAGTACGTAAAATAGCACCAATATTTCCCGGTTTTTCAATAGCTTCCAGTATTAAAATCAAAGGATTTTCAGGAAGTTTTAAGTCAGATAGTTGTAACGATTTTGTTTTGGCCACAGCCAAAATACCTTCCGTTGTATCGCGATACGCTAATTTTTGATAAACTTCTTTTGAAATTTCTATTAGTTCACAATCTTTTTTAAATGTATTGATTTGGTCTTCCGATACTAATTCTGGTAGAAAAAGAATCGTTTCTAGTGCGTATCTTCCTTTTATAGCCAATTCAATTTCACGCATTCCCTCAATCAAAAAAGTACCGGTTTGCCTGCGGGATTTGGCTTTTTCTTGAAGCTGAATTAACGATTTTATAAACGGATTTTGAGAGGATGTAATTTGTTTCATTTATCAATTGCAAAGCGCTAAAGTTACTGCGATTTATTATAGAATCCCTCTCGCCTTAATTTCAAGGTATTTATTGATGGTATCCAATGTTAGGTTTTCGGGTTGTGTTAAAACGGAATAGATTCCGTATTTTTTCAATTCAGTAACTATGAGTTTCTTTTCGAAAATGAATTTTTCAGCAATTACTTTATCATAGACTTCCTGAATTGTGTCTGCTTTTTTATTCGTAATCCCATATAGTTCAGTGTTCTGAAAAAACACAACAACAAGCAAATGACTTTTGGCAATTCCTTTTAAATAGGGCAATTGTCGGTGCAATCCATCCATTGTTTCGAAATTGGTATATAAGATTATCAAGCTTCGTTGGTTGATGTTTTTCTTTATATCAACATACAAACGCGAATAGTCACTTTCAAAGAAATTCGTTTTTACATTGTACAAGCTTTCGAGAATTTTCTGCATTTGCGAAGTTCTTTTCTCGGCTACAACTCGGTTTTCTACTTTTTTAGAAAACGAAAACATTCCGGCTTTATCTTGTTTTTTCAGAATAACATTGGATAAAACCAACGTTGCATTGATAGCATAATCCAAAAGACTCATGCCATCAAAAGGCATTTTCATCACACGGCCTTTATCAATAACCATGTAAATATTCTGCGATTTTTCGTCTTGAAACTGATTCACCATTAAGCTGTTTTTCTTGGCGGTCGCTTTCCAATTTAAAGTTCGAATGTCATCGCCTGGAACGTATTCTTTGATTTGTTCAAACTCCATTGTATGTCCAATTCGCCTAATTTTCTTAACGCCATATTGAAATAAATTACTCGAAAAAGCAATTAAATCGTATTTGCGCAGTTGAATGTAAGACGGATACGTTGGCACCATTTGATTTTTGTTGAACTTGTATCTTTTTGAAATCAAGCGTAAAGGCGAAGAAACATATATATTCAAGTTTCCGAAAAAATATTCACCACGTTCCGTTGGTCGCAATTGGTAAGTAAACTCATCTTGCGACGCATTTTTCATTTTGCGTTTGATTTCAAAATTCCGAACTTGAAACTGAAACGGGATTTCATCAATTACCTTTACAGTGATAGAAAAAGTGTAAAAGTTTTTGATTGTGATGGCAATCGGATTTTCATCTCCATTCGACAGTTTTTCAGGCATTATTCTTTCGGCTTCTACTCCGTTTTTACTGCTGAAAAGAATTAAAATATCTAAAACAAAAAATACTGCCAAAATGAAAACTAAGTACCAAGTTGCGCTATATAATGCTGGAAAAATAAAAGCACAACAGAATAAAGCTATAATGCCAATTAGCAAATAGAAAAAGAAATTTGATATGTATAATTGCTTAAAAAAGTTCACTATTATCTTGGTATTTCAATGCTTTCGATAATTTGCTTGATGATTTCAGTGCTCGTTAATCCTTCCATTTCACGTTCTGGAGTTACAATAACTCTATGTTGTAAAACGGGAATTGCGGCTTCTTTAATATCTTCCGGAGTAACAAAATCTCGTCCGCGAATAGCAGCAAAACCCTTGGATGCATTTAAAATTGCGATAGATGCTCTTGGTGATGCGCCCAAATATAAAAAGGCATTTTCACGAGTATTCACTACCAATTTCGCAATATATTCCAACAAGTTTGGTTCTACTTGGATTTGTTTGATCAAAGCTTGATATTTGATAATATCCGAAGCCGATAAAACCGCTTTTATATTCTCTAATTTACCTTTATTTTGCAATAAATGTTCCCTATTGATGATGTCAATTTCTTCATTTAGTTTTGGATAATCGATGTTGATTTTGAATAAAAAACGGTCTAGTTGCGCTTCTGGTAAACGATACGTTCCTTCTTGCTCAATCGGATTCTGCGTTGCCATTATGATAAATGGGTGCTGTAATTTGTAACAATGTCCATCAATCGTAATTTGGCGCTCTTCCATAACTTCGAACAATGCGGCTTGCGTTTTTGCTGGAGCACGATTTACTTCATCTATCAGAATTAAGTTGGAAAATATTGGTCCCTTTTTGAACTCAAATTCTGATTTTTTCAAATCGAAAACCGAAGTTCCTAAAATATCTGAGGGCATCAAATCGGGTGTAAATTGAATACGACTAAAATTAACGGAAATGGTTTTAGCAATGATTTTAGCAGTCATGGTTTTGGCCACACCAGGAACACCTTCAATCAAAACGTGGCCGTTTGCCAAAATTGAAACCAGAAGTTGATCAATCATTTTATGCTGACCTACAATTACGGTTTCCATTTCAGCTTTGATTTTGTCAATGCTTTCACGAAGTGGTTCAAGGTTTAATCTTGATTGAAAATTTACATTTTCATTGCTTTCGAAGTTTTCTGTATTTTCCATTAGTTGATAATTTTTTCTATTGCATTATTGATTTCGATTAAATCACTTTCGATACTTTGATGGTAACTTTTTCTTTGATAATTTATCAAATATACCAAGTGTTCAATATCTTTTAATTCCTTACCGGTTTTAGCGTGTAATTTTTTGATGAAATTTTCATCCAAATTTGAAGTTTCGATTAAATATTCGTTTCTAATTCGTTCTAGGAAATAGATAATTTTTTTGTCCACAAGATTTTGATGATCGCCTTCCTGATAGTATAAATTGCCAATAGTCTTAGTGAAATCAACTGTTGTATTGGCTAATGGTTTTATTATTGGAATAATTCTTTGTCTTCTTTTTGCATTAAAAATCATGAAAATTATCATTCCAATTAAAAATAAATACCAAGCCCATTTCAACGCTGGCTGGCTCAAGATATAACGGTATGGCGAACCTGATTCTATCAATCCATTTTGATCTTTTATCAACCAATAAATAGCGCCTTTGGGCATATATGTGAGTAATTTCTCGGAATATTCAGCATGATTATCTTTCAGTAAATGATAATTGGTAAATGCCGTTGGTTGCAAATGAATGAAAAAGTTTCCTTGCCTGAAGCTTACTTTAATAAAGTTTACATACTTCTCTTTATCATTTCCTTGATAGCCTAAAATAGTGGTTTGGAGAGTATCTATTTTTGAAAAATAGAAACTTCCCGCACCCTGACTCAGATTGTATTTTTGATTTCCCAAATTAGAATTTGCCAGCCAACAATCTATTTTATTGTTTAAATTAAATTGAGCTTTAAGTTCTATTTTTAAAGAATCTGTGAACATTTCGGGAAGATTTTGAACACTTAAAAAAGCGGTATTTCCGTGACTTACAAAGTAGAAAAGCTCTTTTGTTGATTCGTCGTCAATGAGGTAGTTATCACAAATATTTAAGACGGTTCCTTTAATTTTATAGTCTTTCACCAATGTGTCTGAGTCGTATAAAGGATCTAAAAATTCATAAAGCGTTTTGCTTTCTTTTTTGATTGTATTTGAACTCAAAACGCTCTTAGATTCTTTGTCAAAAATGTAAAGTCCGTAGGGAATCTTATCTCTTAAATCATAACTCGGAGTCCAATCAATAGGTTTTGGCCGAATAGCGTCAATGTAAATAAAGAACGCAATTAGGACGAGTAGAAAAAATAGGTAAATTTTCAGGGTTCTACTCATTTGTTAAGCGATTTTAAAGTTTTTTCAAATGCAGTTCTTGCATGCGAAAAGGTAGGTTCATTCATTTCAAATTCTCCATACCAAATGTAATTGTAGAGATAGGAAAGATAGTGAAATTCAGTTCTTAACTCGGTAGATTGTATTTCGTATGCGTAATCAGAATTCGTTTTTTCAGAATGCCATTCGATGAAGTTTTTCTCGGCAAGACGCTTCAAAAGCCATAGATAATAATAGCGAATCGCTAATCGATTGTCACCATTTTTAAGAGTTTCCGCTACCAATTTTTCAAAATCTACGTAAATAAGATTGTTTTCTAACTCTTCATCCGAATAAATTTTTCGAGTAGTTGATTTACCAAAAATCCATTGTCCTTCTTTGTTTAGGATGATTTTGACAATGAGATAAATTACGTACGCGACGATTAAGCCTGCAATTGTTTTTAAAGTATATTCAACATATTTGGAAGAGGTATCCATGCTTGAAAGACCAAAAATTCTTTTGAACCAGTACGCAAGCCATTCTTTAAATCGATCCCAGGAATTTTGCTCTGCTACTTTTACTTCATACTGAAATTCGGAAGAACAGTATTTTTGCTGAAAATTTGGATTGAATTTTGGTTCGGATAGCATCACGCTTTGGTCAACCACAATATCTTTTTCAGTAAATTTAATTGTTTCCTTTTTGGGCACAACCAATGAATCCTGTGACCAAATCGGTACAGAAACAAATAACCAAAAAAATAAAATTACTTTATTCACTACCTATTAAATCTATTGAATCCTGTGAACTTATATTTTCATCAAATTCTCTTCTGCTATAATAAACTAAACCTTGATTTACGAATAAAAGATTATTTAAAACGTAGCTCATTACTAGCGAAACAACCATAACTATGGTCAGCATTATTTTTACAGTTGATAAAGAATCATTGGTAGCAGTTTGATTTTGAGTTGATGTTATGATCGAAACCATTCCAAACATATACGGAATTATCGTAAATACCGACATTGCGATTTGGATAATGATGTACATAATTATTAACGAACCTACATTAGGGAAGTACTGGTTTTTGATATGTTTAAAACCAATACCAAACGATTCAAAAAAACCTTTATTATTGTTTAGGTATTCAAAGAAACTTAGGGTTATCCAGCTTACGACTGTAGGAACTGCCAGTAGCAATAATGGAATGCCAATAAGTATAAAACAAAGTAAAACGATTAGTATAAACACAAGTACCAATAGAGGCGTTATCAAAAAAATCAATCCTAAAAAGAAAATCAAAATCCGTCCGAAATTAGTTTTGAATTTGGCTAAAATGTCTTTAGTTTCAAAATTGTTTCCTTTGTTTTTTGCATATAATTCCATATAAATTACGGGAATAGAATAATTAAGCATACTCAGTAAAACAATAAACAAAAACATAAAAACAGCACCTCCAATTACAATCGGAATATTGCTTTGAACGTAGTTTTGAAAAAATTCAGAATTGTTGTTTACTCTCCCAAAGTTCAGAAAAAAATCAAAATAGACTTGAAATAAAAAGTAAGAGAGTACCACTAAAAGCAACAACATAATTCCACAAATGGTGAAATAACTTTTAAGATAATGCTTTCCAGTTACTTTAAAAAACTGAAAAGTATCGCTAACATAATCACTGAAATCCCTTTTTTTGAACAGTGTAAACATAATTACGTATTTATTTTTTTATAAACGATTGTTGGATAAACCAGAAAGTAAAACGAAATTAATGCTAGTGTTCCCAGAATGATAATAACATTGAGCCAGCTGGGCATTTCAATTCCATATCGCGTAACAAAACCTTCAATAAAACCAGCAGCAATAGTAAACGGGATAGTACTTAAAAAAATTTTCAATCCATCTTTCAAACCAATTTTAAACGAATTTAATCTGGAAAATGTTTTGGGAAAAAGGATGGAAGCACCGAGAATAAATCCACAAGCGGCCTCAACTACCATTCCAAAAATCTCCATTGAACCATGCAACCATATTCCGCGAACACTTTCCCAAAAAACTCCTTCTTTATAAAAAAAATACTGGAATGATCCGAGCATTATACTGTTTTGAATCAAGATCATAAACGTTCCAATTCCGGCAAAAATTCCGTAGATAAAACAGCGCACACCAACATATAGATTATTCAAGGTTATTCCAATAAAACTTCCCCAATTACTTCCTGATTTGTACACAGCCACTGGATTTCCATCTTTAATATTGTCTAAAGTCATGTTCACATAACTGTCGCCTAAAATCAAACGGACAAAGTTTTCATCATATTTTGCTGAAACTACACCAATTGCTACAGCTGCGAAAAATAAAACAAAAGAATATAACAAATACCTTTTGTAGTGATAAACTAACAGAGGAACTTCGGTTTTGAAAAAATAAACTAGCCGATTTTTTTCTTCTCTTTTGGTCTTGTAAATTTTTTGATAAATTTGTGACGCTAAGTAATTTAGATACACAACGGTTTTACTTTTTGGATAATAGGTTTGCGCATACGATAAGTCATTAACCAAATGAATGTACAAACTTGCCATTTCATCAGGATTTTTTTTAGATTTACCGAAAATTGCCTGCTCAAAGTCAAGCCATTTTTGTTTATTTTGTTTTATGAATGCAACCTCCCTCATGGACGCTAAAATAGGAATTATGACACAACTTTCAATAAATACTACGCAAAATGTTACGATAAATTTTTCCTCAGCTTCGGTTGGTGAACGAATTGGGGCGTATTGTCTTGATATTGTGATAAAAACAGCTTACGGGATCTTCATTTATTTTGTTTTCTTCTATCTATTTGGTATTAATTCAGTAATCAACAAACTAGACAATTGGTCGCAAATAGCGATTTATTTAGTCTTTGCTCTACCAGTACTCTTTTATTCACTGGTTCAAGAAGCAACGCTAGAAGGACAGACTTTAGGTAAAAAACTCGTAAAAATAAAAGTGGTAAAAATAGATGGCTACCAAGCGTCTTTTGGCGACTATTTAATTCGATGGTTATTCCGAATTATTGACATTTCAATGAGTAGTGGCATTATCGGTTTGATAACGATGGTGGTCAATGATAAAACCCAGCGTTTGGGCGATATATCTGCTGGAACGGCCGTAATAACGTTGAAAAATAAAATCAATATCAGTCATACCATTTTAGAAGATATTGGAGAAGAATACATACCAAAATATCCATTGGTAATTAAACTTTCTGATAATGATGCCCGAATTATAAAAGAAACATATCAAGCCGCATGAAAGAATACAGATTTTGAAATTATTAATAAATTAACAACCAAAATTGAACAAGTAACTGGTATTAAGAATGATCTGGATAGTAAAAAAGAATTTATTCAAACCATATTGAAAGATTATAATTATTATACTCAGAATATGTAAAGCTAATGATTAAGATATAAAAAGCCTTTCAGAGGTTGAGGGTAATTAGTATCGTTTAAAAACAGTAAGTAGAAATAGGTGCCGTCTGGCGCATTTTTATTTCCTATACCATCCTTTATAGTTCCATCCCAATCATCAGTATTATTGTTCCCTGTCCACACTAATATTCCCCAACGATTATAAACTTCAAGTTGAAAATTTAGAAAAATATCGCGTAAGCCACCAATAAAAAAGCTCTCATTATATGTGTCATTATTTGCTGAAACATAATTGTAAACCGTTGGCGGACAATTTTTGCTCAGCAGCATAAATGAAGTAATCACAAAGCAATTTGCGTTTGAAATCCGAACGAAGATTTCCTTTGGAGTTGTTACTGCGACATAATTACTTGAATTCAAAATCGGATTTACATCAGCGGTAGCATTTTCTGCGGATTCATAAAAACGGACGAGATCATTTTGATTGGTTTTTACCAAGTCCTCATAGCTTGAAAAATCAAACGTTGCACGGGTAAAACCTTCGTTACAAGCTCGCAAAGGTTCTAATGCATTGAAAGTCGGACTCACACTAAGCGAAACCAGTATCGTGTCAGTATTATTATTTTCAATTAATTCAGGTACGATACCCATTCCGTTTCCCGTATCATCAACCGCAACTAGCAACGTAAAATTTAATAAAATAGTTTCTGGAACTACAAATGAAAGTTGAAAGCTGGTGCTTCCGCCGATTGGAATTGGGAGTGTTGTTTCATCGTAAGCGATAAAAGTTCCATCGGCATAAATAGAGATTGGTGTTCCCGGTGGTAATGGATCGCTCGAATTTAAGTTGGAAACCGTATAATGCAATACAATTATCCTCGAATCACATTCTTGTTCGATAGCATTAATAGCAATAGTTGCGTCGGGCAATTGATTGTTTAGTTTGGTAACAATGGTAGTAATTAGAACGAAATCCTGAGCCGTAGTCATTCTAATTTCCGCAGCTGTATTTCCTGCACTGATGTAGGGTTGGATGTCATAAATATCCAAATCCATATTGTATAAATCAGTACTTCCTGAAATGTTATTTGTTCCGTTAAAAGCATTATTTGGCGGATTTAATGCATCGCTCAGTATACTCCCGTTAATCATTAACGATTCCTGATTGGCAATATTTTCATCGCCTTCCCAAGCTACAAAACCAAGTTTGGCTCCAGTGTCATCTAAAACATAAAGGTTTGACAAATTGATGATAAGTTGGTCAGTTTCAATACCTGGATTCGGACTTGACAATGCCTCCAAACCGTCATATACATTTATCTGATTTAAAGGTAAAGTGCTGTTCGCATATACAATAACTATCGCCCAACCAGCAAAATTTGTTCCGTTATTGCAATACGTATCGGGATTAAAAAACGGCGTTACATCAAGATCAGAAAACGAATACAGTCCGTTTGCACTAGCTTGCAGCATTGTTGTAACATCTGCGAAAGCGCTAAAAAATGGATTCCCGTTAAAATTCTGAATCGCCGAAAAATTACGTTGGGAATCGATTTCAATTCCGTTAAGTTTAACGTTAAAATCGCCCGTTCCAGAACCCGCCCAATATAGATAAGCACTTACAATAGTATCATTTGGTCCTAAATTTAGCGTGGCATCAGAGCTTGGAAGCAATAAACACGGATCATTGCCCAAATTAGGTTGCACATTTAAAGTGTTGCCGATGAAAGTAAAATCATAACGACCATTGAACTGATTAAACAATGAAACATTTTGTCCATTGGTTTTAGAAATGAAGCAAAAAAAGATAATGTAAAGGAAAAAGTATCGTTTTAATCTCAAAGTAATTTTGTTAAAGAGCTAAAGTTACTCAATTATTTTTAAAATTGAATTTTTGAGAAGAACGACTTTTTAAAAATAAATGTTTAATTTTCCAAAGTCTAAAAATTACCTGTGAAAAACTATACTGTCAGACGCTATACTTCGGAAGATTATGCTATTTGGAATGCTTTTGTAAGTGCTGCCAAAAATGCTACATTTCTGTTTCATCGTGATTTTATGGAATATCATAAAGACCGTTTTGAGGATTTTTCCTTACTGGTTTTTGAAAACGAAAAATTAGTTTCTGTAATTCCGGCAAATAGAGTAGAAGATGCTGTTTTTTCACATAAAGGATTAACTTATGGTGGACTTGTTTTTGATGCAAAAATTAAATTAGGGCAAGTCATAGATGTTACAAAATCTGTTTTACATTTTTTACACCGTAATGACATCAATACTTTTCAACTCAAATTAATTCCATCTATTTATAATAGTTGCTTTTCAGATGAAATAAAATATGCAGTTTTTTTAGCTGATGCCAAATTAACAAGACGAGATTGCCTTGCGGTAATTGATTTGACAAAGCCCTTTGCATTCTCTAAAGATAGAAAACAATGTATACGACGTGGCGAAAAAAATAATTTAATCATTAAAGAAGAATTAAAGTTTGAATTATTTTGGAATGAAATTCTGATTCCAAATCTAGATAAAAAACATAATGTTAAGCCAGTGCATACATTTGAAGAAATTACGTTACTTCAACATAATTTTCCTAAAAATATTCGACATTTTAATGTGTACCATCAGGATAAAATTGTGGCAGGAACTACAATTTTCATAACTGATAAAGTAGCGCATCCACAGTATATTTCTGGAAATTCACAAAAAAATGAATTGGGTAGTTTGGATTTTCTTTATAATTATTTGATTCAGGAAGTTTTTGAGGACATGAATTTCTTTGATTTTGGTATTTCACAAGAAGAAGATTGTACGAAGATTAATAAAGGATTGTTATTCTGGAAGGAGACCTTTGATCCTAAAACAGTTATTCAGGATTTTTATGAAATTCAAACAGGTAATTTTGAACTGTTATCTTCTTATTAACTTTAAAATCCAGTAGCGATTGAATTTTTTTAAAAATATAGTAGGTAAAGAATTGTTTAGAGTAAGTTCTTTAAATAGTATTAGCGTATTAATAAAGATAGTTGTTGGTTTTGTTTCGTCTAAAATGTTAGCTGTTTTTGTCGGGCCATCAGGATTGGCATTAGTTGGAAATCTTAGAAATTTTATAACTTCAATTGAGAGTTTTGGGACGCTTGGATTTCAAAACGGTATTATAAAATATGTAGCTGAATATGAAAATGATGATGTTAAATTAAAGAAGTTACTGTCAACAATAGTTATTTCTATTGTATTCGCAGTACTTGTAATTAGCAGTTTTCTTTATTTCTTTTCTTCTTATCTAAATGATGAAATTTTCGGGAGTAATTTTCAATACAAATCTACATTTACTGTATTTGCACTTAGCTTACCTTGGTATGTAGCTTCAATTTTTTTAGTTTCTGTTCTAAATGGTTTAGGTGATTTTAAAAAAGTTATCAGAATTAATATTTTAGGAAATATTATTGGCTTGTTTTTATCTTTGATACTGATTTATTATTACCAAACTCTTGGCGCTTTGCTTTCCGTTATTTTTGCTCCTTCATTTTTGTTTTTTATTGCTCTTTTTCATATTAATTCAAAATTATCGATATTTAGAAATGTTTCTTTCACCTCATTTGATTTTTCAATTATAAAAAATCTATCCCAATACTCATTAATGGCTTTAGTATCATCGGTATTTGGACCATTGTTGTTTTTGTCAATACGTAATTCTATTATCGAAAAATTAGGAATTGAAAAGGCAGGTTATTGGGAGGCAATGTCAAGGATTTCATCTTATTACATGCTTTTTTTAGGTACGATTTTAACGGTTTACTTTCTGCCAAAATTATCTAAAGCAAAAGGGAATAAAGAAACTAAAATTATATTTTGGACTTATTTCAAAGGGATATTTCCATTCTTTGCTATTGGTTTATTAGTGTTGTATGTCCTTAAAGATTACATAATACCGATAATTTTCACTAGAGAGTTTGCGCCAATTTCTGATTTGTTCTTTTGGCAGCTAATTGGCGATTTGTTAAAAGCATTATCATTGATTCTAGGATATCAGTTCTTTGCGAAAAAAATGACCAAGGCATTTATTTTCTTTGAATTATTTTCTCTTTCAGTACTTTGGTTTTCGAGTAACTATCTTATTAAGATTTATGATATTGAAGGAATTGTAATGGCACATGCGCTAACTTATGCAATATACTTAATTGTATTACTGATTTATTTTAGAAAAATATTTTATAGATAGATTAGCGCTACCTCAATTTTCCATTTTTTGTATGAATAAAATGTAAGTTTCACATCATTTTTTTGTTTTTGTGAAATTTATCTTTAGGAATTTGTTTTTTTTCATGTAGAGTTGAGAAGTTTAATAATTTAAAACTTCTTGTATTATGAAAAAAAGTATTTTATTTTTTGGTT
>Ga0105047_10010392_pt1 | contig 15221 bp, 11 predicted proteins | sample MAT04_FD_78384 | JGI IMG/M metagenome (GOLD analysis project Ga0105047, IMG submission 78384) | Freshwater microbial communities from Lake Fryxell liftoff mats and glacier meltwater in Antarctica - MAT-04 (megahit assembly) | ecosystem: Environmental > Aquatic > Freshwater > Ice > Liftoff... | reverse complement strand
TAGTAAAGATAGCGAAACTTTAAGGGGGCCAGCCACTGCTGACCTCACCAAGCCGCAGCCTTAGCAAGGGCTTGAGTCCCAACGTTCCAGATGGATGCCCCGGCACGTTCGCTGACGACTGATTCACAACAAAAAAGGCCGGGCAGTATTGCCCGGCCTTACATGTCGACACTGGTCGAACTAATTCGTCCCCGTGATCGAAGCAATCCGGTCGAGGAAGCCCTTCAGCTGCTTGCTGCGGGCGGGGTGCTGCAGCTTGCGAACGGCTTTGGCTTCGATCTGGCGGACGCGCTCACGGGTGACTTTGAAGATGCGACCGACCTCCTCGAGAGTATACGTGTACCCGTCGCCCAGGCCGTATCGCAGCTTGATGATTTCCCGCTCACGGTAGGTGAGCGTCTTGAGGACGCAGTCGATCTTCCCCTTGAGCATTTCCGCGGCCGCCGCACTGACCGGGCTGTCGGCGCGGGTGTCTTGCACGAAGTCACCGAAGAAGCTGTCTTCGCCTTCGCCGACGGGGCGGTCAAGGCTGACGGGTTGGCGGGAGATCTTGAGGACTCGTTTGGTCTCTTCGAGAGAGATCCCCGAAGCCTCGGAGAGTTCCTCGACAGTCGGTTCACGCCCGAGATCCTGGACCAGTCCCTTACTGACACGGCGCAGTTGGGACATCGTCTCGATCATGTGGACCGGAATGCGAATCGTGCGTGCCTGGTCGGCAATGGCGCGGGTGATCGCTTGGCGAATCCACCACGTGGCATAGGTCGAGAACTTGTAACCCCGGCGGTACTCGTACTTGTCGACAGCTCGCATCAAGCCGGTGTTCCCCTCTTGAATCAGATCGAGAAAGCTCAGCCCGCGATTCCGATACTTCTTCGCGATCGAGACGACCAGGCGCAGGTTTCCGCCCGAGAGATCACGCGTTGCCCGCTCATAAGAGGTGAACCGCAGCTGGATCTCCGCCACTCGCTTCTGAGCCGACTCGGCCGTCTCCAGCGTCATCGTCATCAGGTCATTGAGTTCCTTCTGCGCGGCTTCGCGGACCCCCACATTCCCCTTGTGCAGCTTGAGCTGGTCTCGCAGCTGAACCATCCGCTGGCTGATCTGACTGAAGCGCTCCATCAGCGGATGGATGCGAGCGGTGCGCACGCCCATCTCTTCGATCAGCTTGGCGATCTTGCGGCGGTTCTTGGAGAGCCGCTCTTCCGCCTGCTTGCGAACAGCTGGCTTGACCTCCGAATTGGAGAGCAGTTCGAAGTCGCCGTGGTTCCGCTCTTGCAGGTGGCGAATCGTGCCCAAGTTCACTGGCATGCGTCCGATGATCTGGGTCTTCTCCAATCCTTCGGTCAGCGAGACCTTGATTGTGCGGTCAAACGGCAGATCTCCGTCGCTGACCTTCTGCAACACTTCGACGGTTTGCTGGGCGACATAGTCGTTCTCCAGCAAATGCTGGCGATACCGGCGGCGAGTGACTTCGATCGTCTTGGCGAGGGAGATTTCCTCTTCGCGGGTCAACAGCGGTAACTCGCCCATCTGGGTCAGGTACATCCGCACCGGGTCTTCAATCTGCTTTGACTCGTCGAGTTCGACCGAACCGCGCTTCGGCTTCGCGCTCGCTTTCGCGGTGACCTTGGTCGGCTTGGCCTTCCCCGCATGCTGGCTGATGCGGCGCAGTTTCAAATCGTCGCGCACGCTCAGCCCCAGTTCCTCCATCAACATCAACACTTCTTCCAGCTTCTCCGGGCTGACTGCCTCGTTCGGCAGGTAAGAGTTGATTTGAGTGAACGTCAAGAACCGCTGCTGGCGAGCGAGGTCGATCAATTCACACAGAGCGTCGTCGTGTTGGTACATGGGGGTTTCCTCCGGGGTTGAACGAGATGAGTGACAGCCGAGGGGACGGCTGTGTTACGCAGTCGTTCTCTTGGTGGCACGTCTCAGATGAAACTGACTCGCCTGACGCAATAACTCAGTGTCGTCAGGTGGAGGCGATCCCTCGCCGGGGATGGGGGACGTAAATGCCCCCCGTTGCATTTGAGACTGTTCTTCCTGGCGCCATTTGAGGTTCTCGATGGTCGACCGAAGGAAAAGAGGACAAGTCTCGTCGGAATCGGCTCCAGTCTCCCGGAGTTTCTTGGCCAGGTCTTTCGCCCGGGCCTGTTCGTCGAGCCACACGGCCAGACGCTTCAACTCGGAATCTTCCAGCGCCCCGAGCAGGCGTTCGAAGGTCCAGGGTTGGCTCTCCCCGAGATACAGCATCTCGGCAAGTAAAACTTGCAACTGCGGATGTCGAATGGTGAAGCTTTCGATCTCGCGATCCACGACATTCAGCCATTCGGGGGCAGTCACCAACACTTCAAGCAATTCGCATTCCAGTCGGTCACTGAATGTCAGTCGACCGGCATAAAGCCGCGCTGTCTCCAGCGGACGGTGGTTTTCCTCCATCGGAATGGTCGCCGGGCGAGGTGCCCGTCGAGCCGTTTGGTTTCGCAGTTCGAGGAACCGCTCCCGAACTTTTTCCTCCGGCAATCCCAGCCGCTGACCGAGTGTCGCCAGCAGCAGTCCCTCGCGAACCGTTTGCGACATCCGCGGAGCAGCTGCCAGCACTTCGAGCATCTCTTCCAAAATCCGTTGCCGTCCATCGAGCGACTTCACCGGATACTTGGCTTGCAGGCACTGGAGCTTAAAGTCGAGAGCCTCGGGAGCGTTTTCGACCAGTGACCGCAGTGCATCGGCTCCCTTGTCAGCCAGAAACTCGTCCGGATCTTGTCCCTGAGGGAGCGTTAGAATCCGCAGGTCAACATCTTGAACGATGAACCGCTCCAGCACGCGTTCAGCTGCAGAAAGTCCCGCTGCATCGCCGTCGTAGACCAGCACGACCTTGCGAGCGAAGCGTTTCAGAATGGTGACGTGCTGATCGGTCAGCGCGGTCCCGAGCGTGGCGACCGCATTCTTCACTCCGAACTGATGACAGGCGATGACATCGGTGTAGCCCTCGCAGATCAGAGCCGTCTCGGTCTTGCGGATCTCGTCGCGAGCCGCGTCGAGCGCAAAAACCAGCTTACTCTTCTGGAAGACGACACTTTCCGGGCTGTTCCAATACTTGGCCGGATTGGTCGAGCCGGGCAGGATGCGCCCGCCGAACCCGACCGCTTGACCACGCTCATTGCGAATTGGGAACAGCACGCGATCCACAAAGAAGTCGTAATAGCCCGGCCCGTTGTCGCGCTGGGCCAGCAGTCGAGCGGCCACGAGCAGCTCGGATTTGAACTTGCCACGGGCTTGACCTTGCAGCCAGTCCCAGTTGTTCGGGTGGTAGCCAATGCGGAACTGCTTGACCATCTCGGAAGTCATGCCGCGACCGCGGATGTACTCGCGTGCTGGTTCCGCGAGTGGGTCGGTCATGAAGGTCTTGTGAAAGAGTTCTTGTGCCCAAAGCAGGACTTCGTAGATCGCGGACCGGCTGTCATCGTCTCCGCGTCTGCCCGCATATTCGGGAAGCTTGATGTTGGCCCGCTTGGCCAGGATTTCAAGTGCCTCGGGGAAGCTGACCTTTTCGCGTTCCTGAACGAATGTGAAGCAGTCACCGCCCGCATTACAGACCCAGCAGCGATAGCTCTGCCGGTCCGCGTAAACCCGCATCGACGGGTTGTGGTCGTCATGGAACGGACACAAGCAAACGTGTTCGCGCCCCCCGCGTTGCGGAGTCAGAGCGACCGCCTCTCCAATGAGAGCGACGATGTCCGTTTGGGCACGGACCTGTTCTTTGATGTCGCTCGACTGGTCCACTGGCACCCATCCACGTCACAAACAGGGAAGAACCCCGGCTGCAGCCGCCTTCGGCGGATTGTCTTCTTCGAGAATGCGGAAGAAGTCAACCAATCCGAAGACCAATCACAACAGTGCAACATGGGTCGGACAAGTGAACAAGCGTCTGCCACTTATCCGCAGTTCCGACCGTCCCGTTGCATTAAGATTCTACACGCACCTTGGTTGGTGGTCAAATTGCGACTGGCGAGGAAGGCGAACTACCGGGTGTCGTAACTGCATGTTCGGCAGGATGTTGAATCCAAGAGCGACCGCTCGACTTCGCCCGGTCCACAGACCTTTTGCAACCCACAAACTCCGCCGCTTGAGGGGTTTCCCGCGACGGATTCGGTTTTGCCTGCAAATCTCCCGACAGTTGGGTTACGAGAGTTCGCGCTGTCCTGCTGACAGTGCAGCCTGTCAGGACTCGGCGAGCGCGTGCATCTCGGCGAGCTGCCGCTGGTTCCTCCAGGCGAGGTACGCGCTCACGGGTAAAGACCACACTCCCACGACGATCGCATACGCCGCCCCGACGCCGGCTGTCCCGTAGAGCTGTGCAGCCTGCCACACGCACACAGCGATCGCCAGCGAGGTCAAGGAATTGGGAATCAGGAACGGGTCCTTCTTATAGAGTCGAACCGAAATCTGCAGGATGTTGGTTAGCAGCAGCAGCCCCAATCCGGTCGTGAGCAGACACGTCGTCGGCCAGTCGAGAAAGCTCGCGGCGTATTTGATTTTCGCGTTTCGCAATGCCTGCACGACGAACAAGAAGCTGGCTGCCCCCGCCAGAAAGACCGCGAGTGAAATCAGCCCCGTCTTGATCAGTCGTTGCCGCAATCGCTGATGCTCTCCGCGCGAAGCCATCGCCCCGAACTCGGGCATCCGTGTGTTCACCCAAGATTGAGCCGCTCCCTGCAGCGTGAACAAAATCGTCCAGGTCAAACTGAATGGCCCAGTACCGTCGAATCCAAGAATGTCTAAGACGACCAGCGTGAAATAAAACGTACTGAAATACTGACCGATCGTCTGAATCGCGACCCGCCAAAACAACGGCCAAATCTCTCGGAAACACGCCGCAATGTCGGTGACAGGGTAACGCTCCAGCGACACAAACGCCGCGCGATACCGCACCTGGACCAAATAAAACTCCCAACTCCAACGGACGGCACCCGAAGCCACCAGTGCCCAAAGCCCACCCCCGACGTACAAGACCAACCACACCACCAGCGTCCCGCTCACCGCTTGTAGCAGGCGGTAATAGTTGATCGTATCGACTTGATGGCACCCCTCCAGCATCGTCAGCTTCGGCAGATAGGGAAGGGCGATCGCGTTGATGGCAACCAGTGCCAACCAGGGCGGGAGCCACTCGGTGATTTTCAGCGGGACCGGTTTGACATGGCCTTCCACGATTTTGCCAGCGACAATTTCGAAATACCCGTAGATGCTTATGCCAATCAGGAACAGCACGGCGCACACGGCGAACCAGCGAGTAAAAAACCGATAAAGACTCGCGAGCCGCCCCAACGCCAGCGGTTCGCCCTGCACGGACCCGTCCGCATCAAATCGTAGCTGAGCCCATTCGTGGCTGGTCACCAGCGAGACGATCCCCGGAAGCCCCAACTCGAAAAACATCTGCATCCCGACAAGGCTGAGGAACACGTAATAAACACCCAGTTGGTCCTTGTTGAGACAGGAACTGAGCAGCACAACGGTCAAAAAGCCCGACAGAAACTGCCAGCCCCGCGAGACCAATAAAAACGCCACCGCCCGGTTGACCTCCAGTCGCTGGAGCAGAGTTCGTATTGCGGGGGGGAGGGCGTCCAAGGTCGTGCCATCTCGTCTGAGCCATCGAAGGTCCAGCGACTGTACCTCAGGCCCCCCCCGTGCAACAACGCGGGGTCAATGAGGAGCCTCGGAACATCCGCGCCAGCATTCCCGCCAGCGTTCGCGTAGAGTATGACTAAGACTCCATGTGCTCTTCTCCCGGATGGCAGGCAGTCATGTCGGTTCCCCAACTCACGACTCTTCTTCCCAACGATCTACTCGCCCGGCTCGAACGGCTGCGGATCAACCCGCGTCGGCGTAAGACGAACCGCGCTCACGGCGAACACCTCTCGGGCAAGGGGGGCACCAGCATCGACTTCTCGGACTACCGCGATTACGTCGCGGGGGACGACCTGCGGTATGTCGACTGGAACGTCTTTTCCCGCCTCAATCAGCCCTACTTGAAACTTTATGCTCACGAGGAGGAAATGCAGATCCCGATCCTCCTCGATGCGTCCTCCTCGATGAATTTCGAAGGCAAGTTCGAACTCGCCAAGCAGATCGCAGCAGCCTTCGGGATGGCGGCTCTCACGAGTGTGGAAAAAGTCAGCGTCTATTCGTGTGCCCAGATCGGAAAGCCGCCCGCCGTCTTTCCAGCCACGCGCGGGCGAGCTGCGGTCCGGCGGTTCTTGTCGTTCCTAGAGGACCTCACTCCCGGAGGCGAATTCCCTGTCGATCAGGCGATCGAAGACGTGCTGCAACGTCGACGAGGACGGGGCGTCGTCGTCGTGATCTCCGACTTCCTCACATTCGGTGATGTCGGCCGAGCCTTCAATCTGCTGCATGGCTCGGGGTTGGAGATTTTCGCAATTCAGATCCTCGCACCGTCCGAGAGGAACCCCGAGCTCACCGGAGATTTCCGATTCGTCGATTCCGAGTCGGGAGGCACGCTCGATATCTCATCCGTCGGAGAACTGCTCGGGTTGTACCAGGCCCATCGCCAAATGCTCGAAGACCACCTGGCGTCCGAGTGTCAAAAGCGACACGGCCGGTTCATGAGCCTGACCAGTGACACTCCGATCAAGAACGTCGTGTTCGACGAACTGGTTCGCAAGGGGTGGGTGAAGTAGAGATCAGCTCTCTCGGCCATCAATGACCAGGAGCCGACAACGCAGCTGCGATCCCCATGCCACCGCCGATACACAGAGCAGCGATGGCACTGCGCGACTCACCGCGTTGAATGCTCCACGCTAAGTGAGTCAGCAAGCGGGCTCCGCTGGCCGCCAGAGGGTGGCCAATCGCAATCGCGCCGCCTTCCGCATTGAAGCGAATCGATGACGGACCGTGCTTCACCAGCGGGTCGAGTGAGCCGGAAAGATCGATCGACAGTTCAAGCTCGCGCACGCAGGCGAGCGTCTGCGCCGCAAAGGCTTCATGAATCTCTAGCGTATCGACCCCGCTCCAATCCAGCCCCTGCCTGTGGAACAGTTTCCGAATCGCAGAGACCGGCCCCAACCCCATTCGCTGGGGGTCGCAGCCGACGGTCAGGCCAGCCTTCCATTCCGCGAGTACCGGCCACCCCTGTCGTCGGGCATGCTCTTCTTCCGCGAGGACCAGCATCGCCGCCCCATTGGTCAGGCCCGACGAATTCCCGGCGGTGACTGTCCCCTGGGGATCGAACGCCGGTCGCAGGTTCGCCAGACTCGACAGCGTAGCATCTGGGCGTGGCGGTTCGTCTTGAACGAGTCCACTGACCGGCACCAGTTCATCGCTCAACCGTCCCTGCTCTTTCGCGGCGGCGTAAAGTCGCTGACTGCGAATCGCGAACGCGTCTTGCTCCTGCCGGGTGATTCCGAACTCACCGGCCAAGCTCTCTGCGGTCTGGCCCATGTGCCGGTGACTGAAGCTGTCGATCAGGCCATCATGCTGCAGAGTGTCTTTCGCAGCTGTGGGGTCGAGGGCTTCACCTCGCGGCGGGCGGGGGAGAGCAAACGGCGCGAGGGACATCGACTCAACTCCGCCGACCAGAGCCACCTGGCAATCCCCACTTCGAATCGCGAGAGCTCCCAATACTGCGGCATGCATCCCGGACCCGCACATCATATTGACCGTATAAGCTGGGGCCGTGATCGGAACACCAGCCTGCACGGCGACCTGGCGGGCCAGGTTCATCCCATGACCGGCGGTAAATACTTGACCGAGGACTACCAAATCAACACATGCGGGGGGAATACAGGCCAGCGTCGCCGTGGCCGCTGTCGTCGCCATCTCCAGTGGGGAGACAGCGGCCAGTGGCCCGGACATTCTCCCGAAAGGAGTCCGACGAGCAGCGACGATCATGACACGTTTCATGTGGGTTCAACTCCAGGGAGCGCGAGAGTCTGGCCGGGCGGGCGACGAATGAGTCCCGTGACTTCCTGGCCACTCATCCGGAGATAAGCGACCGCCTTGAGAATCCCAAAGAGCGACTGCCCGAAGAGGTTCAATCCCACGACGGACATCGCGATGCCGATCGCTGCGATCGTCAGAGATGTCGCGATGTTGTGGCGGGAAAGATCCCGAGCCAAGGGAAATGCCTGAGCATCTTGCCCCCCAGTCTGGCGATCAGCCCAGATCCAGATGTACGGCCAAAAGAAGAGATACACGCAGACGCCCGGCACCACACAGAGCATCAACCCCGACAGACTGATGGCCGCAAACACGGTCGGCAACATCGTGATGTTCCCATGTTTCCAACCGATGTGAAACGCATCGAGAATCGAAGTCGGCTGCCCCCGGGCCACCTTCAGGAAGAACTTCGTCTGACTACAGGTCATGGCATTGACGAGATACATGAACCCCAGAATCAGAATGAGAAGCATGGCCAGCATCGAGAGCGGGAGCGGTACTCGAACAGCTTTTTGCAGTACCGCAAACGTTCCCACGGCGGGCACCAAGATCAGAAAAATCCCCACGATCCACAGCAGCAAGTCGATCAGCGTGACCACGAGCAGCTTCCCCAGATTCTGGACATAGATCGTCCATGTGTCTTGGAGGATGCTGGACAGCGATACCGTTTGGGGGTCCCAGACAGGTTCGAAAACTTCCGCCGAGGTCGAGACCTGCCAGTGAGACGCCGACGGATCGTATTGGGGGTCGGGAACGGTCACCGCATTTTGACAAGCCGGACAGACCACCCAGTCGCCCAGATGGGCATTTGGGACTCGCAACAGACGTAGACAATGAAGACAGCGAAATTCGATTTTCATGGGAGTCGGTTCGGAGCCGGTCTCTGCTGGATGAACCCTTGGGGGACGAACATGAGGGGCCGATCTGCTTAGAGTTCGATCTTCTGAGGCTCGTTGTTCCCGGCCTTCACGTCTACTTTGTGATCAGAGGCGGCGATGCCATAGCTCGCCGGGATCGCCACGGTCGGGTCCGGTCCCTCCATCCACAGCCGACAGGGGCCGACTTTGGCTCCTTCAATATTGGGAAGGTAGTACATCGTAAATCGCCCCTCGGCGTCGGTCACGCCCAGCGAATCGCGTGCCCATTCCTTCTTCTCGTTGGCCCCTTCGATCTGTCGATCCAGCGGACTCAAATACACCTTGACCCCCACTGCGGGCTTGCCCTTGATCGTCAATGTCCCGCTGACGTAACCGAGAGGAGGGAGCTTCACCTTGCCCCCCATCATGTTGTTCATGAGCCAGTACGTCCCGTAAACGGCGAGGACAATCCCCAGGATCGTCCCCCCGCCCTTGATGCCGATCTCGCGAACGAAACCCGCGAAGTCAAAGTTGAAACGCGGCTTCTCCTCGGGCATCTCAGAGGCTCGAACCCGACTCTCCTCCATCGAGCGGGCCAGGAGATCCCGAGCCGCATTCGTGGAACCGCCCGTCGAGCGATCTGCGGCAGCTGCGGCGCCGATGTCCTTCTTGGCTCCCCATTTTCGCGTGGAGGGCGGGGCATCAAAGTCCTGGGCCGCATCACTTCCATCGTCATCGAGCGAAAAGCCGCTGCCACCGCCACCGCCATTTCTGTTCGATCTATCCGCCGATTTGGGGCTGGGCGTGGTATCTGGGTCGGCCTCAAACGTGGGCTTTTTCTTCGGCCCTTCCATCAGGAATGAAACGGGATCAAATTCGTCGTCCTGGGCGGGTTTCGGAGTCGGCTTCGGAGAGGGCTTGTCCGCCGTCTTGGCTGCGGGCTTGCCGGGTGACTTGGCTGGAATCTTTTCGGGAGCCTTCGTGGACGGGGCGGCTTCGGGAGCGGACGCTGCGACTGCCGTCGAGACTGCCGACGGAATCAACGCTGAAGGGACGACCTCCTGCTCCGTCGGCAGTTCCGCAACCACGGGAGCCGAAGACGGAGCGGGCGTCTCTGCGGAGGGGGGCGGGACGACAAATCGCGTCTTGCACTTGGGGCACTTCCCGTCCGTGCCGGCCAGTTCATCCTTGATCTTGAGCACCGATCCACACTTGTCGCAGGTGAAGCGAATCGTCATGGTGACCAGACTTTGAGACAGAGAGGACGTGACACCGAAGGAGACGAACTGGCCGGAACGCGGGCCGTGAATCGCTTGCGGATAGCATACATGAAAACAGGGCGGTTCCACGAATGTCGCGGAGCCGCCCTGCTGAGATTTTCGAGACTCGCGGAGATTAGAACGGCGTTTCCACCGGCGTTCCCTGAGCCATGTTGCCGAGATTTCTCCAGGTCCGCAGGTCAATATTCACACTGACTTGGTGCACGGTTCCGTCTGCCATGCCGACCTGCACGATCCCCGGGTGCATGCTGTCGGCTTCGGCAAAATGCAGGCCTGTGTGCGGAGCATCTCGGAAGCTCAACAGTGTGGCTGGCCCGCCATAGGACCATCCATCGCTACTGCGGATCAAGTTCAAATTGATGTTCGGGTTATTGTTGATGATCACAGGAGCCTTGAACACGGTCCGCTCGGCGATCATCACAACGTTCGACGTTCCGTCTTGAACGTCCGCAATTCTCGTACTCGAGTTGACCCCGAACATCCCCACGTTCAAACCGTGCTGGCTGAAGGGCGAGATGCCAGCCACGTTCGTGGTCGCCTGCAATTGCACTGGAGTCAACCAGTACGTCTGACGCGGAACTTCTGAGAACGAGGTGCCCGAACCGGTGACACCGGCATAGTCATTCCCACCTTTGGCCCAAGCCTGGTCCACGCGCTGAGTGGCGCCATAGATGGTGGCGGCTTGCATGGCGTTACGGCGGGTCGGACAATAGAGCGCTTCGAGATCGGTCAGCGGCGGACGGATGATTGTTCCATCGGGAGCGATGACACCCGGATTCCCATTGGACCAAACATTCAGATTCCAGTTCCAATAGTTATACAACGCTTGTTCATCAATGTAGGGCAGGACGTGGACAATCCAACTGGTCCCGTGGAGAGCCAGGCCGAGCGTGTTCTGCTGACCCGCTTCAATCGGACTCGCATGGCGTCCGATGGCGTCTGAAAAAAAACTGTTCGGATCCGGAGCCATGATTTGCCCAGGCGGAAAGATGCGATGTGAATCGTGGTAGTTATGCAGGGACAAACACAACTGCTTCAGATTATTTTGGCACGCTGACCGACGGGCGGCTTCGCGGGCTTGCTGGACTGCGGGGAGCAGCATCGCCACCAGCAGGGCAATAATCGCGATCACAACCAGCAACTCAATCAGTGTGAATCCGCGTTGACGCTGGAAACGTAGCATGACTTCACTCCATCTGGGGGACTGTCTGAGGTGAGAGGGTGGGCCTTTGTTAAGGCTCGGAGAAGACACAACCCGACAATTGTCAGGAGACACGTGAATGAGCGGTTCTCACTGCTCACGATTGTTCCCGAGTCACTTGCAGCTTGTCAAGAGGTCTTGAACGTCTCTGATCAAACGGAACTGCATTTTCGCAACTCCTGAGTAGTCTCAATTCCGTGTCGTATCGTCACCAATTGGGAACTGAATGAACTCGATCTACGCCTGACTCGAAATCAGAGTGGGGATGAATTTAGCGAGAATTGGTCCTTTCTGAAAATTTCTCTTCACTCAGAGGGCGCCGCCAATCCAAAACGACAAAAACTCTTCATTTTGCAACCCCCAAAATTTTGGAGGCTGTGCAGAATCTGCCCGCGTTCGCTTTTGCAGCATCGCTATTTGACACGCCGCCGACCTCGCCCCGGTGATTCCCGCGTTTGTGCGTTACGGTCAGCGAACAAGTTCGGAAACCAACCCGCAACGACCGGAATGCGGCACACCTCTCTCTCTCACCGGAGGCCTTACCGCAGGTCCTCACCCAGTCGTTCCACGACATTTCGCAGGAACAGGCCCAGGCGAGCCGCCGACTGCACCGATTGCTCCCGCAACTGCCACAAGTCGCTCCAGCTGCTGGGCCGATTCCATAGCGCACTGAGGACCGCCCCGGCTCTCAAAAACCCCGTGCTGCCAAACACCGTCAGCACCTCGGGGGGCAGATCCTTTGTCAGATCATCGCTGATCACTCGCACCGCCATGAATCGCACCTGCCGCTCGGCACACACACGGGCCACGGCCAGAGACTCCATGTCGACCGCAATCGCTCCGGTCGATTCTCCCAACTGCTGCTTCTCAGCGGCCGTTCGCACAATTTTGTCAGTGTTCAAGAACTTGCCGACGTAGAGCCCATCCTGTGGAGAGGATTGCATCTGGACATCGACGCTCAACCCTTTCCCTTCGCGATTTACGATGGAATTGGCGACCACGAGATCGCCCAGCTTCAAGTGAGGCTGGAGTGCTCCGGAGAACCCGACCGACAACACCCACGATGGAGTATGGCCATCGAGCAGGGTCTGCGTGGCCCGACTCGCCAAATTCGCCCCCGCTCCGGATTCAACGACCGCAATTCGGATGTCGTGCAGCAATAGCCCCTGCACATGAAACCGGTCTCCCACATACGACTGCACCGGCAGGCAGCGACCCACAAACGGAGCCACCTCCATCCCCAGCGCGGCCACGATCCCAATATCCGCCTCAGCCGCAGTGCGGGACGGTTCTTCAGTGTCGGCTGTGATGTCGGCCATGGGGGGCGTCTGGCTGGGGGAAAGAACTCCGTGTCGACCGCATACTAATGAATGAGCGAACCGCCTCCCAGTTGCATCGCCCTCCCACTGGAGGACGGGCACATCTGCCCGTCCAGGATGATCGCCTGTCACCCCCGCACTTGCCCATCCCCATGTACGACGTACTTGTAACTGGTCAGCTCAATCAGCCCGCACGGACCGCGGGCGTGGAACTTGTCGGTGCTGATGCCGATCTCGGCTCCCAGTCCCAATTCCCCGCCATCGTTAAACCGCGTACTCGCATTCACCATCACCGCCGACGAGTCGACAGCTGCGGTGAACTTGCGACTGGCCGCCAGATCATTGGTGACGATTGTCTCGGTGTGATGCGACCCATACTCGGCGATGTGTTCGATCGCCTGTTCGAGGGAGTCGACCACCCGCGCCGATAGAATCAAGTCGAGGTACTCGGTGCGGTAATCCGCGTCCGTGGCGACTTTCGCCTGCGGCCAGAACTTCCGAATCCGATCATCGCCACGCACTTCGACCCCCTGCGCTTGCAACTCCGGACCGGCCAGAGGCAGAAACCGATCCGCAATGGACGCATGCACCAGCAGGCTTTCGGCTGCATTGCAGACCCCCGGACGATGGCACTTCGAGTTGATCAGAATACGAACCGCCATCTGGGGGTCCGCAGCTGCGTCGACATAGACGTGGCACACGCCATCGTAGTGTTTGATGACCGGCATCTTCGCCTCGGCCATCACGCGCTCGATGAGTGACTTCCCCCCGCGCGGGATCGTCACGTCAATGTACTGCGGCAGCTTCAGGAAGTGCCCCACGGCCTCCCGATCAATGGTCTCTACCAGTTGCACGGCGTGCGCTGGCAGCCCGCAAGCGGCGAGCGTTCCAGCCAGCACGCGGTAGATCGCCAAGTTGCTGCGCAATGCTTCCTTACCGCCTCGCAGAATCACCGCGTTCCCACTCTTCACACACAGCGAGGCCGCATCAGCTGTGACGTTCGGTCGCGACTCATAGATAAAGAACACCACCCCCAGCGGCACGCGCACGCGCGTGACTAGCAACCCATTCGGACGCGAGTTGCTGTCGATGATCCCGCCGAGTGGATCGGGCAATCCGGCCACATCCTCGATCGCCGTGGCCAGCTTCTCGATCCCCGCCTCGGTCAGCCGCAGCCGGTCGATCGCTGCGGCATTGAGCCCGTACCCCGGTGCGGCTTCCAGATCGCGAGCGTTCTCACGCACCAGAGTCGGCACCTCGCGCCGCAGCCCCGCTGCCGCCTGACGCAGCCAATGGTTCCGCCGCTCCCCCGAGACCAGGGCCAGTTCGCGGCTGGCCGACCGAGCCTGCTGGGCGACACGCAATGCATATTCTGAGAGATCGTTCATACAGGGAGTATTCGCGCTTCACCGAGGAGTGTCAACTCGGGGATGACGGCACGTTCCGACAATGCCTGAGTTGAGTCTACGAGAGGGCGACCACGTTCACAGTAGCGGCTTCACCTTCCCGACCGGCCGCCGTGTGACTCTGCCACTCGGATGTAGCGGCGGACTTCGTTTACGACTTCTTGCCGCGTCCCAGCCCCTCATACACGGACGCTTCCGTCACGACCTTGTCCATATAGATATCGTGATCTTGCATCGGAATCTCAGGGAAGAGCTGGCACTCAAAGGCCAAAGCGACCATCGGGGTCTTGGACAGAGCATGCTCCAATAGCTTGTCGTAGTACCCTTTGCCGTGACCAGTCCGGCCGCCGCGTCGGTCGAATGCGACTCCGGGAACAAGGATCAGATCGAGTTCCTCGACCGGTGTCTTCTTCGCCAACACCGTTCTCAGTTCAGCCTTCGGCTCCAGGATGCGATACATTCCGAGTTCCAGCTCATCCATCGATTCGAGATGGAACAGCTCCAATTCCCCATCGACGCAGTACGGAATGACGATCCGCTTGCCGCTGGCCAATGCCGCTGGCAGAGCCTGTCGGGTGCGGACTTCGGTCCGGACATCGACATAGAACATGACCGTCTGGGCCTGCTGGTATTCCGGCAACTGCATCACCCGGTCGACGATGACCCGGCTCACCTCGTCTTTATTCAATTGGTCTGTGCGAGCGGCGTGAGCCTGTTCGCGGATTTGTGTTTTGAGTTCAGACAGCTGGGCTGCAGTCGACATGCTGGAAATTTCCCGGGCGTCGGCACTCCGGGAAACCGCCCCGGTTTGCACGACAGCCGTATAATACGGCTCGGCGAACGGTTGGCTATCTTGAGGGAGCATTTTTCCCGCGATTGAGCGGTCTCGGATTTAGTTAACACTCGGGATCGCGAGGCGCAGCCTCCCCACGAGCCCGCAGCGTTCGCCAGGGGAGTGTGGCGCTCGCACGCAATGGCCCGCTCTTTGAGGCCAGTGACTACTCCAGATCATTGAGCGAAGGTGTTGTGACCCAAGCCCTGGCTGACGCGGCGGGTTAGTAAAATGAGCGAATCATTCTCCCGTTTGACTCAGTCCTCAGAAGAGGGGCTTCGGCGCTGGATCTTCTTCTGCGATCCGAGCTTTTTGTCTTTCAATCGGCGAGCCTTGGCAGCGCGGGAGGGCTTCAACTTCTTTCGGACTTTCG
>Ga0105047_10010390_pt1 | contig 15222 bp, 12 predicted proteins | sample MAT04_FD_78384 | JGI IMG/M metagenome (GOLD analysis project Ga0105047, IMG submission 78384) | Freshwater microbial communities from Lake Fryxell liftoff mats and glacier meltwater in Antarctica - MAT-04 (megahit assembly) | ecosystem: Environmental > Aquatic > Freshwater > Ice > Liftoff... | reverse complement strand
CTCACATGGATGTGAGGACAAAATAGCGACGTAAGTCGTTATTTTGCGAGCCTCGCGAAGCTTTGCTTTGCGCCGGGCGAGGTTGAAAAACGCCACGACGGCGTTTTTCAACAGGCAGCTAGGACGTCAAGTCGCCTTGCGTCCATGCGCCATCGATCAGTCGCCAGGCGCGCCCGCCGGGGTTTTTGTCCGCCAGGATCGCAGGCAACCGATGTGTGCGGACGCCGTCGTAACAGGCAAGGGCGCCAAAGCGGCGCATCGCCGCGGGAATGCCCACTGCGGTAAAACCGGGATGGCCCGTGGCCGGATAGGGGCCTCCATGGTTCATTGCGGAACTCACGGCGACGCCCGTTGGCATTTTGTCATTCAGCAAGCGGCCGACCTTTGGCCGCAGATGGCTGGCCAACTGGGAGTAGAGCGCGTCGTCCGAGCCGCGCGTGTCGGAATAAACGCAGCCGGTCAGGTTTCCTTCCAGGTGATCCAGGACCTGGCTGGCTTCGGTGGCGTCCTTCGCTACGACAATCAGCGACGCATTGCCAAAGGCCTCGGTCTGTAGTTTCTCTGGGTTGGCCAGGAACTTTGCCGCCGTGACTTTGAGCAGCGTGTTGGCGTAACGATAGCCACCGCTCGTATCCGGAACGCCTCCGGTGACAATTTCCGCCCCGGCGCGGGCGAGTTGACCGATATTCTCGTTCAGACTTCGTTCGACTCCGGCTGAGAGAAGCGTGCCGGCAGGCGCCGCGCGAAAGCGACCGGCGATCGACGCTACGAAGGTATCCGTCGCTGGACCTGCCAAAAGGAGAACCATGCCAGGGTTCGTGCAGAATTGGCCGGCGCCCATCAGGCAACTGCCAGTGAACTCTTCGGCGATCTTCTCGCTCCGCTCGTCCAGCGCGCCGGGCAGAACCAGCACAGGGTTGACGCTCGAAAGTTCCAGGTAGATGGGCTTGCCTGCGGCGTCGGCGGCGGCCTTCAGCGTCAGACCTGCGGAGCGGCTGCCGGTGTAGGCGGTTGCTCCCACGCGAGGATCCGTGACGAGCCGGGCGCCATCGGCGTGGCTGGTCCGATAGATCATCTGCACCGTGGCAGGGGGCAAGTCTGTCTCGAGCACAGCCTGTAAGGCTTCTTCGGCCAGCAACCGCGTGGTCCCTGGGTGGGAGGTGTTCCCCTTGGCGATGACCGGATTGCCGGCGGCCAGCGCCGCGGCAAAATCTCCGCCTGCCGCGCTATTGAAGGCAAACGGAAAGTTATTGGGTCCAAAGACGCAGACCGGACCGATCGGCTCCAGGCAGGAGCGAATGTTGAGTTTGGCGTCGATCGTCGGCAGCGCCCAGGAACCTTCGAGCGCCGCGGCCGCTGCCTGGCGCAGTTGGTTGGTTGTGCGTGGCAGTTCGACATCGGCCAGTCGTGGCTGTTTGGGGAGCCCTGTCTCGGCGTGGGCCATTTCCACCAATTCACCTGCTCGGCGTTCAATTCGCTCGGCCAATCGCTCCAGAAGCTTTGCCAGTCGCTCTGCCGGAACGCTCCGTAGCGTCTCGGCGGCTTGGGCGGCCGCGGAGAGCGCCGCCTGGCAGTCGTCATAGCTGCTGACGGGGTAGATCTCGGGAAGCGGGGCGCCGGTGGTTGGGTTATCTGCTTGAAACGATGATTTCGAGGCGGCGGCGCGCCACTGGCCATCGATTAGTACCTTTTGAACGGGCATTGCGTAGGGACTCCGAACCGACGCCGAAACGTCCTATACTGGAATATCCGCGTCATCCTACCATACGGGCCCGGCCTTCAAAGCCATCGACCATGCTGCAGCGCGACAGTGAATCACCGTCGGGTGATCGGAACTTACGGAAGCCGGCTCCTGCGCCTGCGCCGGTCGCCGCTGCCTGGCCTGCGGAGTTTCCGAACCGCGGGATGCGCGCGTTTCTGGCGGCGCTCGCCAGATTCATCTCCGGCGCCAGCGTGCGCTGGATTGATTGCCAGCCAGATACTTGCCAGCGAGTTTATTTCGCCAACCACACCAGCCATTTGGACGTGCTGGTCCTGTGGGCGTCGCTTCCATCCAACGTGCGTAATCTGACGCGCCCGGTGGCGGCCAAGGACTATTGGGAAAAGGGTTGGGTCCGCCGTTACCTGGCGATGCAGGTGTTTGACGCCTTGCTGATTGATCGCAAAGAGATCAAAGTTCACCAGAGCCCGGTGGACCTGATGTTGAAAGCAATCGGCGACACGCAGTCGCTGATTGTTTTTCCGGAGGGGCACCGCAATACAAATCCGGAAATGGACGAATTCAAGAGCGGGTTGTATTACCTGGCCAAGAAGCGCCCAGACCTGGAACTGGTGCCGGTCCATATTGATAACGTCAACCGCGTGCTGCCGCGCGGTGAGTTCCTGCCGGTGCCACTCTTGAGCTGCATTACGTTTGGGCCGCCCATCTGGCTCGAAATGAAAGAGCCGAAGGTTGAATTCCTGCGCCGCGCCCGCGAAGCTGTCCGCCGCCTGAAGGACCTATGAACAACCTGATCAACGTTAATCCGCCGATAACCTTGCTGCTGATTAGCAGCGTGGTGGTTCTGCTGGGCATGGCCACTGCCGTGGGTCAGTTGCTCAAGCGACAGGCGGACTCGCGCTTCAATCCGGCCGTGATTGACCAGTTCAACCTGCGCGTTCGCGCCTGGTGGCTGATGTGCAGCGTGCTGGCCGTGGCGTTTATGCTAGGGCAAAACGCAACGGTCTTTTTGTTTGGCTGCTTGTCGTTTTGGGCGCTGCGCGAGTTCATCACGCTGACGCCTACTCGGCTGGCGGATCATCGGCCGCTGGCGTGGGTGTTTTTATTCACGCCCATCCAGTACGTGCTGGTTGGGATGGCCAAGTACGAACTCTACAGCATTGCCATTCCGGTCTACGCGTTTTTGTTCATCCCGATCCTGATGGCGATTGCCGGGGACTATAAGCGCTATCTGGAACGCTGCGCAAAGATCCAGACGGGCCTGATGATCTGCGTCTATTGCTTGAGCTACGCCCCGGCGCTATTAACGCTTCAGGTGAAAGCGCCTGCGGAACCAGCCAGCCTGCTGCTGTTTTTCATCCTGGTGGTCACGGTGGGCGATGCGCTGCACTATGCGGCCGAGCAATTTGTCGGCCGACATATCATCGCCCCGGCCATTAGCGCCAACCGGACGTGGGAGGGGTTCCTGATCAGCACCGGCTGCGCCACGATGTTTGGCGCTGCGCTGTGGTGGGCCACGCCGTTTGAGGTTTGGCAGGCGGCCGGGATGTCGTTTGTCATCAGCACGATGGGCTTCTTTGGCGGGCTGACGATGTCCGCCATCAAGCGCGATCGCGGCGTGCAGGATTACGGCACGCTTGTCACTGGTCACGGCGGCGTGCTGGACCGGATTGATTCCATCTGCTTCGCCGCGCCGGTCTTCTTCCACCTGACGCGGGCCATGCTGGAGTAACCGGTCGTTCCGTGAGCCCGACCGATTATCTGCCTGCGGGACCTTGTCCAGGCCGTGCGCCGTAGACCGACGATCCGGATGGCATGGCGCCGCGAGCATTGCCTGACAGCGTGGACGGAACGCCATGGTCCCATTCCAAGATCACTTGCGCTGGCGGCGCCACGGGTTGAGGACGGACGCCGCTGTTGGCCGCAGAGGCTGCGCTTGGTCGCACGGCGCCCCCTTGCCAGGCTTCTGGGCCTGGACGCGGAGCGAACTCCGGCGCGTCGGCCGGCGCCGCCATGACTGCGGAAACGGGCGTGACGTGAGCGCTCGCGGTGGGAACTACCGGAACCAGGTCGTGTTCGAACGGCTTCGGAAGATTTGCGCTGGCTAGCGAATTGGAGTTTACGTCGGCGGTATTTGTCGCCGCGTTCGCCGCTACCGGTGGATCAATACTTTGACCGCGATAGATCAGGTTGGGCTCTGGCCGAGGCCGGCGGCCAGCCGAAGCCAGTTCGACGTTACCTGTGGCTGGTTGTGCAGGTGTGGGTGGATTGATTGCCGGGCTTCCCTGGCGAACCCAGGCGAGCCACTTGTCTTGCAACACCGCGAGATTGGTGACGCCATAGTGCTGTTCGAGCGCTTTGCTCCATTGGTCGCTGTGCATGCCGGCGCCAATAAAGTTCAGATACTTGTGACGGCCACCTTGTTGGATCAAAAACGAAGCCAGCGAATGCCCCTGCGCGTAGAGTGGCAGAACGTCTCGCGGGTATTCCTTCATGGCGAACATTGAGTTGAATGGAATGCCGCGTCCGGTTCGCAAAAACGCGATCAGCATTTGCTGCTGCTTGGTGCGCTCGCTGACGTGCTCGACCGTGGTGCACGCGCCTTCGTCTGCCCAGCGGGGGAGCGGACGACGAAAGTGATCGGCAAAAACCGTGTGCGTTACTTCGTGCGGTAGAACGGAATCGAGAATTCGCTCGAGCGATCCCTGAATCGTCATTGTCCAGCCGAAGACCTGCCCCTGATCGAAGACAAAGCTCGTCGCGCCGCCGGCGCCGATCGAGTCGCCGACTTGCGCGGTGATCGGGCAGGGCTGCTGCCAGTTGGGAAGCGTCTTGCCGAGCCACAACATCGCCAGGTCGTGGCGATATTTTTCAGCGTGCTTGCCGATCTGCTCGGCCGCGTGCTGAGACGGCGCGGTGATGACAAAATTTTGAGTACGATAGCTAGCGCCTAATGACGCTAGCGCTACGGCGACGAGCGCCGTGCGGAAAATACGAGCTTCCATGCTCAAAACTCCTTGCCGCCTTCGGCAATTGTAGCCGCATCCATGTGGCGAAAGGCGAAGGCGGTCGGCGTGGAAGCAAATCCTGAGCCGAACTCTTCATCCTCGGTCGTGCGACAGCGGGCGGATTGCTCGAAACCCTTTGCGGCTTTCGATTACGATGGTGAGAATCTTCGGGGAGGTCGTGGCGACCGCGGCGGTCAACCTTGTAAAGTTTGCAAAGCCTAACCGATCATTTGCCACGGTCCAAGTCAGATTCTGTCAAACCAATCAAAGTCGCGTTCCAACGCGGCAGGAACGCAAATTCGTTCGGTTCTTGCTAGCGTCGCTAGCGTCCGGAAAGAGACTTGCCGACGATACGCAAGTCACGAGTTGCGAAGTCATGGCTGCTCTTGCCGAGCGAACTCTTCGGTCAAGAATCGCCTCGCGTTTTCCCAGTGCGTGGCGGCCATGTCGAAATCGACATCCATCCAGCGAATTCCTTCCGGAATGTCCAGCCGCGACTTCACCTTGGCCTTCGACCCTAGCGGAACTTGTGCGCTTAGGCCGGCCGCCAGTCGTTCTTCCACGTCGGGCGAGAGGGCATAGTCCACTAGCATCTGCGCGCCGACCGGATGCGGACAATTCTTGATGATCGCCACGGTATTGGGGATGAACAGCGTTCCCAATTGCTTTGGCCCCTGGTCCGGATAAATGATGACCACCGGGTTTTTCTTATCCAACTCATCGATCGCGTCGTCGGTGTCCGTCAGGCCGAAGGCCAGATTTCCGGCGCCAACCGCCAAGGCCACGGCTTTGTTGCCGGCGCAGATTTCAACGTCGTTCTTTTTGATCGAGAGGAAGAATTCCTTTGCCTTATCGTCCCCCCAGGCCGCAAATAAGCAGGCGGCGTGCGTGGCTGTGGTGCCGAAGAGGGGTTTGGCGATTCCGGCCTGGCCGCGCCACTCGGGCGCCACCAGATCGAGAATCGAATTCGGCAACTTATCTTTTGTGATTTTTTCCGTGTTCACGATCAGCACGCGCCCGCGCGCCGCAAAGGCGTGCCAGCAGCCGCTCGTCGAGCGATAGTTCAACGGGAAGTTGGCATCCGCCGGCGAATGGTAACGTTCCAACAAACCCATTTGCTCAAGCCGGATCGTATTCAGGATCTCGTTGTTCCAGAAGACGTCGCAACGCGGCCGCGAGGACTCTTGGATGATGGCCTCGGTCAGGCCCACGGTCTTAGTAGACTCGGTGTCGTACTTGGCCATGACGGTGACGCCGGTATCTTTCTTGAAATCGTCAAAGATCGGAGCGACGAAATCGCGATCGAGCGCCGCGTACGCGATTACCTCCAGCTTCGGCGCGCTTCGGCCACATCCACTCGCAACTGTGATCGCGCAGTAGAGCAATAGCCAGCAGGCAGGACGAAGAATCGAATAACTTGCGCGCATTTGTGCGGTCCCCAAAGGCGAAAGTGATTGTCGTCGATTGTTCAACGCGGTTGCAAACGACACGCCTGGCTTTTCAATCGTATTCGATCAGGCTGAAGATCGGATAGTTGGCAATCCGATCGGCGCCTTTCAGTTCCTTCAACTCGATTACAAATGCGCAGCCTGCAACTTTTCCGCCGATTTGTTCGATCAATCGGCAACAGGCTTCGATGGTGCCTCCCGTGGCCAATAGATCGTCCACCAGCAGCACGCGCTGTCCTGGCGCGACGCCGTCGCGGTGAATCTCCAGCGTGTCACTGCGGTATTCCAACTCGTAATGGAACGAATGGGTATTGAATGGAAGCTTTCCCGGTTTGCGAACCGGAACGAACCCGGCGCCCAATTCCAGGGCCAGCGGAGCGGCAAAAATAAAGCCTCGCGCCTCCGCCGCGGCGACCAGGTCGATCCCTTGGCCGCGGTAATGGTCCGCTAGCCGCCGGATCGATTCGCGAAAGACCGCCGGATTCGACAGCAGGGGCGTAATGTCGCGGAACAAGATTCCCGGCTTCGGAAAATCGGGGATGGAGCGGATGTGCTCCTTGAGATTGATTTCGACGGTCATCGTCGGTTGTCGCCTCATGCGTGAAGGTGAAGTCGGACCAGATCCCGGGGCAAGGACGCCAAAGGCCACGGACCCGTCCGCTGCAAGTAGATAAGAACCACTGCGGAGAGTGGTCGCTGCGGGCAATATAAGGCGAACACGAGACGCTGCCTATTCCGGGACACAAAGCCCAGCGGCGTGTATTCGCAATCGTCCTCCCTGGTTTTTGTGACATCGTTAGGACCCTACCTTTGGGCGATTCGAGCCCGATATCCGGCCCTTGCCAGCTTGGTATCTTGAAGGGCCCCATTGCAGGTGGCTATAGTCAATTGATTCGGCAGGGCGACGAGCGTGGCACACGGGGGGCAGGCGAAGCGCATTTGCTGTGTAGGCCGAACTTTAGAGGCCGCTGTCCCGTAAAGGAGTCCGGCGTCGCGCCGTCTGATTGGACGGTCTATTCCGAGACTGCTTGCGGCAAATCTAGCCGAATTTCAATATTTCCAGCGCCAGTTCTGACTCTGGTCAATCGCGAGAGGGATCTATGCCGCCTGAAGTAGCGACCGCGCCATTAGCTGCCAACCCGAGGCCTGTCGACGATCAGGTGGTGATCGAGACCAGAAATCTATCCAAGGTCTATCGGGATTTCTGGGGACGCCAAAAAGTGCGAGCGCTGAAGTCGCTCGACTTGCAGGTCCGCCGCGGCGAGATCTTTGGACTGCTGGGTCCTAACGGATCGGGTAAGACGACCACGATCAAACTGCTGCTGGGGCTGCTTTTTCCGACCGGCGGCGAGGCGTTGATTTTTGGCCGCCCAGCCACCGACGTCAGCAAGAACGAGCGGATCGGATACTTGCCGGAAGAATCCTACCTGTACAAGTTCCTCAACGCGGAAGAGACACTTGATTTCTACGGCCGGCTGTTCGATATGCCGGCCTCGGTGCGGAGGCAGCGGACCGAGGCGCTGATTGATCGCGTCGGTCTGCGGTGGGCCAAACGCCGTCAGCTGAAAGAATACTCAAAGGGCATGACCCGCCGCATCGGCCTGGCCCAAGCCCTGATCAATGAGCCGGAGCTGATCGTGCTGGACGAGCCTACGTCTGGCTTGGATCCGATCGGCACGCGCGAGATGAAGGATCTGATTCTCAAGTTGCGCGACGAAGGCAAGACCGTGCTGATGTGCAGCCATTTATTGGCGGACGTGCAGGATGTGTGCGATCGCATCGCGATCTTGCACCAAGGGGAGTTGAAAGAACTGGGCCGCGTGGACACGCTGCTGAAGGTTCGCGACGTCACGGAAATTCGGACTACGGCGCTCAGCGACGAGGCCAAGGCGGAGATCGACGCCGTTGTCCGTCGCCACAACGGCAGCGTGCTGCACGTCGACAATCCAACCACCACGCTGGAAGAGCTGTTTCTGTCCATCGTCCGCGACAGCGAGGCTCGTCCCGGCCGTCGCGCGACAGAGAAGCCTTAAATCCCGCGTAAGAGACGCGGCCGCCGTGGCCATCTAACTCACTCAACCCAATTGCCAGAATAAGTCGTCATGGTTCTTGAAACGGATCCGTTACCCCTTGGCCAGTGGCTTTCGGAAGCGCTACCGATCTGGCTGGCGGTGATGGGAGCGCTGGCGTTTGGCTGGCTGCTGCTCGGCTTTTTGATTAGCACGTTGAAAAACGGCCCAGGCAAGGCCGGCGATAACATTTTTAAGCTGCTGGTCGGAGCGGCCACGGACCTGGTCAAGATTTCGCCCCGCCGCGTCTATGCGCTGGCGCGATTGGCCGTGCAGGAATCCGTGCGACGCCGCGTCTTGGCCGGATTGGGCGTCTATCTGGTGATCTTGGCGTTTGCCGTCTGGTTCCTAGACCCTAAGAGCCACGACCCGGCCACGCTTTATTTGAGCTTTGTGCTGACTGCTACTACGTACTTGATACTGCTGATGGCGTTGTTTCTCAGCGCGTTCAGTCTGCCAGCGGACATCAAGAGCCACACGATCTACACGATTGTCACCAAGCCGGTCCGTCCAAGCGAAATTGTCTTGGGACGCATTCTTGGCTTTGCGTTTATCGGCACCGTGGTGTTGGCGATCATGGGCCTGTTCAGCTACGTGTTCGTCGTACGCGGATTGAGCCATACGCATCAGGTAAGTCTGAACGACCTGAAGATGGTCAAGGTTTCCGGACCCGACGGCGCGGCGAGCGAAGGGACGGAACTAAGCGGCTTTACCGCACCAGAGCATGGACATCGCCATGAGGTGGTGATATCGCCGGATGGCGCATCGCGGACGGACATCGTTGATGGCCATTGGCACGAGGTAACGTCGAGCGGCGAGGGAGCTGATCGTCGGCTGACAGTGGGGCCTCCCCAAGGGCAGTTTCACTCGCGGGTTCCGAGCTACGGCCGCCTGAGCTTCAAGGATCGCCAAGGTCAGCCGACCACCAAAGGCATCAATGTCGGAAACGAGTGGACCTATCGCAGCTACATCGAAGGTGGCACGCGAGGATCCGCAACCTGGGAGTTCGAGGGGTTGAATCCGCAGGACTTCCCAGATGGCCTGCCAATGAATCTGACGATCCGGGTCTTTCGTTCTCACAAAGGCGATATTGAAAAGACGGTCCACGGCAGTTACGTGCTGCGGAATCCGTCGACCGGCGTGACGTCTGAGGCGGCGAACTTCAACGCGAAAGAATTTTCGATCGCTGAGGAAGTCGTCCCGTTAAAGCTGAAAGACTCCGCCGGTAGATCGATCGAACTTTTTCGAGACCTGGTCGACGCCAATGGCAATCTTGAAGTGGAACTCGTCTGCCTGGCGCCAGGGCAGTACTTTGGCATGGCTCGTCCAGACTTGTATCTCTTGCCGCGCGAGACCTCGTTTGCAGGCAATTTTCTAAAGGGCTACGTCAGCATCTGGTTGCAGATGCTGTTGATCACCGCGTTTGGCGTGATGTGGAGCACCTTCTTGAATGGCTCCGTGGCCATGTTGGCGACGTTGTCCACGCTGGTGATGGGTTTCTGCGTGCTCTGGATCCGGCAGCTCGGCCGGGGCGAAGTGATTGGTGGCGGGCCGACCGAGGCCGCGTTCCGGCTGGTGAATCAAAAAAGCATCTCGGTCGACTTGGACGAGAGTCTGCCTGTGATGGTGATGCACGGCATTGATGGGATGATTGGCTGGGTATTGTTGGCGGCGTCGAATCTAGCGCCGAACTTCAGCGAGATTGCCGGAACAACTTACGATCCAAGAGCGTTTAATATTCCAATGGGGAACGCAACGTTCGTTGCAGATGGATTCGACATTCCTCCGGAACTGTTGTTGCAGCAGATGATCGCCACGGCGGGCTTTCTGGTCCCTATTTTTCTGATCGGATTCCTCTGCCTTAAGATGCGCGAGGTTGCCCAATGAATAAGCGTCCTTTCATCCGTAAGATCATTTATCTGGCAGCGATTGTCGTGCTGCTTGCGCCACTCTCCTTGATGAGCATGCCTGCGCGGCGACCGAATTCGCAGGACGCCGGAACCAAAGGCGGAGTTTTGGCCCAACTGCGCGAGAAGCATAAGCTAAGCCAGGCGAACTTGGGCGAGATCGACCCCACCAGCGAGACGATCAAGCTGGCGACATTAGGAATGCGCGGCGTTGCAACGTATGCGCTGTGGAATAAAGCCAACGAATACAAACTCAAAGAAGACTGGACCAAGCTCAAGGCCAGTCTGGAGCAGATCACCAAGCTGCAACCAAACTTTCCGTCGGTTTGGGAGTTCGAGGCTTGGAACCTGGCGTACAACATCTCAGCGCAGTTTGACGATTACCGCGACCGCTACTTCTGGCATATGGAAGGCATTCGGTTCTTGCAGGACGGCATTCGCCACAACGAGACCGCGCCGCGATTGCCGTACTACCTGGGCTGGATCGTTTCGTACAAGCTGGGGCGGGCGGACGAACATCTGCAATTCCGCCGCTTGTTTCGCGAGGACACGGAATTCAATGGAAAGCGCCCGATCGAAGAACGAGATAACTGGCTCGTCGGCCGCCAATTTCATTTAGACGCTGAAGCGATGGCCGCCCGCATGGATGGTGGTGGCGTCGTGAATCCGCTGATGTTCTTTAGTCGCTCGCCGATGTGCCTGATCGATTATGCGACTGCCCTGGAAGAGGAAGGCGTGCTGGACGAGAAGGCCGGCAATGCCTGGGACGTGGCGCTTAATAGCTGGAAAGAATTTGGCGACTCAGAGCTCCGGCTCCCCGAAGGCAGCGTCCGCATGAACTCCTACGACGAAGTCCGAAAAGAGATTGAAGATCTCAACAAACGGATGAACGAGCTCCCGCCCGGCAATCTGCGCGTAATCCTGTTGGAGGAAAAACGCGCCAAGTTGGCCGATACGGAGCGCGCCGCCCTGGACAAAGCGATCGAAACTCGCACGCCGGACGAAGTGCAACTGGCCGCGCGGGCAGAGCCCAAGCTGAACATCAGCAGCGAAGAATTGGCCGAGCGCGTCGATCCGGAGTATCGCGCGGAGGCCAAGAAACTAGCGAGTAGCTTGAACGAACTGAGTCATGACCTGCGGCGAATTGAATCCAATCGCAATACGTTGAACTATGAATACTGGTTGATTCGCTCTGACTTGGAACGGCGGAACGATACCCTGGAGGCGCGTCGCCTGACGAATCAAGCGGAGAGAGCGTTTGAGATTGACAATGACCTGCCGGCCGCGCAAAAGCTGTACGATCAGGCCTTTGCCAAATGGAATAACGTGCTCGAGGAGTTTCCCACCATGCGGGAAAGCCCGATCTTCAACGAAGATATGATGGTCATCATTCGCAAGTACCGGGTGTTGCTGGAACGACTTGATATCCAGGAACTTCCGGAGAATTTCCCGCTGCACGACATCATCAACGCGCATCCTGCGCGGCAATAGCACCAGAGCGCTGGCGCCGCCCGCGACCACGTTGTCATGGGCGGCCCCTGATTTTAGCGGCCGTCGGCTTTGGACCCACGTCTGTTAGTGGATCACCACGGTTTTGAGCTCGGTCATTTCGGCAATGGCGTACTTGGGTCCTTCTTTGCCCATGCCGCTTTCTTTCAATCCGCCGTAGGGCATCAGGTCGGCCCGCCAACCCGGTCCCCAGTTGATGTGAATGTTGCCGGAATCGACTTCCCGGGCGAAGCGGATGGCCCAATCCAAATCGCGCGTGAAGATGCCTGCGCTCAGGCCGTAGTTGGTGTCGTTGGCCAGGCGAATCGCCTCATCGATCGAAGCGGCCCGGGTGACCGCGACGGCCGGCCCAAATAGTTCGTCGCAACTGATGCGCATCGTAGGCGAGACGTCGGCCACAAGCGTTGGCTCCACCATGGCGCCGTCACGGCCACCACCTGCGAGCAACCGTGCGCCCTGGGAAACGGCCTCGTCAATCCATTGGCTGACGCGTTGGGCATCGCTCTCGCGGATCATCGGTCCCATTTGCGTTTGCTCGTCGAGGGGATTCCCGGTGCGCAGCGCCGCCACGCGCGGTTTAAGCATGGCGAGCAATTCATCGTAAATCGGAGCGGTTGCGATCACGCGTTGCGTCGATATGCAGACCTGACCGGCATTGCCGTAGCCCGTGGCCAGCGTAGCGCGGGCCACCTTCTCCAAGTCGGCGTCCGGCATGACCACCAGCGGACTGTTGGATCCGAGTTCCATCGTCACGCGTTTCAGGCCCGCCAACTGGCAGATTTTTTCGCCCACGTCGCGGCTGCCGGTGAAGCTGATCTTGCGCACCCGTGAATCGCGCGCCAGCGCCGCGCCCAGATCAGCACCGGAGCCGGTCAGGCAGGAGATCGCGCTTGCCGGCAGGCCAGCTTCCAGCAGAATCTCCACCATTCGTAGCGCGGAAAGGGGCGTGTCACTGGCGGGCTTGGTGATGACCGCGTTGCCCGCGGCCAGCGCCGGCCCGACCTTGTGGCAGACCAGGTTGAGCGGGAAGTTAAACGGAGTGATGGCCACCACCACGCCGCACGGCACGCGCAGCGTAAAGCCCAGCTTGCCCGCGCCCCCGGACGCGCCATCCAGCGGCAAGACTTCGCCCGTCAGACGTTTGGCTTCTTCGGCGGAAAGCTCGATCGTTTCGGTGGCGCGTTGTGCCTCCATGCGCCCTTCGGCCAGCGTCTTTCCTTCCTCCTGGCTGATTAAGCGGCCCAGTTGGTCCACGCGGTCGCGCATGAGCCGGCTGGCGCGGTTCAGAATTTCGTATCGCTGGTAGCCGGTGGTGGCGCGCATTTCGGCTGCGCCCTTTACGGCGCCGGCCAAAGCCGCCTCGACGTCGTCCGGACCCGCTTTGGGGACCGTGTCGACCACTGTGCCGTCGAACGGATTCTTAACTTCGATCCGTTCCATGGCCTCGATCCACCTTCCGGCGACAAACATCTTCATGGAAACCTCCCTGGAGTTTTTAAATGTCGCCGCAGGCGCATGAGCCGCGGCGATTGCGTGTGAAGATTGCATCTCCGGTCTTCGGTTTGCCGTCCCTGGGCCCTCGCTGCTGGCCCGGCTCTGGCCCGTCGTCTGATTATTGCCTATCATTCCGCGGAACAACACCGCGTCGAAAGTTGCTCGAAAACTCGCAGGTCAGTCGGCGCGGCGCAGACGCCCTGCCGGAGTCTACGCGATAGGAATCAAGCCCATGACCGATAAGCACCCTGCGGACAAAGCGGCGGATACCGCTGCGCTAGACGCCGCCCGTGAAGCCATGATCCAGCGGGCGGCGGAGTTGCCGTTTTTCAAACTGATTGGGCTCGAGGTCGAGGACATGCGCCCCGGCTGGTCGCGGACCAAGATCGCCTATCGGCACGATCTCTGTCAGCCTGCCCAAATCATGCACGGTGGCATCATTGCCACTCTGATTGACACCGGCATTGCCTACGCCTTGCTCCTGAGCGACGCCTACATCAACTCCGAGCACAGTTCGTTGGTTTCAGTCGACCTGCGAGTGAAATACCTGCGGCCGGTGTCAGACGGGATGATCTATTGCGAATCGACCATCCCGCGCATGGGTCGTCAGATCATCCATGCTGAGAGCGTTGTGAAGAACGAGGCCGGCAAAGAAGTCGCCCGCGGCGATTCGATCTACATGGTCGTATCGCGCGATCGACTGCGCGGCGAAAAGAAGTTGTAAACAGCTTCCATCCGTGGCTCCGTTCGCCATGCGGCCGAAGTCTGGCCCTATAGCGCATAAAAACGGGCTGCCGCGACTTGCGCGACAGCCCGTTGTCTGTTGCTAGGGACTGTTCTCGCCCGAGAAATCAGTCTCGGCCGCGGAGTTTGACCAGCAGTCGCAGGATTTCCAAGTAGAGCCAGACCAGGGTGACCAGCAGCCCAAAACCGGCGTACCACTCCATGTACTTGGGAGCCCCTTGAGCACAGCCGTTTTCGATGAAGTCAAAGTCGAGGACCAGATTCAACGCGGCGATGATCACGACGAACACGCTAAAGGCAATGCCCATCGGACCGGCGCTGTTGATCAGCGGCATTTCGAAGCCGAAGAGCCGTCCGACCATGCTCGCCACATAGAACAGCATGATTCCGCCGGTAGCGGCGAAGACGCCCAGTTTAAAATTCTCGGTCGCCCGGATCACGCCAGTGGCGTACGCCGTGAGCAGTGCAAACAACGTTCCGAACGTCAGTGCCACCGCTTGGATGACGACGCCGTCGTAGGCGTAGTTAAACATCGCCGAGATCCCGCCTAAGAAAACGCCCTCGGCCGCCGCGTAGAGAGGCGAGGTGTAGGGAGAAACCTTCGGCTTGAAGGTCGTAATCAGCGCCAGGATAAAGCCGACGATGGCGCCACCCATGATATAGCCGTAGATCTGCGGCGGCGCCTGCTGGATGCCGGCCATGCCGGCCTCGGCTGGGGCATTCGCGACAAAACCAAGCATCGCGTAGTGCCAGGTGACGCCGGCGCAGGCGACCAGGATTGACAGCAGCAGCGCCGTTTTTAGGACGACGCCTTGCAGCGTCATGGTCGTCGAGGATGTTGTGTCTTGAATCCGAAAGACGGCGTCGTTGAGCGCCGGATTGCTCGTCCGCATCATTTTTGGTTTCCCCTTTTTCAGTTTGAAAGATGGACCGATGGCGCCCCTAGGCCCGTGCGCGCCCTGATCATTGTACCGTTTACGGTGAAACTCGTAGCGACGTTCTGACCGGGGGCCTGCGGTGCTTCGGCACTGAACGTTTGCTGGCAAAGTCCGTCTGCCAAAACATAGCCGGAGATTGGCGTTCGATCCGAGCCAGGCCGATGGATTCTGACGGAGGGGACCAGGTCGGTCCGGTGGCGCAGATTCTACGCCCAATGATAGGGGGCCGCGAAGCCGCTCCTGGTTCTGAGGGCCGCTTGAAACCAAGCCCAGATTGACCTATAAATCTAAATCACCTGCCCAGGTGGCGGAATTGGCAGACGCGCTAGCCTCAGGAGCTAGTGGGAGTAATCCCGTGGAGGTTCAAGTCCTCTTCTGGGCACTG
>Ga0105047_10010388_pt1 | contig 15223 bp, 9 predicted proteins | sample MAT04_FD_78384 | JGI IMG/M metagenome (GOLD analysis project Ga0105047, IMG submission 78384) | Freshwater microbial communities from Lake Fryxell liftoff mats and glacier meltwater in Antarctica - MAT-04 (megahit assembly) | ecosystem: Environmental > Aquatic > Freshwater > Ice > Liftoff... | reverse complement strand
TGCCGTCGCTGTCAGCCCGGAAGGCATACGAGAACACTGAGCGGATGACGTGTTCCACTTCGTCATTGCAGTAGATCGGCACTGGACCGTTGAGCAGTCGCGGCATCAACCGTAGATCGTCGAGGCCGAACAGGTGGTCGACGTGGTAATGGGTATACAGCACCGCATGAACGATGCGAACCTTCGCCCGCAACAATTGAAGCCGCATCTCGGGTCCGGTATCGATCAGCAAATTACCCTTCGGGGTGCCGATGATCACTGAACTGCGATAGCGATTGTTCCGAGGATTGGTCGATCGGCAGACCGGGCATTCGCAGCCGAGCATGGGCACCCCGACGGAGGTACCCGTACCCAGAAACGTGAACGTGCGCTGACCGGTCATCATGGGGCTATTTCACGGGACTGACACCATTTGGGCAAGGGCATTAGCGGGCAGCTACAGGAAGAATGTCCGGTTCAATCTGCATGGCTTCGGCCAGTTTGTTCATCTGGTTGAACAGGCCGACGACGGCGAGGATTTCGCCATGCATCTCTTCAGTCATCCCGAGTTTTTCGGCGGCAGCCGTATGCGAGTTGATGCAGTACGTGCAGCCATTGGTCGCGGAAACGGCCAAGGCGATGATCTCCTTGGTCAGCATGTCGACCTTGCCCGGTGCCATGATCACCTTCAGGCGCGACCAGCAGAGTTCCAGGTGATCGGGATGCGCGGCCAGGGCCCGCCACATGTTCGGCACGCGGTCGATTTTCTTCGTCACCTTGATGTCGGCGAAGATCGCTTTGACCTTCGGATGCTCGGTTGCCTCATCCACCAGCTTCACGGTGCTCATCTTCGACTTCCTCTTCAAGTTGACCCAGTTCGGGCGGCACGAACGGCTCGGCCTTGATCGCAGCTTTCCACACGGGCAGTAGCGATTCCAGATGCTCGGCCCATTCCAGGTGCAGCATCCGGCAGTCGTGCATCTCCCAGCGGTCGCCGGGTTTATCGTACAGCCGGGCGGGCGTTCCGGGCGCAGTCACGAGGGTACATTGCCCTGTCTGCAGCGACTGGCGGCCATCGGCCAGCGACTGAATGACGTACGGCAGCGCCGGCGGCAACAGGCGTTCCGTCAACGGCCGCAGTGAGCGGCCGTGAAGCGATGGCAGCGGCGGCACCCCGAGCAAATCATGAATCGTCGGAAGCAGATCGACACTCGACGTCAGCGCACGCACATGCCGCTGGGCATTCTTCGCTCCCGGCAAACGGATCATCAGCGGCACATGGCCGGTCTCTTCATGGATCGCACCGCACACCGGCCCGATCCAGCCGCGTTCGCCCAGTGATTGTCCATGACCTGACGTGACGATGACCGCGGTATCGTCGAGCCGGGGGCCGAGCAGCTTCATCAGCTTGCCGAAGTCGGCGTCCCACTCACTCACGACGGCCGCGTAGGTCGCCTGCAGTCGTTCAATGTCGCGATTGCTTAATTCCACCTGCCCCTGCGGCGGTTCGTCCCACGGCTGCGGCGATTCGTCCCCCTCATCGCGCGAGACGCTGTCGATGTACTTGTCGAAGAAGTCGAGCGATACCGACCACGTCGGCAGCAGCCGGTCGGTTTCGACGATCATCAGGAACGGCCCATCCGTGGGCAGTTGCTTCTTCACTGCTTTCAGGAGTGGTGCCCCCGGCGACTGCTCGTCGTCGCGAATCACCGGGACATGTTGCGCACTCCGAAACAACGCGATCGGTTGTCGCGCATCCTGGACATGAACAACGCGAGCACCGAAGCCACTGGCGATGTCGCCTTCGAACCGCCCGCTCACCAGCGCCCGCGCCCACTCCGCCGGCGACGGATTCACCGCGTAGTGTTCGTCGAACAGTACACTCTCGGCCGCGAACTGGTCGAGGCAGGGCGTTTGCAGCCACTCGTTGCCGTAGCAGCCGAGCCAGCCGGTGTTCCAACCATTGGCAATGACGATGATCACGTTCATGGCAGGCATTGTACTCGCCGGAAGGACAGGGATTGAACTCATCGTCTCTTTGCCTTCAATGAAGGGGTTGCTTCCGTCGAAACTGGCGTTGCCGAACCCTGCCGCGCTGATGGACCACCCCGAGAGACCGCATGACTGCCCCGCAATCGACTCGCGAGTTCGATATCGACTTTTTCCGAGGCTGGGTCTGCCTGAGCCTCGCCTATCTGCATTTCTTCAACAGCGCGCTGTTTGATTCCTTCAATCGCCTGTTCGGTGACGACGGCATGTGGTTCGTCTGGAACATCCGGCTGGGGGTAGAGAGCTTCTTCATCCTGGCCGGGTTCATGATGGCGCACATGATGCGGCCGATCCCGGGGGAAGATGTCTCGATCGCCGGCTATCTGAAGCGCCGTTTTTACCGCCTGATCATTCCTTATTGGGCGGCGGTGCTGATCTTCGTCGCCTACCGCTATCTGATCTTCGCAGCCACCGGGCGCGGCGGCGGGCCGATCCCGCTGCAGGACGTGCTGGGCCAGCTGTTCCTCGCCCAGGAGTTCTTCTACGAAAGCCCCGCTGCGCAGGAGCACGTTACCCCGACGGGTTACTGGTCGATGGTGACAATCGAGCAGTTCTACCTGGTCTGGCTCGCGTTTTACGCGATCTGCCTGACGATCTTCGGTCGCGGGAAACGCCAGGGCTACGCAGCCGCGGAACACGCGATGGTGGTGCTGACATTCGTCGCCTGCATCGGTTCATTGTCGATCTGGTGGCTGGGCATGGAACACACGGCACGCTGGCAGCTCGCGGTATACGGCGTGTTTCTGACGCTGGGCATGCTGGTCTACTGGTCGATCCGTCAGCAGTACATGAGTCCGTTCTTCTGGATCGTGATGCTCGCGATTGCCGTCTCCGGCCCGCTGCTTGATGCGTCGAAGATGTATAAGGCCCTGATTTCCGTGGCGATCTTCATCCCGCTGGCACGCGGGTTGCGCGTGCCGAATAACCTGTTCTTCCGCTTCCTGGCGTTTTGCGGCAAGCGGTCGTACAGCATCTACCTGATCCACCCGATTGCGGGGATCGCGTTCATCTCGGTGGCCGTCAAGCTGACAGCCAGAAGCGACTGGTTCGCGATCCCGATCCTGATCGCGGCAATTGTCGTCAGTATCGTCGCGGCGGCCGTCTTCTTCAAATATGTCGAGATTCCATGCCAGGCGAAGGCCCGCTCGGTCGAATACCGTCGTAAACGCGATCCGATGGACGAGCCGTCCGCAGTCGTTTGAGTTTGTCCCTCCGCCCTTCGGCACGGTCTTTGCTACCCTTTGTCAACGCTGTGAGCGAATGTTATCTACTCGTTGGAAACGGATTTCCACGATTTCAACTAACTCGCCTGGAGGGCGAGTTCTCGGGAGATCTGTCTCATGTTTCGTATTGGTCGCATCCTGCCGATGTCGGTGATGTCACTGCTGACTGTTGTTCCGTCATTCTCGTTCGCGGCAGATGAACCGGAGGACGCAGCGCCGAATCGCTTCGTCCTGCGGATATCGCGGGAGTTCTTGCGGAGACACTTGTCCCCTTCAATCGAAGAAACCAAGCCCGTCAACCGAATGCTGTTCGGCGCGCATGTGACGGGCCGGACAGTGACGACGGGAACAACCAACATCGTGATGGACCTGAGCGAGAAAGACGCCAAGTTCGTCATCCGATTCACCGGTTCATCTGTATCGACGACCGCCGCGAGCAAACGCCCCGTCGTCGTTCATTCCACCAGCACCACAAACTTCGTTGCCGAGCGAGTGGTGAATTTCGACGGTATCCGCTTCAGCGAAGAGCCGGCCACGATCGAATCGAGTACCAGGTCAGTGACTAACTGCATCGCCGTGCCGTGTGGCCTGATCGGCCGAATAGTACGGAATCGCGCGATTCCGCAGATTGAAGCCAACCGTGCCGAGGGCAATGCCATCGCGAACGCGGATACGAAGAAGATTGTGATGGACCGGTTCGATGTTGAATCCGCACGATTCACGACGGAAATGAACGGCATTGTGCCGATCCAGAAGACCGTCGCGCTGTTGATTCCGAAGGTGCAGGGCTGGGTCAACCACCTGGGTAGTACTAAGGAGTTTCTGTACGTCAGCCCCGGGCCGGTCGACAATACGATCCCGATCCTGCCGAAAGAGTACGGCCGGATGAAGGCCCCCATCGAACTCTGGATTCGCGGGAAGGCCCGTGGTGATGCCGCACGCGGTGCACTGCAAACGTGGGACATTGTGAATCGCGGGCTCGACCGCTTCCGACCGAAGTCGGCCCCGGCTGAAAAGAAGAAGGACGTGGAAGGAATCAGCGTCACTGCCATCGGCGAATGGTGGGTCGTCAAAGTGGGCGAGGATCTGGCGGATGGGCTGTTCGAGCCGAAGGATGAGAAGTAGGGCGGGCGGTTGGCGTGCATCCCCTTCGGGATGCACGCCAACTCTGCCTACACCAGATTGTTCAACGTCCCCGTCCCGTCGCCGAAGTTGGTCACTTTCGCTTCCATCCGTTCCAGCATCGACAGCCACAGGTTGTTCAGCGGCGTTTCCTTCGGGAAGCGGATATGACGGCCCGTTTTCACGGTGCCGCAACCGCCGCCGGCGAGCAGAACGGGCAGGTCGTCGTGGTTGTGTGCGTTGCCGTCCGAGTTACCGCTGCCGTAGGCGATCATGCAGTGATCGAGCAGCGTGCCGTCGCCTTCGGGGATGCTCTTGAGTTTTGTCAGGAAGTGGGCAACCTGGCGGACATGGAAAGTGTTGATGTCGCGGATCTTTTCCTTCTTCTTCGGGTCGTTCGCGTGATGCGACAGGTCGTGGTGGCCGTCGGCCACGTTGATGAACGGGTAGGGCTTGTTGCTGCCTTCGTTCGCCAGCACGCAGGTGGCCACGCGCGTCACGTCGGCCTGGAAGGCGAGCGAGAGCAGGTCGTACATGAGCTTGATGTGCTCTTCGTAGCTCGCGGGAATGCCGGTCGGGGCCTTGACGTCGGGCGTTTTCACCGGGGGCAGCTTGTCCATCCGCTCGATGCGCAGTTCGATATCGCGGACGGAAGCGAAGTACTCGTCCAGCTTGCGCTGGTCGTTCGTGCCCAACTTGCCTTGCAGGTCCTTGGAGTCTTCACGCACAACGTCCAAAATGCTCTTGCGCCGGGCATCGCGTTTGAGCCGTTCCGCATCGGGCGTGGTCGAGAACAATCGTTCGAAGACGAGTTTCGGGTTCACTTCCTTCGGCAGTGGCTGCGTGGCCGAGCGCCACGACATTGTTGACGAGTAGACGCAACTGTACCCCGAATCGCAGTTTCCGGCCATTGACCCGGCCTCGCAGCCGATCTCGAGCGATGCCAGCTTTGTGCGATCGCCGATGCGTGATGCCGCCACCTGATCGACCGAGATACCCACACGGATGTCGGTGCCATCGGTCTTGCGCGGCTGTGCCCCCGTAAGGAATGCAGCCAGGGCACGCGCGTGATCGCCGCCGCCATCGCCGTGCGCGCGGGCCTTGTCAGCCGTCAGCCCGGTGAGGACGTTGAACGAATCCTTCAGGCTTTCAAGCGGCTGCAGGATATGAGGCAACTCGCCCAGCACGCCTTCGGTCTTCGGCGTCCAGTCGGCCATGTTCTTGCCGTTGGGCACATAAAGGATCGCCATCCGGTTTGGCGCGGGAGCTTTCGTTGCCCCCCCGGCCGCCCATGCGGTCAGCGGGCCCATGGCTTCCAGCCATGGCAGCGAGACGGCAGCGCCGAGGCCACGAAGCATCGTCCGGCGGGAAATCGGTTGAGTCATTGCGATTCCTTTTGCGTTTAATCTCGTCACACTCTCGGCAACATGTCAGCCACGGCCACACTCACACCTGCCAACGCCAACGGTTCAATCACTTCATTTTCGCCGAACGGCTTGATCGTATCCCAGCCGGCGGAGCTTGCATCGTTCGGCTTGCGATGCACCACCAGCAGCCGGTTGTTGAGATCAACCACCCGATACTCCTGGATGCCTGCCGCCGCGTAGAGTTTCGCCTTCTCGTTCAAGTCGGTTGAAAGCGTCGTGTCGGACACTTCAACCACCAGCAGCGCCGTTGTCGGGTTCACGTCGTGATCATCGGGTGAACCGACGACGACCGAGACATCCGGCACCGGGTCGGACCAGAGGTCCAGTTCCAAAGGCAACTGGATGCGTACCCAGAAGTTGCTCGTGAACACTTTCTTCAGGGCGTAATCGACTTTGCCGACCCCCTTGTTGTGCAATGGGCCGGGGATCGGCATTTCGAGAATCTCACCCTGCAGCAGGATCGCTTTGCGACCATCGAAGTAGCCGGTCTCCCACAGGCGATGGAACTGCGGCACCGTCCAGCGTTCCGGCAGGATGGCGTCGGTAACCTTCAACGGCAGTGTCGGCGTCGCGGTCATCGATTTCGCTATCTCCCCCGCCGCATCCGGAACGGTTCGCTCTTCACGATCTCCGCCACGAGGACGGAGAACTTGTAGTCGCCTTTCGCCAGGTTGGCGACGATCTTGTCCACGGCGCGCTTGTCGTAGTATTCCAAGCCACGGCCGATGGCGTATGTCAGCATCTTCTCAGAGAGACATCGGCTGAACAAATCCTTTTTCTCCTTCAGAATCTGTTTCAACTCATCGGGGCCCTTGAAACTGCGCCCATCGGGCAGCGTTCCCGCGGGGTCGATGTCGAATTCGCCATCCTTGGTGCGGAAGCCGCCGATGGCGTTGTAGTTCTCGAACGCGAAACCGAGCGGATCCATCTTGGCGTGACAGTTCGCGCAAGCGGGGTTCTCGCGATGGATCTCGAGCCGCTTGCGCAGCGAGCCGGTCGCGACCGACTTTTCATCGGCAGGCAGTTCAGGCACGTCGGGCGGCGGCGGCGGGGGCGGCGTGCCGAGCAACTGTTCAAGTACCCAGCGGCCGCGCTTCACGGGCGACGTGCGCGTGGGGTTCGAAGTGACGGTCAACACGCTTGCCTGTGTCAGCAGGCCGCCGCGCATGCCGGGCGGCAGGGTGATGCGATCGAATTCGTTCTCGCGAAACTGCTTGCCGCCGGGCACTTTCTTCTTCGTCGTGGTCAGGTTGCCTTTGGTGTCGGCGATGCCGTAGTGCTTCGACAGCGACAGGTTCATGAACGCGAAGTCGGCATCGATCACATCGAGAATGCTGCGGTCTTCCTGCATCAGCGCAAGGAAGAACAGCTCGGTTTCCTTCAACATGGATGCCCGCAGGCGTTCGTTGAAGTTGGGGAACAGGGCCGCATCGGGCTGCAGGTTGCGCAGATTGCGAAGCTGCAGCCACTGCATCACGAAGTTATCGACCAGCGCCCGTGAGCGCGGGTCTTTCAGCATGCGTTGAACCTGGGCATCAAGGTTCTTGCTCAGTTCGCCCTTGGCGGCAGGTCGAATAGTTCCTGATCGGGCATGGACGACCAGAGGAAGTACGACAGCCGCGACGCCAACTGCCAGTCGCTCAGCGGGGTGACGGCCCCGCTGGCGTCTCCCTCGGTTTCAAGCCGGAACAGGAACTTGGGCGACACGAGGATCGCCTGCAACGCCAGTTGCATGCCCGCTTCCCAGCGATCGGCCGACTCGACGAGCTTGGCGAGTCGTTCAACTTCCTGCGTGGTAACCGGGCGGCGGAACGCGCGTGTTGCCAGCGTCTTCAGCATCGTGCGGATCTGTTCGCCCTTCGGCTTGTCGGCATCCATCACGAGCTTCTGCTGGAACGGCGGTCGCGTATCAAGCGGGCCTTCCATGACGATGTACTCCACGAACAGGGCACGCTCGTCCTCGCCTTTCTTGAAGTCGCCGTTGAGCAGTCGGATCTCGCCGCGATGCTCACCCGCCTTCAGGTACAACTGCGTCGTCAGGATCTCGGCCTTCTTTTCTTCCGTCGCTTTGACGTCGAAGGTTTTCTTCTCCTCGCCATCGACGAAGAGGGCGACCTTCACCGGCTCATCGCCGGCCGGCTTGCCGTAGACGCGGACCTTCAGCACATGTTCGCCGTCCATTGTCAGGCCGAACGAGGCGTTGAGCCTGCCCTTGTCGCCCGAACCGACGATCTGGCGGTAGCGGCCCTTCTGCGTTCCGGTCGCTCCCGGCTGCAGGTACATCGACGACAGGGCACGTGACGGCGGCTTCGGCGGGTTGACGATAATCGAGCGATTGGCGATCGACTCCGCCGCGGACAAGTAGCGTTCCATCAGCACCGGCGACAGCGTCAGCACATCGCCGATGTTGTCGAAGCCATGGCCGACATCGTCGGACGGAAAGTCCTCGGACGCGTTGAGATCGACTTCCAGCAAGTCGCGGATCGTGTTGTTGTACTCGACCTTGTTGAGCCGACGGACCGTCACGCGACCGGGATCGGGCTTGGCGTTCTTGTCGGCCTTCTCGAAGATGCCGTTGACCGACTTGGTGAACGCGTCAATCTCTGCAGGAGTGGGCCTCGGCTTGTCCTTGGGCGGCATCGCGCCGGAATGGACTTGTTCCAGAATGTCCGGCCAGGCTTTGCGGTCCTTCAGCACGCTGAAGTCATCAACGTACTTGTGCAGCGAGACGTCGCCCTTCGGCTTGGTCATGCCGTGGCAGGTGAGGCAATGCTTCTGCAGGAACGGCAGGCCGTCCTTCCTGAAGTCGGGTTCAGCCGCGCCGACGGGAACCACGAGCAGCATCGCGCAACCGGCAGCGATCAATCGCATCATCGTGAAACACCATGGAAAGGCGGAAGCAGCGGCAGCCAGCGGGATGGACTCAGGCAGGTTCTTCCACGCTATGGTATCTGATGCCAGTTCACGGGACAAGCATTACCGCGTACTCATCAGGTAGGCGATCAGGTCCGCCAGTTGCTGCGGGGTCAGCTGTTTTTCGAACTCTTCGGGCATCAGCGATTTACCGGTGGCTTCGATTTCGTCGATCTGCGTCCGCAGGATCGTGTCTTCCGCCTTCTCCGCCCGACGCAGCGTGATGCTGGCCGGCGACTCGGCCGCAAGAATTCCGGTGAGCGTCTGCCCGTTCACCGTGGTCACGCGGTAGCTCACAAAGCGTGTATCAACTTCGCGGCATGGGTCGAGAATGTCAATGAGCAGCGCCTCCGGCGTCTTATTGCGCAGGGCGGATTGAAGATCAGCCCCGACTTCATTGCCGATGTTTTCCAGCCGATGGCAGGCGACACAATGCTGGGCGAACAGCTTCTTCCCGACGACAGGATCGGGTTTCAGACCGAGCGCTTCCTTGTACTGCGCGACCACTTTCTTGCGATCTTCCGTGCCGCGGTTGCCGAACAGGCTTGTCGCCCGTTGACGGATCTCAACGTTCGTATGTGATTTCAGCAGACCGACATGCGTGCTGCCGATCTGACCGGCAACCACCTTCTTCGCATCGATCGCATCGAGCAACCCGCGAACGCGATCGGGCCGGGCGATCAGGGCATCGAGCAGTTCGCCTCGAAGGGTCGGCCCCGCCTGTGCCCAGGCGCTGAGCAGCAGTCCGCTTACTTCATTCTCATTGCGGCTGGCCAACGCCCGCACTGCGGAACGCTGCAAGTCGATCGGCGTTTGCGGCGTCAGCAGTTTCGGCAGGGTATCGAGTGTCAGCTTCGCCGGAGCGTGCCCCAATAATTCAACGGCCGACAAACGGGCCGGCAGATCCGCCTTCTCGTCGGTCGCATTGGCTGCGGATTGCTGAAACAGCTTGATTGCCTGAGCCACGGCATCCGCAAGCGGCGCGGGCGGGTCGATCCACAGTGAAGTAAGCGGCCGGGCCGACTGCCGCATGCCGCGGCCCAGTCCCTGCAACAGGGCCACTTCGCGCCCGTTGGCTTTCGCCAACATCGTCAACACGTTCGCGATTTGCGCCTGGTCGCCGCGGGCTCCAATCATCTCAGCAACGCGGCCGGTCAGTTCAAGCGATGACTTTGGCTCGTTCACCAGCTTCGCGAGCAGTGCCGGGCCACTCTGCACGCTCGATGACAGCACAGCCGATTGCAGCCAGACGTCGGCATCGGGGCGTGCCAGCAGCGTCGCCAGTGCCGGACCGGCCGCATCCGGTGGACACTCTCCCAGCGACAACGCAAGTTGCAGCCGCACATGCGGCGACGGGTCATCCAGCAGTTTCAATGCCATGGCACGCAGACGGGTCGATTCGGCGAAGCGAGACTCGGCCATGCGCAGGCCCACCTCGCGGATGCCCGGTACATTCGACTGCATCGCGATGGTCAACAGGTCGTCGCTGGTCGCATTCAGTGCCTGTTGCACGGCCAGCGTGTGGACGATCCCCTCCGCCTTGCGAACCTGCTTCTCCATCAACGGGAGCGCTTTCTTGTCGGCCATTTCGATCAACAAGCGTTGAGCGGTCAGTCGATTCGACAGCACGGGCGAATCGAGTTGTTCGACCAGTTGTGGCAACTTCATTGTGTCGAACCGCGGCAGCGCGTTCGCCTTAAACGATTCGGGCACGATCCGCCAGATGCGGCCCCGGCCGCGGCTTTCGAGGTTCATCTTCGCCTTGATGTCCTCGGGCAGCGACAGCGGCGTCTCGATCGCCCCGCGATAAAAGTCGCAGATGTACAGGGCACCATCCGGCCCGACTGTCAACGACACGGGTCGGAACCAGTTGTCGGTGGATGCCAGGAACTCGCATTCGCTGTCCACACGTTTTGCGCTGAACACGCTTCCGCTGATTTCCAGCTTGTCGCGGTGGATCAGGTTGTTGGCCGGGTCGCACATGAACGTGCACGAACGAAAGTCGGCCGGAAACAGACGGGCGCTGTAGACGACCGGGCTGCAACCGGAGGTGATGTAGCCGCCCGGAACCAGTTCGTTGGGGACGAACCGCTTCGAGTCGGACCCGTCTTTGCGGCGCGTGGTCCGTTCCACGCGCCAGGCCTCGAACGGGCTCAGGCGATGCACCCTGCATGCGGCCCCATGGTCGGGGATGTCGAGTGCGACCGCGGGGATGGCGACATACGGGTTGCGCTTCAGGTATTGGTCGGGCAGCACGATCTGCCGGAGATGCTGGCTGTTGGTATTCACGAACCAGTGTTGGAAGTCGTCGCTCGCCAGCCCATACTGGCCCCCGCCGGAAGTCGGCTCGATGCTGCCGGGTGCATCGGGCTTGAAGCGGATGCCCCGACCGCGGAGAACCAACGGCTTCATGTCGGGCTTGTCGGGACAGGTGATGGTGCCGCCGGTACTGCCGACCAGCGCGTAGACCCAGTTGTCGAGAGCGAACTGCGGCGCGTTGATGATCTGCTGAATGTTGCTCAGGCCGAAACCGGTATAGAGCACTTTCCTGACGTCGGCTTTGCCATCACCGTCGGTGTCTTCCAGATACAGAACGTCCGGCGCGGCCGTGACAATGATCCCCTTGCGCCAAGCCATCACTCCGGTGGGGAATCGCAATCCGTCAGCGAAGATGCGTGCCTTCTCAAACGTGCCATCGCCGTCTTCATCGGACAGCATGCGGATGCGGCCACGCTTCTCGTCGCCGGTGGCGACGCCGCCGTTCGGGTAACCGATCATCTCGCAGACGTACAATCGCCCCGCGGAGTCGAAGCCCATCGCGACAGGATCGATCACATCCGGTTCCGACGCGACAAGCTCAGCCTTGAGGCCCAGCGGGAGCTTGAAGGTGGCAAGTTCTTCGCGCGGGGAGAGCGGTTCCTGGGCCCAGCAGGTGCCGACACATAACAAGATTGTAACCGAAGTGAGCCGCATGCTTGTTCCGTTTCAGGTAGCTTTCGGTTGTCTCACGATACTGCGCCCCGAGGGGAGACGACTGCCCAACCGTGAGACAAGTGTCGTTTTCGTGAGACGCAAGCCCAATCCGTGAGACAACCCGGAATTCCGATCGCTATTCCACAAACCGAAACTCCGTACTCCCGAACACCGATCGGCATACGCCTGCCCACGCATCGAGTTCCGGTTCCTTGCTCTTCGCATCCATCTGGAACTCGGCCACGTAGTGCAGCACCGCGATCTTTTCGCGATCAGTTGGCGGGCGGCCGAAGGCGCGGCGGTAGAGGTCGGTCACGCGTGACTCTTCATCCTTGAAGGTCAGCAATCGCTTTGCCGCCTCACGCGATTGGGCCATCGCGAACGGGCTGTTCATCAGGTAGAGGGCCTGCGTGGGCACTGTGGTCGCTTCGCGCTTGCCGGTGCTGACGTCGGCGTCGGCGAAGTCGAACACTTCAAACAGTTGCGGTACCTCATTGCGGATGATCGGCAGGTAGACCGCCCGGCGCGTGCTGCTGTCTGTGTTCACGCCGCCGGAAGAGTTGTTGTCGATTGCCCGCTCGCCCAGCAACGCGACCGAACTGCCACCCGGCTTGCGGTCGAGTGTTCCCGCCAGATTCAGCACGCTGTCGCGGATGTATTCAGCCTCAGCCCGGCGTCGGTTCGCCTTGCCGAACAGCAGGTTTTCAGGGTCGGCCTTCGCCAGGGCATCGTTGTTCGCCGATGAGAGTCGATACGTCCGGCTCAGCATGATCCGGCGGATCAGGCGCTTCGTCGACCAGCCATCTTCCATGAACCCGATGGCCAGCGTGTCGAGCAATGCCTGATTGGTGGGCCGTTCGCCCTGGATGCCGAAGTTGTCGACGGTGCGTACCAGCCCGCTGCCGAAAAGATGGTCCCAGACACGGTTGACGTAGACGCGTGCGGTAAGCGGATTCTTCGGGCTGGCAATCCAATCGGCCAATTGCAGTCGGCCCGACTGGTTGGCGGGGATGGCGGCAGGTTGTTCGTAGAGGGCGACTTGCAGCACGCCGCGGGGCACGTCGCTGCCGAGTTGGTTGGGGTTGCCGCGGATGTTGATCGCTGTGTTGACAATCTTGTCCTCATCGCGCGGGGCCATCGCCAATCGCGGGGCAGGGGGCGCGGCCTTCTTCATGGCGGCTTCTTCCGCTTCCAGTTTCTTCAGCTTCCCCTGAATGTCGTTAATCGATTTGCGGACTTCTTCGGGAACGCCCATCGCCATCTCGTTCTCGTCGAGTTTGCCGACCGGCACGAACCGCACCGCGTCGACCAGCACGTGGCCGACGGTTCCTTTGTTCGAGATGGTGACCGAGCCTTTGTCGCCCGCTTCGAACTTGAACTTGCCCAGCGAGCGGAACAGCCCGTCGATCTTGGGAGTTTCTTCCTGGCTGATTTCCACTGTCTTGTCGCCCGTCATCGAGCGGATGGTCACGGGGATGTTGGTCGCACGTCCTTTGACGGCCGTGTAGGAGATCAGCACTTCGTACTCGCCGCCCTTGAGCAGAACGGGCGTGAACGTGGCCGACTTCTCGCCTTTCCCGGACTTGTCGTCATGCACATAGTCGGCCCCGACATACGGCTTGGTGAAGACGGATGATTTCCAGGTACCGACATACTTGGCCTCGGTATTGTCCAGCGTGATGCCGGCCAACTTGTTCGGCACGCGCATGGAAGCGACGTTTTCCTGTCCCTTCAGTTCCTCCTGCAATTTTTTGATGGCGTCTGCCGTAGCCTTCAACCTGGCTTGGTGTTCCTTTTGCGCAACCTGTTGTTTCTCCGAATCCGGGCCGCCAAGCGTGCGCAGCGACCAACCGCTGATGACAGGGTTGCCGGCTTTGAAGCTGTCCAGCGTGCGGGTGCTCAGGAAGATGCCCGCGAGGGCGTAATAGTCGGCCGTGGGAACCGGATCAAACTTGTGATCGTGGCAGCGGGCACAGCCGAGCGTCAGCCCCATGAATGCTTTGCCGACAGTGTCGATCTGTTCGTCGACGACATCCATTCGACGGCGGACTTTGTCGCGGTCGGCCAGCACCTTCGGCCCGAGGATGAGGAAGCCGCTGCCGGTAGTCTGCTCATCGCGCTGGTGCTGATCGGCGGCGTCCATCAGATCGCCGGCAATCTGTTCGCGGATGAAGCGGTCGACCGGCTTGTCGCGATTCAGTGAATCGATGACGTAGTCGCGGTAGAGGTAGGCTTCGTGGAACGTCAGATTTTCGTCGCGGCCGTTGGAGTCGGCATAGCGCGCCACGTCGAGCCAGTGACGGCCCCAGCGCTCGCCGAAGTGGGGCGATGCCAGCAGCCGGTCAATTGCTTTCTCGATAGCCTGCTTCGGCGATGACGAATGTTCTTTTACGAATGCATCGACCTCGTCCGGAGTGGGCGGCAGGCCGATCAGGTCGAACGTCATCCGCCGGATGAGCGTGCGTGCATCGGTATCCGCGGAAGGCTTGACCGACTTGGCCTCGAACGCGGCCAGAATGAAGCGATCGATGTCGCCACTGGGCCATTTCGCATCGCCGACTGCGGGGACAGCGGTCTTTTGTGGGAGCCGGAACGACCAGAACTTGCGGCCTTCTTCGACCGACATGCCCATCGCCTTGGCGGCCGGGCTGGCCGCCTTGCGCGGGTCCGGCGCGCCGATACGGACCCAGCGGGCGAAGTCGTTGACGATTTCATCGCCGAGCTTGCCACTGGGCGGCATCTCAACCCCGTCGTGCCGCAGGGCCTTGATCAGCAGGCTTTCGTTGACCTTGCCGGGAACAAGCGCCGGGCCGGAGTCACCGCCTTTGAGCAGGCCTTCGCGCGAATCGACGATGAGGCCGCCCTTGGTCTTCTTGCCTTCGGTCGAATGGCATTCGTAACAATGCTTGACCAGAACCGGGCGGATCTTGTTCTCGAACAGTTCCAGTCCCGGGTCGGCTGCAAGCGACAGCGACGGGACGAGCAAGACGAGTGGCAGCGCGAAACGCATGGAGAGTACCCTCGACCGAATGCCGGTAACTGGACGAGATTCTAACGGATGCTGATCTGTAAGAAAAGGAGTTTACGTTCGATCGTTGCTTGAGGATTGACAATCGCACCCCGCACATTAAGCCAGCTTGATGAAGATCCTGTTTCTGCACGGCTGGAGGTCGGTCCCCGGCGGCGTGAAGCCGAGCTATCTGTTGGCGGCCGGTCATGAAGTGATCAACCCCGCGCTGCCGGACGACGATTTCGTGGAAGCGGTTCGCATCGCAAAGCGCGAGTACGATCTGCATCAGCCGCGTGTCGTGGTCGGTTCCAGCCGGGGCGGCGCGGTGGCGATCAGCCTCGATCGGCCGACTGCAGATTTGGTGCTGCTTTGTCCGGCCTGGAAGAAGTTCGGCACTGCCCGCAGGGTAAACGCCCGGACGGTGATCCTGCATAGCCCGGCCGACGATGTGGTCCCGTTCGCGGACAGCGTGGAACTGATTCGAGTGAGCGGCCTGCCTGAAATGGCACTTATCGCCATCGGCACTG
>Ga0105047_10010387_pt1 | contig 15224 bp, 8 predicted proteins | sample MAT04_FD_78384 | JGI IMG/M metagenome (GOLD analysis project Ga0105047, IMG submission 78384) | Freshwater microbial communities from Lake Fryxell liftoff mats and glacier meltwater in Antarctica - MAT-04 (megahit assembly) | ecosystem: Environmental > Aquatic > Freshwater > Ice > Liftoff... | reverse complement strand
CCGCACGGGCACGGGTTCATCGCGGCGACGAGGATGAAATCGGCGGGGAATGTGGCCGAATGGACAGCTCGGCTGATCGTGACGCGGCCTTCTTCCAAAGGTTGACGTAGCACTTCGAGGCAGCGGCGGTTGAACTCGGGAAGTTCGTCCAGAAACAGCACGCCGTGGTGCGACATCGAGATTTCGCCCGGCTGCGGGATCGTGCCGCCGCCGACCATCCCGGCATCGGAAATCGTGTGGTGCGGGCTGCGGAATGGCCGCGTCGTGAGCAGCGATTCCCCGGCGGGCATTCGGCCCATCGCGGAGTAGATGCGCGTCGTTTCGAGGCTTTCGTTCGGCGTCAGCGGTGGCAGGATCGTCGGCAGTCGGCGCGCGATCATCGTCTTACCGCTACCTGGGCTTCCTAGCATCAGCACGTTGTGCCCACCGGCGGCGGCGATAATCACCGCACGCTTCGCCGATTCCTGGCCGCGCACATCGGAAAAATCGACGGGATATTGGTTCAATCGCTCTTCGAGTTCGGCCAAACCCGGCGACACCGGATCGACATCGATCGCACCCGCGATAATGCCCACGGCTTCGGCGAGCGACGAGATGGCATAGACTTCGACTTCGGAAACGACTGCCGCTTCGCGGGCATTTTCGCGCGGGACGAGCAGCTTTTTGATGCCGAGATCGCGGGCGGCGATCGATATCGAAAGTGCGCCTTTGATCGGCCGAACTGTGCCATCGAGTGCCAGTTCGCCGACGGTGCCGAACTGCTCGACTTGTGACGGGTTGAGTTGCCGGGTGGCGACGAGGATGCCGAGCGCGATTGGCAGATCGAACGCACCGCCCTCTTTACGAAGGTCGGCGGGGGCGAGAGAAATGATGACGCGACCCGTAGGGCGCGCGTAGCCGAGGTTGGCGAGTGCGCGTTCGACGCGGTGAACGCTTTCGCGAACGGCCATTTCGGGCAAGCCAACAAGGATGACTTTGGCGTTACCCGTGGCCGAATCGACCTCGACATCGACCGGGAGAGCGTCGATGCCGAGGATGGCAAACGAACGGAGTTTCGCAAGCATGGGCGGCGTTCCTGCAAGACTCTACGAGAATTTACACGTTGTAGGCCTTGCTCGTCGTGTTGCCGCCGCGGCCGGTCCAGTTAGTGTGGAAGAACTCGCCGCGTGCCTTGTCGATGCGCTCGTAGGTGTGCGCACCGAAGTAGTCGCGTTGGGCTTGCAGCAGGTTCGCGGGCAGCCGTGCCGTGCGGTATCCGTCGAAGTACGCGAGTGCGGACCCCATCGCGGGCATCGGCGTGCCGGACAGTACGGCGTTCGAAATCGCGCGACGCCACCCGGGTGCGGCCTTGGAGATTTCACCCGCGAAGAATGGATCGACGAGCAGGTTCACGAGGTTCGCGTTCTTGTCAAATGCTTCCTTTATGTTCCCGAGGAACTTGCTGCGGATGATGCAACCGCCACGCCACATGAGCGCGATGCCACCCATGTTGAGTTCCCATCTCTGAGCCTTGGCGAATGCAGCCATCAGTGCGTAGCCTTGCGCGTAACTGATGATCTTGCTGCCGTAGAGTGCCATTTCGACATCGGCGATGAACTGCGTTTTGTCGCCGGTGAACGCGGGCACGCCCGGTGCAGGCAGGATTTTGCTTGCGGCCACGCGCTCGTCTTTTTGTGCAGATAGGCATCGGCTGAACACCGCTTCGGAGATCAGCGTCAGTGCCGTACCCGTTTCGGTGGCGGCATCGACGGTCCACTTCCCGGTGCCCTTTTGGCCCGCGGTGTCGAGGATCAGATCGACCATCGGCTTGTTGGTTTCGGGGTCGATATAGCCGAAAATGTCGCGGGTAATTTCGACGAGGTAGCTATCGAGCGGGCCGGTGTTCCATTTTGCAAAGACATCTTTGAGTTCGCTCGCGCCGAGCCCCAGCGTGTTCTTGAGCAAGTCGTACGCTTCGCAGATCAGCTGAATATCGCCGTACTCGATGCCGTTGTGAACCATCTTCACGAAGTGCCCCGCGCCTTCCGGCCCGACCCAGTCGCAGCACGGTACGCCGCCATCGACCTTCGCAGCAATCGCCTGAAAGATCGGCTTCACGGCGGGCCACGCAGCAGCATCGCCACCGGGCATAATGCTCGGGCCGATCAGCGCGCCTTCTTCGCCACCGGACACACCAGTGCCGACGAAGTGAATGCCCCTTTCCTTGCATTCGGCGACGCGGCGCGAGGTATCGGGGAAGTGAGTGTTGCCGCCATCGATGAGGATATCGCCCGCTTCGAGGAACGGCAGAACTGATGCCATCGTGTCGTCGACGGCCTTCCCGGCCTTCACCATCATCATGACCTTGCGCGGCCGTTTCAGGCTGGCTGCGAAGTCTTTGAGCGTGTGTGCCCCGACGAATTTCTTGCCCTTGCCCCGACCGTTGACGAACGCATCGACCTTGTCCGTCGTGCGGTTGAAGACCGCGCAGGTATACCCGCGAGACTCCATGTTGAGAACGAGGTTTTCGCCCATGACGGCGAGGCCAATCAGACCAATGTCGGCAGTTGCATCAGACATAACGGTAACCTTGGGTGGAAGAAACGGCGACGTGGAAAATGATACGACAACAACGCCACACGTGGAGGTGCGAAATACCCGGCCGCGATTTCGCGAGGCAAATGTACCCGACTGCGCTGCCAGTTATACTCTTTCCGTATGGCACTGTCGAATTGGTTGATCGTACGTCAGGCACGCGAGGCGCTTCGGAATGCGCGCCCGGACGAGGCCCAACGCCTGTTGGGGCCGTTGGTGGCGGATGGGCACCACAAAGCCTGGCGAATGCAGCGGGAGGTGGCGGTGGCCTATGCGGCGGGCGGCGAGAAGTCGCTGCGTGCGGACAAACCCGAAGACGCCTGGAAAGTCTTGCTGGCGGCGGAGGCGATGAACTCCGGCGAGAGTCGCGTTTCCGAACTGCGGGTGGCACTCACCCGGCTCGGCTGGGCCGAGTGCCGCGCTGCGATGGAAGCGGGCAACCCGATGCACGTCGTTCGCACCGTTGCCAAGTTGCGCGAACGCAACACGAACCTGCCCGAACTCGATGCACTCGAAGTCGCCGCCCAAGATTGGGTGCTGGCAACCGAAATGGCGGATCGCGGCGACTTCTTATTGGCCAGATCGACGCTCGATACCGTTCGCAACCGCAAGACGACATTTCCGACGACGGGACTCGTTTCGTTCGCGAATGCACTGTCTGAACGGCACGAACAATTTCGCACCGCGATCGCGCACCTGTCGGAAGCCTCAGACGAAACGAAATGGGCGGAAGCTGCGAAGTGGGCGGGGGTCGCAATCGCGGTTGCGCCGAACCATCGCGAGGCGCGCACGATTCAGCTTCGCGCGTGGGAATCACTACGCACGGAGACGCTACCGCACATAGGCAACGGGGCGGCCAGTTCGCGAATCCCAATGGCCGCAATCGCCGGTGACGCGGCCGCGTTTGCATTCGCGCCTACGTTGGTTTCACCCCCCGAAACCGTCGCGCCGATGATCCCTTCAGCAGGAGGCACGAACTTACCGAAGCGATTCCTACTCTGGATCGATGGCGTCGGCGGGTACCTCGTCTGTTTGTCGAATCGGGTGACGTTCGGGCAGGCGACGGCGGACGGCCCAGTCGACGTGCCACTCTATGCCGACGTTTCGCGGTTGCACGCCGAACTCACCCGCGATGGGGAAGGGTACTTCGTCGAATCGTCGAAGGGCGTACAAGTGAATGGTACGTATGCGAACCGCGTCGTGCTGAACTGCGGCGACCGCTTCACACTCGGCGCGACGTGCCAATTCCACTTTCGCAAACCAGTCGCAATCAGCGGGACGGCGCGGCTCGAAGTCGTCAGCGGGCATCGCCTACCGCTCGCTGTCGATGGCGTGCTGTTGATGGCCGAAAACATCATTCTCGGTGGCGGCACACAGGTTCATATTGCGATTCGCGGCCTCGAATCCAACGTGATTCTCTACCGCTCGAAAGATGGCATCGGCATCCGCTGCAATGGCTCGTTCCTCATCGATAACAGCCCCTGCCGCGAACGCGCCAACCTCAGCCTGCCCGCGTCGGTGACGGCCGGGGATCTCTCGTTCACCATCGAACCGGTCGGCACCCGACTGTAAGCCCAAACCATGCGAACACACGCGATCCTTTTTCCGTTCGAACTCTTCGGCAACGGCGGCACCGGCGCCGGGGCGCAACTCCTCGGCGACGTGCTCCACGAGATGATCGACGATGGCGAAAAGGAAAACCGTGCGACACGCTCATCGGCTTATCGCGACAAACTGCGCGTGAAGGAATACGGCTTCGAGACTTTGGAAGAAGTGGCGAACTGGCGCAGCACCGGGCGTGCGGCGGTGAAAAAATCGCTTGCGGCGAAGGATTTTTTACTCTGGCTCGGCGGAAACCATCTCAGCGTGATGCCAGTGTACGAGGAACTCGGCGCGGACACACTCGTGATTCTGTTCGATGCGCACCTCGATATTTACAACCTGCACGATTGCACGCCGGAACTGTCGCACGGCAACTTTCTGTTACACGCAGAGAAGCCGTTGCCGCGTGTCATTAACATTGGCAGCCGCGATCTGTTTTTGTCCTCAAAACACGTGGGCCGCACGTACGAGAAAGTGTTCCCTGCCGCCGCGGTGGCGACGAACCTTGCAGGTATCATCGCCGAGTGCCAGCAACGTGCAGAATCCGCGAAGCAGATCTGGATCGACATCGATGTCGATTCCATCGACCCCGCGTTTTGCCCGGCAGTCCACCAACCGTTGCCGTTCGGGTTGATGCCAATGCAGCTGCTTGCGGTGCTTGATGCGATCTGGTCGGAGAAAGTCATCGGCGTGTCAATCGTGGAGTTCGACCCCGGCCGCGACGTCGGTGATACATCGCTGAACCTACTCGGCTGGCTTCTCGAGTGGATGCTATTAAAGCATCACGAATGACAGGTAAGTTAAGCGTACTTATTGCGAGGATTCGATACGAGCGCTTTACGAAAATCGAAACTCACAGTGGCCGAGTATCTGGAGATCGAGCGAACTGCCGAGTTATAAGAGCGAGTTATTCGATGGAGAGATGTATCCCGTCTATCCAGATGTCGGTCCGCACGCAATGGCGGGGGCATCGCGGTTGCATAACAGAGGAAAGAGTTGTCGGTCTCGATGTTTGAAGTTAAGAGCACCCTGAAACTGTCCAGAAATATCTCGCTCCTCGGGGTCGCAGGTACGCAACGGGCGTTCGTTCTCTGGAACCCGCTCTTCCTGCTACCGCCGTCTCCGTTCGGCTTGATTATTTATTAACACTCTCGAAATACACGGCCATCAATCGAATTTTCTGGCTGTGTTCAACGGGCTGGAAGTGGTGAGCTTTACTCCGGAACAGTCGCCGTATTTAACCTCGTTAATCGGTGTACACCGCAACCGTCGGCGACTCGCCCGACCGACTTACCCTTCACCCGCCGTGCCATCCAGGACGCCCCGCACAAACCGGCACAGCGAGTCCGGGGTGTACGGCTTTTGGAGGAATGCCACCCGGTCCTCCTCGACCCCGTGCCGCAGAATGTGGTCGGCGGTGTACCCGGACAGGAACACCACCATCAGCCGGGGGTACCGGGAGGTCAGCGTATCGGCCAATTCCCGCCCGCTCATGCCCGGCATCACCACGTCCGTCAGGAGCAGGTCGGGCGGGGCCGACAGCCGGTCGCACGCGGCCAGGGCGGCGGCCCCGTCCTCGGCCGCTTCCACTCGGTACCCGTGCCGTGCCAGGATGGTCGTCGTGAGTGTCCGCACCGACGCGTCGTCCTCCACCACCAGTACCGTCTCGCCGCCGGCCTTCGATTTCGGCCGCAGGGTGGACTTCGGCCCTTCCGCAACTTCGTCGTTACGGGGTAAGTACACGGCGAACGTGGTGCCCCGGCCGACCTTGCTCTCGACGGTCAGAAACCCGCCGGACTGGCGGACGATGCCGTAAACCGTCGCCAGCCCGAGGCCAGTCCCCTCGCCGGTCGGTTTGGTTGTGAAGAACGGTTCAAACAGCCGGGCCTGCACCTCGGGCGTCATCCCGGTGCCGGTGTCGGTCACGGCCAGCCTGACGTACCGGCCGGGGCGGGCGTCCGGCGACGGGAGGCGGGAGTCTTCCCGCACCTCGGCCGGTCCCGTCTCGAGGATCAAGGTGCCGCCGGTCGGCATGGCGTCCCGGGCGTTCACTGCCAAGTTGATGATGATCTGTTCGACCTGCCCGAGGTCCGCCTTGACGCACCCCGCCGCCGGGTTGAGCCGTAGGCTCATTACGATGTCCTCGCCGAGCAGGCGGCCGACCATCTTGGCCGTCGCCGGCACCACCCCGCTCAGGTCGAAAACCTCCGCCTTGAGCATCTGCTGACGGCTGAAGGCGAGCAGTTGGCGGGTCAGGCCGGCCCCCCGCTCGCCAGCGGCCAGGATATCCTCTAGCAGCGGGCGGGCCCCGGCCCCGGCCGGCAGGTCTTCTAACAGCAACTCGCTGCACCCGTTCACCACTGTCAGCAGGTTGTTGAAGTCGTGGGCCACACCGCCGGCCAACTGACCGATGGCTTCCAGCTTCTGGGCCTGCCGTAACTGGTCCTCCATCTCCTTCCGCCGGCCGATGTCGCGGCTGGTGCAGATGAGGCGGGTGACGGCCCCGGCGGCGTCGGTAACCGGGGTGCTCACGGTCTCCAGCCAAACATAGTAGCCGTCCTTGTGCCGGGACCGCCACTCGATCTGAGTGACTTCGCCGCGAAGATTGGTCCGGTTGGCATGGGCCAACGTCGGCAGGTCGTCCGGGTGGACCTCGGGTAAGTAATCGCGGCCGATCAGCTCGTCCGCCCTGTACCCGGTCAGCCGCTCGCCGGACGGGCTGACGTACAGGTAGCGGGCTTTTGGACTAGTGTCGTGGACGGAGATCACGTCCTGCATCCCGTCGGCCAGCAGGCGGTACAAGTCGTTGGCGGCGGCTAGGGCGGCGGCCGCCGCGCGCTCGGCCGTGATGTCGCGGTCGAACGCCAGCACCAGCGACTCGCCGCCGATCTCGACGGCCGACGCCCGCACGTCCAGTTCGACGTGCGTCCCGTCCTTCCGGCGGTGGGCAATCTCGAAGCGGAGGGACTCGCCGGCCCGCAGCCGCTGGAGCCGGTCGGATGCCTTGACGGCTTGGTCGGGCGTGTCCAGGTCCTGAATCCGCATGGACTGCAACTCGGCTGGGGTGTACCCGTTTTGGGTGGTGGCAGCCGGGTTGGCCGACCGGATACGTCCGCCCATGTCGAGCAGGTAGATGGCATCGGGGCACATCTCGAACAGCGTCCGGTACTGCACCTCGTTGGCCCGCACGGCTGCCTCGTCCGCCTTGCGGCGGGTGACGTCCTGGGCGATGCCGAGCATGCGGACGGCTTTTCCGTCGGGGCCGAACTCGAACCGGCCGTGGCCAAACACCCACCGGACGGAGCCGTCCGGCAGCAGCACCCGCCACTCGTCCATGTATTCGGTGCGGCCGACCATCGCGGCCTGTACCTTGGCCTCCACCCGCGCCCGATCATCCGGGTGGACGCGGTCGCTAAAGTGCCGGAACTCGACCGGGAACGGGTCGGACCCGTCGTATCCGAACAGCTCGTAGTGCGACTTCGACCAGACGATGCGGCCGGTACCGATGTCCCAGTCGAACGTGCCCATGTGCCCGGCCTCCAACGCCAGACGCAGCCGCCCCTCGCTCGCCCGCAGATCGGCCTCGGCGGCCCGACGGGCGGTAACGTCCTGAAACTGGGCGACGAAGTACACCGGCCGGCCGACGGCATCCCGGACCAGCGAGATGGTCAACAGGACCCACACCGTCCGGCCGTCGCCCTTGAGATACCGCTTCTCCAGCGTGTGCGCTTCGATCTCGCCGGCGAGCATTGCCTCAACCCATACCTTATCGGCCTCTCGGTCGTCCGGGGCCGTCAAGGTCACGCAGTCGGTTCCCAGCAGGTCGGCTTCCGAACACCCGAAGACGGCCTGCATGGCGGAGTTCACCCGCAGAAACTGACCTTCCGGGGCGACCAGGGCCATCCCGATCGACGAGTAGTCGAAGGCCTGGCGGAACCGCTCCTCGCTTTCCTTCAATGCCTGTTCCGACAACTTTCGCGCCGAAATGTCCCGCTGGATGGAAATGTAGTGGGTTACGTTCCCGGACGGGGTCAGCAGCGGTGCGACGGACAACTCGACCCAGTACGCGGTCCCGTCTTTCGCGTAGTTCAGTAACTCGACCATGACCGGTTCGTTTGCCGCGATGCAGTCGCGGAGCCGGTCCAGAGTCGCCCGGTCGGTGCTCGGCCCCTGAAAGATTCGAGGGTTTTGGCCGACGAGTTCGGCGGGTGCGTACCCGGTGTGGTGCAACATCGCCGGGTTGGCGTAGACGATGCGCGGCCCCGGCAGATCGATGTTGTCTGCTTCAGTGACGAGGATGCCGTCACGGGAGTTCTCCACCACCGCTTGCATCAGCCGAAGGCTTTCTTCGGCCCGCATCCGCGCGGCCTGTGACGCCTGCAACAGCACCTCGGTTATGTTGGGGCGAACGATCTCATCGATCAGATTGAGTTCCGACACCGTCCACGGGCGTGACCGCCCGCGAACCGCTTCCACCCATGCCTCGAACGACCGTCGCGGACTGAGGCGGGGGGCGTCGTCGGTCGTCAGCCCTTTCCGAGGGTCGCCGGCCCACTTCACGCTGCCCGTCACCTCGCCCCGGAACCAGAGCACCCATATGGGCGTAGTGTTCGGGAACCGTGCGGCTAGCAGCCCGCTTGCAGTAACGGCCAGTCCCGCGAACTCGGGCGCATCGTTCCCAAGCGCGGCGGTGGCGAATCGGCGGTCGCCCCGCCGATCGAGCCACTCGGCCAAGCGGAGGATATCCGCTTCCGAGGGCGTTGTGCCGCGCCCCAAGGTGCGGCCCCGGTAGACGACCGCGATGCCGTCTGCCGCCGGCAGTTCGAGTAAGCCGGTCAACGGGCTGACCAGTGCGGCCTCGACCTCTTCGGTGGCATCGAGTGCCTTGGGGAGCCGCATTAGCAGTGCCTGGGCGGTGAGAACCCCGGCTGCCCGATCCCGCTGTTCGCCCAGGCTCACGCGTAAACTCAAGAGCCGTTCTACTGACACGATCAGCCGGACGGCTAGTGCCGGGGGCATGCGGCGTTGGTGGTGGTGGCACGCGATCAGCCCCCAGAGCCGTCCATTGATGACGACCGAGGCGACGAGGGTGGCCCCCACGCCCATGTTCCGCAAGTACTCCCGATGCACCGGCGACAAGGCGCGGAGGGTCGCCAGCGACAGGTCGAGTTCGCGTCCGGTGGTCGGGTTGATCCGGGGATGCAGCGGGAGCGGGTCTGCCGACGTGTCGGCGAACACCCGGACCCGATTCACGAGGTACAGGGCGCGGGCCTGGGGCGGGATGTCCGACGCCGGATACCACAGGCCGAGGTACGGGGCGCTTTCGGCCTGCCGGGATTCGGCGACGACCTCGCCGTTCCAGTCCGGGTCGAAGTGGTACACCATGACGCGATCGTACCCGGTTAGCGACCGCAGCCGCTCCGTCACGGCCTGGGCAAACGAAAGGAACGGTTCGTCGCGGGCCAAGCGGGCCGTCAGGTCGTCAACGGCGTCCACGATGGACTCGCTCCTGCCGAGCAGGCCGGGGGCGATGGGGTCCGCGACGATCACCTCCAGGAGCCGCACCCCGTCGCGAATGTGAACCGATGCTTCCAACGGCTTCGACGTCCCGGCGAGGGCGTATACATAGCCGACGCGCCGGACCACGTCCGGAGTCAGGTCGGCAAAGGCGGTCAGTATTCCTGCCGCGTCCTCGGACAGGAAGATCTGGGAGAGGGGCCGTCCTAGGAGGGCGCCGGCAGAAGCACCGACGGCCCCCTCGACGCCGCCGCCGCACTGGGTGATCACGCCGTCATCGTCCAGGGCGAGAATGGCCCCGCACTCCTGCACGCTGCCGGGCGTGTGGATCGGCTCCCGGGCGCACTCTTCAAGTGCTATCAGGAGTGCCGAATCTTCGGGCTGAGACGTGGGCATGGGCGTTAAGATTCCATCAAGGCTTGGGTATTGAAGGGAAGTATACCATAACGTCTCGTAAATTGTGTTCCCGATGGTAGCTCCCCGTCATTTCGTTTCATCTGCCTGCCTACCGGACACCTCCCGGCCCAGTTCCTCAGGCGTTCGCATCGCCAACGCTCTTTTCGTTCATCCCATCGAAGATGTCATCGATCGGGCCACCCGGTTTTATCGCACATCTAGAACCGTACCGTACTTGCTCTCACAACTCATGCCGCCCTTAATTCCTTAGTTGGTTTACCCGAGGGGGATGATGTAGACCTCCTTCTCAAATGTGTGAGGTACCGAAGTTCGAATACGCCGGCGAGCGATGATGATAGGTTGCAGAAATTCGTAGGCTGATATATAGAAATTTAACCACGCGATCTTCCCGAACGTCGACACGGGCCGCTGTTAAAGCAATTATTATCGGAGAAGCAATACCCGCCATTATGTGTAATGACGCGATTGGATCGGTTATTTGACTCGCAAAACAACGGATGCTAAAAGGCTCATGCGTATTGAGGCTTTCGACACGGCTATTCATGCTTGGGAAAGAATTGGTCGTTCTAACAAAACAAACATGCGTTTTGCGTGCGAAGTCTTACAATAGACTTTTCGCCGTCTGGGTTGGGGGAATGCCATGTTCGTCGGCCAAAAAATTGGTCCGTTCAACGTCGAAAAAGAACTCGGTAGCGGTGCCATGGGTACCGTTTACCGTGCCCGTTACGACAAAGATGGCAAGGAGCGAACGGTTGCGATAAAGATCATCGCGCTCGGCCTGCTCGGCAACGAAGGCGCGATGGCTCGCTTCGAGCGGGAAGCGAATATCCTAAAGCAACTTCGGCATCCTCACATCGTTCGGTTGTTCGCAACCGGAAAGTACAAGAACACGCCGTTCATCGCGATGGAGTTCGTCGATGGCGAACCGCTCGATCGCATCCTGACACGTCGCGGTCGCCTCGGTTGGGAAGAAGCCGTGGCGTATGCGAAACAGCTTTGCGAAGCACTGCAATACGCGCACGATCAAGGCATCATTCACCGTGATTTGAAGCCGTCGAACTTGATGATTACGCCCGATGGCATCTTGAAACTCACCGACTTCGGCATCGCGAAAGACACCGATGTCACGGCGCTGACGGGTGCGAACAGCACCATCGGCACGGCGGCTTATATGTCGCCGGAGCAGTGTAAAGGCGATAAGAACCTGACGAACAAATCCGATCTCTATTCGCTCGGCATCGTGATGTATGAACTGATTACGGGCAAGAAGCCGTTCGTGTCCGATACGACGATCGACATGTTTTTGAAGCACGTTCACGAAATCCCACCGCGGCCGAGCCGGTTCATCGCCGATGTGCCCGTTTGGTTGGACAACATGATTATGTTCCTCATCGAAAAGGACAAAGACAAACGACCGATGGATGCCGACACCGTCCGCAAAATGCTCGAAGATATTGAAGAGAAAGTGCAAAACTTACAAAGTGCGGGCGAAGAAGTCGCGAATGCGCGGCGAATGGATCGGCCCATCAACGGTGGCGCACTCGATGCCGACGACCTGGCGGCCGCGCGTTCGCTGAAGGCGGCGAAGTCTGGCAAGAAGGTCAAGAAGAAAAAGTTGAAGCCGCTGATGCAACGAGCGTGGGTGCGTGCGTTACCGCTGGTGTTGGGTTTAATCGCGGTGATCGGCGGCGCGTACTACGTGCTGAAACCGCCGAGCCAGGCCGATGTTTTCAAGCGAGTGGAAAATGCAGGTACGACCGACGACCGCATCAGCATGGCCAGGAAATACCTCAATAGCTACGGCAGTCAAACCGACGAAGATACCAGCAAAGTAAGGGAACTTTACCGCAAATCGCTCGGTGAAAAGCTTCAAGCCGTGCTCGAACTGCGCTTTCGTAAAGCGAAAATTACCTCTGCGATGGACGACGAAGACGGCGACGCATTCAAGGCCGCGTGGTCTGCGATGGAAGCCGAACAGAAGGGCGAATTGACGACCGCATCGGCACTTTGGGGCAAGGTGAAAAGCCGTGCGCCCAACGCGAAAGATAAGTATACCGAAGGCTGGGCCTGGCTCGCAGAACATCGTATGAGTGCGATTAAAGACGTCGATCGTCAACCGGGCATTCTGAAAGAGGAATTGTTGCGTAGCGAGATCAACGAAGTTGCCTGGAAGTACGATCCCCTCGCGCCGGAATGGATTGTGAAACGCGCCATCCGCCTCGGTGCAGCCGGCGGGTTGCCACCCCCGCCCGGTTCGCAAGAATCCGACCGCAAATTGCCCCCGCGTATCGTCGATAAAGCGAAAGTGCGCAAAACGTGGGGGATGCTCTCGGACCTGACGAAAGACAAATCCGAGCACCATATCTGGTACATGCTGGCCGTGCGCGAACGCGATGGCCTGAAGGACATGGCAACCGAAGAAGCCGTGACGGCGCGGAAAAAGATTTTCGCCGATCAACTAGCCGGGCTAAAGATCGAATGGCAACGCATCGCCGGCGATTCGGAAGCGCGGGCCGAGAAACGCGATTGCCGCAACCGCTGCCGCGATTTGATCGAGCTATACGACGACGAAACCGACGATCAGATCAAGAAGGAAATCGATGCGGTGAAGGTGTTGCTCATTGAAATGGATAAATCCAAGTCGGGCTAATGATCGCCAATTGAAACAGACCTGGGAGCGAACGATATGTCTCTGCCGAGTGGCAAACGTCGACCGAATAGTGCCGTGGCTTTTAAGAAAGCGCAAACGCGAATTCCGGGTGGCGTCAACAGCCCCGCTCGGGCGTTCGGCGGTGTCGGTGGAAGTCCGATCTTCATCGCGCGCGCCGAGGGACCGTACCTTTACGATGTCGATGGCAACCGCTATCTGGACTTCATCGGTTCGTGGGGGCCGATGATTCTCGGCCATTCGCACCCGGCTGTCGTCGAAGCGGTCATTACCGCGATTCACGATGGTTCGAGTTACGGTGCGCCGTGCGAGCGCGAAACCGAACTCGCCGAGATGGTTTGCGAAGCGATCCCGTCGGTCGAGATGGTGCGGTTCGTTTCGAGTGGCACCGAAGCCGCGATGAGCGCGATTCGCCTTGCACGCGGCTGGAAGGGCCGAGATCTGATCGTCAAATTCGCCGGGTGCTATCACGGCCACGTCGATGCGTTACTCGTGTCGGCCGGTTCGAGTGCGCTTACCCTCGGCGTGCCGAACAGTCCGGGTATCCCCAAAGGTTGCACGCAAGATACGATCGTGCTGCGCTACAACGACACGCAGCAACTCGCTGAACTCTTCGCGGTACAGGGCGACCAAATCGCCGGTGTAATGCTCGAACCCGTCGTCGGAAACATGGGGTTAGTCCCGCCCTCGGTCGAGTTTCGCCGCGAACTGCGTCGCTTGACGCACTATCACGGCACCGCACTCATATACGACGAAGTCATGACCGGGTTCCGCTTGTCGTATGGCGGCGCGCAAGTGCTCCTCGGCGACGATCCCGATGTGACGGCACTCGGCAAAATCATCGGCGGCGGCTACCCTGTCGGCGCGTATGGCGGTCGTGCGGATATCATGAAATTCATAATGCCCGCCGGGCCAGTTTTCCAAGCCGGTACGCTCAGCGGCAACCCAATTGCGATGGCCGCCGGTATCGCGACGCTCAAGGAATTGAAACAAAATCCGCCGTACTCACGCCTCGATCAGCTCGGCCAACGCATCGAAGCCGGACTGAACCACGCGGCCACCGAGTGTGGGATACCGCACCGCATCAACCGCGTCGGCAGCATGTGGACACTGTTCTTTACGGATCGCGATGTCACCGATTTTGATACGGCCGTGCTCAGCGACAAAACGCAATTCGCACGGTTCTTCTGGGAAATGATGGACCGTGGGTTCTACCTGCCCTGTAGCCAATACGAGGCCGCGTTTATCTCTGCTGCAATGACCGATGCGCAGATTTCGGAAATGCTCGTCGCGGCGAAGGAATCGCTACACGCCCTTTCCCGGTAAGAGGCTACGGCTCCTGTGGATGACCCATTTGCATTCGATCTCCCGCTGACCGACGCCCGGCACCCGCTGCACGAACATCACATGGCGATGGCGCTGGAAGAAGCAATGACGGCCGCCGACGAAGACGAAGTCCCCGTCGGGGCGGTGATCGTTCATCCGGAAATGGGCATCATCGCCCGAGCGCACAACCAACGTGAACGCCTAATCGACCCGACGGCTCACGCCGAGATGATCGCATTGACACAAGCGGCGGCTTCGCTCGGTTCGTGGCGTTTGGAAAAGTGCATTCTTTACGTCACACTCGAACCGTGCCCGATGTGCGCAGGGGCGATCGTGCAGGCTCGCGTGCCGATCGTCGTATACGGCTGCACGGACTTCAAGGCGGGCGCGTGCCACACGCTGTACCAGATCACGAACGACCCGCGTTTAAACCATCGTTGTGCGGTGATTGGCGGCGTGATGGCCGAATCGTGTTCGGCGATCTTGACCGCGTTCTTTGCGCAAAAGCGTGCGATGGGCAAAAAATAGCCCGCGCAACCGATGCAACCGTCGCACCGCTTCAACGAACTGTTTGCTCGCACACAGGTTCGCCACCACTTGCCTTCGGTTCGTGGTAAGCTATAGAAATCGGCAAACCGTTTCCGGAGTGCGTGTCATGCGGATATCTGCGGCTCTTTTGCTCATCGGCTTCTCGGTAATTCCCTCCGCACACGGACAGTCGTCGATCTATTCAAAGGCGTTGCCACCGACGGCCGCAACGCTCGACTCGGTGAACCTGACGACGCAATGGACGACCGTTGTGCCCGTTGGCGGACGATCCGACAGCGTCGGCTTGGTGCAAGTTGTGCCGGGCGGGCAGATATTCGTGCAGACTGTCGCCGGGCTACTCGTCGCCATCGACGAAAGAACGGGTGCACAGCAATGGACTTTGAAGTACGATTCGTCGAACGCGACGATCTATCCGATCGGAGTCAATTCCCGCTTCGTGTTCGCGGTGAATGTATTGAAGATCTACTGCATCGATCGCGACCCCGGTACGGTCGAATTTTCGTATTCGTTGCCACTCATCCCGACGTCGGGCCCAACCGCCGATGACACGGGTTTCTACCTCATTTTGAAT
>Ga0105047_10010386_pt1 | contig 15224 bp, 17 predicted proteins | sample MAT04_FD_78384 | JGI IMG/M metagenome (GOLD analysis project Ga0105047, IMG submission 78384) | Freshwater microbial communities from Lake Fryxell liftoff mats and glacier meltwater in Antarctica - MAT-04 (megahit assembly) | ecosystem: Environmental > Aquatic > Freshwater > Ice > Liftoff... | reverse complement strand
GTGCAGCAGTCCGTCCCGCCGACGCCCGCCGCACCCGCAGCCGTCGACTACAGGCCTTCGGGTGCCGTGGTGGCGATCGGTGCCTCGACCGGAGGCGTTGAGGCGCTGATCAAGGTCATCACCGCCTTTCCGGCGAACTGCCCGCCGACGGTGATCACCCAGCACATGCCTGTGACCTTCACGACCAGTCTGGCAGCCCGACTGGACCGGTTGAGCGCGCCTACTGTGCGCGTCGCCGAGGAGGGAGCCGAAATCTGTGTCGGTCATGTCTATCTGGCCCCGGGGGATCGCCATCTGCGCATCGCCGGCGGCAGGACACTCCGTTGTTCACTCGGCGATGAGGGCCCGATCAGCGGCCACAAGCCCTCGGTCGATGCCCTGTTCTCGTCGGTCGCCACCGCCTGCGGTGCCCGCGCGGTCGGCGTGATCCTGACCGGGATGGGCAAGGACGGCGCGGCCGGACTGCTGGAAATGCGCAAGGCCGGCGCGGCGACCCTGGGTCAGGACCAGGAGACCTGCGTCGTCTTCGGCATGCCGCGCGCCGCCTTCGAACTTGGCGGAGTCGAGCGTCAGCTCGGCCTGCCCCGTATTGCCGCCGCGACCCTCGCGGCCGCCTCTGTCTCGCCCGGAGTTCGCTAGATGCCCGCAGCATCATCCCTGAAAGTTCTGGTCGTGGACGACCAGCAAACCATCCGTTCCCTGGTGCGGATCGGTCTCAAGGAAATCGGCATCAACGATGTCGAGGACGCTGTCGACGGCGAGGACGGCCTGCGTCAGCTGCTCGTGCATCGCAGCAATCTGGTAATCTCTGACTACAATATGCCAAAGCTCGACGGCCTGAATTTTCTTCGGGCGGTGCGGGCGACGCCGGCGCTCAAGAACACCGGCTTCATCATGCTGACCGGCCGGGCCGACAGTGATCTGGTACAGCGCGCCCAGCAGTTCGGCGTCAACAACTACCTGATCAAACCCTTCACCGTGACCACGCTGCGTCAGAAGATCGAGGCGGTCTACGGGGCGCTGACCTGATGAGCGGCGAGCCACCGCACATCCGGGAGCAGCGAGTTCACGTTGGCCAGGGCTCGCACCAGGTCACCGGTGACCCGTCGGTGATCTACTCGACCATCCTCGGATCGTGCGTGGCGGCGTGCATCCGCGATCCGAAGCTCGGCATCGGCGGCATGAACCATTTCCTGCTGCCCGAGGCTCCGGGCGGTGGTGCCGGAGACCGGCGCTACGGGGCCCAGGCGATGGAGCTTCTGATCAACGGGCTGCTGGCCCTCGGCGCGCGCCGCGATCGTCTGGAGGCCAAGGTCTTCGGCGGGGCCCGCATGACTGCAGCCTTCAATGACATCGGTGGCAAGAACGCCGAGTTCGTGAAGCGTTACCTCCAGGAAGACGGCATTCCCATCATCAGCCACAGCCTCGGTGGTACGCTGGCGAGACGAATACACTACACGCCGTCCACCGGTGCCGCCGCGCAACACCTGGTGCAGGACGCCGCCGTCATCGCGCGCGAACGGGTCGTCATGGTGCGGGCACCCGAGCGTGACAGCGGCGCTGTCGAACTTTTTGATTGAGGGTTGGATGAACGCGGACTCGACACTCGAAAATCTGTTCCTGGGCCTCTCAGACGAGCTGGCCTGCTGGGCCCTGGCCGGCGAAGGCCTGCAGCATCTGGCCGGCCAGCTTCTGGCCAGCCATCCGAAGTCCCACGAGGCGCTGATCGAGGTCCAGCAGCTTGACGCCCTGGTCCAGCACATCGAGCAGATGGCGGTTTTGTGCGGTCGTCTGTCTCTCGCTGCGGCCGCGAACGGCGGGACGCTCGACATCGGTCTGGTCCGGGCCGCGGCCGAGGCCTCGACCCTGAGCGGCCTGGCGCAGCGCTTTCACGGTGAGAGCCGAGCGATCCCCGAAGCATGCCCGGGCGAGTGCGAGCTATGGTGACTCCACCCAGTTCGCAGCCGCTGCCGTCGCGGATCAACCTGCGGTCAATCAAGGCTCTCTGTATCGATGCCAACGCCCAGGGCCTCGACATCCTCAGCCAGACCCTGCTGGGTTTCGGCGTCGATCGTATCATCCGTGCGCTGAGCGCCGAAGAAGCCAAGGCCATCCTCCAAAAGGAGACGATTGATCTTATCCTGTGTGACGCCCAATTGGGGGACGAAAGCGGCAACGACTTCGTGCGGTGGCTGCGCCGGTCCCAACTGGAGCCCAATTGTCATGCGCCCGTCTTCGTCCTTACCGGTCATGCCCTTGCGCACGAGGTCGCCAATGCGCGCGATTGCGGCTCCAGCTTCGTGATCACCAAGCCGCTGTCGCCTGCGGTTTTGATGCAGAGAATTCTGTGGGTTGCGGCGGCTGACCGTCCATTTATAGAGTGCGACAACTATATGGGACCGGATCGGCGCTTCAAGTTCGAGGGCGTTCCGGCGGATGTCCCGGCGGGCCGCCGAAAAGGCGATGGTGGGACCAACCTCGGTCTGCCGACCGGAGCGAACATGAGCCAGGAAGAACTCGACGGCATGGTCAAGCCTCAGAAGCTGTCCCTATGACCGTCATCATCCGCAAGATACGCACCGCCCTGCAGCGGGAGTATCTCAAGGCCGGTGGTATCCAGATTCAGGCCGCGATCAATCAGGCCGAAGAAAATCTGGGCGCTCTGGCCGATCAGTCTTTCGACGAGATCGACCAGACGATTGACCTGATTGCGCAAATAGCGGCCGATCCGCGCCGGCGCCCGACAACAAACGAGTTGTTGAGAATTCACGCCCTCGTCAATGTTATGCTGGGAGCCTGTGCGGCGACGGACACTCCGGGCCTTGTTGATACCCTGTATGCGGTGGCGCACCTTGTGGCTGGGCTTCTGGCGACAGACACCTGGATCGAAGGGACGCTGACACCGGCCGTCAACCTGCTGCGTCTTGTCCGCCGCGGCGTCCTGAGCCCCGAAGAAGTTCAGGCTCTCATCGTGGGGATCGATCAATGTACGGATCGAATCCGTCACCATCATCAACTCGTGAACGGGTCCTGAAACGCAGTGCGCGATCGGCGATTGCCGGCACGAACAAACCTTTTCCCAAGACGACAGCTTGCGGCGCTTGAGGGGCCTCGGCTAAGCGTGCGTCCGCCGCACCGGTAGCCGTCGGTCAGATCGGGACGTGCCGGGTCGCGCTCCCTCCCGCGCTCGCCAGCCTGGCTCCCGGCAACCGCCTCCCGCGCTCATCTGGCCGCCTGGAGGCGATGCTGGACGTGGCCGGCCCTGAGGGCCTCGTCTTCAGGTTACCCCACGCCTTCTTTGCCGCCTCGGGTGTCTGGCACCAGGATGGATGGTGACCGACGTCTGCCTGCCGGAGATTTCCAGGATTCCGCTGGCTGCGCTCAATGCAAGCGGTCGCCACCAAGGGCCGGCCGTGGTGATCAGCGGGCATGTGGACGTGCCCATGGCCGCTGCCGCCATCAAGGTCGGTGCCTGCACATTGCCGGAGAAGCCGATCTCTCCGCCGGTTCTCGTCGAAGCGATTGACGCGGCTCTTGCCGCCCGGCAACCCATGTCGACAGCCCTTCCCGCTCCGGATCTGGTCAAGGGTGCCGACAGCAAGATGACCGCGCGGGTTCTGGGGATCAGCCCGAGACCAGTCGCCGTGTTCAGGGCCAATGAGCCGGTGCTGTCATTCCAACGCCATCTCGTCTTAAACCGGCCACTCGGGCGAGACTGTCCGTCTGGTGGCAGAGTGCACGGGGCGAGAGTATGACCAACTTCTATGACGGTTATATCCTGCCCCGCCTGATCGGCTGCGCCTGCGGGTCCGGGCCGATCCGGCGGCAGCGCGCCAAGATCGTCCCTCGTGCCCGAGGACGCGTGCTCGAACTCGGCATCGGCGGCGGCCTTAACCTGGCCTTCTACGACCCCGACCGGGTCGATGGCGTCACGGGTGTCGATCCCTCTGATGGCCTGCGACGCCTTGCGGAGGCCGCCCCCCGACCTGCGAACCTGAGAGTCGAAATCGAGGCGGGACATGCCGAAGCGCTGCCGTTCGACGACCAGAGCTTCGACAGTGTGGTGTGTACCTTCACGCTTTGTTCGGTCCAGGCCCCTGCTGCCGTTCTGGCCGAGGCCCGCCGGGTGCTCAAAACGTCGGGCGTCTTCCTTTTCAGCGAACACGGCCTCGCGCCTGATCCCGGCGTGCGCCGCTGGCAGCGCCGCATCGAGCCGTTCTGGACCCCGTTGGCCGGCGGCTGTCACCTCACGCGCCCGGTCGCTTCCTCGATTGAGGCGGCGGGCTTCATCGTCGAGCAGGTCGAGACGATGTATCTTCCCAGGATTCCGCGCGTGCTCGGCTGGTGTGAATGGGGTCAGGCCCGACCGGCCTCGTGTGCATGAGGCGCGCGGTGCGCGGCGCATGCCAGGCGACGGTGACGGTTGGGGGAATGGCTCTCGGGCGCGGGTCCGTGAGGCGGGTCTCTGCTGGTGAAAGACCTGCAGCTGGGTCCGTGGCGCTGCCCATCCGCGCTATGCTCGCAGTGCAGGAGCCTTCCACAGAGGACAGCGCCAGCTTTGGGTGCCTGGCGGTTTCCCACAGTCCGCTCCAGCCTGGCGGCACTCACAGAGTGGCGTTGTAGTGATTCGTGATTTGGATAGCGTTGGTCGCTCGAACTCATCAGTTGACGAAATGGCGTGCGGACGAGCCTCACGTCCGCTCGAGGGTGGCCTCGATTGGAACGACCACAAACCCTGCACCGCGCGCCCGACGTTGCGGCGAGAGTCAACCCCGTGCGGACGCGTGCTGACTGGCAGGCCATGCGCGATTCGTGTCCCGATGGGCGATGTCAGCCCTGCCTTCGCCGTCGCCAACTTCATCAAAACAACGCTGCACGCGTTTCCCGCGACGCTCGCGGTCGAGAATGAGCGTCTGGTGCACAACGTCCCGATCAACCAGCTCAACCTGACCCGCCGGGTCCGTTCGGAAGAGCCGCGGAACCTCGACGAGCACCTTGAAGAGGTCAAGTGGTTCGCCCGTGGCGTGCTGTTACTGGAGGCGCCGCTCCCCGATGCCGAGGATTCCCGCTATCGGGCGCGGATCTATCGCGGGATGGCCATGACGGTGTGAGCCCGGCCTGGAGCGCGACGCATGCAACCGACCGTAGCGGTCGCCGAACAGCGCCCTGACCGGACCCAAGGTGTCGGTTGGAGAGAGCCGCGTTGCGACGGTCTTTGCAGGGTCAGGCCTGGGTGGTCGATCGCCGGCGCGCAAACGGGGCCGTGCAGAGGGCCAGGATCGTAAGGACGGCCAGCAACATCCACGCCTCGTTGATCGCGTGCACCAGCGCCAGTTGTTCGATCAGGGGCGTCAGCGCTGCAGTCGTCGCCGCATCAATGGGCTGACCGAGGCGGCTGGTAAACAGCGCCAAGGGAATACCCAGGGCCTGGGCGGTTTCAGTATCGCCCGCCTGAAGCCGCGCGACGATCTGCTGGCCCAGGATCGGCGCGCGGCCGTAGATGACGGTGTCGATCAGGGCCAGGCCGATGGCCCCGCCCAGATTGCGCATCAGGTTGAACAAGCCGCTCGCGTCAGGCACCTGGGACGGGGCAAGATCGCCCAGCGCCAGCCGGGTGGGCGGCAACAGGCACAGCATGATGGCGACGCCCCTGACGATCTGGGGCCACACCATCTCGTCGAAATCGGTTTTGGCCGTCTGGAACGCACTCATTGCCAGACCGGCTGCGAACATCGCGAACCCGAAGCCGATCAGGAGCCGGGCATCCACGCGCCGTTCCAGCACGACGGCCACGGGCGCGGCGGCGAGTTGTGCGAGACCGGTCACGAGCATGATTGAGCCGATTGTCAGGGGTCCGTGGTCCCTGACGAACGCCAGAAAGACAGGCATGAGATAGACCGATCCGAACAGGCCCATCCCGAGGACGAAGCTGAGAATACACCCGACCGCGAAGCTGCGGTTCCCGAGCGTCCGCAGCTCGACCACCGGAGCCCGGCGACCCAGACTGCGCCTGACGAAGCCCACGCCCGACGCCATGCTGAGTGCGACCAGTCCGAGCACAAGCGGTGAGGACCAGCCTCTATGGGGCGCTTCCTTGAGCGCGATCTCGAGCGTGGCCAGCGCCAGCGCCATGAGGACAAGCGCGACGAAATCCAGTTGCTTGATCCGGGCGGGCTCGGCCTTCTCGCGCGGCAACAGAAAAGCCGCAGCAACGGCGCAGACGAAGCCCGGCGCGAGGTTGATCAGAAACAGCCAGTGCCAGGAGTAGGTCTGCGTGATCCAGCCCCCGACGATCGGGCCGACGGTCGGAGCCAGGACGGCGACGACGCCCGCGACTGTCGTCGCGATGCCTTGCCTCCGTTCCGGAAACAGCAGGAACACGGCCGAGAAGACGGCCGGGATCAGGGTGCCGCCCGCGAAGCCCTGGACGACCCGCCAGAAGATCAGGCTGCCGAAATCCTGACTGAGCGCGCAGCCCAGGGAGGCCAGGCTGAAGACCGTCACGGCGAACACGAAGAGCCAGCGCATCGTAAACGCCCGCGTCAGCAGGCCGGTCAGCGGGATCGCGATCACCTCTGCGATCAGATAGGCGGTCTGGACCCAGATCATCTGGTCCGGGGCCACGCCGAGGTCAGCCTGGATGGTCGGAAGAGCTGTTGCCACGATCTGGATGTCGAGGATGGCCATGAACATGCCGATGCACATCACGACGAAACCGATCCAGAGCCTGATCGGATGGCCTGGGGGCATGAATGCGGGGCTCAACATGAGTGACGTCTCTGAACGCGACCTGACCCGGCGCTGTTCCTCCACACGGTGTCCGGGATCCTGTTAGGTCATGTCGTCCGGTCCCCATCAATCCCGAAATTGCCGGGGCGGGGCCTGCGCGCAGGCCAATGACGGGCGTTGTGTGGTCCTGTTTGTCGCGGGGGATTTCTGGAACTCCCCTGCGCCAGTATGGTTACGGTTGGAGCCGGCGATTGTGCGTGGCCGGAACCGACAAAATGCCCGCCCCCGTCAGTCTGATATCCTTGGCGACCGCCGACGCGCCTCACCAAATGACCCAGTCGGATGTGGTTCAGGTCGCCCGGTCGCTCTTCACCGAGCGTTTTCCGGGGTTCGACAGGATGCTGCCGGTTTTCGACACGGCCGGGATCCGGGTGAGGCAGGCGGCCATGCCGCTGGACTGGTATCTGAGGCCGCGCGGCTGGCCGGAACGGACCCGGGCCTATCTTGAGGTCGCGGTCGACATGTTTGCCAATGCCGCTGAAGCCGCTCTGGCCGAGGCGAATCTCACCGGCTCGGATGTCGATGTCATCGTCACCGTGTCCTCGACCGGCATCGCAACGCCGAGCCTAGAGGCGCGCGCCATGGCCCGGATGGGGTTTCGGTCGGATGCGGCGCGCGTGCCTGTGTTCGGGCTCGGATGCGCGGGTGGTACGACTGGTCTGGCGCTGGCGAGCAAGCTGGCCCGGGCCACGCCCGGTGCCGTGGTGCTGCTGGTCGTCGTCGAGCTCTGCACGCTGTCGTTCCGGATGGAGGACCTGACCAAGGCCGACATCGTGGCGACCGCCCTGTTCGGTGATGGGGCTGCAGCCTGCGTGATCCGATGCGGAGAGACCGGCTTTGCCTCGATCGAGGCAACCGCCGAACACACCTGGCCGGACACGCTCGAGATCATGGGCTGGCGGGTCGATCCGACCGGCCTCGGCGTTATCTTTGATCGCGCCATCCCGCCGTTCGCCCGCGAAAACCTGCGCCCGGCCATCACCGGTATACTGAAAAGCCAGGACCTCAGCCTGGGCGACATCGACCGGTTCATCTGCCACCCCGGCGGCATGAAGGTCATCGACGCGCTGGAGGGCTCGCTGTCTCTTGATCAAGGTAGTCTGGATCATGAGCGTGCCGTGCTGGCGGATCACGGCAACATGTCGGCCCCGACGGTGCTTTATGTTCTGGACCGGGCAAGACGGGGCGGCCTGCCTGACCGTTCGGTGATGACGGCGCTCGGCCCCGGATTCACTGTGAGCACGGTGACGCTGAGGGCTGCGGCATGACGCTGGCCATCATTGTTCTGGCGCTGGTCACGGCGCAGCGGATCGGGGAGCTGTTTCTCGCCGAGCACAATACCCGACGGCTGCGCGCCAAAGGCGCGATCGAGACGGGCGCGAACCATTACATTTTAATCGTGTTGCTGCACGGCGCGTGGCTGCTGGGCCTGTGGGTCCTGGCCTGGGACCGGCCGGTCAATCTGGCGCTTCTGGCCATCTTCGTTCTGCTACAGGCGGCAAGAGTCTGGGTCATCGCGACCCTGGGACCGCGCTGGACGACCCGGATCATTACCCTGCCGGGCGCGCCGCTGGTCACAAAGGGCCCCTACAGGTTTGTGTCCCATCCCAACTACGTCGTCGTAGCGTTGGAGATCGCAGTCCTGCCGCTGGCGTTCGGCCTGGTCGAATACGCGGTCCTGTTCACGCTGCTCAACGCGGCGATGATGTGGGTGCGCATCCGAAGCGAGGGTCGGGCCCTTGCGGCAGCCTCTGCCGCGTAGAGTGGGTCTCTGTTTGCAACGGCTGACGCCTCGGGGCGCCGTCGACCCTTCGAGCGGCCTCAAGATGGGCGACAGGCAATCATCTGCAGCGCGGAGACGACAGTGAAGATCATTGTCGTTGGTGCCGGCATGGCGGGTCTGGCCTGTGCCCGGTCACTGGCACAGGCCGGTCATGCGGTCACCCTGCTGGACAAGGGCCGGGGTGCCGGGGGGCGGATGGCGGCGCGGAGTGTGGCCACACCGTTGGGTGAGGTCACCTTCGACCACGGTGCGCAATACTTCACGGCGAGGGACCCGGCATTCGAGGCGGAGGTCCAGCGCTGGGCGGCGCTGGGTCTGGTGGCGCGGTGGCCGGCGGCGGGCGACGACGCCTGGGTCGGGATCCCGACCATGAACGCGCCGCTTAAGGCGCTGGCCGAAGGACTGGATGTGCGGTGGAACACCCGCGTCGACCGGCTGTCGAACGGCCGGGACGGCTGGGTTTTGGCAACCGATCAGGACGCGCAGTTCTCTGCCGACGCCGTCATCGTGGCCCTGCCGTCCGAGCAGGCGACGGTGCTCCTTGACCCGGTCGCCCGGGATATGGCCGAACGCGCAGGAAGCGTTGTGAGCCGGCCGTGCTGGACTGTGATGCTGGCTTTTTCCGAACGGTTGCCGGGGCGCGACGATTGTCTGCGCGGCACCGAAGACGCAGCCCTTGGATGGGCGGCCCGCAACAGTGCCAAGCCGGGCCGTACCGGACCCGAGGCCTGGGTGGTTCAGGCCGGACCCGTCTGGTCGGCCCGGAATCTGGAGGAGGCGACCGAACGAGTCGAGATGGCCTTGTCGGAGGCGCTGTCACTCAGGCTGGGAGCCGTCTTGCCAGAGCCGATCGCCCGGTTCGCGCATCGATGGCGCTATGCGCGATCGGGCGTTGAAGACTCGGGCTGGCTCTGGGATCCGGCCCTTCGGCTGGGGACCTGCGGCGACTGGCTGGTCGGGCCCAGGGTGGAAGGGGCATGGCTTTCGGGCGCACGCCTCGCTGAGCAGGTCGGGCGTCGGTCGCTCTACCGGCGGAATAGAGGGCCGGAGGGTCAATCTGCCGGTTCAGGCCGATCTCCGCCTGATCGGAGGAACGGGTCCTCCTCAACCCCTGTACAGGGTCGCAAATGAACCGGCGGGTCTGACCTCGGTTCAGCAAGGTCGAGCCGATCAGCTGACGCGGTCAGTCGGGGCTGACACCATCATCGCGCTCGACACGCACTGCGACCTCGTTTCGGCGGAGAATCGGGAGCGTCCAGGGGGGATCATAGAACCACAGGACCGGTTCTGCACGCGGGCTCCAGCCGCTTCCCGCCAGCCCGGCTGCGAGTTCCGCCTTCCGGGCCGTGATGGCACTGGCCGAGCCGAGGCCGCTGAAGCGCAGGACAGCATAGGTTTCAGCCGGCACGACCGACAGCCCAACGGAGGAGTCGCGGGGAACGGGCAAGTCGTCCATGGCGTAGGCCGCAGGCATGAAGAACTGGATCGTCCAGCTGTTCTCACCGGACGTCGTCTGCGAGACCGGGGCAGTCATCGAGATGGTTTCGGATCCGGCTGACGAGCCTCGGGCACCCGACTGGGCAACGGGGGCAGTCATGGCCACAGAGCTGCGCGTTGAATTGGCTCCGAAGATATAGCCCGCCAGTCTTCGAAAACCCTCGTTGCGCGCCGCATCGCTGTTACCCGTCACGACCGTCTGGGCGGCGATCCGCTCTCCGTAGCGACGGATTTGCAGATCCCCGATGGTTGCGACCTCCCGGTAGGCCGGTTCCTCCGTTCCGCTTCTTACGCCTACCGTGGAACACGCCGATGCCATCAATGCCGCTCCCAAGCCCAGCAGAGCCCGTTTCATGTCGATGTCCTCAAGGTACGATCCTCGTCAGGTGGCGTCGTCAAGTAAGCGCATGAACTGCGATCAAGACCCATCTCGCCTATCGCTGCTCTCAAATTCCTCCGGAATCAACCGACCAGAGCCGCTACGGGCCCGGCCGCCAGAACCACTGGCTGCGGGGATGAAACAGTGTCGCGTTCAAACTGAAAATGGCGATTCAGGGGTTGGAAACCCGGTGACCAAAGCACACGCTGTGACAGCGGTCCGAAACCCTGCCGACTCCCGTGTGCGGGAAATCCGAGCCCAGAGCCGGCGTCGGTTGATCCTGCCTCCGGGGGAGAGGGTCGTGGCTTAATCTGGTCAGACAGCCTACAGGTCTTGAGGTCAGCGCCCTGTCGGCGGCCCGCGGTCAGCATCCCATGGCTTTTTCAGATCCACCACGCGGCGTCGAAGACATGCTCGAGGGCGTGGAGCGCGCGGCTGGCCTCGAGTCCGAGCGCTTCAAACAGTTTCTTGACCGAATTCCTATCGCTGTCGGGGTCGCCGAACTCTTGCCCGTCGAGCGGGTGGTTTATGCCAATCAGGAGTTCGAGCGGCTTTCGGGCCAACCCAATGCGACCTTGCTGGGAAAAGGATGGGTCGCCCTGTCTGGCGAGGCCTCCGGTGTGCAAGCGCCCCTTAGTATGGGTGACGCCATCGCCTCGGGTGGTGACTATCTGGGAGCCTTCCACATCTCGCGCGCCGAAGCCGGAACGGTGGTCGATGCCTGGTCAAGCATCATCGAGGACGACGAAGGCAAGCCGGTCTTTCGTCTGGTGGCCCTGGTCGCTGCGGCTGCGCGGGATCCTTCTCTTCTCGACGAGCTGGAAAATCAGGTGCGAGAGAAGGACGTCCAGTTGCAGGAACTGCAGCACCGGGTGAAGAACAATCTGCAGATGATCACCGCGCTTATCCGGATCGAGGCGCGGGGCATGTCTGACCTGTCGACGGGCGAAGGGTTTGACCGGCTCGCAGGGAGGGTCGAGGCGCTTGGGCTCCTGTACCGAGCCTTGGGGGAAACACCCGGGGAAGATGTCGTCGATCTCGGCGTCTATCTGAGTGAAATCGCTTCGGCCGTTATGCGAGCCCACGCGGTTGAGGGTATCCACCTCGAGTTGCAGGTGGACACCTGGTTCGTATCGATCGATGTGGCCATGCCCACCGGACTGGTCGTTAACGAGCTTCTGACGAACGCACTCAAACACGCCTTCCACGGGCGGGACGGCGGGTCCATCACCTTGCACAGCACGACCGACGCCGACGGCGGGTGTTGCGTTCGGGTCGCGGACGACGGCGTGGGGCTGCCGGAAGGAACGTCATGGCCCAAGCCCGGCAAGCTTTCGGCGTTGATCGTTCGCTCGCTTCTCCAGAACGCCCTCGCAAGCATCGACGTACGCAGCGCGCCCAATGAGGGGGTCGAGGTCGAGATCGCGTTCAGGAAAAAGGACGCGGCCTGAGCGTTGACGCGGCGACCACAGGGGAAGCTGCGGTTGCTTGGACGAAGGCCGGTGTTGGCCGCTTTAACCTGGCGAAGTGGCCCTTCCAGGCCCGTCCCGGATCAGAGATAGCCTGTAGCCCTTCTCGGTGACCGTCAGGGTGACCAGCCGAACGTCGGGGTGGGCCAGGCTTTCGACCAGCCCGACCGGGTCCTCGGGCGCGACCCGCACGCCGGTCACGGCACCGATGATGCGGATCTATTCTTGCTGGCCGTCGCGCACGGACAGGCCGCCCTGAGGCTCCAGCTGGTCGCGCACGCCCGGTGACCGCAACGAGGCCCCCAGGCCGTCCTACGGCGGTCGCCCGACGCCAGCGCACGGTCGAAGATATCGGCCTGATGTACGCGGTGAAAGGCCCCGATGCCGAGGTGGACCATACCTGTCCGAACCGACGCGGGGTCGTAGGCCGGTCGCGCGACATCCGAAGGCAGACGATCCAGCGTCCCGGGTGACAGCCGGATCAGCCGACCATGCCCGGCAGCGTCAGGGTCAGGGCCGGCACGAAGGTAATCGCCATCAAGGCTACGAACAGGGCGAGGTAGAAGGGCCAGATGGTGCGCACAGCCTCCTCGACCCTGATCTTGCCGACCGCGCAGCCGACGAACAGCACCGAGCCCACCGGTGGCGTCACCAGGCCGATGCCGAGGTTCAGCATCAGCATGATGCCGAACTGGACCGGCTCCATCCCCGTGGCCATGGCGACGGGCAGGAAGATCGGGCTGGTGATGACGATCAGCGGGGCCATGTCCATGAAGGTGCCCAGGATCAGCAGGATGATGTTGATCAGCAGCAGGATCAGGATCGGGTTGTCGGTCAGGGTCTGAAGCAGTGTGGCGAGATGCTCCGGAGCCTCCAGCAGCGCCAGCAGCCAGCCGAAGGCGGCGGCCGAGCCGATGATCAGCATGACCAGGGCGGTCGTCTTGACCGCATTCTGCGCGGCGGTCGTGAACCCCCGGAATCCAAGGGTGCGATAGACGATCAGGGCGATGACGAGGGTGTAGATCACCGCGACGGCCGAGCTCTCGGTCGGGGTGAAGACCCCGCCCAGCACACCGCCGAAGATAATGACGGCCGTCAGCAGACCCGGGATGGCGGCGGCGAAGGCGCGGGCGAAGGCGGGCCAGCCGGGGAACTCGCCCCGGGGATAGCCCCGACGCACCGCCACAAACCAGGCCACGCCGGCCAGCAGGATGCCGGTCAGGATGCCGGGCAGGACCCCCGCCAGGAACAGGTCCGCGACCGACACCGAAACGCCTGCTGCCGCCGCATAGATGATCATGTTGTGCGATGGCGGGATCAGGATTCCCAGGATCGCCGAGGTCGAGGTGACGTTGACCGCATAGTCGGCGTCGTAGCCCTTCTCCTTCATCATCGGGATCAGGGTCGAGCCCAGGGCCGAGACCGAGGCGACCGCCGAGCCCGATACGCCCCCGAACATCATGGAGGCCCCCACGTCCACCACGCCCAGCCCGCCCCGCATGCGGCCCATGGCGGCATCGGCCACCCGCACCAGCCGGTCGGCAATGCCGGCCTGCTGCATCAGGTCGCCGGCGAAGACGAAGAAGGGGATGGCCATCAGGGCGAAGACGTTCACGCCGGTGGCGATGCGCTGGAAGGCCACGACGGGCGCGATGTCCATGAAGATGAAGGTTGCCAGCGATGCCAGCCCCAGGGCGAAGGCCACGGGCACCCCGATGATGAGCAACAGGGCCAGAAGCCCGAGGAGCAGGGTCAGCTCCACAGCGGCTCAACTTTCCGACCCCTGGCCTCGGTCAACAGATGTTCAAGGGCGAACAGCACGATCAGCCACCCCGCAATAGGCAGGGGCAGATAGGCCGCGCCGCGCGGCACGCCGAGGGTAGGGATGTCGAAGGCCCAGGTGCGCGCCACCAGCTCCCCGCCCCAGATGCCCATGGCGGCACCGAATCCGGCGACGGCCAGCAGGCTGAGGAGCCGAGAAAGGCGGCGCAGGCCTTCGGGCATGGCGTCGGTCGCTGCGGTCATGCCGAGATGGAACTGTTCGCGTACGCCAACCGCTGCGGCCAGCAGCACAAACCAGACCATCAGCAACAGCGCCGCCTGTTCGGCCCAGGCGGGCGCGTCACCGAGGACATAGCGGGCGAAGACGGCCCAGCCGATGATCGTCGTCATCACGACCAGCCCCAGGGCGGCGAAGGCGAGGGTCGCCCGGCTGATCCAGCGGGAGAGAAAAGCGAGGCCGGCCAACATCACGCCATCCCCCGGATCTGCTCGACCAGCGCGGACTGCGCCGGCAGGGTGATGAAGCGATCCCAGACCGGAGCCATGGCCGCCTCGAAGGCCGGGCGGTCGACGTCTTCGACGATCTCCACGCCCGCCTCGACCACCGCCCGGCGCGCGGTCGTCTCGCGCGCCTCCCAGAGCTCGCGCATGAAGGGGACGCTCTCGGTTGCGGCGGCGCGGAGGATGTCACGGTCCTGGCTGGACAGCTTGCCCCAGGTCCGGCCAGACGCCACCAGCACCTCCGGTGCCATAACGTGCCGCGTCAGGCTGTAGTAGCGCGCAACCTCGAAATGGCGGCTGTCCTGATAGGAGGGCCAGTTGTTCTCGGCCCCGTCGACGACGCCCTGCACCAGACTCTGGAACACCTCGCCATAGGACAGGGGGATCGGACTGGCTCCCAACGCCTGCACCATAGCAACATAAAGGTCCGAGGTCGGGACCCGGAGCTTCAGGCCGCGCATGTCCGCCGGCGTCCGGATCGGGCTGCGCGTGTTGTAGAAACTGCGCTCACCGGAATCGTAGAAGGCCAGGCCGATCAGACCGTGCTGCTCGAGGCTGTTCAGGATCGTGCGGCCCGGTACCCCGTCCAGCGACCGGCGCATGTGATCCGTTGATCGGAACAGAAAGGGCAGGGACGGCACGAGGGTCAGGGGCTCGATGGGATTGAGCGGGGCCAGGTTGACCCGGTTGATGTCCAGCCCGCCGAAGATGGTGATCTCCAGCGTATCCTTTTCCTCGCCCAGCTGGCCACCGGCATAGTTGCGCAGCCTCAGCCGCCCGCCGGTCCGCTCCGAGATCAGCCGGCCGAAGTGATCCACCGCCGCGACGGTGGGATAACCGGACGGGTGGCTGTCGGCCCCCCTGAGGGGTCGCTCCCCGATCTCCTGTACGCAAGCCGTCGCCGGTGCGGCGAGGGCGGCAGCAATGAGGGCGCGGCGGGTCGGGATCATAGTCTGTAGGCCTTCTTGACCAGGCCGTAGGTCAGGGCGTGGGCCAGTTCATGGGCCTCGTCCTCGTCCAGCCG
>Ga0105047_10010385_pt1 | contig 15225 bp, 8 predicted proteins | sample MAT04_FD_78384 | JGI IMG/M metagenome (GOLD analysis project Ga0105047, IMG submission 78384) | Freshwater microbial communities from Lake Fryxell liftoff mats and glacier meltwater in Antarctica - MAT-04 (megahit assembly) | ecosystem: Environmental > Aquatic > Freshwater > Ice > Liftoff... | reverse complement strand
CTTGGACTGATGGTGGGCTGGACGGCGCCTGGGCCCGACGGAGCCGGCTGTTGAGGGACCCGATCCAGGAAGGCGATGGAACGAACGGGGGGCATCGCCGAAGGCGGAAGGGTGCCCGATGACCCGGAACTGGGCTGCGAACCGGATGGCACGGGGCTGTCGGAGGAACCCTTCGGAATCGTTGAGGAAGCGGCCGCGGGTGGGATTGCTGGAGCGCTCGCTTCCTTGGGGACTAGTTGTCCCAACACATCGCCGACTCGGATGGAGTCGCCGGGCTTGGGGGCATTCGTGGCGATCCTGAGGAACCCGCTGTCGATGGATTCGATCTCCTGAATGGCTTTATCGCCTTCGATGCTGAAGAGAGGGTCGCCGGCCTGAACGAAAGCACCGTCTGCCTTGAGCCAGGCGACGAACGCGCCTTCCTCCATGGACCAGCCAAGTCGGGGAACGATGATGTCGATGGGCATGGGGCGGTAAGGCTTGAGTCTACTCCTCGGCGAGCGTGCGGATGGCGCGGGTGATGTCATCGACCTGCGGGATCATCACCTTCTCCAGCGGTGGACTGTAGGGTGTTGGGGCGAAGGCTCCGTTCAGGCGACGGATGGGGGCGTCCAGGTCATCGAACCCTGCATCGGCCACCTGGGCCGCGATCTCGGCTCCCAGGCTGCATGGACCGAAGGCTTCGTCCACGATCAGGAGCCGGCCCGTTTTCTTCACCGAATCTAGCAGGGTATTGGTATCGAGCGGTGAGACGGTGCGCGGGTCGATGACCTCGACGTCGATTCCTTCTGCGGCGAGTTGTTCCGCGGCGGCGAGCGATCGGTGCATCATGAGTGCGAGCGCCACCACCGTGATGTCACGGCCTGACCGGGCGACCCGGGCACGTCCGAACGCGATCTCGTAGGGCGCCTCGGGAACCGGGCCCTTCGACGCCATGAGCTCGCGCGGTTCGAGGAAGAGCACGGGGTCCTGGCTGCGGAGGGCGTGGGTGAAGAGGCCTTTGGCGTCGTACGGGGTGGAAGGCACCACCACGCGCAGGCCGGGAATATGGCTGTAGATGGCATGGTAACTGCCGGAGTGATGGGTTGCGGCGCTGTGCCCGATGCCGATGCAGCCGCGCAGGAGGATGGGCATGCGCAATCGTCCGCTGCTCATGTACTGCATCTTGGCGATCTGGTTGATGAGTTCGCCGAAGGCGTCGTTGAGAAAGTCGACGAACATGAAGTCGATGATGGGTCGGGTGCCGGTCATGGCGGCGCCGCAGCCCAGTCCCACGAACCCGCGTTCGCAGATCGGTGTGTCGCGGAGGCGGATGGCGCCGTACTTGGCGAACAGCCCGGCGGTGGTGCCGAAATTGCCGCCACGCACGCCGATGCCTTCGCCGAGGACAAAGATTCCCGGGTCCAGGGCCATGGCGTGATCCAGGGCTTCCAGCGTGGCGGCCACCATGGAGAGTTCCCGGTGCGTTTCGGCGCCGGCAGAAAGCGCCTCCGCGGTGGATGCCGGGGCCTGGTTTTCGACGGCGTAGACGTGGGTGGTTGCCGAGGTCGTGTCCGGCCAGGGGGCGTTCTCGGCGGCCTGGCTCGCCGCCACCACCTCCGCCCGGATCTCGACGTCGATGGCGTCGAGTGCGGCTTCGGTGGCGAGCGCTCGTTCCACCAGCACGGCCCGGAGCTGCCGGAGGGGGCAGCGGTCGCGCCAGGCTGCCACTTCCTCGCGGGACCGGTAGGTGTAGTCGCCCATGCCCTCGGAATGCGGACGGGTGCGGTAGGTCTTGCATTCGAGAAGCGTGGGACCGGCACCGGAGCGCGCCCGGCGCGCGGCTTCGCCCGCGGCGTGGGCCACGGCGACGACATCGTTGCCATCGACCTCGACTCCCGGCATGCCGTAGAGCGCTGCGCGATTGGCGACGCTCGGGTGGGCGGCCGACGCGTGGAATGGCACCTCGGTGGCGAACTGGTTGTTCTCGCACACGAACAGGACCGGGAGCTGCCAGAGTCCGGCGAGGTTCAGTCCTTCATGGAAGGCACCGTTGTTTACCGCGCCATCGCCGAAGAAGGCGACGGCGATCTGCCCGGTTTGGCCCAGCAGGAAGCTATAACCTGCGCCCGCGGCCTGAAGGATGCAGGGACCGACGATCCCGCTGGTGCCCATCAGGCCGATCTCCGGGGCGAACAGGTGCATGCTGCCGCCGCGGCCGCGCGAGCAGCCGGTTTCGCGTCCGAACAATTCGGCGATGAGTTCGAGGGGTGGCAGGCCCTTGGCCAGGGCATGTCCATGTCCCCGATGCGTGCTGAAGAGCACGTCCTCGCGGTTCAGATGTTCGCAGACCCCGACGGCGATGGCTTCCTGGCCCACATAGGTATGGCAGGCGCCATGGATGAGGCCGCGTTGGTGACAGCGGGCGAGTTGTTCCTCGGTTTCACGGATGAGCCGCATCCGGCGGTAGAGCGAGAGCATCGGGTTGGACATGGGGACAAAGGGAAGTCGCTGGTGGTGGGTTGTCGGTCCGTCCTTATCGCCCGGTGCAGTTCGTCGGCCCGACGGATCCACCTCCGTTGAGCGCGAGGTTGCCGCCGTCCATGGGGATGAGCGTGCCGGTGATCCAGCGGGAAGCGGGTGAGGCGAGCAACACGGCGAGCCCGCGGATGTCATCCGGGTGGCCGAGGCGACCCGCGGGAATGCCGCGCAGGAACCGGGCCTCGAGCGAGGGGTCGTCGGCCATGCGCTGCTGCAGTCCGGGATTGATCACCTGGGCGGGCAGGATGGCGTTCACCCGGACGCCGCGGCCGGACCATTCGGTGCTCAGTTCGCGGGTCATCTGGGCGACGGCGCCCATGGCCATGCTGTAGGCGATGTGCCCACGTCCGAGGGCGGTGATGCTGGCGAGCGAACCGATGTTCACGATGCTGCCGCTTCCGGCGGCGAGCATGCGACGGCCGGCCTCCTGGCACATGGCGAAGCGGCCCAGGACAAGATTGCGCCAACAGCGTTCGACACTTTCCAGGGCGATTTCCTCCGGAACACCGAGAATGCCGTCGCCGGCGACGTTGCCCAGAAAGTCGATGCGCCCCAACTCGGTGTCGAGGCGACGAAACAGCTCCCGGATTGCGTCGGGGCTCGAGACGTCGCATGCCACGGCGATGGCTTTGCGGCCCAGCGCCGTGACCACGGTGGCGGTGTCCCGGACACCGGTTTCGTTACGGTCGACGAGGAGCAGGTCGGCGCCGTGTTCAGCAAGGGCGATGGCCATGGCGCGGCCGATGCCTTGGGCGGCGCCGGTGACGAGGGCGACCGTTCCGGTGAGGTCAAACAGAGGGGTGGGGATCATGGAGAAGGAGGGCGTGTGCGTTGAACCCGGACGAAGCTGACCAGGATTCCGCCCACGAAGTAACAGGAGGCGAGGAAGAGGAGACAGGTGGCTTCGCTGGCATTCCGGGCGCGGAGCCAGCCGTTGACATGGTTGCCCAGGTAACCCGCCAGGTTGGCGAACATGTTGATGAATCCGATCGAAACAGCCGCGGCCGAGGCGGTGAGGGTCAGGGTGGGCAGTGCCCAGAACGGCGATGGCCAGAAGTACGCCGCGAAACCGGTCGCGCAAAGCCAGGTCATGACCAGGGGGAACGGCTGTCCGGGAATGACACTTCCCGCAAGGAAAAGGGCCGCGGCAATCTGGCCGCCGACGCAGTGCCATTTGCGGTCGCCACTGCGGTCGGAGGATTGGCCCGCGATGTACACGCTGGCCAAGCCGCAGGCGTAGAAGAGTCCGCTGTAGAGCAGCGAAGACCTGTCCGAGCCGCCGGACAGATTCTTCACGGTCGTGGGCAGCCAGAAGGCGAGGGCGTAGCCGCCGGTGTTGGTGGCGAAGATGCCGAGGGCGAGCAGCCAGACGTTCCGCAAACCCAGGGCCTGTCGGACGGTGGTCGCACCGCCGACCTCTTTGGCGCGCGCCTCCTCGACGAGCCGGCCTTCGAGGTAATCGCGCTCCTGCGGGGTGAGCCAAGTGGCATGGCGAGGGCGGTCGGTCATGGTTCGGAGCGTGACGAATCCGAGGATGACGGCGGGCAATCCTTCCAGCAGAAACATCCATTTCCAGCCGGTGAGGCCGAGCCAATGAACATCGAGGAGCAGCGCTGAAACCGGGGCGCCCACGGCGAGACTGAACGGGACGGCCATGACGAGCCCGGACAAGGCGCGCCCGCGGTCGGCGGCGGTGAACCAATGGGTGAAATAGACGATGATGCCTGGGAAAAAGCCGGCCTCGGCAACGCCGAGCAGGAATCGAGCGAGGTAGAACTGCGTGGGGGTCTGGACGAACGCGGTGAGGGCCGAAAGGAGACCCCAGGAAATCAGGATGCGAGCGAACCATTTGCGGGCGCTCCAACGTTCGACCAGCAGCGCGCCAGGGATCTCGAGCAGGAGATAGCCGAGAAAGAAAATGCCGATGCCCAAGCCGAAAACCTCCTCGGAAAAACCGAGATCGCTGGCCATGCGAAGCTTGGCGAAGCCGACGTTGGCGCGGTCGAGATAGGCGACGATGTAGAGGGCGAAGACCAACGGGAGGACGCGCCAGGCGACCTTGCGACGGAGCGCCGGAAAATCGACCGCTTCGGCCATCATGGAGTGGTGTCCTTCAACCGACATTCGGTCGCGGCGGGTGTCGTCGGCGACCAACGGGTTTCATCGGGTGCGCTGGCCGCGCGACCCACGCACCCAGGTGAAACGCACCCAGGCGACGGGCCTTTCGGAGCGACGTGAGGGCAAGGCATGGCAATGACCTGTAGGGTGGGCGGCATTCGCGGGGAACGAGAGACCCCCAACTTCCAAAAGTCCGCGGGTCCGTGCGAGTTCAATTTTGAGCCACCACTGCCACGGAACCTATGGGAAGGAATTCCCAGAGGCGGGGTCTTTGGTTTAGACTGGCTGCGATGAGGCCCGCCGCACTGCCATTTCTATCGCTCGTGCTGGCGATCGGGCTTGGCCCGACCTTGACTGTGCCCGGCGCGGTGGACTTCGTCCGGGAGGTCCGGCCCATCTTCGAGAAGCACTGCACCGAGTGCCACGGCGAGACCCGCCAGAAGTCCGGGCTGCGACTCGACGTCAGGGATTTGGCCTTGAAGGGCGGGGACCAACACAGTCCCGACATCGTGGCCGGAAATGCCCAAACAAGTCCTTTGATCCGGTTGGTGCGGTCCACAGATTCGGACGACCGCATGCCTCCCGAAGGCGATCCCTTGACCGCGGCGGAAGTGGCGGTGCTGGAGCGCTGGATCGACGAAGGCGCCCATTGGCCGGACGGTGTGGATCGGGTGAAGCTGGTGGACCGTCGGGATCATTGGTCCTTCAAGGCTGTGACCCGGCCCGAACTTCCTGCCATCGCCGATGCCGCATGGCCGCGTGGGGAGATCGACCGCTTCGTGCTGGCACGCCTGGACCCGATGGGTATTCGACCGGCACCGGAGGCCGACCGCTTGACCTGGTTGCGGCGGGTGACTTTCGACCTGTCGGGGCTGCCGCCTTCGCCGGAGGCGGTGGAGGAGTTTTTGGGGGACCGACATTCCGATGCGTATGAGCGGGTGGTGGAGGCCCTGTTGGAGTCGACGCGCTATGGGGAACGCTGGGCTCAGCACTGGCTGGATGTCGTGCGCTTTGCGGACACCCACGGGTTTGAAGTCAACACGGAGCGGCCGAATGCGTGGCCCTATCGGGACTATGTGATCCGAGCGTTCAATCGGGACACGCCCTACGACCGGTTCATCCGGGAACAGATCGTGGGCGACGCCTTGGACGAGGATGCGGCGACCGGGTTTTTGATCACCGCCTCCGTGCTGTTACCGGGGCAGATTGGGGCGGACGAGCCCTCGAAACGTCTGGCCCGGCAGGACGCTCTGGATGAGATCGTTGTCAACATTGGGCAGACGTTCCTCGGGTTGAGTGTGGGTTGCGCCCGTTGCCACGATCACAAATTCGATCCCATCTCCCAACGCGAGTATTACGCGATGCAATCATTCGTTGCCGGCGTCGAGTATGAGGATCGGGATCTGCGGACGCCCGAAGCGGAGGCTTTGCGTAAGGAGGAGAAATCGCTGAAGGCCCGACTGGCGGAGATCCAGGGACAGGTCGTGCGCTTGGCGCCGCTGGCCGGGGCGGGAGGCGAACGCGGCGCGGTCCAGGCGAAGCTCAACGTCGACCGATTCACCCCGGTGCTCGCGAAACGGGTGCGGTTCACCATCCGCCAGACGAACAACCTCGAGCCGTGCCTGGATGAATGCGAAGTGTTCGATCTGCGGGGCACGAATGTCGCGCTGGCCGCCTTGGGCACGACGGTGAGTTCATCCGGGGATACGGTAGTGGCGGACCGTCACGAACTGCGATTTGTTCACGACGGTCAGTACGGCAACTCTCGAAGTTGGATGTCCAACGAGGCGGGCAAGGGCTGGGTGGTGTTGGAGTTTCCTGAAGAATTCACGGTGGATCGGGTGGTCTGGGGCCGGGACCGGGAGGGGCAGTTCTCGGATCGTCTGGCCACCGATTACCAGATCGAGGTGGCCGCGGCGTCCGGCGAGTGGAAGGTGGTGGCGGATGGGTCCGACCGCGCGAAAGCGGGATCTGGAGGGACGAAGTCGGACGCGTTGGCGACCCAGGGGCTCAGTCCGGACGAAGTCGCGTCCGTGACCCGACTCCAGGAGGAACGGAAACGGTTGGAAGCGCGTGTGCGGTGGGTGGCGCGGGGTCAGAAGGCCTTTGCCGGCCTGTTTCGCAAGCCGGATGTGATCCGTGTGTTGAGCCGGGGGGATCCCGAACAACCCCGGGACGAGGTGATGCCAGCCGTCCCGAGCTGCATCGAACGGATGGAACTGCCGAAGGACACCGCCGAACAGGATCGGCGACGAGCCCTGGCAGACTGGATTGCGAGTCCGCGAAACCCGTTGACGGCACGGGTGATGGTCAACCGGATCTGGCAGGGACACTTCGGGACCGGCCTGGTGGAGACACCGAGTGATTTCGGTCGCAACGGTGCGAAGCCGTCGCATCCGGAGCTCTTGGATTGGCTCGCCTCGGAATTCATCCGTGCCGGGTGGTCGGTGAAGCAGATGCACCGCTGGATCGTGCTGTCGGCGACCTATCGGCAGTCGGACCGGATCGATCCTGTGGCGCAGGCGAAAGATGCGGACGTGCGGTGGTTGTGGCGGTTTCCCTCGCGACGACTCGAGGCCGAGACGATCCGCGACACCTTGCTGGCGGTGAGCGGGCGGCTGAACCTCGAGATGTACGGGCGCGGCTTCGATTTGTTCGACCAGCGCGGTGGTCTGTCGGGATTCAAGCCGGTCGAGACATTTGGTCCGGAAGGACGTCGGCGCATGGTGTATGCGCACAAGGTTCGGCGGGAGCGTGAGGCGGTTTTTGGAGCCTTCGATTGTCCGGACGCGGGCCAGAGCACGGCGCGGCGCCGCGAATCGACCACTCCGATTCAAGCCCTGAACCTGTTCAACAGCCGGTTCACCCTGGACGAGGCGGAAGCGTTTGCGGGCCGTGTCCAGGCGAAGGTGGGGGAGGACGTTCCCGGGCAGGTGCGGTACGCGTACAAGGTCGCCTTGGGTCGGGAACCGGGCGACGAGGAGGCGGGCGATGCCGAACCGGTGGTCCGAGCCCATGGCCTTTCGGCGCTTTGCCGGGCATTGTTCAACAGCAACGAGTTCCTGTTCCTGCCATGAATCCACGCGCTGAAAACCTCTCCGCCACGGGCCGACAGTTTCTGGATCGCCGGCGGTTTTTATCGGGGAGCACGACGGCGCTCGGTTCGATCGCCCTGGCAAGCCTGCTGGGGCGGGACCGTCTCCTCGCGTCGGACTCGATCGACATGGATCCGGCGCGGCCCTTTGCGCCCCGGCGGCCGGAGGGATCGGCCCGGGCGAAGAACGTGGTGATGATTTTTTGCGCCGGAGCGGTGAGTCAGTTGGAGACCTGGGATTACAAACCGGCCCTCATTCCGCTCGATGGGAAACCGCTTCCCGGGGGGCCGGCGGTCACCTTTCAGGGCCCGGCGGGTGAACTGGCCCGGCCTCAATACGCGTTTCGGCAGCGCGGGAGGACGGGAAAATGGGTATCCGACCTGATCCCGCATCTGGCGGAACTGACCGACGACATCGCCTTCATTCATTCACTAACGAGCAAGAGCAACACGCATGGTCCGGCGGAGAACTTCATTTCGACGGGTTCTCTGTTGGATGGTTTTCCGAGTATCGGGTCGTGGGTGAGCTACGCGTTGGGCAGTGAGAACCAGGATCTGCCGGCCTTCGTGGCGATCCCGGATCCGCGCGGGGTGCCCCAGGCGGGCTCGAACAACTGGGGCCCGGGATTCCTGCCGGCTGTGTTCCAAGGCACGCCGATGAGCGCGAAGGATCCGGTGCGCCATCTGGTTCCGCCTCCAGGTGTCACGCCGGCGGGGGATGCCGCCGCGCGCGGCCTCCTGCAGCGCATGAATGAGCGTCACCTGGAGCGGCATCCGGGCGATGGCAGACTCGCCGCGCGCATCGCGAGCTACGAACTCGCCGCGCGAATGCAGCTCAGCGTGCCGGAGATCAACGACCTGGGCACGGAGCCGGCGCATATTCTCAAACTCTACGGTGCCGACGACACCGCCAACCCGACGAAGGCGGCCTTCGCGCGGAACTGTATTCTGGCGCGGCGCCTGATCGAACGCGGGGTGCGTTTCGTGCAGTTGTTCAATGGCGCCTATGCCAGCGGTGGCGACCTGAATTGGGACGGCCATAGCAGGCTCAAGGAACAGTATGACAAACACGGCGCCATCCTTGACCAACCGGCGGCTGCCCTGATTCGCGACCTGCGTCAGCGCGGACTGCTGGAGGATACGCTCGTGGTGTGGTGTACGGAGTTTGGACGCATGCCGTTCTTCCAGAAGGGCGCCCAGGGACGCGACCACAACCCGGATGGATTCACCTGCTGGCTGACCGGGGCGGGAGTGAAGCCGGGGGTCAGTCATGGGGCCACGGACGAGCTGGGCCAGCGCGCCGTCCAGGACATCCATCCGCTCTATGATTTCAACGCGACGATCCTGCACCTGCTGGGGCTGGATCACGAGCGGCTGACCTACGAACACAACGGCGTGCAACGCCGGTTGACGAACGTCGAGGGGAACGTGATCCGAGCCGTGCTGGCTTAGGCTCGGTGAGGCCCTCGATGGAGGAACCGATTCCCGGGCCTGGAAAATGGGGTGCGTGATTCGACTTCGACTCAACGCGTGGCGGTGCGTCGGGGCGGGTCCCCCACCAAGGGTTGGGTGCTGCGCAGGTAGGCGAAGAGGTCCCGCACCTGTTGGGCTTCGAGGCCGTCGAGCAATCCTTCCGGCATCAGCGACATTCCGGAAACCCTCAGTTCCTCCAGGTCGGTGCGCGCCAGCGTTGTGTTTTGGTTGTCGAGTCCGCGCAGGACAACGATCCGGTCATCCTGTTCCACCAGAAAACCCGAGAGGGACCGGCCGTCGCGGGTTTCCACCGATTGATTCTCGAAGCCTTCGCGGATTTCCGCGCTGGGATTGACGATCGCCAGCAGCATGGATTCGAGGTCGGCGCGATCGTGGACTGTCAGGTCTGGCCCCACTTCGGCGCCCTGACCGAAGAGTTTGTGGCAGGAGCCACAGGCGTTCTGGAACAAGGTCCGGCCGGCGTAGGGATCTCCGGAATCGGCGCGGATCACCCCGGCGAACTGTTGGATCTTCTTCTCCATGTCGGCGGTGGTGGGGACACCGGTAGGGGGCCAGGTCGCGTCCGCGAGTCGCAACAGTTCAGGGTCACGATGCTGCTTCAGCTTGCGAACGATGCTCGGCGGGATCGACTCACGTTGGATTCCCGGAAGCGCCCACGACGAGCCCTTGGGCTGGAGGGCCTGGACAAATCGAAGCGCCCAGGCGGGGCGGCTGGCCAACAACGTCTGGGCGGTCGGCAGCGACTCTTTCCCCAGCGCGGCGTAAACCCCCAGGATCACTTCTGCGATGGCGGGGTCGTCGTGGTTCTGGAACGCCGCCACGATGGATTTCCGCAGTCCGTCGTCCTTGAAGACGCCCCGGTACGCCTTCGTCAGCACGGGAATGGCTCCAGGAACCTTGATTTCGCTCATGACACCGAGGAACTCGAGACGCTCACTGCGGCTGGCGGTTTCGTCGGCGATCACCAGCAGCGCCTTGCGGATGGCGCGGGGGTCGCCCTGGCGGAGGGCGAACGCAGCGGAACCCACCTTGTGCCGGGCCATGGCCTGGACGAGTTCGTCGGGAAGCCCGGTCAGAGCGCGTCCTTTGTAAGCGGTTTCGAAGCCGGACATGAGGCGGCGGCTGTGGGCGGGAGTGGGGGAGAGGGCAAAGAGTTGGGCGCAGGTCAGGAGGTCGCGCCGTGTGCCGGTCTGGGCGAACCGCCGCATGGTGCGATCCAACAACTGGGACTCCACCAGCGCACGGGTCCAGAAGGCAGGCTCGGCGAAGAGGGTGAGAACCTCGTCCCGGTGATCGTTGCACTGGACTTCCATGGCCCACCACAGGAGTAGCGGCATCCGGTTGTCCGCGGCGTCCTCGTCCCGGGAGGCGAGGGCGCGGACGAGTGCAAGGCCCTCACGGGCGGGCAGTCGTTTGGCGGTGGCGGCGAGCTGGTTGCGGACTTCGAGATTGGGTTCGTTCGTGGCCAGGGTTGCGAAGCGGGTGGCGATGTCGGCGGAAACGCGGCGCTCATCACCGAGCAGGCGCACGGCCCAGACACGCACGAACGGGTCCGGGTGATTCAGTGCCTGGAGAGCGGCTTCGTCGTTCCATCCACCGGAAAGGTTCAGCGCCCAGAGGGTTTCCAGCGCGAGCTGGCCGGTGGTGCGGGGCAGGGCGGCAGACAGGGTGGGAGCAGAGGTCGGGTCACGACGGTCACCCAGCAGACGCAACGCCGTCTGGCGGGTCCACCGGTTGGGATCGTTGAGTTTCTTCAGGAGATTCTCGGTCGTGAGTGAGGAGAGGTCGTCGGCTTGGGCCGGGCGGGCGCCTTTGGCTTTAAGGCGGTAGATGCGGCCGTTGGAGGTGTCGACCCTGCCCTCGTGATTGCGGTAGTGATTCACCTGCTCGTCGTACCAATCGCAGACATAGAGGGCGCCCTCGGGCCCGACCTTGATGTCGACCGGCCGGAACCACCGGTCGTCACTGGTCACGGGACGCGAAACATCCCGGGTGCGGAACGAGGATTGGTCCGCCGTGATCTCGCTTTCCACGATGCGGCCTTGGATGGGTTCGACGCCGAACAGCCGGCCCTGATAGCGCGTGGGAAGTGCTCCGTGGTTGTAGAGGACGAACGTGTGGGTGAAGCGTGGAACGTTGGGATGCGGCATCGGCGGGAAGTACCCGAACGCATACGGGTTCGAGAGCGGGCCGTGTTTCTCGAAGCCTTTCTGCAGGTAGGCCCCTTGCAGGTAATGGAAGCCGCGCGTGTCGCCGCCGTTGTGTCCGGAAAAGATCCGCCCCTGGTCATCGATTTCGCACCCGAACGCGTTGCCGCCGCCTTCGGAGAAGACCTCGTACAGCCGCCGCTCGGGATGGTAGCGCCAGATGTTCTGTCCCTGGGAATACAAGGGCTTCGGGTTCAGCGGCTGACCGTCGGTACCGTGCACCAGGATATTTCCGGTCACCGTGCTGCCCTGTGCACCGTAGAGCCAGCCGTCGGGGCCCCAGCGAAGTGAGTTGGCGACGCTGTGGGTGTCTTCAAGTCCGAATCCCGAAAGCCGAACCTCCGGATCGCCGTCGGGAACGTCGTCGTGGTTCGCGTCGCGGTAGAAAAGAAGATACGGCGGGTTCAGCACCCACACACCGCCCCGACCCCGCTCCACCGCGGTGACGATGTTCAGGCCGTCGATGAAGGTCTTGTGGTGGTCGTAGGTTCCGTCGCCGTCGGTGTCCTCGTGCACGCTGATTCGGTCGGCGCCCTTGAAGTGGTTCGGAGGTGCGGGCGGCACGCGGTCGTAGACGGCCCGCCAGACGCTGTCGCGACTGACCATTTTTAGGCCGGCGGGCCAGGGATACTGGCGGTATTCCACCACCCACATCCGGCCGCGTTCGTCGAAGTTCAGGAAGACGGGTTGGGCGATGACGGGTTCGGCGAGAACGGTTTCCCAATCGAGATCGTCGGCGACGCGAAAACGTGCGGCGGCGTCAGCAGGGCTGAGAGCGGGGGCATTGGCTTCCTGAGGAGGATCGAGGGGTGGGGGCGGCGCGGCGGCGCGGGCGGCCGGTGGAGGCGGTGTGGTCGGCGCTGGCGGTGGCACGGGAATCGGAGCCGGAGTGGCGGGGGCGGGGGTCGCTGGCTTGGCGTGGGTGGCGGACAGGACGGCGTCCGCGGGAGGAAGGGGTTCGTGCAGGCACCAGAGAATGCCGTTGAGCAGGAGGCGGCGGAACGCGGGCAATTCGAAGTCCTCGGGATTGCCAAGGGAGGTATAGAAGGCGCGACGGTCGTCGGTGGTGTTGACCCAGGCCACGGGTTCCACCCCATCGCGACCCTCGATCCGGCCGGTCATCAAGGGAACCGTCGCCTCGGCCAAGGAGGCGTATTTGTAGAGATGAGAGGTCACACGCAGTTCGCCGGTGGGCACGCCGGTCAGGACCCGATGCGACGCGTTGGACCGCACGGTGCTGACCAAGGTGTAGGGGCTGTTGGGCGGCTTGTTGCCATAGTGACCACCGTACTTGGCGCCCAGCACATCGACGTCGAAGGAGGACCATGCGGCGTGTTGGGCATCGGCCGGTTTCGCGTCAAAGGCGTGACTGGCGGTGCGAATGCCGACGACGGCTTTTCCCGCGGCAACGTGGGCGCGGAGTTGGTCGATCATCGCTTGGGGCGGAGTGCGGCGACGGACACTCACCACGATCAGGTCGGCGTCGCGGAGGGCGTCGGTGTTCGCGAAGTTCGGATCGCCGTCCTTGAGGGACGACAGGACGTAGGAGACCTCGAAGCCGCGCCATGCGAGTTCCTGGCGGGCGAAGGCAGGGAGTGTTTCGTGGGTTTGGTATTCGTTTTCGCCGATGACGACGGCGATGCGTTTCGGGATGTCATCGCGGAAGCGGAAGGGTTTGCCACCGAGGAAATCCGCGCTGGTGATGCTCGAGCACCAGTAGCGTTCGATGTGTTCGACCACGAGCTCGGTACCGCGGAAGTGGGAGACGTAGGGCCGTTTCCGGTGGTTGTACATCGAGTCGGTCAGGTCGCGCATCAGGAGCACGTTCTGGCCCTGGGCCACCATCTGGCGGATGGCGAAGGGTCGTCCCAGGACGCACATGTTGATGTGCACACCCATGACGATGACGTTGGTGATGCCGCGTTGACGCATCAGGTAGAACGCCTCGGCCGAATCGGTGATGGCGTCGCCGTCCATGATCTCCAGTGCCGGGTGCTGGCGGGTCCACGCGCCGTAGCCAGGGCATTCGGGGCAGCCGTCACAGCCGCCATCGGAGTCGTCGATGGGAAGCGCGGGTTCCTTGACGCCGTCGACGGAGCACCAACCCTGGAGGGGGACGCGGGTTTCGATTTTCGGGGCGGCCTGGGCGAGTTTGCGACCCGGATGGTTCTCGTAGAATCGGAGTGTGTCGCTGGGGCAATGGATGATGAGCATGCCCTTGTCGCGGGCGGATTGGAGCACCTGGTTCATCCGGGGTGCCATTTCGCCAACCCGCTCGGTGGCATCCGGGCAATGGTGTTTATCCCACATGTCGCAGACCACCACGGCGGTGCGGGTGGGGTCCCAGAGTACGGGTCTCTCGACGACCTGGATCTCGGCGGGTTGGTCAGCGGCCTGTACCCGGGCGCGAGTGTTGAGCGCGACCGGGTCCGCGGCCTGGGCGGCCCCCAGCGGGTCGAGTGCGAACGCCAGCAGGAAGAAAAGGGATCGGAATCGGGATTTCATGACGGGGCGGGAGAGTGGGAGCGCGAAGTGCTGCGAGCGGCCCTCACCCCGGCCCTTACCCGGAGTGAGAGGGAGCAGGTGCGCCGCGGGTGTCGGAGGGTGAGGTGCAGATTGATGCCTACTTCTTGGCCTCCGCTGGCTTTTCGGCGGGGGCGTTGGTGGAGACGGCGGTGAAGACGATGCCGGTGTTGATGTTGAGGCCCGGCAAGGCGTCCTGAAGCTTCTTGGTGCCGTCGTCCGTCACCTGGGTCTGCCAGAGGTAGACATTGCGCAGGTGTTTCATGCCCTGCAGGTGGACGAGGGCGGCGTCGGTGACCGGCGTGCCGTAGAGGTTCAGCGAGGTGAGATTCGAGAGGCTGGCCAGGTTCTCAACGCCAGCATCCGTCACTCCGGTCAGTTCGAGGCCGAGGACCTGAAGGTGGGGAAGGGACTTCACCAGGGCGAGACTGGCGTCGGTGATCTTGGTGCCGCCGAGGCGGAGTTCGATCAGGCTGGTGACGTCCTTGAGCGGGGCGACGGAGGCGTCGTTGATGCCGGCTCCCTGGGGGCGGAGATTCACTTCACGCCAGGGCGAGTTCTGAGCCACGGCCCGGACATCGATGCCGCTCTTGGCGAGCGCAGCGATGCTGGAAGTCTCGGCGGGCGACGGCTTGAAGTCCTTGGGAAGCTCCGGGACTGGAACCGTGGGTTTCGGCGGGCCTGCCGGAGTGACGGCCGGGGCAGCGGGGGCGGCGGAAGCGACCTGAATGGCAACGCCGTCGGGCCAATTGGCGCCTTCGGTGATCCAAGCTTTCAGGATGGCGACCTTCTCGGCGGGCAGAACATCGCCCTCGGGAGGCATGCGGTCGTCGTTGTCCTTGGGCAGGTTGATGCGTTTGTGAAGTTCGCTGGCGGCGGCGTCGCCGGCCTTGATGATTTCGCCGTTCTTGCCGCCTTTCAGCAGGTCGGCCTTGGTGTCGAGGCGAAGCTTGCCCTTCTGTTTGTCGGGGCCGTGGCATTCGATGCAGTGGGCTCTGAGAATCGGCACTACGTCCTTGGCGAAATCCACCGCCGCGTGGGCGGGTAGGAAGAGGTAGGAGGCGATGATTCCGGTGAGGATGAGTTTCTGGTTCGGCGTTTTCATGACGTGGACAGGCTCGACGGGCGCCGGAGTAGGCGCGATGGCGAGCGGTTGAACGGTGACTGGTATATCGGGGTCAGGAATCGGATTCAAACATTGGCTACGCCGGATTCAACGCAGCCGCCCGGCGAGGTCGCCGGCGTAACCCGTGAGTTCGACGAAAGCCG
>Ga0105047_10010383_pt1 | contig 15226 bp, 9 predicted proteins | sample MAT04_FD_78384 | JGI IMG/M metagenome (GOLD analysis project Ga0105047, IMG submission 78384) | Freshwater microbial communities from Lake Fryxell liftoff mats and glacier meltwater in Antarctica - MAT-04 (megahit assembly) | ecosystem: Environmental > Aquatic > Freshwater > Ice > Liftoff... | reverse complement strand
TTGCAGGAGCGGGGAGTGGGGTTCCGCTCACTGACCGAACAGATCGATACCACCACCTCCGGCGGCAAGCTCATCTTTCATGTCTTCGGGGCCCTGGCGGAGTGCGATCGTGACCTGATCAGCGAACGGACCAATGCCGGACTCCGGGCTGCTCGGGCACGGGGGCGACTCGGCGGTCGGCCAAAGAAACTGGCGGATCCGAAGAAGCTCGCCCTCGCGCAGCGAATGTATGACGAGGGTGGCACCGATATCGTCACTATCTGTCAGACGCTCGGGATCTCCCGCGCCACGCTGTATCGGTCGCTCCGCCGGGACGCACCCACGACGGTGGAGTAATGTCCTTCCCCGGAACCGCGCATTCAGCGCCGCACCGTGTCGACGATGACGTGGTCTCAGCTCGTGGAGACCAGATGACACTGCGACCGTGGTGAGACAATCTCCTGGCCAGACGTAAGCGGAGGGTAGGGTGCGGCGAACACACGATGTCCGCGAAACGGTTGAGGACCTTCTCGCTGAGCAGCAACGGAACTGCGCCCGGAGACTGACCTATACTGCACATCTCGCGCCCGAGACGCGGGTGACATCACTGGTGCGCCACACCCTCATCCGTCGGCTCGGATGGCTCCTGGCGGCGGCAGGGCTCGGAAGCATGCTGGGCGTGTCCCTGGACAGTATCGCGACCGGGACCGCGTTTGGAGTAGTGCTGGGGATCCTGTTCGGTTCCCTGCTGACGGCTTCATGACTGCTCGCGCACGTTATCAGCCTCTGGCTGCGATGATGCGACGACGATTCTGTACGGGTGGAGGGAGCATGCTGATGACGACCTCACGCAGACCACACTCGGGATGAGCCGGGACGATGCCGGGCGGTTCTTGCTTGGCTACGTCCGGCAAGGGATTCTGCCCCCGTGATCCCTTCACGTCGCTCGATCTCGAGGGAGTCGGACGCCTGATCGAACTGGGCACCACCCTGGGCCGGACCACCCGGCCAGATCTCAAGGTGGGCATCTGCGGCGAGCATGGGGGAGATCCCGACAGCATCGCCTTCTTCGCCGAGGGGACTCGACTACGTCAGCTGCTCACCATACCGGGTGCCGATAGCCCGTCTTGCCGCCGCCCATGCCGAACTCGGTGTGTCTGAATCAGCCGCACGCGCCGAGGCGTGAGCGATGCCTGCGACCGGTGATCGCTCGCCGTACGGGGTGCGCCGCGTTGTCCAGCGCAGGAGGAGTGTCGTCATGAATCCATGTACCGCACCGGCTCCAAACACGAGTGAATCTCGGATATCCAAAGGGTGTCTGAGCGAGATGGATCCAGGCTTCTTCGATCGCGGGCGGCGCAACCGACTCCCATGCTCGGAAACTGAGCAGTCGCGGCTCCCTTCGTGGCTGGAGCCGTTCGGGCTTGCGCTGGCATCAGGTCCCTGCTATCGTCCGGAAACTCCATAAACGTGATTCGGAATCGAGAAGCGAATCTATCGGTGCCCGGCGGCGACGGACGATGAAAGGAACGGGGGTGATCAAGATGAAAAGCCTTAATGAAGCGAGCTTCAACCGTCGCACGATGTTGGCGGCGGTTGGCGGTGGGTTGCTGGCGATGCCGCTGCTCTCGCCCACGCCGCTGCGCGCGCAGGCTCTCGAGGCCGGAGGCGGGCCGATCCGTTGGTCGCTCACCGGGGTGAGTGATCTTGTGTCGCTCGACCCGGCGAAGGCTTCGGATTTGCAGGGCTTCACGGTGATCGGCGTGCTCTACGGCGGACTGGTCAAGCTCGACGAGACGTTGCAAGTTGTCCCGAGTCTGGCAGAGACGTGGAGTGTCTCCGCTGACAGCCTAACCTACCTGTTCACGCTGCGAGACGGCATTACCTTCTCGGATGGCACGCCGATCACGGCGGATGACGTTGTCTGGACCTTTAACCACGCGCTCGATCCGACGACCGGTGGTTGGACCGGTGCGTACTACTTCAGCATGATCGCCGGCGCCGACGAAGTGGCGTCCGGCACGGTGACCGAGGCAAGCGGGGTCAAGAAAATCGACGACAAGACGGTTGCGATCACGATCAAGGAACCGGCGGCGTACTTCCTTAGTTCGCTGGTGGCCGGCCCCTCGAAGATTCTTTCCAAGACGGCCTCGGCCGACCCCAACAATGAAGGCAAGATCACCAGCGGCCCGTTCATGGTGCAGACCTGGAATCACGGTCAAAGTCTCGACCTGGCGCCGAACCCGAATTTTTACGAGCCAGTGACCGGGGTCACCCAGCTCAGCTTCGTCTTTAATCAGGACAGCGAGACCGGGTACCAGCTCTACCGCACCGGTGAGGTGGACATCCTCGGCAGTTCCCAGAACCCGGTTCCGGCGGCGCGGGTACCCGAGGTCGAGAACAGCCCGGACTTCAAGTCGACACCCGCGTTCAACACTCGGTTTGTCGGGTTCAACAACGTGCTGAAACCGTTCGACGACGTCAAGGTGCGGCAGGCGCTGTCGCGTGCGGTCGACCGCGAGACGCTGGCGAACGCGGTGCTCGGTGGCACGGTCAACCCGACCGACCGGATCCTGCCGGCGGGGTTCCCCGCCTCGGACAAACCGGTCACCGGGCTCACGTTCGACGCGGCCGCGGCGAAGGACCTCCTCACCCAGGCGGGGATCGATCCGAAGAGTTTCTCCTTTACGCTGTCGTACGGCGTCGAAGGGGACAATGAGCGGGTCGTGACCGTGCTCCAGTCGATGTGGCAGGAAAACCTCGGGATCTCGGTCACGCTCGAACCCCTCGAGTTGTCGACCTTCAGCTCACGGTTGAACGACACGTACGTGGACCCGACCAAGGGGCTGCAGTCCTATTACAGCATCTGGGGGGCCGATTACCCGGACCCACAGAACTTCCTCTCACTCCAATTGCAGACGAACGTCGGCAACAACAATGGCCATTGGTCGAACGCCGAGTTCGACCGGCTGACGAAGGAAGCCGACACGACGATCAACGACGTCGCGAAGCGAGCCGATCTCTACAACCAGGCGGAGCAGATCGCGGTCGACCAAGTCGGTTGGTTGCCGCTGTTCAACGCCAAGGTCAACGTGCTCGTCCGGGACTGCATCAAAGGGATCGACGTGACGGGCATGGACTTCCAGATCCCGTCGTGGAGTGTCCTCACAGGGTGCTGAAAAACTCCGCGATACCACAATTTGTTGGGTATGAGACGACGAATTCACGACCACCCGTTGTGGTGGAATGGCATTTTTCAGCAGCCTGCTAAGCGGATGCTCGACATAGCAGAAGGTCGCGGGTGCGGACAGAGCATCGCCGTGGAAACATCCTGACATGCTCGAGGTCATCATTCGCCGTCTGGTCAGTCTACCGCTCGTGCTGGTGACCGTGACGTTCCTCACGTTCATCGCCGGCTTCCTGGCGCCGGGAGACCCCATCCTGTCGATGATGGGAAATCAGCGCAACCAGGTGGTGTACGGGAACCTGCGCCACCTCTACGGCCTCGACTTGCCGTGGTACGAGCAGTACTGGCAGTATCTCCTGGGGTTGTTGCACGGCGACCTCGGGATGTCGTACCGATACGCCCAACGCCCGGTCTCCCACCTGATTTTCGGCGGAGTCAAGGTCTCGCTTGCGCTGGGCGGCGTCGCGCTAGGGTTGAGTCTGTTGATCGGTATCCCGCTCGGGATGTACGCCGCATTCCATCACAATGGGTGGGGCGAGCGCCTGTCTATGGTGCCGATGCTGGCGCTCTTCGCGATTCCCAGCTTCGTCCTGATCCCAATCCTGCAATGGATCAACTACCGGATCTACCTGACGGGGTGGCCATCGCTGCCCGCCGCGGGGTGGGGCTCGCCGCAGAATTGGGTGATGCCAGTGATCGTCCTCGCCGCCGGCAACCTCGGCTACATCTCGCGGCTCACCCGGGCGAACGTGCTCGATGTCTTGCAACAGGACTACGTTCGGACGGCGCGCGGCAAGGGTCTTCCGGAGAAGATCGTCCGAAACACGCACGTCCTGCGCAACGCGATGCTGCCGATCGTGACGGTGATCGGCCCCGCGATCGGGTTCCTCGTTACGGGCGCGTTCGTGGTCGAATCACTCTTCTCGATTCCTGGGGTCGGGTTTCTCTCGGTGCATGCGGTTCAGCAACGCGACTATCCGGTCATTCAGGGAACTGTGGTCGTGTTGACGGTGGCAGTGGTGCTCATGAACCTGGCGACCGACCTCGCGTACAGCGTGCTGGATCCCCGCGTCAGGCTCGACGCATGACGGAGCAACGAGCCAGGAAACCGGAATCGCTGGGCAAGCTGTTCTGGCGCAGGTTCGACAGAAACGGGTTGGCGCTGACCGGACTTGTCGTAGCGATCGGCGTGATCCTCACCGCAATCCTCGGGCCACACCTGGTTGCGGCGGACCCGAATAAGATCGACTACACGGCGATCAACTCGCTGCCGACCGGTGAGCACCCCTTTGGCACGGACGACCTCGGGCGGGACACGCTGGCGCGGCTGATTTACGGTGTGCGGGTGTCGTTGCTTGTCGCCGCCTATGCCGAGTTGCTGGACGTCGTGCTCGGGGTGCCGCTCGGACTTGCGGCCGGATACATCGGCGGCAAGACCGACTTCGTCATCACCCGCATCGCCGACGTTCTCTTTGCCTTCCCCGGGCTTCTGTTGGCGATCCTGGTCACCGCCATCTTCGGTCCGGCGGTGACCGATCAGTTCGGGGGGATCGGTCGGCTGGCGCTCGTCGCGGGGGCGCTCAGCTTCGTCTCCTGGCCGCTCATGACCCGGCTGGTCCGTTCGCAGACCTTGACGATCCGCGAACAGGACTACGTCTTGGCGGCGGAATCGCTCGGGGCGGACCGAGTGCGGATACTATGGCGACACGTGGCGCCGCAATTGATCGGTCTCGTCGCCACCACCGTGACGCTCAACGTCTCGGGCGTCATCATCAACGAGGCAGTCCTCAGCCTCCTCGGCCTTGGCATCCAACCGCCCGATTCAAGCATCGGCAAGATGATCTCTGACGCGATGCCCTACCTTGAGTCGAACATGCTGCAGGTGGCCATCCCAAGTGCGATGCTGATGACAATCGTGCTGGCCGTGTCATTCCTCGGCGACGGCTTGCGCGACGCCTTTGCAGCGGAGAACCAGGCCTAATTCTACAGCGACACTTGCGATAGGAAGTCCAGAATATGCTCGAATTAGTTCCTCGCGTTTACGACCGCAGGCACAATGGTGAGCGATAGGACGGACTGAACAGAGCCATTTGGGCGTGTTTGAGCCAACTGTCGCTGTAGTACTAAGAGCATCTAACAAAACCGTGGTAGGGGACAAACCTCGCCATCACGATGACAACAGCGCCAGCAGAGTGACATCCGTTATCTAAGCATACGGTAACCCGTATAGAGGCCGGTATAATTTGGCCATAGTTATTTTTGTCCCGCATCGCGGATGTCATGCGGAGGATTGCGTGGCAGGAGCGATAGCATCGAAAGCCGTGCCAACGAACGATGTGGAGGGGAGCAAAGATGGATCTTGGTCTGACGGGAAAATCGGCCCTGGTCACCGGGGCAAGCAGAGGGATCGGCGCGGCCATCGCAACGGGATTGGCGGCCGAGGGCTGTCGCGTCGCGATCGTGGCACGAAGTGAACCGGATCTCACGATGCTCGCGGATCGGCTGCGGGCAACCGGAGCCGACATCCTCCCGATCGCGGCGGATCTGACGGAGCGCGAGGCCGCCGCTCGCGTGGTCACGGCGACCGAAGCGACGTTTGGCGGGGTGGACATTCTGATCAACAACCTTGGTGGCGGTCAGATGGGAGACGAGGATGAGGATTGGCTCTTCACGCTCGATATCAATCTGATGGCGGCGGTACGCTGCTGTCGCGCTTCAATTCCCGGCATGAAGGCACGGAGATCAGGCGTGATCACCATCATCTCGTCGATTTCAGGGTCGATGGTCGGTGGCGGGATGCCATCGTACAACGTGGCCAAGGCCGCCGAGATCATGTACGCGCGAACCCTGGCGCGTGACCTTGCATCATTCGGCATCCGGGCCAACACGGTCTCACCTGGCAGCATCATGTTCGAGGGAGGTGGGTGGGCGCGCCGGCAGGAATCGCATCCTGAGGAGATTGCCGGCTTTATTGCTCGGGATATGCCACGGGGCAGGTTCGGGACGCCGGAAGAGATCGCCGATGTCACCGTCTTTCTGAGTTCCGATCGCGCCTCGCTGATCTCAGGCGCCGACATCAACGTCGACGGATGCCAGCTCAAATCTTCGGTCGGTTGAGCGGGATCCCATTCTGCCATAGGCAGGCGAGGGAACAGCCGTCCCGATCAACTACGCGGTAACTGCTACGGTGGCGATGACCGTGGGCGTCGGCGGGACCTCCCGAAAACGTCGCGTTTCTGGCCGACCAGGAGCGCCCGTTGGGCCAAGCCAAATGTTCCACGAAAGAAGCCGACCACGGCGTTGCGTGGACAGAGGGGGAAACTCGAGCGCTGAATCCGCATTCGAGGACGCCTTCGGAACAACAACCGCACCGAAGAATCGGCTCGGAGCGATTGAGGCGAGCGGAGATGCTACGTAACCATCCTCGTTTGGATATGCGGACAAGTTAATTTGTGCGAAGTCCAAAAATCAACGCGATCAGATTTGTTCCGCGAAAGGTGATTAGTGGAAGAGCGCAACCGGTGGGGCAGATAGGTGACGCTGAATTGAGCCCAAGACTGAGAGGCGGCATGGAAATTTACACATTCTGTGTAGTGGCTGAAGTAGCATGGCAGTTCAGAGACTGGAACGGCGTTCCCTATGGTAACGAAGGTATCCTCCGATTGCGATAAACGCGGTGATGATCAGAACGATGACCCAACGACCGTCACTCGATGAATTCCGTTCCTGCGCGCCAGTGTTGGGTAGCGTGGTCACGCTCACTGCGGTCGATGTCGGAGAGACCGTGGGGCCAGCCGTTCCTGTCGGAGTCGGAGTGGAGGTGCCCGTTGGCGTCGGTGACGGATCTATCGATCCTCCGAGTGTCGCATTCAGCTCCGTGAAGGCAAGGCGGACGATCGTCTCCTGTTCAACCGGCACGAGCAATCCGAACGAAGCGGCAGTGAAACAACCAGCCGGCAATTCAGACTGATCGACCCAGCGGTAGGTCGAAAAGCGATATTCCTCGGCGCCACCATCTGTCGCTGTTCCGATATTAACGTCCTCATCAACCTCCTGGTAGCTCGCGACGAGATTGCCTTCGGCATCCAGCGCTTCCGAGGAATCCGAACCCCATGTCTCATCGCTTGCCTGGGGATCGAACCACTCCCCGAGGAGATCTTCGACGTTACCGGGGGCGCCGCTTCTTTGGATCGCCTCAATCAATCCCGCTGGAATGTGGTCTGAGAGTTCGAGCCCGGTGAAGATGCGTTCTCCGTCCGGTCCGGTCAGCTCGCCATACGCCGCAGAGAGAGAACGGGTCACGGTCGTCGAACAGAACGGCTTTGGCGTCTGGGTTGGGGTCGGTTCCGGTTGGTCGTCCCGGGCGAGCGTGGCATTAAGTTCGTACACATTGATGGTTCCTTGATGAAGCAGAAGGACTTCGACGGTCTGTGCGCTGGCGGAGCACTCGGGATAATCGGCTCGTCGGGGATCGTTCACTGAAAGGATTATGAACTCGATGCCGATCGACGCCACGATCTCCCGGGTCGCGATCAACTCCGGTTCTCCAGCAATGATCGGTCCACTATCTGCGAACTGATCGAGCAATCCCTGCCGGGCGTTTCCGTCCCAGTCGGGCTGATCGCCCCAAACGGTGGAGTCACTTGCGTCCAATACCCACGGTTCGATCGAGTCTCGGGTAATGCGCTCAGGATCAGGATTGACCGCGGACAACAAGAGGTCCTGGGTCATGAGAAAGGGAATGGATTCAGAGAATTGCAGTCCCTCCACGAGCACGTCTTCAGAATCAGGATCCGTAAGCGTCCCGAGGTAGATGTCGACCGAGCGAGTGATCGGGTAACGAACAACCTGGCAATTTGAAGATGGCGGTGGAGGAGGACAGGTGAAGACGACGGGTATCTCGATCACGGTGCCGAGATCGCCGGCCGATACTGAGAAAGGAATCTGCGGGAAGGTGGACGGGCTGCCGCAGCCTGACGCGAACGTATTTCGCTCCAGTTTGAGGGAGTAACTGCCTACAGGCAGATTGCGATAGATCAAAACACCATTACTGTCGGCGCAAAGCTCTCCCGCGGGAACGCCACTTGCTGGAGAGATCGAAAAGCAGATATCGTCAGACTCGTTGAGAATTGTTCCGGTATTGGTGCGCAGGGTGAAGCGGACGTCCGCCCGATCCGCGCGATCAGTGCCATAACGATATGCCGTGAAGGTCACATCCTGCGTCGGGCCCGAGCCAATGGTGATGAGTTTCGAGGGCGTGTCCGGGAAGTACCCCTCGCTGTAGCCCTCGGCTGTGATCACAACCTGATCGCCAACGGCAAAACTGGTCATGGTCGTGGTGCCATCATCGCCGTCGACAGCGTCGCAACTTGAGAACAGGAACGTGCTGGAGACGTAACACCAACCAGGTAACGGATCTCCGTTCTCGTCCACGGTATGAATGCGAAGCTGGACCGGGGTGTACGTGAATCCCGCCGTCCACACGGGAGGATTTCCCGGTTGCGGAAGTCCGATTCTTGAGCCGGGTGAAAGGTCATACCCAGGCGGCGGGGAGGTCATTTCGGCTCGATACGGGTTCAAGCCGCCGAAACCGACCTCCGCCGGAAGTGAGCCGACCACGGTGATTCCATCATTGTCGGTGTCGCATGCGGCCGGAAGCCGTTCATTGCCCTGATCATCAACGATCCGGTAGCATGCGCCCCCAATCAGCGCCCCGTTGTTCCAATACGACCGGGAGGTGGTGCGAACCGTCATCGTCCAGTCCGGTATGCCGCCGGCAGGAGTGAACGAGAAGCTGTCCGCGGCGCCATATCGGTTTCGTTCTTCCTGCCCGGGACCAGGAACGAAACCTGAGCTGTTGCCATCCAGGTACCGGAGCCGATAGGTGCTCCGGGCTGGCAAGGCGAGCGTGACCAGACCACTGGCGTTCGTCACCAGGACTTCGACCTGGACGCCGTTCTGGATGACCCCCAACCGAACTCCTGATCCAACCGGAACGCAAAGATCGAACATGCGGAAGTCAAAATCGATGCCGGTATACGAGCAGTTCTGAACGACCACGTTTCCGTTCGGTTCGTTCTCAGCAGGAACAGGCGTCGGAAATGGGGTTTGGGTTGGGAACGGGGTGTTCGTGGGACGGGGTGTTCCTGGAACCGGAATGAATCCGACTCGCCAGGACGCGTAGCCGATATCCGCACGGCAGAAAGAGTAGTCAGCAAGGGGTCGATGCCACCCGGAGGGCGGGAGCACCGTGTAACAAAATGAGCCGAACGGAACACCCTCCATCGTGACCCGGCCATCGCCATCGTCGTCACAGAGTGGCCCGATGATCGTGACCGGTCCGGGAACGCCATTGTCGTTGGGCGTCAGACTCCAACACGCCCCTGCGAGTGTGGTCGGACCCCAACCGATGACCGCATCGAGCGTGGAATCCCCGGTGATCTGATCGACGGTTGCGTCGACCTGAACCGGGGTGGCATCGGGAACAGTGATGTCGATCCGATCGAAGGGAATCACATACGCAGGATGATTGTTCACGTAGAGGATGTAGTTTCCTGGGACCAGACCGGTGATGGTGGCGACGCCATCGACGCCGGAGCAGGCCGACGACAGTTCGATGTACTCGAGGAGTGCAACGAGTTCGAGCACCGCAGCGACACAGACGTTTGGCTGCGGCAATCCGAGGGTCGTCGTGATCGTGACGACGACAGATGCACTGCCGCCACTTCCGCTGATAAAGCCCTTCGTCACGTCGCGGTTACGTTGGGCGCTTGTGCAGAAAGTGTCATCTCCGGCGACGCGAAATCCAGTCGGAGGCGTAACGACGATGCAGTAGGCGCCGAACGCCACCTGAGGAATGAGGGTTGTGCCGTCGCTGTCATCGTCACAGATCGGGCCAAATGCAAGGTCGCCGGGCTGATCCAAAATAGTGGTGGTGGTGTAGTAGCTCCAGCAGGCTCCACCGAGTGCAGTGTTGTCATCGAGATCGAACGCTCGCATCGTGTCGTCGGCTGGATCAGCTACTCCAAGCACATAGAAGGTCTCGATCACGGTGCCCGGGATCAGCGTCACAAAGTGAAAGTCTTCCCCGGAGTACCCGGGAGGAATCACCAACTCGAGCTCGAACAGAGTCGGATCGCTGAAGGTAAAGATCGGATTGAGTTCCAGTTGTCCGTTCGCATCGGTGCAACCGCTGTCCTGCCAGATCCCGAGGTTGGTCTCCATCAATGTCATGCAGACGCCGGCAATCGGATTGCCGTCTGTGACACCATCTTTGATTGTGACCCGTACGCCGGTGTCACCCAGAGCCAATGCGCCAACTTCCGAGGTTGGCGTGGTCGGCGGCGTAGTAGTCGGGGTCGGGTTCGATGTCGACGTCTCGATGACCGGTGCTTCAGTTGTCGGCGTTGGTTCTGGCGTCTCGATGGATGCGATTGCGGAAGGAGGATTTGCCGAAAATTCGTTGGGAGAAGCGGGTGAATCCTCAGTGGCGGCAATCGCCGTTTCGGTCGGGTTGGGATCTGGTACGTCCGTGGCTGGTGGCTGTCCTCCAGACCAATCCGCGACGAGACTGGGGTCGCTCCCGTCGTGGTCGTTGTCGATGTCCCCGGTTGTTGCCACATCTGGGTCTGAAGCTGGAGTCGCTGTGACTGCAACCGAATCGTCGGCCCTGGCCGGCGTTCCACCATCCAGAGACGGGAGGAGTGAAAAGGCAACCATCAAGAGGAGGAAAAGATGAAAGCATGCTCGGCGGGACGTGAGATTTCTGGTGGAATGTTGCATGGGAGCTTCCCCGTTATGGCGCGAACGACAAGCGTCCGTGGTCGAGGTCCGACCGACTCGTGTCACGCGATTGCGAACAACAGCACTGTCTCTCCACACTAGCGGCGATTCCAGGTCTGTAAACGACGGGATTCCGCCAATGTGGCCCCGGTTATCCCGCAATGCGTTAAGGGAAGACCCGGATGTGTTAATGCGTGTCGAGTTGACAACGCTGGCGAACACGGAATGGACACAATTCCCATCGGTGTCCGCGAGAACGACCGAGGTGAACCTGAGCCAGGGATGAGCGAGTCATCAATGCGTCGAGATGAAACGGTGACGACGATGTATTGTGTGAACGAGGACAGTCAACTTGACATTCATGGGTGCGGCGGTAGGCTCACACGATGGACCACACACCTGATCGTGAGATGGCGGCCCGCGTACGCCGGCTGCGGCAGGCCCTTGGCTTGACGCAAATTGAACTGGGCCATCGGCTCGGCGTATCCAATGTGACCGTCAACCGGTGGGAACGCGGGCGGTCTATTCCGGGTCCTGCAGCGCGTACGCTGCTCAATCAACTTGAAGCAACCGTTGCTGATGTGTCAATATCCCCTCCGTCCGCCGATATCGTTCCGATAGCCCTGCCGCAGCCAGCCACAGGATTTGTTGGACGTCGTGATCAGGTGGCCGCGGTCTCTGCTGCGCTTTCGTCCGCTCGCCTGGTGACACTAATCGGTCCGGGAGGCGTCGGCAAAACTCGGCTGGCGATCGAAGTGGCGCGCACTATCGACCCGTTACTTCTGGACGGCGTCCGCTGGATATCACTCGCCGCCCTGACCGATGTCCGACTTGTGCCGGAAATGGTCGTCAATTCCCTTGGTCTGACTGCTGCTGCGGATACCCCGTTGATCGATCTCATCCTGGCGTGGGGCAAATCCCGACGGGTGTTGTTGGTCATCGACAACTGCGAACATCTGATCAGTGCCTGTGCAGAGGTGATCTCCGCGGTGCTCTTGGGATGCCCGGGTGTGCGGTTGCTGGCGACCAGCCGTGCTCCGCTCGATGTTCCCGGCGAGCAGGTCTGGCCGGTCCCGCCGCTCGGTTTGCCCGATCTGGCCATCTCGTCCGAACCAGCCGCAGTCATGTCCTCAGAAGCCGGCCGTCTCTTTCTTGAGCGGGCGCGGGCGCGCCATCCGGCCTTCGCAGTGACCTCCGGCAACGCTCTTGCGATCGCGGAACTCTGCAGGCGATTGGATGGATTGCCATTGGCGCTAGAGTTGGCGGTAACGCGGATCCCGTTGTTGACGCCGGCCGAAATCGTCGCGCGGCTTGATGATCGCTTCCTCCTCCTGCGCACGATGGCAACAGTGGTAGCACCTCGTCACCGCGCCCTGGAGGCGACGCTCGATTGGAGCTACCACCTACTGACTCCAAGCGACCGCGTTGTCTTCGTCCGACTTGCCGTCTTTGTGAATGGATTCGATCTCCCTGCAATAGAAGCGATTGCCGCGGACACCATCGCGGGGGACGTCCTTGGGTCGCTCGGTCGGCTCGTGGCGCAGTCCCTGGTGGAAGTCGCCACTTCTCCGGAAGGCGGCCCGACACGCTATCGAATGCTCGAGACGGTGCAGGCGTATGTACAGGAACTCCTGTCGGCGGGAGGCGAATCCAATTCAGTCCGGCGCAGGCACGCCGAGTACTTCGTTAGCGTGGCCGAGGTGGGGGCACCGGCACTCGACGGCACCGAACAGGTCTCCTGGCTCGCGCGACTCGATGCGGAGCGTGACAACCTTCGTGCCGCTCTCCGCTGGTTCGATTCGCAGCAAGAACACGAGAAATACCTGACTCTGGCAAGCGCGCTCTGGCGTTACTGGTGGGTGCGCGGATCACTGGAAGAGGGCCGTCGCTGGCTGACCGCAGGTTTGGTCGCCGCAGATACGGTCGCTCCTGTCGTGCGAGCGCGGGCGTTGACGGCCGCCGGGATCCTCGCTCGCGAGCAGGCGGATTTCGCGGCGGCGCGCGTACTGCTCGCCGCCGGGCTCGCCGGCTGGCGTGAGGCCGATGATCCCGTCGGATTGGCATTTGGACTCACAAGTATGGCGCTGGCTTCGCTCGATGCTGGTGACTACGAGGCTGCCGCTCTTGGGTACTCCAAAGCGCTCGCCATCGGCCGCAGCCGCGGCGACCAGCAACAGATCGCGCTTCGAACGTTCAACCTCGCCGTGGTGGCTCTGGCCCGACAGGACCTCGATGACGCCCGGAGTTTGCTTGCGGAGAGCCTCCCCGTTCTTCGCGCGCTGGATCATCGATTTGGTCTGGCAATCGCTACCTTCGCCTCCGGTGCGGTGGAGGCGAAATCGGGCAAGCTACTGTTGGCAGAGCCCAGTTTCAGCGATGCACTGGGTCGATTCCGTGAGTTGGGATATCCCGATGGCATCGCCCTCGCACTCGACGGGTTAGGTCATTGTCACCGTGGGCGGGGTGAAATCACACTGGCGGAGTCCTGTTTCACGCAGGCTCTGCAGATCTGGCGGAGCAGAGGTGTCAATCACCGGGTGGCGCATGGTCTCCAAAGTGCCACCATGCTGTTTGCTGATCGTGGCGAGTGGCGGCGGTCTGCGCAGCTGGCCGGAGCCGTCGCGACGGTTGCAGCAGGTTCCCATGCCTATTTCTTGCCCGTTCCGCCGGGTGCCTATGAAGCGGCACTCGATCTGACAAGAGCTCATCTGGGCGAGGAATCGTACCGGCAAGCCTGGATTGCGGGCGCTGCGCATTCGATCGACGAGGCCATCTCGTCGATCCGCCCTTCCACAACCATCGCGTCGGCAGGGAATCAAATGAGCGGGCGGCTCACAGCGCGCAATGTCGAAGTCATACGTTTTGCGGCCAGTGGTCGGACAAATGACGAAATCGCTGTAGCGATGGGAATCGGCGTGCGAACCGTGGAACGCCATCTCTCTGTCATCTACGCGGTGCTCGGGGCGCGAGGACGAACCGATGCCGTCAGTCGCGCCATAGCCGCTGGCCTGATCACGAACGATTCGTCCCGCTTCCCGATTGCTCATTCCTGACGGAGCTTCGCGAACGTGACCCTGTCCGCAACGATGTGCGATGGGCTCGCCCATATGATCGGGTCGCGCTAGCTGCCATCCAGGCTGATCTCAATCGAGGTCATCGATCAGCAGGCAGAGCAACGTTGAGCGCTCAGTTGCGATCGTTCCGGCGTACGCTCCATCCACCAACCCCATGCTGCTTCGGGCGCAAACGGAAAAGTGCGGACACGTTCGGTTGGGCGCATGAAAAGATCTGGCAATGGGGGTTCAATCTCTCCGTTGACCAGGAGTTGGGCTCCAAGGGCACGAAGCCTGTTCCGGTCAACGAGGGCGACTTCGACTATCATTGCTGAAAGTATGACTTTCGGAGGCGCGCAATGGCTGCTGAACTCGCACTGACACGGATCCAGGAAAAAGGACAGGTCACCCTGCCCGCCGAACTGCGCCGTCGGCTCGGACTCAAGAAGGGCGATCTCGTCGCCGTCACCGAAACGGTTGACGGTATTCTGATCACCCTGCAGGAGGTCGTCGCCACGCGCGCCCTCGCGGAGATCGGAGCCGCACTGGCGGAACAAGGACTCACGCTCGACGAGATGATCGACCGAGGCCGAGCGATCCGTGAGGAGCTCGTGCGTGAGCAGTATGAGTTTGCCGACGATCCTGCCTCATCTTAGGGTCTTTCTCGACAGCAGTGTCTTCTTCGCCGCTGCCTATTCGCCCCGCGGCTCTGCGCACGATCTGATCCTGGCCGCGTTTCAGGGAACGGTTGATCTCGTGCTCTCCACCTACGTGCTGGACGAGACCGAGCGGAATCTGCGAGCGAGCGCTCCTCAGGCACTGCCGGCATTCGAACGCTTCCGTCAGGCGCTCCCGTATCGGCTCAGCACTCCGGATCCGGATCTGGTGGCCGACACAGCACAGATCGTTGTGGCGAAAGACGCCCCGATCATCGCGGCGGCGCGGGCCGCCGGGGTCACGCTGGTGGCGACCTACGATCGCCGGGATCTGCTCTCGAAGCGCGAGGCAATTGCCACCGCATTTGGGATCACGGTCGCACCACCCGACGAACTCCTCCGGATGATTGATGCCCCTTAGACTCACCTGCATTCCGTAGTCGGGGAATCACGTCTGTGATATCGACCTGCGAGTGCTTTGCGCTTAATTTGCATTGTGCGCAAAGTGAAGATTTGGGAGTGCCAACAAACCCCTATACACCGCTAGCGCATTCTTGGCCAACTCAAGC
>Ga0105047_10010382_pt1 | contig 15226 bp, 14 predicted proteins | sample MAT04_FD_78384 | JGI IMG/M metagenome (GOLD analysis project Ga0105047, IMG submission 78384) | Freshwater microbial communities from Lake Fryxell liftoff mats and glacier meltwater in Antarctica - MAT-04 (megahit assembly) | ecosystem: Environmental > Aquatic > Freshwater > Ice > Liftoff... | reverse complement strand
CGCCACTTGAGCCTGAGCGCAGAAAATTCGCTATAGTAATGACGTGATGTTTTGGTGCGTTTTTGTGATGTTGATTTTATTATGCGGGAAGCGCCTATCCTCAGAATTAACGGGGTCTCCGCCATGGAGACTGTTCGCAGTCCCCATTATCGCTTAAACAACTGGAGGCGAGGAAATAATGTGGAGATCATTTTGCAGCGCACGCTCAGCGGCTGCGGCATGATCAGGGTCAACGGGCGCAACCTTCGTGTGGGAGAGAATCAAATGCTGATTGCCTCAGTGCCGGAGCGTTCTTCCTATTGGTTTGATCCGGCGCAGTCCAAGGATTGGACATTTCAGTGGCTGAATATCGGTGGGGCGATTGCACGGGATTTGTGGTTGCCGTTGCGAAGAAAATTCGGGGTGGTGGTGCCTATGGATGCGGAGGGTCAATGTGCGCGCGCTTTCGCCCTGCTCGCCGCGGATTTTGAGGCCAACCGCCTTCAGGATGTGCGTGGACAGGCCGAGGCTTTGTATGGCGTTTTTGTGACCTGTTGGCTGGAACAGGAAGGCGGACTTGATGAAGCAACAGGTCCGGCGGTCGTTTTAAAAAATCTAATCCACCGCCGCCACCGCGAACCAGTGAACATTAAGGAACTCTGCGGTCTCGTTGGCCAGACACGCGAGCATCTCAGCCGCGAATTCCGTCGAATTTACGGCATAGAACCAGCCGCTTATCTGCGAGGACTTCGATTGGATGCGGTGGAGACCGAACTCCGCCATGGGGCACTGTCGCTGGACACCATTGCTTCACGCACTGGTTTTGGCTCTGGAAGACAACTGGCCCGCGCCTTCCGGGCCTCGCGCAGCATCACACCCGCACAATTTCGAGACATGCTGCGCCGGGAAAACGGCGGTGGAAAAACGCGTAAGTGAAGTATTTAATGCGGCCTTAGCAGGAACGGACTGCGGTCACCCGCCAGGTCTGTGGATAGAGTGTATACCCCATTGTGGAGATAGCGATCCGGGTTGAGAATTCACTCCGGGTGCAACACCGCCCATTCATATACAGCCCTATTTGAGCGGGCACGAGGGAACTAAGCATGAACGCACCAAACAAAACCACTTTTCAGACGGATCCCCACCCATACGAACGCGTCCCGGTTCTTCCTCACGAGGTGCCGATGGAAGCCGTGAACACAAAACGCAGGCCGGTCGATTTCTCCCAAAAAGGAGCGCTGGCAGATTCGGAGAGGCTACTCGGCAATTCCCGGGCGCTCGTCCATTCCTTGCTAAACGCCAATGAGCAAGAACGCCTTATACTCGGCACACGACTTCGAGACGAAGTCCTGCAGATGTTGATCGGGATTCACATCCGCCTCATCGCCTTGAACCATGAGATTTCACTAAATGGAAAAGCGATGAACAAAGAATTTATCCTCACGGAAAATCTAATGCGAAAATCGCAGATCACCATAGACTCATTAAAAAAATCAATGGAGGCATCAAGTGATCTCTGAATTTCAAACCTTCGCCATTGATTATCGAACCGCATTGCATCATTTTGCCAGCAAACCCATATCGAGAGAGAGCAGCAAAGCAGCAAATGTATTGGGGCGCGGTGCCATAAAACTCGGACTGTCAGCGACCGCATTTGCGGTGACCCACGAGGAGGCAATGCACGGGCTTGTCCCAAAAAATGCGACAGCGCTTATCCGCACTCGGATAATAAAAGCAGCCCGCGCCTTCTGCCTGGAGACCCTGAAAGTTCTCAAGGCTGGCTTGAAGAAACCCGTCGCCGCCGCCACCCGATTTACCGGAATGATCGAGACCTTGCTTCATCGCAGCAAGGAGCTTGCGGATTCAAACCAGCAGTTGAAAGCCGCAATTTCAGATGGCAAATCCATGGAAAAGACCCTGCGGAAACGGGAGCAGGATGCGAATGTTCTGTTGGAAAAGTCCGAGTCCATGCGCCAGGAGCTACTCCTCTTGTCACGCGATCTTTTAGCTACTCAGGAATCGGATCGAAAACGCATGAGTCGCGAACTCCAGGATGTTGTTGCCAAGGCGCTTGCCAGCATTCATGAGCGACTGGAAAACATGAAAAAGAATTCCAAAATCACTACTAAACAACTCCACCAAAATATTGGGAGCGCCTTGGAAATCCTGCATCAGTCGGTGGAGCTTGTTCATCGTTTCGCCGGTGAATTACGACCCTCAATTCTTGATGATCTTGGCTTGATTCCGGCGCTTCAGGCTTTCCTTGATTCAGTAAGTTCGGATACACCCCTGAAAACCCAATTGAAGGCTTACAAAGAATTAGAAAATATCAGTATTGAAGAAAAAACGGCCTTCTACCGTGTCGTGCAGGAAGCCGCAGCGAATGCTTGCAAACACGCAAAAGCGACTACATTTATGGTGAAAATTTCACGATCAAAAGGAGTCATCTCTATGGATATTCATGATAATGGCACAGGTTTCGACGTGCACGGTATGCGTGGCCAATGCTGCGGACAGCATCTGGGTATGTTTGCCATGCGCGAACGCATCGAAATGGTGGGAGGAACCTTTTGCGTGGAATCCTCTCCGGGCAACCCCACCACGCTGAAGATCACCTTACCGGAAGCGCCTGATGGCACCGGGAATATTCGCGTTAATCGTTCGGCAGAAACCTCCTTGGAGTGCGTATGAAACCAATCACTGTGCTTCTTGCGGAAGATCACACCATTGTGCGTGAGGGACTGAAAGCCTTGTTGCTTTCGGATCCCGGGATCTCCGTGATTGCAGAATCGGAAAATGGGCGTCACGCCGTCGAGCTCACTTTGAAACTCCAACCCGATGTCGTCGTCTTGGACATCGCAATGCCGCAGTTGAACGGAATTGAAGCGACCCGCCAAATTCTCAAACAACGTCCGTCCACCAAGGTGCTCATCCTTTCAGCACATAGTGACGACGCCTATGTTGAGAGCGTGATGGCGCTTGGCGCTTCCGGTTATTTAATCAAACAGACCGCTGCACAAAATCTTTCGATCGCCATCCACGCGGTTCACAAAGGAGACAAATTCTTCAGTCCAAGTATATCGAGACGCATTGAGGACCAGCAGAAAAACGCACGGCGCCGCGGTGGACCAAAAGCATCCGCCACTCCGACAAAATTGACGAATCGCGAACGTGAGGTGTTGCAACTGGTCGCTGAAGGACAGGCCAACAAGGGCATGGCGGATTTACTCGGTATTAGCATTAAGACCATCGAGAAGCATCGTCAGAGCCTGATGGAAAAATTGAACATCCACGAGACCGCCGGACTCACCCGTCACGCCATCACCACCGGCATTATCGAGAGCAACGTGCAAACAGCCACACTTTTAAGTGGCAAGAAATCCTAGGTGGATTTCGTTTGCTGAGAGAATTAACCCTCAGCTAACTTCGCGTAGCGACCGAAGGGGATTTGCGCCGTGATGATCGTGCCTTCACTGGGAGCGGATTTCACTTCAAATCTTCCGCCCACCATTTCCAGTCGCTCGCGCATCCCGAGAAGCCCCAGCCGTTGATCACGTTTCCGATACTTGAGGGCGTTTAGATCGAACGCCTTGCCATCATCATGGATCGTCATGCAGACGAAATTTTCTATTTTCTGGATCCCGACTTCGACCTTACTGGCTTCCGCGTGTTCGGCTACATTAGAAAGAGCGGATTGGATCACCCGATAAAGCACAGTGCGTCGCGCGCTGCTCAATCGTTCCACACCGGCGAAACAAGTGAATAGAACAGGCGCACCACTGCGTTTGGTAAAGTCCGCTATCAACACGCGGATGGTGGGAATCAAGCCCAAATGATCCAAGACCGGATGCCGTAAATCGCGTGCGAAATCGTGCACGCTATCGATGGATTCCTCGACTAACTTTTGCGTTGCTCTGATTTTGGTCCGCAGATTTTGCGGGCTAAGCAGAGCTGTGTTTTTCAGTATTTCCAAATTGAGGTTGATATGCACGAGCGTCTGGGTGACGCCGTCATGCAATTCGCGACTGATCCTCTTGCGCTCCTCCTCCTGCGCCCAGAGGATTTGATGGGAAATATAGCGCAGTTGCGCCTGCATTCGTCGAGCTTCATTGAGGAGATTGCGATGTAGCTGCTCGCTTTTTTTCAACGAACGTTCTGCCGCTTTCCGGTGCACGATTTCTTTTTTCAAGCTCGCGTTGGTGGAAGCCAGATTTTCGATCAGGTCCTCGGCCTTCTTTTTGCCTGAGTCGAGGGTCTTTAATTTCTGTGCCATGGTAGCCGCCTTTCTCTTTGCCAAACTTTGCATGAATCGCAGGCTCACCTTCATCCTGGGCATAAAGCGGGATCGAAACCAAATATATTCGGAACCGGGAAAAGCGTTTTGCCGTCATTAACGGATGGATACCATTGACAGCCTGCTGAAACTTGATCACCGATAGGAATGACGTTCGTTCCCTATACTCACGTCGTCTCGTATGCCTGCTGACGATCTTCCGTCCCGATCACCCTCCTCCCTTCCACCGCGATTCGAAAGCCTTGACCGGCGCCTGCTGAACGCCGTGCTTTGGCTGGTGATTGTGGTCACCACAGTGGTGGTGTTACGGGAGGGAAAAGATATCTTCGTTCCGATGGTGATCGCGGCGGTGGCCGTGTATCTGGTGAATGTATTGAGCCGCTTGGTGCGCGGATTTTCGATTGCGGGGCGACGCCTTCCGATGCCGATCTGCATGATCATGTCCTTCGTCGTGATTTTTGGGCTGGGTTATCTACTGTTTAAGATTGTCGCGGAAAACGCCCTGCTCGTGGCCGAGGCCGCACCGGAATACCAGCGTCGGCTCATCCAGTTGCAGCGGGATTTTTTTACGAAGATCGGCATTAACGAGCCGTTGGAATTTCGCGAGATGATCCGCAGCATCGATCTCCAGGCGCTTTTCGGCACTGTGGCTTCCACCCTCGCCGGTATTTTTGGCATGGTGTCACTGGTTTTGCTTTATAGTTTGTTCATGTTGATTGAGCTGAGGTTTCTCAGCAACAAATTCGAAGCGCTGGTGCCGGATTCGAAACGCCGGGCTACACTGGCGATGATGATGAGCCGTATTGACCACGATATTCGAACATACCTCGGGGTGAAAACCGTGGTCAGCCTGATTACGGCTCTTATATCCTATATCATCATGTTGATGGTAGGCCTGAAGTTCGCGGAGTTCTGGGCTTTGTTGGTCTTCATCCTGAATTTCATTCCCACCATCGGCTCGATTGTTTCCACCCTTCTTCCAACCATCTTTGCTGCGGTTCATTTCACGACGCTGGGGCCATTCCTTGTGGTGGCGATTGGCATCACTGCGGTTCAACAATTGATGGGCAACGTGTTGGAACCCAATCTGATGGGCCAAACGTTAAACATCAGTCCGCTCGTGGTGTTTTCCTCTCTGATCATCTGGGGTTCCATCTGGGGGGTTGTCGGCATGTTTCTTTGTGTGCCGATTACCGTGATTATCGCCATGGCGCTGGCAAATTTCGAAAACACCCGCTGGGTGTCAGTTCTGCTCTCCAAGACCGGAAGAGTGCGCGACGGCTAGTTGCAAGCAGCCGCTCAACCCTCAAAACGCACCCAGGCCGCCGGGAGCGCTTCAATTTTTAATACATCCACGAGGGCCGGTTCAGCCGGGATACGAAATGCGCTGATCCCCGCGCGATTAGCGGTTTCCCGCCACAAATCAAAATGTCGGGCATAGGCCGCGCGATAGGCTTCGATCAGACCTTTGTCTGCCACATCCCGACGTCGCATCCCGGATTCGCATTCTTCAAATTCCACCGGACCCGACCAATCGGGATGTGTTTCCTCCCGCGCCGCCGGCATCCAAAGCGCGCTGCGACCGCCTTCACGCCGGAGCGGGGCAAGCCAAGCCCGCGCATCTTTGGCAGGAAACAGCAGGTCGCTGACCAAGACGCGCAGAGAACCGGAGCGCCACGGAATTTCTGCGATCCGGGGCGGAAGCGGATTTCCTGCATCATCTTTTCCAGATTCAGGGGGGTCCGGCCATGCGCCCGCCAAAAAATGCCCGGGCTCCACTCGAACCGGGGTAGTGCCACCCACAAAAAAACAACGCACATCCGCTGAGGCACGGCGTGCGCTTTCGAGAAAATACGCGGTTAACTCCAGAGAACGACGCGCCTTGGCCGGGCTTGCCCCCATGGATGCCGAGGTATCAAAAGCGAGATCAACCGCTGGAGTTACTTCGCGTTCGAAAAGTTTGAGCACATAAGACTCAGTGCGCGCGAAGGCCTGCCAATTGATCGCGCGGGGATCGTCACCAGGGACGTAATGGCGATGATCCTTGAAATCCAGCGAACTCCCGACACCTGACGCCGATTGGCCGCCGCCCTGACGGCTGCCACTGGCGAAGGCTAGACGCAAAACCCCTGCCGTTTTCGCGGCATCACGCGCCGCATCCCGCAAAACGGAGGCATCAACCCAGGCGGGGAGCATGGTGATTACAATGCAAGGGTATTAATCCGCAAAGCCGTCGAGCATGTCGATCACGCAGGCAGCCACATCACGCAGAGCGGCGGTGCCGGCATTTGCGGGTAGAACATCGAGGCCTGCAATGGCTTCGCGCACCATGACACGCGCGGTTTCGACTGCTTCGAGCATGGCGCCGGATTCCATGCTGATGGCGGCGAGACGTCCCACATCTTCCTCATCTCCGCGCAATAGCATTTCGCAAATTTCGGGGTGATGACCGTTGGCTTTTTCGTTGAGCAAACGCAGGATGGGCAGGGTCAGTTTGCCCTTTCGGATATCGCTGCCGAGGGTTTTGCCGGCGCGCGACTCATCCCCGGCTAGATCCAGACAGTCATCGTAAATTTGGTAGGCGGTGCCCAGTTTCCGACCGTATTCATCCAAGGCCGAGATCATTTCCGGCGTGGCACCCGCCAGCACACCACCCAGCCTGGCCGAAACCGAAAACAAGGCGGCGGTTTTCATTTCAATAATGCGGAAATATTCCGATTCGCGGAGTTTCAGATCGAAGCGGCGTTGCGTCTGGATAATTTCCCCCGAGCAAACTTCGGTCGCAGCAATCGCGATTTCGCGGCTGACCTCAGCCGATTCAAAGGTGGTCGCCAATTTCAACGCATGCGCGAATAGACAATCGCCAAGCAGAACACTAATGGCATTTCCCCACTTGGCGTTGGCGGTTTGTTGTCCGCGGCGCAATTCCGCACCGTCCATGATGTCGTCGTGGACGAGTGTGGCCAGATGAATGAGCTCGATAATGACGGCCAATTTGCGGTGTTCATCGCGCACACCACCAGTGGCATGGCCCGCAAGCAAGGCGAGCGCAGGGCGCAACCGTTTTCCGCTGCTTGCCACAGCGTAAGCGATATACCCCTCCACGGCAGGATCGAACGCACGTGCCTGGGCTTGAATTTCACGCTCAACTGATTTCAAGGGCTCTTGAATCAGTGCAAGCGCTGCTTTAACATCTTTCCCGACACGCTGCTGAGCGGTCCCATCCAGCGACTTTGTGAAAGTTTTCACATGCGCAAATTAAGGGAATCCAAGGCAAAGTCAATTCGAGCAGTGCGAGGATTTTGTGTGCGACCAAAAAAAGCTGCGGATGGACCTGCTATTTCAACCACAGATACCGGTAAGCAGGGCTGTAGTTTGCAAAACGTCACATGGACTTGCCTTTGCCCGATGGACGGGTCAAATAGCCGGGTGCCTGCCGAAACCCCTCCCCCATCCGCCTCCACCGGTTCGCGTAGAACCGTATTCGTTTTGCGGGCGGGAAGCACGCTGTTGATGTGGGCGATTGCGTTGGGGATTATTTTTTCCGGACAGGAAATCGGGTTTTTCGTGCTTATCGCGGGTCTTACCCTGCTCGCCCTCTGGGAATTTTATCGCATGCTGGAAAAGCGGGGCCTGCATGTGTTTACCGCGACAGGTCTGATTGCGGGCCTGGTTTCGCTGTGCGGCAGTTTTTATTTTTTGCGTCAGGGGGACACCGCGCAGGCTTATGATTTTGAATTGTGCGTTTTGTTGCTTTTTGTGTTTGGGGTTTTTGCCCGGCAGTTTTTTGAGAAATTACGAGGCGAAGCTCCTTTGCAGAGCATGGCCTACACTCTATTTGGCCTTCTTTATATCGTCTGGCTTTTTTCTTTTGTGACCAAATTGGTGTATCTTCCCCCGCGCGGCCCTGAGGGAGCGGTCACAGGGCATTGGTGCGTCCTTTATCTCGTGGTGGTAACGAAATTTTGCGATATGGGCGCTTATCTGACCGGCATGCTTTTTGGCAAACACCCGATGGTTCCCGCAATTTCGCCAAAGAAAACGGTGGAGGGATTTATCGGTGCCCTGGTTTTTTCCGTCGGCGCGAGCTTGGGGTCGTGGTGGTTATTGAGGGAACAACTCCCATTTTTGCACGCGCCGGACGCGGTGGTGCTTGGCTTGTTGATCGGGGTTGCAGCGGTGATCGGCGATTTGGCGGAGTCCCTGATCAAACGCAGCACTGACGCGAAAGATTCCGGAAGTTTATTGCCTGGAATTGGCGGCGTGCTTGACCTTATCGATAGTTTATTGTTCACCGCTCCCGTCTTGTATTTTTATTTGAGATTTGTGGCCGGGCTCCCATGAGAAAACGTAATGTGGTTTTATTGGGTGCCACGGGTTCCATTGGCACGAGCGCGATCAAGGTGGCGGAAGCCCACCCGGATCGCGTGCGACTTATTGGTATGGCGGCAAACCGCAGCGCCTGCCAACTGGCGGAAGCGGCAAACCGTCTCCGGCCCGAGGCGCTTTGCTTGGTCGATCCAAGTGGGTTGGAGGAATTGCGCGCCAGGTTGAAATATGAGCCTGTCATTTACTCGGGCGAGGAAGGATTAGGTGTGCTCGCGGAAATGGAGGGCGCGGATATGGTGCTGGTGGCCATCGTAGGCACGGGTGGGCTGGCTCCGACGCTGCGGGCGATTGCCAAGGGGCGTGATCTGGCCGTGGCGAGCAAAGAGATTTTAGTCATGGCTGGAGAAGCCGTCATGACTGCGGCGGCGGCGGCGGGCGTGCAGGTGCTGCCGGTGGACAGCGAACACAACGCCATTTTTCAATGTCTGGAGGGACGCCCTGCGGATTCGGTCAAACGCCTGATTTTGACGGCGTCCGGTGGGCCATTCCGCCAAACCCCGGCCGAGCAGTTTTCTTCGATCACACTGGAACAGGCTTTAAAACATCCGACCTGGACGATGGGCCGTAAGATCACGATTGATTCCGCTACTTTATTCAACAAAGGCCTGGAAATGATCGAGGCCCGCTGGCTCTTCGGGCTGCCGATGAAGCAGGTCGATGTGATCGTGCATCCGCAAAGTATCGTGCATTCGATGGTGGAATTCATCGACGGTTCCGTGCTCGCGCAGTTGAGTCATTCGGACATGTGTTTTCCGATTCAATACGCGATCACCTGGCCGGATCGGATTCCGAATACGTTGCGTCCTTTAGATTTTGCGGAGCTTGGCCGCTTGGAATTCGAAGCGCCGCGCGAGGCTGATTTTCCCGCGCTGGGCTTGGCACGAGCAGCGGGGGAAACCGGGGGCACCCTGCCGGCCGTGATGAATGCGGCCAATGAGGTCGCGGCGGAGGCCTTTTTGCAAAGGCGCATTGGATTTCCTGATATTTGGCGCATTGTGGAGCAGACCATGTCGTCGCACACCTCCGTTGCACACCCGAATCTCGATGTTATCCTGCAGTCGGACCAGTGGGCGCGTGAAGAAGCGACCCGCCTGGTAAGCAATTCCTTATGATCATGCAAATTCTCAAGACCATCGGCATCCTGCTGGAGGTCGTATTGTTGTTCAATATCATCATCATTGTGCACGAACTCGGGCACTTCTGGGCCGCGCGCTGGCGTGGGATGGTGGTGGAAAAATTCGGGATCTGGTTTGGAAAACCGATCTGGAAGAAAAAAATCGACGGAGTCGAATACTCCCTCGGTTGCATCCCGGCGGGGGGCTTCGTCGCGCTGCCGCAATTGGCTCCGATGGAGGCCATGGAAGGCAAAACCGAAACGGATCGCGCGCAGCTTCCGCCGGTTTCCGCCACAGACAAGATCATCGTCGCGGCGGCTGGTCCGGTGTTCAGCTTTGGCTTGGCGATTATTTTTGCAATCATCGTCTGGATGGTGGGAAAACCGGTGGCGGAAGGAGAATCCAAGACGGAGATCGGGTATCTCGTGGAAAGTTCGCCGGCTTACGAAGCGGGATTGCGCATCGGCGACAAGATTATCGAGGTCGATGGACATCCGGTGTCCCGTTTCGGCGGGATGACACGCAGCGTCGTCTGGCACGTCATTCGCAGCGAGGGCAATACGGTTCCTGTTTTGATCGAGCGTAATGGCGAACAACAAATCATTGAGGTCACGCCGAATCAGGAAAAGGCGGCGATATGGAAACGGCGACCTTTACGTCAAATTGGAATCGCCCCCCGACAAACTCCCATGGTGGCCCGCGTTCAGCCTGGCACGGCTGCTGAAAAAGCCGGTCTTCAGCCCAACGATCTGGTGGTGAAGGTCAATGGCCAGACCGTTTACCACAACTTCCAACTCGCCTCCCTTTCCTCTGGGAACGGCGCGATGGATACCTGGACGATTGATCGCGGAGGTCAGATGCTCGAGGTGCAAATGCCCGCCTCGCATCCTTCGATAGCCGAAATTTTTCCCGGCAGTCCGGCTGAAGGCGCCGCATTGAAAAGCGGAGATATCATCGTAGCAGCCAACGGCGTGCCCGTGCATTCGCAAACGTCGATCACCACCATCGTGCAGGGTAACCCGACCGAACCCGTCGTCCTGGACCTGCTTCGCGGCGGTCAACCCCTCCAGATCACGGTGAGACCCGCGCGCGAAAAAGAAAGCGGCAATCCCATGCTCGGCTTTGTTTGGAACCCCGAACTATCCGATCTCGGCATTCTTTGGGATGAATATGGGCGTCTCGGCGTCATTCACCCCACCCCGTGGGAACAAATCCGCGATGCCTCCAGCACGATCGTCAACATGTTGAGCGCCGTGCTATCTCCAAAATCCGATATCAAACCACAGCATTTAAGCGGCCCTGTCGGAATCATGCGTCTTTATTATATGCTGTTCGACAGTCCCGAAGGCTGGCGTTACGTGCTGTGGTTTTCGGTGATTCTTAACGTCAACCTCGCCCTTATGAATCTCCTGCCGATTCCGGTTCTGGATGGCGGTCACATCATGCTGGCGCTCATTGAGAAAATCCGCGGGCGCGCCGTGAATTTGCGTGTGCTCGAGTTTGTGCAAAGCGCCTGCGCACTCCTGCTCATTGGATTCATGATTTATGTGACATTCTTTGACGTCCAGGATCTGCCTTTGCCCTTCAAAAAGGAGCGACCGAGGCTGGAATTTGTTCCTATTGAGAGCGCGTCTTGATTTTCCTGCTTCCCCGGGTTTTCCTTTGTCCATGAGCACTCCGCAATTTTCCGCCGACCCCTTCCGCTATCAACGGCGTGTGACCCGCGAGGTTCGCATTGGTAATGTGAGCTTTGGCGGGACGAATCCGATTCGCGTCCAGTCGATGCTGACCTGCGACACGATGGATACTGCAGCCTGCGTGCAACAGACCCTTGATCTCGTGGCGGTGGGTTGTGAGATGGTGCGGATCACGGCGCCAACCGTCAAAGACGCACGAAATTTAGAGATAATCCGGGCGACGTTAAGTGAGTCAGGCTGCAATGTGCCGCTCGTGGCGGATATCCATTTTAAACCTGATGCCGCCATGGAAGCGGCGCTTTGGGTGGATAAGGTGCGCATTAATCCGGGGAACTTTGCCGATTCGAAAAAGTTCGCGGTAAAAGAATACACCGACGAACAATACGCCGCTGAGATTGAGCGGATTCGCGAGCGTTTCACCCCCTTGGTGGAACTTTGTAAAACGCGCGGCGTGGCCATGCGCATCGGGACAAATCACGGTTCACTCAGCGACCGGATCATGAATCGTTATGGCGATTCTCCGCTTGGAATGGTGGAAAGCGCACTGGAATTCGCGCGAATTGCGCGCGAACTCGACTACCACAATTTTTTGTTCTCGATGAAATCGAGCAACCCCAAGGTGATGATCAACGCGTATCGTCTCCTGGCCGCCCGCCTTGCTGAGGAAGGGCCGGATTGGAATTATCCGATTCATCTCGGGGTGACCGAAGCCGGCGATGGCGAGGATGGCCGCATCAAAAGCGCGATTGGCATTGGCTCGTTGTTGGCCGATGGGATCGGCGATACGATTCGCGTCTCCCTCACGGAAGACAGCGTGCATGAAATCCCAGTCGCGCAGGCGCTCGTCGCCCCGTTCAACGCGATGCAGGCAGCGAGAGGATTGCCGGTCGATGCATCGGCCCCCGCCCTTTCATTTGATCCATTTTCCTATAGTCGCCGTGCCTCGCAACGCATCGAAGTCGCCGGCGTGCCCGTCGGCGGCGAAGAGACATTCCGCGTGGCCATCCTCAAATCAGCACATGCAAAAATCGCGCATAAAATCGATAAACTCGGCGATTTCACCCCCGAATTTATTTTTGAAGAGAGCGGAGTGCTCGCCATTGATCCCACGGATTCCGCCGCACTGGCCGCAGTCAACGCGAGTCCTATTCCAAAATTGGTGACGGTTGCGGATTCTGTTCAGCTTCCGGTGGTGACCGCGTTTCGCCTGTTGGCGGCCGGACTTGAGGAGCGCCACCCGATTTTGCTGCTCGACCGATTGCAAGCCGCGACCGATCCGACTGCGGATTTTGTGCGCACACTATTGGATTCCAGCGCGGCGATTGGTTCCTTGTTGTGCGACGGGATCGGTGACGCGATTTTAGTGCAGGGCGAGGAAGCTCCCGGTCAATCGTTGCGCCTCGCGTTCAACATCCTGCAAGCTGCGGGCGCTCGGATTTTCAAGACGGATTATGTGGCGTGCCCGAGTTGCGGACGCACCCTCTTTGATTTACAAAGCACCACCGCCCGGATCAAAGCGTCGACCTTGCATCTTAAGGGCGTGAAGATCGCGATCATGGGGTGCATTGTGAATGGGCCAGGCGAAATGGCCGACGCGGATTTCGGCTATGTGGGCGGCGCTCCGGGCAAGGTGAATCTTTACGTCGGAAAAACGGCGGTGAAATTTAACATCCCCGAAGCCGAGGCGGTTGATCGTTTAAAAGATCTCATCGAAGAACACGGTAAATGGGTGGAACCACCCGTGCCCAAACCCGAAGCTGTCGGAGCGGTCTAACGTCTCATGGCTGCCGTGGCACCCGCTGTGCAGTGTCGGTTTTTTGAGGAAATCCGGCGCTATGTGAAAGCGGGCATTAGCGTGGAAGAAGCCCTGGCTGCGATTGCGGAGGATCGCGGTCCTTTGCAAGGGCCGGTTCGCCGGATGCTGAAGGAGATTCAAAACGGCGCAGGATTTTCCGCTGCATGTGGCGCGACCGGAATGGCGTCGGGAGATATGGAGCAGGCAGTGCTGGATGCCGCAGAGCGATCGGGGCGGCTGGAACAGGGCTGTGGTTATTTGGCGGGTTGGCTACAGGCAAAGATCGCGGTGCGCGGACGTATTTTAAAACAAATGCTCTATCCGCTTTTGCTACTGCACATGGCGGTGTTTGTGGGGCCGCTGCCGAAGCTGGTTTTCGGTGGTGGCGTGGTGGTGTATTTAAAGGCAGCACTCACCCTGTTGTTTTCTGTTTATGGAATTGCGATCGTCCTTTTTGTGGTGGTGACCGTCCTATTGGCCGCCGGGCGACGGATTGGGTTAATTGATGCCTTCTGGCGGGCCGTGCCTGTGGTGCGCAGAATTTGGCGGGACGGTGCACTCGGACGTTTCTGTGGGGCCATGGCGGCTCAACTCAGCGCCGGGATCGGGCCGATGGACGCCTTGCCGCGCGCCGGGAGAGCCGGTGGAACTGCGATGGTCCGCAATCAGGCGAATCTCGCGGCGCGGAAAATCGCCGAGGACGGGCGTCTGGCGGGCTCGCTGCGTGGCGGCGGCGCATTTCCTGCATCACTACTGCGCGGTTTGGAGGCAGCGGAGCGCACGGGGCAATTGGAGGAGGAATTTAATCGCTGGGCGGATTTATATCGCGAGCAGGAAGTCTCCGCGTGGGATGCTCTCGGCGAGTGGCTGCCCAAGCTGCTCTACCTGGCCATCGCCATGCTGGTCGGCTGGCAGATCATCGAAGCGGTGAAAGGGATCATGGGCGGATACATGAACCTGATCGAGAGCATCGGAGACGGCACTCTTTAATCGAATCCCTGAAGCGCTTGCACCACCCCCACGACAAACTCTTCAAAGCCGGCTTCTCCGATCCTGCTCATGCGGGTGCTTTCCTGCGTTCACAGCTTCCCGAGGTTCTGAGTTCCAGAATCGCGTGGGAAGCGCTGCAATTGAAGCCCGGCAGTTACGTGGATTCTCAATTCCGAAATTATCAGAAATGCCATTCGAGAAAATCGCTGGCACGCCGGAAGGCATTCTCATTCTGCGCGTTCTCAAGGCCGACGTGAGCCGGGAGTTGCTGGGCGCAGGAGTCTGGGATGAGGCCCTGCTCGCACAGGTCTTCAGGGGTGCCTTCGAACTGGTTCTACGCTACCTTCTCTCGCAGGACATTGACATGACAACGTTCCGCTGTTGGATAGTGACAATTAAACAAGCACTGTAGGGTTCTCCCACTCGCTGCGGCCCATCCGCGCCGACATTCCGTTCAAAAATCCAGATTGTTTCCGTCACGGGCATCGCAAAGTAAAACGACCCAACGCAAAATGAATACCCGCTAGTTCAAACGGATTTCAGATTGCCCGGATGAGGAATGCCTGCCAAGTGCATTGATGAGTCTCCAGATGATTTTGACCGTTGGTGTTTCCCGGATTCCTTCTTCCCCTATCCAATCCTAATTTGTATGGGATTTGGGTTGCGCACTTACGGTGAGAGGTCAAAGTGCCATTATATGAAATCGGCCTACGAACTTGCCATGGAACGCCTCGAAAAATCCGGGCCGGTGCATAAAATGTCTGACGCTCAAAAATCGGAGCTCGCGGAAATCGGCAAGAAATTCGAAGCGAAGATCGCGGAACGCGAGGTCTTTTTGCAGGATCAAATCACCAAAGCCCGCACCTCGGGCGACGGAGCTGCCCTTGAACAATTGCAGCGCCAGCTCTCGCTGGAAGTCCGGCGTTTGAAAGAGGACTGCGAAAGTGCAAAGGAAAAGGTGCGGGCT
>Ga0105047_10010381_pt1 | contig 15227 bp, 13 predicted proteins | sample MAT04_FD_78384 | JGI IMG/M metagenome (GOLD analysis project Ga0105047, IMG submission 78384) | Freshwater microbial communities from Lake Fryxell liftoff mats and glacier meltwater in Antarctica - MAT-04 (megahit assembly) | ecosystem: Environmental > Aquatic > Freshwater > Ice > Liftoff... | reverse complement strand
CCAGTGTCTATCGCCGTAAACGCAGGCGCGAGGTTCTGCTCTGAATGTGGGGCTAACATTTCCCACCGCAGAAACAACGCCAAGACGTGCGGCCCCGCCCACCGTACCGCCCGAGCTATCCGGCTTGGGGCGGTACGGCGTCGGCGGATTCTGGCTAGTTCGAATCCTTCGCCGGAGATTGTCGCGAGGGTCAATGGACAACTGGACGACGCGCTTCATGGCGTAGTGGAACAGGAACTCCGGCCCATGGTTCGCGAGGCTTTGAACGAGGACACGCTGCGTTCAATCCAGCGGCTGATCAATCTTTCCCCAGCGGCTATCGCTGCGCTGGAAGACGACCTGACTTCACCCGATTCGCGCATCAGGCAGACCGCGTGTAAGTTGGTTCTTCAGTACACGGTGGGCCACCCGGCCCTTGTGAAAAAGGAAGACGATGATTCGCAAGGAGGACTCGTTGTCAATTTCGCGCTACCCCGCCCCGATGTGCCCGAGGTCCACGTTGCCGAAGCCATCGAAGCGATTGAAGCCACCGGCGACGCCGTCTGCGACAACTGCGAAAGGGAACTCCCGGCGAAGGATTTCGTGAGTGGATCCGAGCGGTGTGTTGACTGTTTCAATTCAGCGCAGGCCGAACAGCAGGCACTCCTTGAACGAACCTCGTAATCATGACGCAGACAATCAACTTCGACTATCAGCCGCTCCCGGTCCACGCGGGGTTTCACCAGAGTCTCGCGTACGAGCGTGCGTTGTTCGGGGCATTCGGTTCTGGCAAGACCTTCGGTGGGATCGCGGAAGTTATCGCGTGGTGTTTGGAGCAGCCGGGGATCGAAGGACTGGTCAGTCGTAAGACGGTCGCGGAGCTTCGCGACACGACTGAAAAAGAGTTTTTCGCGATGTTGCCACCGGAGCTTGCGGCGGCTGGAACCACCCGTAGGACTGGCGGTCACACGGAAAGGTTCATCTTTCCGAATGGCAGCCACGTGTTGTTCCGGTCGATTGACGATTGGAACAAGCTGCGGTCCATGAACCTTGGGTTCATCTTCTTCGACGAGGCTGACGAGTTTGACGAGGAAACGTACATGGGCATGAAGTCCCGCGTTCGTCAGGTTCACCCGACCGCTGAAGGCAAGGCGCTCGGTGCCGGAAAGATTCGACGTCGTGGTGTATGGACGGCCAGCAACCCCGGTGGTCACAACTGGCTGTGGCGGAAGTTCGTGAAAGAGGGGGCGCGTGACTCAGAGTTTTGGCGGTCAACGTCTTTCGATAATCCGTACCTGCCGCCCGACTTCATCGCCTCGCTTTTGGAATACCCCGACCCATGGATACGGCGCTACGTGCTTTGCCAGTTTGACGATTTCGCTGGCCAGATTTACGAGGATTGGGGCTGGGATACTCACGTGGTGGATCCGCCGAAAGTGGACCGCGACAACGTGTATTGGATGGGAATGGATCCGGGCACTCGCAGCCCGACCGCTGGGCTGTGGGTGTACGTGACGCCGGAGCGCCGACTGATTGGCGTGGCTGAATACGAGCAGCCCCATCGGCAGGTTCACCAGCATGTGGAAGAGTGGCGAAAGATCGAAGCTCTTTACGCACCGAACGTGCGCCGGAGGATTGCTGACCCTTCAATCGCCACTAAGGATCGGGGAAACAACATGGGACTCGACACTCAGTACTCTAGACAGGGATACCATTTTGACATGGGGCCGAAGTCGTACGGCGACAGGATCCCGGCGCTTGGCGCGATGATCTCGCAAGGCAGGTTCAAGCTGAGCAAGAACTGCCCCCTCACGTACGAGGCGATCAAGGATTACAAGTGGGCTGAACTTACGCCGCAGCAGAAGATGAAGAAGGCTGAAGCCAGCGAGAAACCTGTGAAGTACAACGATCACCTCGTGGACACCAGCCAGTACCTAGCGAGCATTTGGGTTCCCCCCATGTCAAAGGCGAACAAGCCTAAAAGGAACGTGGACTCTGACGTTCACGACATGATCCGCAAGAAGGTTGACACGGATCGAAAGAGGCGCGCGCAGATGGGGCAGGGCGTTGTGGTGTAAAGTCACCGCCCATGGAGAACTTCATTATTTCGAAGACGAATCCGAATGACTCCACGGGCGGGAAGGGGTGTCTCTGTTCACCACGAGAAACCAAGGATTGCCTACCCCCGTTCGTGGTCTTCCAAGGTGACGATCTTCTTGACCGCCATTCGCCATTCCCGGTAGCCTGCCGAAACTGTATTTCGCAGGCACTGGTTGAAATGGAAAACGTAGCTGAGATTCAGACAGTCGGCTATCTGGGAGACAACCCTCGTGGGCAGGTCATGCCCGAGCAGATCGACGTGGTTCAAAAGGTCATTGACGAGAACTGGTTGCCGCTGGCCGAAGAGATGAAAGCGATTCCGGCAGGTATCGGTACCGTGATTCCTTCTGGCCCCGAGGCCAAAACCCAGACCGTCGAGGAACACGTTGAGGAACGCTCCGTGAAAGTACCGAGCCTCTAATGGCCAACGCCGTTCAGGAGTACGACAAGCTGAAGAAGCTGGCAGCCGATGCCCGTATGCCTTTCGATAAGGATTTTCTCCTGAACATTGCGTTTTTCCTCGACCAGCAGTACTCGGTTTGGAACGGGGATCAGAACGCCGTCATGACCGCGCCGTCATTGAGCGGTGGCGAGAACGCCCCGCGCCCGGTAGTGAACAAGATCACGCATTACGTGATGAAGCAGAGGGCGTCTGCTTTGGAGTCACGGCCCACCATTGACGTGCTTCCCGCGAGCGATGATCCGCAGGACTTGTCTATTGCGAGCGTGGCACTCAACTACCTGAACTGGTTGGGTGAACCACAGGTGGCCGACCTTGATGGGGAACTGGCCGACGCTGTTCTTTGGGCGCTTGCCGGTGGCGAGGGCTACCTTAAATGGTCGTGGAACGCCGCCGAGAAACGCCCCGACATAATGGCCTGTTCTGGCACTGAGGTCTACGGCGACCCGTACGCCAAGAAGTTCAAGTATTCCCGGTACGCCATACACGAGCAGTTCATCGACGTCGATCAGGCGCGAACTCAATTTGGCGACAACAAGATCCAGCCCACCGCGCGGTCACGTGCCGACATCATGAAGTCTGCGGTTCTTAGGGACATGGGTGTCGCCCCGGTTCTTGAAGGCGTACTCGTGAACGAACTGTGGCTACGGCCCGGTGTTGATCATCGCTGGCCGAATGGCAAGCTGTGTATCTGGGCAGGCAACACCATTCTTCACGAAGAGGAGTACCCGTACCTCCATGGCAAGCTGCCGTTCACTCAGATTGGTTCCATCCCGCGACCGGGATCACCGCATTACACGTGCCCGGTCAAGTTCTTGCGCGCTCCGCAGATGGAGTTGAACAAGTACCACGCTCAAAGGATTGCCGTCAGGCAGATGTTCTCCAATCCGAAATGGTGGATTCCTACCGAACTTGAACTGGAAGCGCCACCGGACGATTCTTACAATCAGATTCTTCGCGGCAATTCCAGCGGCGGCACATACCAGCCGTCACTGATTCAGCCGACTGTGTTTCCTGAGAACTCAGACGGCGACTGGATCAAATCTGAGATGGACGATGTGTCGGGTCAACACGAAACTTCGCGAGGGCAGGTACCCGGGCGGGTTGAAGCTGCTCGCGCTATCGAGATGCTGAAGCAGGCCGACGACTCGGGCCTCGCGGAACTTCAGCGCACCATTGGCTCAGCCATTTCACAGGGCGGCTACATGGCGCTCATGCTGCTAAGCCAGTTCGGAGAAGACGAGCAGATTGTTCAGACCTACTCGCGTGAAGGTCTGCCGGAAGTCAAGCGGTTCAAGAAGGAACATCTACGCCCCGGTATCTCAGTTCGCGTTGGACAGACTTCGGGACTCGCTACCACACGAGCGGCGAAACAAGACCTCGCTATCCTGCTCTGGCAGAACCAGATCATCACGGACCCTGACGTCATGGCCGACCTTATGGACATTCCGGTTGGACGTTCAAGCCCCGGCAAGGCTAACGATGTGCGCCTTGCGCGAAACGAGAACTTGGTCATGTCGCTGGACGATCCTGAAACGATCAAGAAGATGCTCGGCAAAAGCGAACTCACTGATGCTGAGAAGAACGGCGTGGCCCTCACCCCGAACTCGTGGGACGAGCATGACATCCACATTCGCGAACACAATGATTTCCGCAAGACCTCTGAGTTCGACACCCTTACGGTGGAAGCTCAGCAGAAGTTTGAGTTCCACGTTCAGAACCACCAAGACCTTCGACTCGCGAAGATGAAGAAGGACATGGAAGAGGCGGCTCTTGCGCAGGGAGTGGGGGCAGCACCCCCCGGTGGTGGCACAATGCCAGACCCTGCCACTGCTGAAGACCCGTCAGCACCCGCCGAGGATCAGGCGGCAGCTTCACCAATAGCAGGAATGCCCCCAGCCCAATAGGAGACTTATGAGCGCGTACGACAATTATTCAGAAACTGCCGTTACCACTGGCATTGCCGTGGCTATCCCGGTTCCCACCACTGGGCGTAGGTGCCGCATTCAGACGAATGTGGACCTGCGTATGCGCACAGACGGCGTTGCTCCGACCACCACTACTGGTTGGCACGTCTTCGCTGACGGACAGGTTACGTTGGAACTCTCTGAAGGCGAAGCCGAAGCCGCTCTGTTCATCGCGGAGTCTGCTTCCGGCGTCATTCGCGTTTGGTCAAATTGATCCTCCCAACAGAAAGGTCTTCCCATCATGGGTGACAATCCAGTACACGAAACAGCGGTATCCGCTGAAGCCGCAGTTGAGAAACTGGCGACTCAGCTTGGCGCAGCAGGCGCTCCACCTGACACTGTGAAGGGAGTCTCCCAGATGGCTGACGTCCTCCGCGAGATTGTCAAGGCAGTCGGAGCTCCTGACCCCGCAGCAGGCAACCCCGATGAGATGGGTGGGCCTGAACCGACAGGTGCCCCAGACTCGAACCCTGTCGGCGCGGTAGCCGATTCGATGGGCGCGTAAATCATGGACGATGAGGTAATCCCGGGCGAGGAAGAAGTAGTTGAACCGGCAGTCGATATTGACGAAGCGCCTGACAGTATCGAACCCGGCCCCGGTCCATGGACAGAGGATCTGAAAGCTCGCTTTCAAGACCCTGAAACATTCAGTTCCGTCGATCAGTACATGCGCGAGACGGTACAGCCGTACGTGGAAAAGTTGGAGACGGCGTCAAAGCCCAACCGCGAAGCCACAAGGTTGTGGGAAGAGTTCCACAAGGATCCCCACAACACGTTCGCGCAGGTCACACGAGAGATCCACAGTGACCGACCTGAATTGGCTGAGCAGATCATTGCTCTCGCGAACGGGGAAGAACTCCCCGAGCCGGACATGCCTGACGTGCCTGACGATGTCGAACCGGACGACGGCCTCACGGCTGAACAGCGTGGGTTCATCGAGGAAGGTATCCGGTCGAAAGAGTTGACGCAGTACAACGAGCTACTCAGTGGAGTGGAGAAAGAACTCTCCGATCCCGAGCGCGAAGGTGGCCCGGTTATCTACCGCAAACCTCAGTTTGAACACATGCTCGTGATGGCTGAAGGCAATCTGGAACAAGCGAAGGAGATGTACGTGGCGTGGGTAGATGATGCCAAGCAGACGTTCGGCCTGAACATTCCGGCACCCGGTAGTCTTTCGCTAACCCCGGAGACTCCGGCCCCGCCTCCGACCATCGGTTCGGGTACGGCCCCGGGTGGCGGCATCACACCGCCACAGGAACCTAGTCGTGGCGGCGATATCAACAGCGCCATAGACGACATGTTCACGAGTACGCCGCCCCCTTCCGTGGGCAGCTAAACTCCCTCACGTTGCTCCTGCGTGTCACAGCCCCCGGTGGAGTCGTTCCCACCGGGGGCTTTTTCATGTATGCTCTCGCACAAGGACACAGCCCTTAGCCAAGGTCCAGCCACACAAGACTTAGCAGTAAACCGCAGCGGTACAGCCCAAAGCCAAGGCCAGTCGGATTGAAGTAGCACACCATTCAATTCCACTAGGAGAAAATCATGGCTGATACAGCAAGCTTTTCCGCCGCGATGAAGACCAAGCTAATTGGTCCGATCCGCGACAACATTCCGAAGGGCAAGCCGCTTCTGTTCGGTGACCCCGAAGCAAACCCGACTGACTTCAAGGGGATTCTCCCGCAGGCTGAAGGCATCGACTTCGTCGGCAACGACTTCCGCATTCCGATCAAGGCTGAGCGCAACAACGCTGTCGGCTTCCGCTCGGAAAACGAACTCCTGCCGGTCCCGGGTCGCTCGACCTACACCTACATGCAGGAGCCGATGCGGTACGCGTACGCCGCGTTCAACATCACCGGACAGCTGATCAAGGCGTCCGAAACCAACGAAGGCGCTTTCAAGCAGGCGTTCAAGGCAGAGATGGAAGACACCATCCTCGCCCTGAAGCTCGACGTGAACCGCGCTGCCCACGGTGACGGATCGGGAACGATTGCGGTTACCACTGCTAACGCTGCGGGTGCCGCTACCGCGCTTGTCGTGGATACCACGGTCAACTTCTACGGAGGCGAAGTCTTCGACGTCGTCAACGCATCGGGTACCGTGATCTCCCCGGCTCACAAGGTCACAGGTATCGCGAGGTCCACACGGACCCTGACGATCTCACCGGGACTGGCTGCCGCTACCACGGCGACCACGCATTTCCTCGTGAGGTCTTCGGCAAGTTCCACCATCTCGGTTCCGAACAACTCTCAGAACAAGGAGATTCAGGGACTCGATTCAATCGTGTCTGCCACTGGATCGCTTCACGGGCTGAACCCCGCGACCTACTCGTTCTGGAAGTCGGTCGTAACCAACGTCGGTGGCGCACTCTCGGAGCAGAATCTCCGCGATGCCAAGGATGCCATTGGCTTCGAACAGGGGCTGGATGTCGATAAGGGTCTGGACTTCGCGATGATCACCACGCGAGGTATCCGTTCCCGATTCGCCACGCTGCTTCAGTCCGGCACACGGAACTACAACGATGCGGGGAACATGACCCTGCATGGTGGGTACTCCGTCGTCACGTTCGATGAGAACCCGATCTTCACTGATGATCAGTGCCGACCGGGAACCCTGTACGGACTCGCCCTCAACCGTCTCTTCTGGGCACAGATGAGCGATTGGGAGTGGCTGGAAGAAGATGGCAAGGTGCTGAAGTGGGACACCAACCGCGACCGCTACCTCGCCGTTCTGTTCAAGTACTGCCAGCTTGGGACCACGCACCGTGGCGCTCACTTCAAGCTGACTGGCCTCACGGACGACGTCCGATAAGCCAGTAAAAGTTCCCCGCCCGGGATACCGACCCCGCCGCCGTCCACACGAGGCGGCGGGGTTTCTTCATAATGAGGGACCATGACACTTTTAGTAGCAGGAACCCCAACTAATCTGAAGTTCGCAGACGGCGTCAAAGCTGAGGTAGTGGAGAGCGATGTCTACCAAATCTGCGAGCGTCTGAAAAAAGAACACCCTCGCGTGTTCGTGATCCGAATTGCTCGGGACGGCGAGCAGCGGTACATAGTCAACGAGCGCGATCTTGAAGGCACTGATTGGACTTTGTTCTCAGTGGACGAACTTGATCAGCGTGTGATCGACAAGCTCGACAGGATCGTGAAGATTCCGTTTGAAGTCCGGCTGAAGATGGCCGAGAAGGATGAACTGGAATCCAAGATCGCGATGGAAGAGGAAGCCAGCGATAAGTTCTACGAGAACTTCGGTGACCCAATGCGCCGCCAGCTTTTGAAAGACGGTTTCGGTTCAGGCACCGTAACCACCAGCTATCCCAAGAGAGGACCGAAGGATCGTGACCGTAGTAAATGATCTTCTCGCTCAGCTTCAGTCGCAGGGTTACGGAACTGACACTGCGTCCACGCAACTGAGATTTCTGGATCGCGCGTGGGACCGCGTCATGTCGCTGCGGCGTTGGTCCTTCATGGACAGGACCGACACTATTGTCCTCGGGGCAGTCGCCTCGTACTCATTGGCGGGACTCTCTAGCCCCATGCGGTACTTTGACGGCCTACGGTTCAAGGATTACCGGGATCCTAAGTTTCTGCCATACCAAGAGTTTCGCGACGCAACCGATGGCGGCGTTGCTACCGGAGTGCCCACCGTGTACACGGTTCGTGGCGGCAGCCTTCTGTTTTACCCGACGCCTACTGTGGGCTACCCGGGCACCGTGTATATCGACTACAACGCTAAAGGCACCTTGCCTTCTGCCGCCGCTGATCCTGCCGTCACGGACCTTGGGACACCGGACCAGTTCACGGGCATTCTCGTGTGGAATGCCATAGGGCTAATGGCTTTTCGCCAGCGTGACTCAGAAGCTCAGCAGATGGCTCGGGCGGAAGCCTCGGTCCTCATGGGTGAGTACATGGCCGAGATCGGAATTGAACAGCGACAGAACGCGCAGCACGCTGTATCTACCGGGGTTCACGAGCAATACACAGATGTGGACTTCCTAATCTGATGGCCGGTTCAACTCTCAAATCAGTTAATGTACCGCCGCCTCATGACGGAATAGACCTAGTGTCCACGCCCGACGGCATGTCCTCTACGCGTGCCCCGTGGATGGAGAACTTTCTTGTCGGTAATTACGGAAGGCTTCCGGTGCGCGGTCCTGCGCAAACGCAGTACATAGAAACCTCTGGGCACAAGCTGAAAGACCCCATGAGTTTCTTCAAAGACCCTGTGTCTGGTACTCCGTACATCACTCGCGCTAACGCTCTGGCCATCAATAAGATCCGGCCCGACGAAATACCGTATAAAACGGCAGCGGCTAACTCAGATTTAGACCGAGGCGCAACACAGGTGGCATACGGAAACACGACCCTCATAGCAGCGGTGTACGGTCGCGGGGCCAATGTAAACCGATCTACGTACCTGTTTGAGTATCACAACGCCGCGTTTGAATCCACACAAGATGCTCCCGTACTGAATGGTCCTCGTCAGTGGAAGCGGCGCTTGATGGCTCTTTCTAATGCGGTGCTTACCACGTACGGGATAACGCAAGCACCTAGCTGCGGGGTAGATGTAGAGACGCACCTAAATCGCGTGTTTGTTCTTGGCGGGTACCCCCCAGCGGTAACCAGCGAAGCGTGGACTTCAAGCTGTTTGTTCTTCATGGGGAAAGACTTGAACGCTGATGGTGGCCCCCTGACTGGAACGGACACTGACTGGCGAGACACATCGGGGCGTATCAACCGCATCGAGATTCCTGGCCTTGACAACGGCAAAGCTATTGTGCGGATCAACCAGAACCTCGTGATCTTCAAGGAGAAGTCGATCTGGGTTCTCTACGGATCCGGCCCGGACAGTTTCACGTTGCGTAACGTGACCAGCGACATCGGACTTTGGGATCGGGACAGCCTCGTTGAAGCTGACGGCGGCGTGTACTTTCGATCCACGCGAGGCATTGAGTTTTTCGACGGGACCACGGTTACCAGCGTGTCTGAAACTATAGGGTCTGTTTTTGACGATCTTCAAGTAAATCCCTTTTACGCGAATCGCTGTACAGCGGGTCTTGTATCCCAGAATTACATAGAGTTTCGCATGGAAAATCTGTCGACATATCGCCCATCAATATCTTTTCTCCTACATAGACCCACGCGCAACTGGACAGTATTTACGGGTGCTGGGTACGGGTACAGGGCACTTTATTTGCGCGACGGTTTGTGGTTCGCTGAAAGGGATGTGACCTACACGTGCCGACTAATTGAAGCTACGGCAAACCACTTAGTAACCGCCAATGTGGATATTCCCAGAGTTGACGCGGTGGCCTACTACAAACCAATCCGCCCCGGTCAGCAGACGTACATAGCGCAATTTCACAGGGCTTTTTTGGACACCAAAGCTGTGGCATTCAACTACGGTTATGACAGTGCCGCAGCGTTTGATGTTTGGGAATGGTTTGCTCAGTCTTCTAGTGAACCGGACTTTGCGGCGGCGTCTGCGCAAATGTTCAATCGTAAGATAAAGTCGCAGGCTGCCACGGCTCCGTGGAGTCCGGGCGGATACGGGGTTTCTAGCTATTGGAATGGCCGACGCGATGTAGTAGATTTTTACGCCGAGGCAGAGGATATTTTCTTCGTAGTCAAATACACTGGGTCACCAGTAGGTATGGCTACACCTCCCGTGAGGGCCGAAATACGCGGGGGAGCCGTCGAGTACCAGATAACAGACCAACGGTGGAACGCCCCACTTAGACTGAGTAACCCACGGTGAACCCCGTAACCCGTACAATTCTGCTATGCCTCTGACCCTCGCTGAAGATAAACGTCCGTTCATGGACGCTCGCCGCATGACTAACGTGGGCATCGCTTTGAAAGGCGGCAAGGACGCTAAGCCGAAGGGTAGGCCGAAGCCTCGCCAGAAGCAGGACATGGTGTCCTCACAGGCGCGCCTCGCGTACAAGATCCACGAACAGCGCAGGCAGAAGTACTTGGCTGAAATCAATGGCTCGATCAACCTGCTTGGGAGGACTGTGTAATGGCTGCCATACAGGACGCGCGCGATTCGATGAAGCAGCTACGCGATGCGTGGCTGGCTGCTACTAACCCTGACGCAAAACGCGCGTTGGTTCAAGCTATGGCCAGCCTGTCGAAATCTTCGGCTACACCGAACACCATCAACGGGTCGCTCGGGTATGAGGACACGCTAAATTGGCTTCAGCAGAGAGGCGCTACCGATAACCAGCTGCTGGCTCTGACGTCTGCGGAAGATCAGCAGGGTTACGACAACGAGTTGGCGAAGACGTCCATCAAGCAGAACGCCATCAAAAGCAAGGACAGAGCAGCGTGGGGGGCCGCTGGACGGGGAATCGCTAACTCGTCTATTCGGGACACCGCGCTCACTGACATTGACGCTTCAGTCAACGACTCCACCAACACGATTGACGCGCGGCTCAATTTCGTGAAAGGGCAAAACGATGTGACACGCCTTCAGCTTCTCGGGCAGTGGGATATGTTCGATCTAGCTTACGATCCGCAGCGAATGAAGAACGCGAGGATACTGTCGGACGCCGAAGGTACGGGCAACAGCAATCCAGCCACAGGTACGCCGTGGACGTACGACGAAATCATGGCGGCGTTCGGTGAACAGAAAGTCAAGGACGACGCCTACGCGAAGATCGACCCGGCCACGGGTCTGCCGCAAGGCATCAAGGATAAGTACGCCGAAAAGATGAAGGGCTTTACGTTGCCCACGTACAAGCCCAAGCCGATTGATCGTGTAACCACAGTTACTGGCAAAAACCACTTGGGCGGCGCTACTCCCCCATCGGGCAAACCGAAGCCGAAGCCTCTCGCAAGTAAAGCGTTTAGTAAACCCCTGCCTGCCGCAGCGGTAAAGAACATTGCCGCCAAGAATGGAAAGAAATAATGGCCGAAACAAAGAAAGCCGGTGCGGGTAAAACCGGCAAGTTGGGCAAAGGTGCCTTCAGTGGTAAGACCAAGACAAGCTCGGCCAAGCAGTACAAGACGTCGAACAAGGGCGGCAACAACAAGGGCAACGGCGAGCGTCCGTACGGGCGCAAACCTGTAAAGCCCCTGAAGGCGCTGACACCCAACCAGATTCGCCGTCAGGCCAAGCAGACTGCGGTGTCTTCTTTCAAGCCGGGACGAACACAACTGAAGAACGAAGAGCAGCGCCTGAACGCGCAGCAGGAGAAACGCCGCGCTGATGGCGAGAAGTATCGCTCTTGGCTGGACGAGCGCTCCGCGCAGTTTGAACTTCAGGGTCAGGCAGCGGGTGTGGCTCTTCAGCAGGCGCAGCAGGAACGCGAGCAGATGCGCGCCACTGCTCTGATGGCCCAAGAAAACACAAATCTGGATCAGGCCAAGGCGCAGTCCACCTCCTACTCCAATGCCGCAGATTCATACAGTCTTCAGACCGACGCTCGGGCTGCTCACGAAGCACGCGTTTCCGAGAAGCAGGCAAACGATTTGGCCACGGTCAACATGAACAACGAGGCTATGACGGCGGCTATGAGTCAGAACGTCATGGCGCAGCTTGCCGGTATGAACGCGCAGTCCGAATCCGAGTACGCTTCCGCAAGTCGCGACCTGAAGGACGCGCGCATGAAGCTGGAAGACGAACAGCGCGCGCTGTTCGTATCCGCGAAAGACAAGCTTCAGGATCGCGAACTCGACAAGGCGGTCAAGCGGTCGGACATCAAGGTCCAAAACCGCAAGCTCGGCTTGGAGAAAGCTGGACTCAAACTGGAATACTTCAAGGCGTCGAATGACCTCAAAATCGCTATGGCGAACAACGCTTCAGATGAGCGTATTGCTGCGCTGAACAACGAGGCCAAGAGGCTCGCGGCTCAGATCAACGCCGCAGGCAGCGGCGGCAAGGGCGGCAAGGAATCCGACATGACCGACGTACGCGCGCGTAAGAAGACCACGCGTGAAATCAATGCCTCCATTTCCACGGTGATCAGCAGCGTTCAGGGAACCGGGGCACTCCACAGGATGTGGAAGACGAATGACTTGGAGGGGCTGCGCGCACAGATCGTCGGGTCGGAATTGGCGTCACCGTATCTCGTGCCCATCATCTTCGACTTTATGAAGGACGGCAAGCTGAGTCCCGCGTCAAAGAGTACTCTTCGCGGTGTGGGCGCATACGTAAAACACGTAAACGGGACCAAGGTAAAGCGACCGCATCGTGGTGGCCCCGGCGACGCTCACGGGGGCTAACCCGTGGCTAAGAAAAAGAAACCGTATCTCGGCAGAACACCGGGAGAACTATCGACACAGAAGCAGCAGGCGCAGGCGGGTGTAGGCCGTGATGCCGCCAAGTCGCCAGAGTCATACGACAAAGCTGTTGTAGCCAGCACCGGATCCCCGGGCTACGTTGCCACGGGTAGCGGGTACGTTCCCGCCCCCGCGCGCGAAAAGAAACCGTCCAGCGTCTTTTCGTCGGAGCGTTCTGGCGAAACGTCAACGTACGACCGCCTGCGGAGCGAACCGTTCGGACTTGAAAACACCTTTGAGGACAAAGAGCGTCGCCGCGCGGCTGAACGCGCCGACAAAGTGGTGGAGGCAAAAGACGACAAGGCGCAGAAAGACCGCAACAAGGTGGCGGCGGATTTCGTGGCTGAGTCTCTCTACCGGATCAACAAGGCCAACACCAAGGTCATTACGCAGAAGATCCCGAAGATGGATGGCAACGGTGCCCCCGTGTTCCAGAATCCGAAGGCGCTGAAAGGCAACCCGAAGATTCAGCAGAAGTACAACGCCGACCTCGCGGGTTACACGAGGCGCATGAAGAAGATCATTGCTTCCGCCGCCGCTCCGGTTGGCCCGACCCTTGACGCTGACTACGCAAAGCGGAACAACGCCGCCGCGCGCCAGATTCACGCGACCAACCAGTTCATCGACAAGTGGCTGGTAGTTGACAAGGAGAAAAAGGTTTCGGTCCCTACCGTCGCGAACAGCGTGATCAAGGACAAGTACGACAAAGTTGAAGCTCGCGAGAAGAAGATCAAGGACGGCGAGTGGACCCCGCCGAAACCCAAGGCGGGATTTTTCAATGGCATTGACGAAGTGGTTAGTGCCCTTGGAGACGCCGCCGATTTCATCGACAAGGCTGGTGGTGCCGACACCCCGGGGTCAAACCAGCAGATCATCAAGTCCCAGTTCGGCATTGACCTCAGTACCCGGGGGGCAGTCGGCGCTACGTTCGACGTTATTTCCCGGCCCCTGATGGCCAGCCTCTCGTTTCAGGCGCGGCTCCTGAAGGTGTACGACATTGGCACTGGCGGCAACGTCCTTTCAGACGACGCGTTCAAGGGATCCAACAATCCGATTGAGGCGCTGGTCAAGCCGTACGACGACAAAGACAACGTCCACGGTGAGGATATTTCCCAAGAGGTGTTCGGTACCAAGAAGCTCGGCATCGTTCTCGATCTCGCGCTTGACCCCCTCATGTACTTGGGTGTGGGTGAAATATCCCTTTCGCTGAAAGGCGCGGAGAAAGCCGCGCAAATCTCTGCGCGTATTGACGCGGCTAAGATTGGCTACGACGCCAAACGTCTGGGTCAGATGGCCAAGCTCGCTAGGCAGCAGCGCGACTTCAAACCTCTCCAAGCGCATCTGGAAAAGATCGCGGCGGATAACAAGCTGGACATCAGCGACCTCGGCAAGACTGCTGCTGACAAGCTGGTGGCGCGTGAGATTTCCGGCAAGGTCGGCGCTGTGCGTCGCGCTAAAGAAATGGTAGCGCCTAAGAAGTTTGAACAGGCGGCAGACGAAGCCAGAAGGATTCGTGACGGCGGCACTGAGGGCATCATTTCTCGCCAGCACGCCATCATGGATGAGAAGGTATTTCCTGAACGCGATGCTCGTGAGGCCGCTGGTCTTGGTATCGACAACGGCAAGGAGGGCAGCCGCCAGATTTACGCGCCTTCCGCGCACACGGGCGAGAGCGTCATCGAGTCTGCTCGCTGGGCAACACGTAACATCACTTCCCCGGGATTTGAACTGCGCCTCCTGACCCCTTTTGGTAACAAGGTAGGTTCGCTGCTGAAGATCCGCTACGACTCCAAGCTGATGAAGCCAATCCTCGGCAAGATGCCGACGTTCACACATTCGGTTGGCGGCAGCGGCAACCTTACGGCAGTCACAGGTTCCCGCGAAGATCAGCTGCTGCGACTGCGAGAAACGAAGATCGCTGAGGAAGCCAACCGCGAGTTCCTGCCTATATTAGAAAAGCAGCAGGCACTTATCGACACGCTGAAGAAGGATCTGAGTCACACCATGACTCCGGCCAATGTCAAACGTGTTGAAGCGGCTGAGGAAGCAATGTCCAAGTTGCGCGGCAAGCGCGCTGAGCTTATCGCGTCACGTGTGGAAAAAAATCAGACGCGCTTTGGTGCCACGTTCCTTGAACGGAACGAGATGAAAAACGCTAACCGCTTTGCTCACAGCGTCTACATGCAGGCATCAAACGACGAGCGCCGCCTTTACACCGAGTACATGCACCTAGTGAATAAGGCGATCAAACCTCTTGAAAAGGATCAAGATGGTCTGGGCCGCGTCGTGATTACGATGGCAGATTCTCACGGTACTGGCCGCGCCGCCGCCAACCTGTCCAAAGATCAGGCCGCTAACCTGCGTTTCTTCGACAAAGAGATTGAGGCCATCACTGAGAGACTCAGTACCACGTACCTGCCCGACGAGGTAGCCCGT